>OLQU01000436.1_pt1 | contig 36151 bp, 34 predicted proteins | sample 1672271 | NCBI WGS metagenome assembly OLQU01 (sample SAMEA3136666, study PRJEB25190) | human gut metagenome | biome: human gut; feature: human-associated habitat; material: faeces | place: Austria | collected 2013 | reverse complement strand
CCTACAGTTGAATTTTCAAGACGTTTTAATACATCTGCCCTTACAACTTCCATAATTTCACGGGGAACCCTTCCCACATTAGTTTTCATGGATTCATTAACAATACTGGCTATTTCATCTACATTTAAATGAGATGCCGGACCTGTTGGATGCACTGGTTTGTTATCTTCTTTTTTAAGTTGTAAAATCCTATCTCCCAAGTCAGTTTCAACAACATCATAACCTTTAGCAGCCAAATTACTTTTAAGTTCAATTTCACCTAAAGTATTGGATTTGGCTTTAGCGATTACATTAGAACCGTTATCATCTAACAAATCATAAATAATATCCAACGCATCGTCCTTGGTTTTGGCATATTCAACATCAATACCATTTCGCTTAAATGATTCAACAGCCACTTCCATCAGTTCCTCTTTATGAGCAATTGACTCTTTTTCAATTTCCTTAACTCTTTTTTCCAATCGTTTAATGGAAGAGGAATTTTTAATTTTGGAAGATCTGTCTTTAACTGTTTTAAATGACTTCCTCATTGTTTTAAGTTCACTTTCCTTCATTATTCTCCCCCATATTTAATTAAAAATTCTGTTAAATCCAAAACCTCTAAACCATAATCTTTTAAATTAAGTTTACAAAAAGGACATGGTGTAATCAGTATATCACAATTAGTATCCTTAGCCTGACTGATTCTGGCTTCTGCAAGTTCTGATGCAATTTGAGGATAAGCTGACTTTACTCCACCTCCAGCTCCACAGCATAAACTATTTTCTTTAATATTTTCCATTTCAATTAAATTAGCTACTGATTCAATAGCTTCCCTCGGTTCATCAAATACTTTACAATGCCTTCCCAAATGACATGAATCATGATATGTAACATCCAGATCTTTTTTATTGAACTTTAACCTGCCTTCATCAATTAAAATAGCCAGCAGTTCCGAAATATGAATAACATCCAGCCCTTCATAATCCTGAAGTAAAGTCTTATAACATCCCGCACATGAAGTCAGTATTGTTTCATCACCAAAAACTTCAGTATTTTTAGCTATTTGCTTTTTAGCCTCATCTTCAAAACCTGTTCGAAGTAAAACTGAACCGCAACATTTCTCATCATCCAATATATGATAATCCACATTAGCCAATCCCAATAGCTTTTCTGTAGCCTCAGCAATACCTGTTTCTTTTTCTCTTGCAGTACATCCTCTAAAATATAACATTGTAATTATTACTTATGATGTTATTACTAAATATATATGATGGATTTTAAAAGCTAATCTGAAAGTATTATTTTAGAAAAATAAGAATTAAATAAAGTTAAAATAAAAAAAATAAGCTGATTAATCTTCATCATCAGATAATGAAATTTCATTATCCAATGCGATTTCTTTAACCATTTTGTTGATGTCATTTTCCAATTTATCCAACTTGTAATATAATTTGAATATAATATAAGCCATTACAGCAAATACTACAATAAAAATAAAATCAAGTCCCCTTGTTATTCCAAATAAATTAGCAAAGACCATACTGACATCCGGAGCCAGTGCAAAGAGCACTAAGAAAACCCATAATATAATCCACAGCACTAATGTACTAATTGTATTTTTTCCATTTCTAACACGTACAACAAACCATAAAATAGCCAATACTGCAATTATAGGAAATACTAAAGAATAAAAAAACATTAAAATCACCTTTTTAATCGAATAATTTATGTCTAATCATTGTAAACAATATTTTAATTCCGACTTTGTAATTGGTTCCTTTTGCCTGTGTTTCAGGAGTGTAAATAGTCTCAATTGTCACTTCTTCAAAAGGAATATTATTATCATTGATTTCTCGTATAAATTCTGAAGAAATTAAATAACCCTGAGCATTAATAGATATTTTATTTAATGCACTTTTAGTTAATGCCCTAAATCCTGTCTGAGAGTCAGAAACCTCAACACCATAAAAAATATGTGTCAATATATTCATTACAGAATTTCCAAAATTTTTAGATGTAGGCATATCTTTTAAAGAACGTACACCAATAACCGCTTCAGCCCTACCTGTAACTAACGGTTCAAGGACACTTTCCAAATCATCTACAGAGTGTTGCCCGTCAGCATCAATATTTACAATATATTTCGGATTATGTTTTAAAACAGCTTCAAAACCTGTCTGCATAGCTAATCCGACACCACGATTAATAACATGAGAATAAATAAAAATATTTTCAGGATATTTCCTTTGAACATCCTTTAGAATATCTAAAGTACCGTCAGTTGATCCGTCATTAACCAGAATTATCTTAAACCCCATATCAGCTATAGCTTCAATTACCGGTCTGACTCTTGTTTCTTCATTATAAGCTGGAATAATAACATAAGTCTGTTTTCTGTCTTCCATCGATACTTTAAATTCATTTTCAACAGTCATATAAATACACTTTTTATAATGGTCCTACATTAGGCTTTCCTTCACGGACTCCAGTTCCGGCTTCTTTTCTCATAGCTTTTGGATGATACATCATTTTAATAAGATTTTGTGCATGTTCACGTGCTCTGTTTTCAGCCAATACCTTAAGGTCTTCAGGATTATCCTCTTCATCTTCATGGACAAATACTTCCAAAATATGTTTATTAGTCATCAATTGTGCATTAATAAGACCTGTAGATGCTTCATGAGCACATACTTTATCTTTTTCCATAGGTCCCGGCATTCCAAGTGCCATTACAATATCACAATTTTCCTCTTCAATTAGAATTTTAGCTGTAACAGGCAAATCTTTAACTCCAGGAACTGTCTGGCGAATAATAGTTAAATCTGTAGCATTATTCTTTAATTCATCAATAGCTGCAGCTCCCATATCAAAACGAGCAAAAGTTGTATCACAAATTCCAATCCTCATAAGTTCACCTTAAGCTAAAATCTGTTATTTTTAATATATAACTTTTTATTAATTTTTTATCAGTTCTGAAATTTTATCTACTGCTTCATTAATTGTCAAAGGATAATCATTATTTTCAATACTTACTTTATTTTTAATATTCAGTACTTTAAAAAGTTCAGATATTATTGGAAGCTTCAGATTAGCTTTTTTAATTAAATCTTCATTGGAAAATATTTCATTAGGAGTTCCGTCACCTATAATTTCACCGTCAGCCATAACAAATATTTTATTTACATACTGGGAAATCAAATCAACATCATGTGTTGAAATTACAATTGTAATTCCTTCTTTGTTAAGCTCAGATAATAAATTCATGATTTTTAATGCTCCCTGAGGATCCAAACCTGCAGTAGGTTCATCTAAAATCATTATTTCAGGTTTCATAGCCAATATTCCTGCAATGGCTATTCTTTTTTTCTGCCCGCCGCTTAAATGATGTGGTGCTTTTTTCTCAAATCCTTCCATTCCTACTCTTTTTAAAGCTTCTTCTACTCTATGCTGAACTTCATCCATAGGTAATTTTAAATTCAGCGGTCCAAATGCCACGTCTTCCTCTACACTTGGAGCAAATATTTGATTATCCGGATTTTGAAAAACTATTCCTACTTTTTGTCTGCATTTAAGTAATGCTTTTTTGTTATACTTTAATTTTTCACCATCAATTAAAATTTCACCATCATCAGGTTCGTAAATTCCATTGAAATGCAGGAATAATGTTGATTTGCCTGCTCCGTTTTTACCAAGTATTGCTACCATTTCACCATCATCTATTTTTAAACTCACATTTTTTAGAGCTTGTGAATCATTATCATAAGAATAACTAATATTCCTTGCTTCTAACACTAATAATCACCTTCTATTTTGAGGTTTGTAAATTGGAATTTCACCATCATATCCTCTGGAATCCAGAGAATGTTGTAATGATTCTGCTTTATCCATAGATCTTAAAAATATATTGCTTCCCAGCATTGCTACAGATTTAAATGAAGTTTTATATCCATTATAACCTAATCTTGTTTCCTGTGCTTTTTTCATTACATCAAGTTCATTTAAAAATATGAAAATTGTATTATACATAAGCAATGCAATTTCTATTACTATTTTAGGTACTTTTATAACTTCCAAGGAATGTAAAACCTCGGCTATTGGAGTAGTTAAACCTAAAAATCCTAAACATGAAAAACATGCGAAAATTCTAAAAAAGGTATAAATTGCCAGATTAACGGCATCTTTTCTTATTGCAATTCCATAAAAATGGCTGTCCCAAACAATATTTCCCGTTCCAAAGAAAAACAATAAGAATACACAGGTTATTATTGTAAATACTGCTGGAATAGAAATGAACTTCAAATATGATTTAAATGAGATTCTGGCTACTCCCACTATTAAAATTAACATTAAAGTAAATATAATAACATCAAAGTATAGATTATCTAAAAATAATGTAATTATCATTAATCCAATAGCAATAGCTATTTTATAATAGGAATTCATTAAAGTTAATCTATTATGATGAGCAATGTAGTCCATGTCAAATTTCATAAAAATCACTAAAAAAAATAAAAAATGAGGAAATTAATCCTCTTTTTTAGACTGACCTTTCCAATAACCAAATGCATATCCGATTATCAATGCCCCGATAGCTGCCTGAAGTGCAAAAAGCAAACTTTCAATTTCACCACTTGGAGGTTCCCAGATAGAAGAAAACCATGGTTCATAACCGGTTTCTTCAATAGCTTCTCCAGCCTGACCGTCAGCTCCACCAAAGTAGCCTTCGTCTTCACCATATCCATTATACATTACTAATGGTGCAATAAACAAAATAATTACAACTGCTAATAAAATAATTAATGTTGATTTTTTCATAATAATCACCTAATTTTCCTTAGCACTTAATACATCAAGTTTTTTCAACAATTTTGGTTTATATACTTTCAATCTATCCCAAATAATCACAGTCAAAATACCTTCACCAATTGCCAACGGTATTTGAGTAACAGCAAATATTATTAAAAATTTGTATAATGCTGCTCCAAAAGTAGGAAGTGGGAAAGCAAGAGCTAACTGGAATGATGTAGCTACATAAGTCAATAAATCTCCTAAAAATGCTGCAAAGAAAACTGCAATAGTTGATGAAACATCAGATTTTATTAAAGATTTATAAACAATCCATGCTACAAATGGGCCTACAATACCCATTGAAAATATATTTGCTCCTAAAGTTGTAATTCCACCATGTGCAAGTAATAATGCTTGAAAAATTAAAACTATTGAAGCTAACACTGCAGTAACTGCAGGTCCAAATAATACTGCACCAAATCCATTACCGGTCGGATGTGAACAACTTCCAGTAACAGAAGGTAATTTCAATGAAGATAAAATAAACATAAACGCTCCGCTTACAGCAATTAAAGCTTTAGATTCGGGAGTAGTTTCTGTAATCTTCTTTATCTGATATACACCATAGAGTACTATTGGTATTGATATAATAAACCAAACAGCACACCATTCTGCAGGTAAAAAACCTTCCATAATATGCATACTTATATTCCTCCAAAATAAGCCAAAAACATACTCATACTCTCTATCCAATTCAATAAAAAATCAAATTGGTATTACTCTATTTTAATATTATAATATATAAACTTTGCCTGAATAGATGAACTAAATATAAAAATTTAATAAAAAAAAATAAAAAAAATATAACAAACTTAAAAATAAAATTTAAACTACACAAAAATTGTATAAAAAGTATTAATAAAGTTATGTACTGCAAAAAACAATTCCTAATTTATATAACCATTAAAAGACAATAAATATAAAGTAACTATAAATCAATAAAGGCGATTCCAAATGAATATTAAAAATAACTTAATATTAGCACTTGATGTAACCAATAAAGACAAAGCACTTGAAATATGTAAACAGGTAAAACCTTATATCAACACAATAAAAATAGGATATCCGTTAACATTAGCTGAAGGATTAAAAATCATTAAAATTATAAAAGATGAATTTAATGCAAATATTATCTGCGATTATAAAGTTGCTGATATTGATGCTACCAATTCCAAAATCTGCGATTTAACATTTGATGCTGGAGCAGATGCAATAATCTGCCATGGTTTTGTAGGATCCGACAGTGTTCGGGCCTGTCTGGACAGTGCAAATGACCATGGAAAAGAAATATTTTTACTTACTGAAATGTCACATCCCGGAGCTAAAATGTTTTTACAAAAAGATGCTGAAGCCATAGCTAAAATGGGAGTCGACATGGGAATTACCAATTATGTTGCACCGGCTACCCGATTAGACAGATTAAGTAAAATAAGAGACATTGCAGGTGATGATGCCTGTATTATTTCTCCAGGTGTTGGAAAACAGGGAGGAGATGCTAAAAAAACTCTTGAATTTGCAAGTGCAATTATCGTTGGAAGAAGCATTTATGAATCTGATAATCCTGCACTAGCTTGTGAAAAAATAATAACGGATTAAAAATCCTTTTTAAATTCTACTTTTTTTAAATAAACCATTTTCAGATATTGAACCTGCAATCAAGTATGCAAACTCAAATAATATAAACAGTACAAAGAACCATATATTAAATATGCCGCAAAGAGCCAGTAAAAATATTGCTACTTTCATTGCAAATCTATACTCAAAAAAACAATTTAAAAATTTATTTTCAGTTAATTTACTTATTAATTCATGGCCTACTTCATCTAAAAGTGCTGAAAATATACATATTAATAAAATAACTAAATTTAGCTCAGGAATACCCATAATCAGTGAAATCAGCACAAAGAGTATTAAAGTTATAATATGATGAATCCCGTCTACTTTCAAGGCAAGTAAATTACCAATTAAAATTCCAATAAATATACATGCTGCAGATGCACTTGATACTGTTGCAAATGCAGAAGTTATTGCACATAATATGCCCAGTGCAATAGCTAATGACTTATCCTCACCTATATCACAGGCATCATCTGACAGTTTCATGAAAAATCCGCTTAAGAAAAATAAAACAGCTAAAATAACATAACTCACTTAAAATCACCAAAAAAGAAAATTAAATTTTATCTAATGCTGCTGCATAGATTAATGGAAATATAATTGTAACATCCCCAACAACAGTAGCTAAATTAGATCCGCATTTTGCTTTTGACCAGGATTTAGCTTCTTCTAGTGGAGCTCCACCTAAACTACCTGCTTCCGGTCTATCCATTGTTATTTGAATTGCACAATCAAGACCACCATTTAAAATGTTTGAAGCTAAAGTATAGTGTTTTGTAAGGCCCCCTCCAAGTAAGATTCCACCTACTTTTTTGCTGCCAAATACAATATCTGATAAATAAGGCATGTCTCCTGCAGCACTTATTGTAAAATCATGGTCCTGTGAAAAAATCCATAGCTGCAGACCAATCATACAATCAATAATACCCGGAGCAAAAATCGGAACATTGTTTCTAGCTGCAGTAGCTATAAAAGAATTTTCATCATCAATTAACATTCCAATTTCATAAATCAATTCCTGAATAGATATTACCGGTTTTTTAGCAGATATTATTTCAAATAATTTAATTATTTCTTTTTCAAAGACTTCAAAATCATTAGATCCTACATTAATATCAGCTATCCTACCAATTCCTTCAGCATTAAGTTCCTCATCATCTTTTCCTTCATCTCTGTAATGAGCACCACCAAATGCTTCAAGTAAATCATGAGTAAGATTAGCTCCACTTGATACAATCAAATCTACATGACCTTCCCTTATCATTTGAGAAACAATATTTCTCATTCCACCTGGAATTAATGGACCTCCAAGGCTCATAAACACATTTGTATCTTCATCTTTAATCATATTAGCTAGAATATCAGTAGCTCTTGCAACTCTGCCAGCACCTAAAACATCAGATGCTTCAAATTGAGCTATTAAATCACTTACTTTCATATCTTTGGAAATATCTATTTGATTTACTTTCATTAAATCACTTGTAAAAAAATAATTATTGGGTAATAATAGGGAATTGACTTAAATTAGTTATAGAATTAATTAAATCTGTTCTTGTAACAATTCCAAGTAAATTATTATCTTTATCAGCAATAAGCACCCTACTAATTGCTTTTTTAAGCATTATTTCAATAGCATTAGCTATTCTCATGTCTTCATTAACAATTACAATATTTGTAGTCATCAAATCTCCAACAAGCAAATCCTCTTTATCATCAGCTATTGCTCGAACAAAGTCAGTTACAGTAAATACTCCTATTGATTTACCATCTTTCATTACAGGAGCTCCTTTAATATCATTAAAAGCAAAAACTTTTGCAGCTTCTTTTAAAGTAGAATTGACTTTTAAAGATACAACATTGCGACTAGCTATATCACCTACAGTATTTTTAGGAATGCTTCTGATTGTAGTGGTATCTACAAGTAAAATATTGTCCATATCATCCCTGCCTACAATTTTGCCCATTACTCCTAAATTATTAACTGGTGTAGGACCTATTCTGATAGTATCTCCTAAATTTAAATCCTTAATGTTTCCTAAAACTTTAATAGCTGCCTCACATTCACCAGGCTGTGGAATACTGGTAAATTCAATTTTAGCAACGGAAATATCTTTTAATTTTTCTCCACCTTTATAAATAGGTACATTAAAATCCTTATCAGTAACTGAAATGTTTAAAGAATGATATGCTTCAACAGTAGGTTTATAACCACCACGAGGTCCTGGTACTCCTTTAACTAAACCTAAACTTCTAAGAGACTGCATCTGATTACGAATTGTTCCCGGATTTCTACTCATAATTTCAGCAATGTCTTCCCCCTTAATAGATTTACCATTAGCAGATTGGTACAAATTAATCAATGTTTGTAAAATTTCTTTTTGTACTGAGGTTAACATGAAAACACCTAAATATTATTATAAAAATTAATATTATATCTGTAAAATAATGTTTATAAATATAATGATTTATCATAACAAATCCAAAATTAAAAACCATTCAAAAAATATAATTTAAAAATGAAATAATTTTAAAATAACAGTTAAATAAAAAAATAAAAGGTGAAAAACAAAAATTAAAAAGTCATAATTTTGAACAATGAGATTTTAATTTTAAAGAATGTCTGTGAGAATGAATATGTTTAACACCTTCAGATGTATGAATTTCACCAAGTATTTCTACATTTTCATGAGAATGTGCATGTTTACCGTCATCATGATAATGGTAGTGACTATGAATCCTATTTTTATCAAAGTTTCTGTCATATAATAATGCTGCATTTAAAACAACTAAACATGACCCTGCATTATGAACAATAGCCCCAGTTACCGGATTTAACAGTCCCAATACAGAACAGATAATAGCAATAGCATTAATCATCATTGATAAAACTATATTAAACTTAATTGTAAATAATGTAGAATTAGATAACCTTTTAAGATAGGGTATTTTTTCTATATCATCACCTAAAAGTGCAATATCTGCTGCATCAATAGCTATATCACTACCAATTGAACCCATAGCTACACTTACATTAGCTATCTTAAGTGCAGGAGCATCATTAACACCATCACCAACCATACAAACTTTATTTCCTGATTTTTTAAATTTTTCAACCCACTGAAGCTTTTCATTAGGCAGTAAATTTCCATGAACTTCTGAAATTCCTACCTGTTTTGCAAAGTAATTAGCTGTTTTAACATTATCCCCAGTTAAAAGAACTGTTTTAACACCTAACTCATGTAAATTTTCAACCACAGACTGTGAGTCTTCACGAATACTATCTGATAATGCAATTATTCCAATAACCTGATTATTTAATCCTACAATGATAATTGCTTTACCTTCACTGTTTAAATTATCCAAGTAGGTGTTAGTTTTATCTGAAATTTCAAAGTTTTCTTTAATGTAATTTAAATTACCTGCATAAATTTTTCCTTTTGAATTTATTCCAAAAACTCCTCTGCCTGGATACATTTTAAAATTACTTACTTTTTCAACTGCAATATGTTCATCATTGGCTTTATCTGCAATAGCTTTAGCTAATGGATGTTCACTTAAATTTTCCACAGCCGAAGCAATAGCTAAAACTTCATTTTCAGTAAAATCACCTGTTGGAATTATATCAGATACTTTTAAATCACCATAAGTTAATGTTCCTGTTTTGTCAAAAGTTATAGTACTTAATTCTCCTAAATTTTCCAGAGCTTCACCTGATTTAATCAGTATTCCATGTTTTGTAGCCTGGCCAATAGCTGCCATAACTGCAGTTGGTGTAGCTAATATTAAAGCACATGGACAAAATACGACTAAAACTGTAACTCCTCTTTCAATATTTCCTGTAGCAACCCATGCTGCTGCGGCTATTATTAAAGCAACCGGAACCAGCCATGTTGCCCATTTATCAGCTATTCTTTGAGTTGGTGCCTGCTTTTCATCAGCCTGTTTTACTAAATCAATTAATTTTTGAAGTGATGAATTTTCACCTAAACTTGTTGTTTTAATATCAAGTACACCATACATATTTAAAGTACCGCAGAAGACTTCATCACCATCTGATTTATCAACAGGCAGAGATTCACCAGTTATTACAGATTGGTCAATAGAACTGTCTCCATCAATTACTACTCCATCAACCGGAATTTTTTCACCAGGAAGTACTCTTAAAACATCATCAATTTTAATTTCATCAACTGAAATTATTTTTTCCTGTTTTTTTCCGTTTTTCTCATAAATTAATCTGCCTGTTTGAGGAGTAAGTTCTATTAAGTTTTTTAAACCTTTTTTAGCTCTCTCAACTGTCCAGTCTTCAAGAAGTGCTCCCAGTGCCATTATCCATGCTACTTCTGCAGCTGCAAATATTTCTCCAATAGCCAGTGAAGCTATCATAGCTATTGTAATTAATAATGCTGATGAAACCCATTTTTCAAATATTAACCTATCTAAACCCAGATAAAATAAAGGGATTCCGCTAATTATTACAGCTCCCCATGCCGGATCTATAGGACTTTCAATTCCAGATACCATACAAATAATAGCACATAAAAGAAAAACACCTGAAACTATTGTCATTTTAAGTCCTGCAAGGATATCCATTATTTTTATTAACATGTTTTCTCACCTGAAGTATTACTTTTTTTAGTTTTATTTATATATTGAGTATTACTAACATTCAATGAAGAATTACTTTTCATGAAAAAATAATTTAAAAAAATAGAAAAGTATTACTTTTTTGGATTTTATTTAAATACTCAGTATTACTTATTAGTTATGGACAACAATATTAATAAAAGTTTTCAAAATTATTTCAGCAGCCGATCTGATATAACTCAAAACCAGCTTTTCTAATTTTAGGTGAATAAATATTCCTGCCGTCAAAAATAATCTTCTGATTTAATCTTTTAGCTAATTCATCTAAATCAAGAGCTCTGAATTCTTTCCACTCAGTAATTAAAACAAGAGCATCAGCATCATTTAAAACATCATATTTGGAGTTTTCATAAACAATATTTTCAGAATCAAAGTTCTGTTGGAAATTATCAATAGCTTTCGGATCATATGCCTGTATTTTTCCGCCCCTTTCAATAATTTCAGAAGCTATTACTAAAGAAGGTGCACACCTTACATCATCAGTTTGAGGTTTAAAGGAAAGCCCCCAAATAGCAAAAGTAAGACCTGATAAATCCTCTCCAAACTTGTCAACAATCTTATTTACTAAAACAAGCTTTTGATTTTCATTGACCTCATCAACATTAGCCAAAATCTTAGGTTCATAACCATTATCAGCAGCAGTGTTAATTAATCCTTTTACATCTTTAGGAAAACAGCTTCCCCCATAACCGCATCCTGCATAAATAAAGTCATAACCAATTCTTTTATCGCTGCCAATACCTAAACGAACATTCTTAACATTTGCACCAACTTTCTCGCAGATATTAGCTATTTCATTCATGAAAGATATTTTAGTGGCGAGAAGAGCATTAGCTACATATTTGCTCATTTCAGCACTTTTAACATCCATTAAAACAAATCTGTCACTATTAACAATAAATGATGAATATAACTCTTTTAAAGTATCAAAAACTTCATCATTTTGAGCTCCAATAATAACACGGTCAGGATGCATGCAATCATCAATAGCTACACCTTCCTTTAAAAATTCAGGATTGCTGGCTATGTCAATTTTAATGTCTTTATCCAAATTAGATTCAATTAACTCCTTAACCTTAAAAGCAGTACCTACAGGAACAGTGGATTTAATAACAATTAATGAATCATGACTAATAACTTCAGCTATTTCTAAAGCTACATTATAAACATAATCTAAGTTAACACTGCCGTCCTCTTTTTCAGGAGTTCCAACAGCTATAAAAATAACATTGGAACTGTCTAAAGCCTCTTTTAAATCACCAGTAAAAATCAAATCTCCCTTTTCCTGATTAGATTTAACTAATGATGCTAAATTAGGTTCATAAATCGGCAATATATTATTTTTTAAATTAGCTATTTTTTCCAGATTATTATCAACACAGTAAACATTATTTCCCATTTCTGCAAAACAGGTTCCGGTAACAAGACCTACATAGCCGGTTCCAATAATTGTCAGTTTCATACAATTTATATATATCATTTAAATAATTTAAAGTTTATTAATAATTAATTATGGAAAAGAGGATTATCAAAAAAACCGGGGAAAAACTCTCACCAATAGGACTTGGAGCTATGAGATTACCTTCAAAAAACGGTAAAATCAACTATGCAGAATCTGAAAAGTTAATACACCATGCAATAGACAATGGAATAAACATTATTGATACTGCAGCAATCTATAATAATGGAGAAAGTGAAAAAGTCCTTGGAAAAGCTCTAAAAGGAGAATACAGAAATAAAGTTAAAATTTCTACAAAATTACCTGCAATAAACATTAAAAAATACGAAGATATGGAAAAAATATTAAATGAACAGCTGGAAAGACTGCAAACTGATTGCATTGACTATTACTTCCTCCACAATGTTGATTTAAAAGCTATGAACCGTTTACTTAAAAAAGATGTTTTAAAATTCCTGTCAAAAGCAAAGCAGGAAGGCAAAATAAAATATGTCGGTTTTTCATATCACGGCACTACTGAAGAATTTCCATTATTGCTTGATGCATATGACTGGGATATTGTAATGATTCAGTACAACTACTTTGATAATAATGTACAGGCAGATATTGAAGGCATTCACCATGCAGCATCAAAAGGAATGGGAATTTTTGTAATGGAACCTTTAAAAGGTGGAATTTTAGCTGGAAAAATGCCTGCTGAAGTTGAAGACATATTCAAAAAAGCTAACCCCTCTAAAACAAATGCTGAGTGGAGCTTATCCTGGATTTTAAATCATCCTGAAATAACCTGTGTATTTTCAGGAATGAATACATTATCTCAAATTGATGAAAATATAGCTGTCGGAAACCGTGCTGAACCTCATTCCATGACTCTGGAAGAATTGGAAACAATTGATTATGCAAAAAGAGCATTAAAGGAACTGCTTCAGATTAACTGTACAAGCTGCGGATATTGCCTGCCATGCCCCAAGGGAGTAAATATTCCTGAATGTATGAAAATATATAATGAAAAATATTTGTTTAATCAGAAAAGCCTTTTAAATCAAAGCTTAATCGACTATTATTTGACTGTAGGAGGGATTATGATAAACAAATCAAATGCCGGTTTATGTAACGGATGCGGAAAATGTTTAAGAAAATGTCCCCAACACCTGGATATTCCAAAAGAACTTGACAAAGTTAAAAAAGAATTTGAAGGTCATTTCTTTGGATTTAAAGTGTTATTTGTAAAAACTATCGGTATGAAAATATATCAGAAATTTTTTTAAATAATAAAATAAAAAGTGATAAATATGAAACTCGAAGAAATATTGGCTCCATGCCCAAAATGCGGTTCAAAAGATAAACATATACATAGAAAAATGTTAGACAATCACAGAGCACATGCAGAGTTAGACACTGTAAAATGTGAAGATTGCGGATATATTTTCTTTGTAAATGACAGTATGGATGAAGATGAGAAAAAAGAACTTTTAAAAGAATTAAATAAATACTACGGATAAAATGACTTTTCATGTAATGATAATCCCTACTTTAGGTTGCCAATGTAACTGCAAATACTGTTGGGGTTCCGAATCAACAAAAGAAATAATGGACATTAGTGTAATTGATGATATTATCACCTGGTTAAAGGATTTTAGAGATGATAAAGTTCACTTTACATTCCATGGAGGAGAACCCCTTCTTGCAGGCTATGATTTCTATGCACAAGCTTTAGAAAAATTATCCGAAATAGATAATGTAGAAGGCTTTTCCCTTCAAAGTAATATTTGGTTACTTTCAGATGAGTTAATTGATTTATTTTTAAAGTACAATGTTGTTGTAAGTACCAGTATTGACGGACCTGAAGAAATTAATGATTATCAAAGAGCAGAAGGTTATTTTGAAAAAACCATGTCAAGATATGAAAAAGCAAAAGAAAAAGGATTAAACATTAACTTTGTTTTAACAGTAACTCAATATTCTAAAGACTATAGTGATGAGTTATATGACTTTTTCAAATCAAATGGGATGAATTTAAAAATACATGCAGCACTTCCGTCACTACGTGGAGATAATGCTGATCCATGGGCTCTTGATCAGGAAGAACATGGAAAACTTTTAATTGATTGGCTGGATAAGTATCTTTACGATTTAGATAAATTCAGTGTAATGGATTTGGATCATATTGCTAAAAGTACATTCAGAAGAAGAGGAACATTATGTACCTTTGCAGATTGTATAGGTACAACATTAGCTGTTGGTGCAGATGGTTCAATTTATCCATGCTACAGATTTGTAGGAATGGATGAGTATATTTTAGGCAATGTCAAAGAAAATCCAAGTTTTGATAAGCTAAAAGAGTCTGATGCATGGACAAAACTTCAGGAGTTTAGAGAATATGTTGATGAAAACTGTGCTAAATGCAGATATGTCAAATATTGTGAAGGCGGATGTCCATATAATGCCATTGTAGCCAGTAAAACTCCAAAAGCTGTTGATCCACAATGTGTAGCTTATAAAATGATTTTTGGTGAAGTTTCTAAAAGACTTAACAAAGAATTTGCAAAAAATGCATTAGGCGGATTAAACGGACCAAGTGTTAAAAAAGAAAATGAAGCTTTCAGCATTATGGATTTAATGATGAAACCCTAATATTTTTCTTATTTCTAATTCCCTATAACCAATACAAAGTAACTGTTCGATAGTTGTTACATAGGTTAATCTTAATTTACCATCAGGTGCAGGCATTTTCAACTGGCTACAATTTGTAGCCACTTCAAGACATTCATTACTCTTTTTTATACAAATCTTTCAAATATCCTCTTTCAATACACCAATCCTTAAATTCATTGTATTTTACTGGATCTTTTTTGAGATATAACTGTTCATAAAATAATTTATCATTATGACTCTTCATTTTTTTGATAGCATTCACTATCTGATAATTCATATCTTCACCATAACCCATTTTATCCATTTTTTTAAGCATATAAATCAACTCATACTAAATATATTATATTTACATATAAAGCATAATTTATACACAAAAATATATAAATGTTGTGGTAAAATTAAGTTTAAAAAAAAGAAGTTATAGGAAATATTTAATTTGAAGCTATAATATCTTTCATATAACTGATTAAATCGTTTTTAGATTCTTCATCATCCATTGCAAATTCTATAGATGTTTTCAACCATTCTAAACGATTTCCTATATCATAGGTTTTTCCTTCAAAGGTATTTCCATAAATTTTATCTAATTTAGCCAGCGCATCAGTAAGCTGAATTTCTCCTCCAACTCCAGCTCCGGTTTCTTTGATTTTATCGAAAATGTCTGGAGTGAGTACATATCTTCCCATAATAGCTAAGTTAGACGGTGCCTGATCAACTGGTGGTTTTTCAACAAGTTCATCAATCTGATAAACATCTGTTTCTATTTCTTCTCCTTTAATTATACCGTATCTTTCCACTTTTTCCTGAGGTACCTTTTCAAGAGAAATAGCTGATGCTTCGTATTTGTTGTAAATATCTATTAACTGTTTTGTACATGGAGTTTTTCCTTTCGTTATTGTATCTCCAAGCATTACTGCAAAAGGTTCCTCTCCCACATGTTTTTTGGCACAATAAATTGCATCACCTAATCCTTTTTGCTCTTTTTGACGAATATAACAAATATCGGCCAAATCAGTGATATCCTGAACCTGTTTTAAATATTTAGTCTTACCAGCCTGCTTTAAAGTATACTCCAATTCAAATGATTTATCAAAATGATCTTCAATAGAACGTTTATTTTTACCAGTTACAATTAAAATATCATCAATACCTGAAGCTACAGCTTCCTCAATAACATACTGAATAGTAGGTTTATCAAAAACAGGCAACATTTCTTTAGGTTGTGCTTTAGTAGCTGGCAAAAACCTAGTCCCAAAACCAGCTGCCGGAATTACTGCTTTCATCTAATTATCACCCTCTTAATTTAATTAATAATAACTTATGTTTTAATTGGTTAAATAGTTAATTATTTTTTACATTTATAAAATTTCACTTAATTTTTCCAATATACAATCAATACTGACATTATAACAGACAATTGTTTTTTGAGAAGATTTCTCACCTTTTGAAATACTAACATCACAATTAAATATTTTAGATAATTCTTTTACAATTTCCTTATTGGCCTTGCCTTTTTGGGGAACTTGCTTAATACGTATTTCAAATCTGTTTCTCCATTCGTTAAATCCTGAAATTTGAAATTTATTGGAATTTGGAGAAACCTCAATATCTATAAAAACATTATTATCTAATGAAGAAATTGCATTTAAGTATTTATTAGACATAATAATCAGAAAAATAGTTTATTAATTAAAGTGCGGGAGACGGGACTTGAACCCGCGAAGGGACTAACCCAATAGGCCCTCAACCTATCGCCTTTGACCACTCGACCACCCCCGCATCACACATAACAAAAGTAGTTATTAAAAAATGTGTTTTTTAAAGTATATAAAGTTAACGATTTTAATATAAAGAGTAAAAACTGATTTTTTAATTTCATTATCCAGTTACTCATAATCCATCTTTTTAATAGCCTCATAGACTCTTTTACAATTATTTTTATCACTAAACTCAAAGAAATCATCGACTCTTTTAATATACTGATTTTTCATTTCACATTCATTTTCAATATATTCCATTATCAAATCAATTAATTCTTCATGATTATCAACAACTTCTCCAAAACCCATTGTTTTATAATCAAAATAGCTCTCTTCAATATCAAAATGATAATCCTGAGCATAATGATAATAAATAACTGGCTTTTTTAAATAAGCAAAATCAAAAGCTATTGAAGAATAATCTGTTATTACTAAAGAAGCATGTGTGAAAATATTATTATAACTATTGGAAGTTGAATCAATTGTTACATAATCATTAGTTTCAAATAATTCAATGAATCTGTAAACATTTGGATGCGGTTTAAAAATCAATTTATAACCATGTTCTCTACAAAAATCAATTAAACGAGAATCATTAATTAAAGTATTGTATATTTTGAAGTAATTTGATTTTAATATTTTTTCTTTAGTTGAATGATGGAAATGCCTCCTCCAGGAAGGCATAATTACAATTTCTTTATAATCTTCCTTTTTTTCAAGAGCATCATATCTGGGAAACCCCAATAACTGAGGAACATCTTTATGATAGTTATAAGGGTACTTAAAAAATGATTTCAATTCCAGTTTTGATGCAGTTACAATTAATGAAATGTTTTTATCCGCTTTATTAAGCCACATTGAAATATTATCCTTTGTAATACCATGCTGTAAAAATACAAGCCTAAATTTAACAAGACCTGATAAAAAAGGATAATTGCCCCAAAATGGATATACTAAACCATTATCCGGATGGGAGGATATGACCTTTTCTGCAAATAAAGCATATATTCTATGTTTAATAGAACCGTATTCAATGGTTTTTCCAATTTGAGAAACTTCATCAAATGCAAAATTATCTTTATTTAAAACAAAAACCTTTTCAATACCATCATTTATACCAACAGCATATTTAAAAAGATTAATACCATTATCATCAGCCAAATAAGGCAAATCCATAAAAATCCAAATTCTTCTAGATGATAAAAACGGATATAAAATAAAATAAACAATTCTAAATATCACACCAGTTCTCCAGCCCTGATTAGTTTCACGCAACATTGTGTAAATAGTTGAAATCTCATTTTTCAATATTCTTACCCAATTTTTTGGTTTGACAGTTATTACACTTCCTTTAACCTTAGCAATGTGATTTTTTGAAAGTGAATATTTAGAAGTATTTGAAAGTCTGCAAGGCCTATTAAATTTTATTTCAAGATCCTTAAAATCATTAACCTCTGTTTTAAATTGAATTTTAATATTTTTTGAAGTAATTGGAATATAAAGCTCAAAATCATTATTGAATGCATATTCAAAATTTAGAGAAAACCTGTCCCTTTGAGGGTATTCCAGTTCCTTAGTTTCAAAAATTTTATCATTAACAAACACAAAAACATTGCCCTTTTTATTGAAAAATATAGTAATAAATCCTGAAACATAAATAACATCATTTTGTATCTCAAAAATATCAATGAATACCTGATTTAATGATAACTTATCAATAATCTCTTCATAAACTTGTTTTCTATATTTATAATCACAATTAGCCAGATAATCATTACCTAAATATTTCAAAAAGAATATGTGCGTTTTAAGCTGGTTTTGAATATTTTTTTGATTGTATATCACATCATCATCAATATTCTGCAAAATAAAAATCAGATTGATGTAAAGTTCATGAATTTCATCATGACTTAAAATATGATCGATCTTTTTAATCTTAAAAAGCCATTGCAAATCATACATTAATACATATTGAATAAATTTTAAAACTTCACCATACTTTTTTTTAGAACAGTAAATTAATTTAAAATGAAACTGTTTAATTCTAGAAATATAGTAACCTTTAGTTTTACTTGAATAATCAAGAAGAGAATTTTTAGCTTCAAATTTTCTATAAAAATAAGACCCGCTTTTAACAAGCCCTAATTTTAATTTATTCAAAAGAACCTGATTAACAAAAAATGCATCTTCAGCAGTTTGTAATTTATCATTAAATTTAATATTTTCAATAGCTTCTGCTTTAAAAAATGAAGAAGGTCCGGATAATTGAATAAATTCCGGTTGTTTCAATAAATCAACAACTTCTGTTTTTTTAAATTTAAAATTTAAAGGGTGATTACCTTTTTGTGATCCAAAATAATATATTGGAATTGAAACAACATCAATTTCTGAATAATGTTTTTCAAAGAAATTATAAACATCTTTAAATGTATTATGGCTTATATAATCATCACTGTCTAAAAAATTAATATATTTTCCTTGTGCTTCTTTTAATCCCTGATTTCTAGCATGTGCTGGGCCAAAACAATCTTTAGTTGATATATACTTAATATTTTGAGGATATCTAACCCTATATTTCAAACACATTTCTTCTGTATTATCCGTACTTCCATCATTAACTACAATAATTTGAATATTTTTTTCAAAATCCAAACTTTGACTAATAACAGAATCAAATGCTTTTTTTAAATACAAATCAGAGTTATGTGCTGCAATTATAACAGAAAATAAAAATTTATCATGAATTTTTATAGCCCCCCACTATTTTAAAAAATAATCCCAAAAATATATCAGATATAACCATTAATATAATAATATATCTACCAAAGATAATAAAGCTTTTGATGGTGAGAATTATGAAAAAACTATATTTATTATTAATTATACTGATTTTATTAATGGTAGAGGTCAATTTATACAATTACAATGGTTTTGATTTTAATTCAAACAAAATAGAATTCGAAGGTGCCAAGTTTGATTTGCCTGACAATTTCAATATTACTAATGAAAGTAAAAATACAATAAGCCTCTACGATAAAAGTAACAATATAACTATAAATATAACTCATTTAAATGACAATGTTTCAATTAAAACCTATTTCCAAAAAGCTCTAAAAGATAATTTTACAGTAGGCAATGAAACTCAAAAAATAGATGATATTAATGTATATGTAACCTATCGTGAAACAAATTATACTAATTCAACACAATTATTCTTTGAAAAAGATAATACAAATTATCGTATGTGGATACTGAACTATGATAATAAAAATGATTATTCTTCAAAAATAGCTGCTGAAATTATTACAAGCCTAAGACCTGCAAATCAAGGATATATAGGTTAAAAATAACCTTCAAATCCTTATTTTATTGCAAATCTATTTTTTCTTTTATTTTGGACAAATAATTTCTGAATAAAATCCAGAGAATCATCAACATTCAAACATTTTAATGTTTCGTCAATTTTAGGAAAGTAAAGTGATTCATTTGGAATGACATTATAAATAAAAACATCACTTACATAACTATTAACACTTTCAGACTCTGATTCACTGAAAGCACCTAAATAATCTTTAGTAAAAAAAACATTTTCTTGAATAATTTGTACAGGATTACCGCTCAAAAAAGAATTAGACAATCCTTTACAGTTAGGAGGGACAAATGCATTATTATCTACAATAGAACCAGAACCTAAAACAACTCCTGAAGATATATAAGCCAAATGACCTAACCACACATGATCCCCAATAAGAACAGAACCCGGAAAATTAATCCTTTCTTTAGTTTTGGATAAATATATCGGATAAGCAAAAGAAGTTCTAATATTTGTACCACTACCAATATTACAATCATCACCAATAACTAAATTCTGATGTTCCTGAACATTGATGTTTAAAGGAGCAGTCATATTATTATCACGACCAAAAAAGACAACTGAATCATGATAAACCTGTAAATTCAAAGGATATTGTGAATTAGGAGTGGAAGATAAATAAACTAACGAATTATTACCTTCAAAACGTATATTTGCATTAACTAACTTAACCTCACGTTCACAATAAAATAAATTACCTTTACCTCTAAAAGTAACATTGGAATTAACAAATTCTGGTCTACCAATAAAATTATTTTGCTTTAAATTCCCAATTTGATCAATATTACTAACTGACTCCATAAAAACCACAATAATTATTTTTTAATTGAATTTAGAATCGCATCTAATTTATTTTCAAGATTATTCATTCTTCTTTCTAAATTATCTCCACTATTTACTAAAGAACCTGTTTTTTTAGCAACAAGACATGTATCACACCAAGGTTTAGCATCAGCATTTGTAGAAACATGAATAACTTCAAAATCAACATATTTAGCTAATGCCCTCATACCATCTTCATAAAAACGATAGCAGTCAGTATCTGCATCACCATGTTTAGGTCCTCCACTAGGAGCAATAATACAGCAAAAACCACCAGGCCTTAAAACTCTGTCAATTTCAGCCATTGTAAGCCAGAAGAAACCTAAATGTTCAAAAAATTGACCTGAAACAACAACATCATAGCTATTGTCTTCAACTTCATACCAATTGTAAATATCATCAACAACAATATCCACATTAGCCCCTTTTTCAAAATCTAAACCCTGATAAGTCCAATTAGAACTATTAAAAATAGATTTATAATTATAATTAGTACCACTTGTATCTAAAGAACCAACATCCAATATATCTAAAAAATCATTATCATTAAGATAAGTATTTTTAAACCAACTCATTTTATCATGACTAGACTTATGCATGTTATCACCAATTAATTCTCTCTAAAATTAAATCTAATTTATTTTCAAGATTATCCATTCTTTTTTCTAGATTATTATTAACACCATACTGTTTTCTAGCTATTAAAACACAATCATACCACGGATAAGAAATTTCATCATCATTAACATAGCATTCCAATATTTGCAATCCTACATAATTAGCTACTTGTTTCATACCATTATCAGTGAATCTGAAACAGTCATAAGGATTTTTGTGAACAGGCCCTGCACTAGGAGCAATAATACAACATAATCCACCAGGTTTTAAGATTCTTTCAATTTCTTTTATAGCTTTCCAAAAGAATTCCATATGTTCAAAAGCCTGACCAGAAACAACAACATCAAAAGAATTATCTTCAATTTCAATCCAATTATAAATATCTGAAACAACAATGTCTACGTTAGGACCTTCCTGAATATCCATACCCTGATATTTCCAGTTATCTTCTCTTAAAAATCTGCCGTAATTATAAGAAGTATCACTAGCATCATAAGACCCAATGTCTAAAATATTTAATGAATCTTCAGTGTTCAAATAATTATCTTTAAATTTTTCCATTGATTGAAACGAACTTTTATGCATATTATCCCATTAAATATTATTGATTAACTACCATATAATTTATAATTAATTATATTAATAATTATTTCCTATTTTAAGTTTATTTAAAGAAAATAACTTTAAATCAGAACTTAATATTCTTTCAAATTTTATAGTTAATTGTCTATCCTATTTAAAGACTAATCTCTTAATTTTGGAAAAAAGTTATTTTCAAGTTAATTTCCTATTTTTTGCAATTAATTTCTCATTTTCAATTAATGATTTTTCCATTTTTCTTTTTTAAAACTTGTAAACTTTATTCTTTAAAATTACAATTTTAATCTCTATGGTTCAGAAAATTTATTTTAATTAATACACTAATTAATCAATGAAAATTATTTTTTTATTTGAACTTTGATTTTATTTATTTAAAAAAACCCTGATTATTTAATTTTAACTGGATTTATCTTAACCAAATCAATGCAATTAGCAGTATCCTCAAAATAAGACTCATCTGAATTTTTAAAAGGCAATACAATCTGTTTATTATCTCCATGAATATTTTGATATCCTCCCAAAACAATATCCAATTAAACATTATTATTAATTTGATTGTATAAAACTTCAATTGCATTTTCTACAAAAAAATCATCAGAATCTAAAAACATTACAAAATCACATAATGCTTCCTCAAAACCAATATTACGATGCTTACCTTCAGCACCATTATTTTCATCTAAATGAATAGCTTTGAAATTGTCAAAATTATAATAATCTAATTATCAATATTTAATTTTGTGAATTATACTATTATTACATTCATAAATCACACTACTCCATTAATTGAAAAATTAATAATTATCCATCATCTATTTTACATTTTAAAATAGTATCCACAATAAATGTCCAGGGCTGTTCTTTAATAATCTCAAATTTATAACCTAAATCTAAATTCTCAATCCAAGGTTTTATTTCAAAGAAATCTTCGACACTATGATATATACTAATAAACAGCATTGGTTTTTGACTTTTTATTGTTTCAATAGCTCCACTTAAAAGATCCTTTTCCGCTCCTTCAACATCAATAGTAATCAAACCAACATCCAAGTTATTTTCCTTGACAAATTGATCAACAGTTACTTCTTGAACTTTTAGCTCTTCTGTATATTTTCTTAAGTTAGAATCAGATGTAATCCCCTGAAAATTATCATTAGCTAAATATAAACTTCGCTCACCATTAATATTTCCTAAAGATTTGTTTACAGGTTTTATATTTGAAATATTATTTATTTCAACATTTTCTTTTAATAATTTAAAAGACTCTTCAAATGGTTCAAAAGCAAAAACATTTTTATGAGTAACTTCAGATAATGGAATTGCAGTATCTCCAGTAAATGCTCCTGCATCAATTATATCTTTATTTTCAAGAAAATTCTTATCTTCTTTACTTAAATTTAAATCTATAAATCCATGAAGATTATATCCACCTTTAAAGTTATATTTTCCTATTTTATCTTCAGATACATTATTTATTTTAAAATCTGTCCACTGTTTTTGTTTTTCCAGTTCATCATCAAAAAATAAAGTTTCTCTTCTGTTATAATTAATAGCTAAACTTCTTAAAAAAAGCCATTTAAAGTAGTTTTTTGATTCTTTAGGTAAATTTTCAACCATTTTCTTGAATTTTTCCTCAAAATCATCTCTAAAATAATAATTTATATAAGACCAATTACAAAAGCTAGCTGCAGTATGTTCATTAGCTCTAATTTTACTAAGATTGTTATATTTATCGTTAAGAGAATCAATCTCTTTATGTAAATTTTCTATTTCTTGTTTAAGAACTTTATTTTCCTGAATCAGCTTTTTTTTATTTCCAAAAATGTTATCCTTAATTGTCATAGTATGCCTTAATGTAATTAATTTTCATAAATCCAGTCATAAACTCTTTTAGAGTTATTTTGATCATTATATCTGTAGAACTTGTCAACTCTTTTTTTATAAACTTCTTTCATTTCACAATCATTATCCAAATAATCTTTAATTAGCTTTATTAAATCATCCTCTTTTTTGATAACTTCTCCAAAGCCCATTGTTTTATAATCAAAATAGCTTTTGGATAAATCAAAGTTATAGTCATCTGAGTATTGATAATATATAACTGGCTTTTTAAGATATGAAAAATCAAAAGCAACAGATGAATAATCAGTTATAAGTAATTTTGACTCATTAAATAGCTCTTGATAAGTCTTTTTATCATCTACAATAATGCTTCTATCTAAATCAAACAAATATCGGAATTTAGCTAAATTCGGATGCGGTTTAAAAATTATTTTATAACCTTTATCTTTAGCATAACCAATTAACTCTTCATTATTTAATAAATCATTTAATCCTTTAAAGTATTTGGAATTTTTAAGAGCAAATTCACTTTTTTGCAAATATTCTCTCCAGGAAGGCATTATTAATATCTGTTTTTTGAGATTATTATTTTCCAAATTATCAAAACGTGGAAATCCAAGTGTTTGAATAATTTCAGGAGAATAATTATAATCTTCACCTAAAAAGGACTTTCTTTCTAAAGGAGAAACTGTTAAAATTAAAGATAAATCCTTATCATATTTTCTAATCCATTTAGAAATATTATCTTTTGTAACTCCATGCTGTAAGAAGTATTTCTCTGATGTAATCAGTCCACTGTATAAATCTCCATTTTTGGCATAAAAAGGATTTAAAATGTTTTCATCAGGATGTGAAGAAATTATTTTATCTGCAAATAAATAGATTAATCTTTGTTTTAGTGAATAAAATGGTAAAACATTTTTATATTTGTTTGTTAATCTGGAATAATCTTTACTATCCTTTGAAACTGTGAAATATTTTTTAACATGATCTTTTCTGGATAGTGCATACTTAAATAATTGTTCAGCATTATCATCAGCCCCATTTCGCCTATCCATAAATAACCAGATTTTTTTATTTTTTAAAAATGGATATAAGGCAAGATAAGTTAATCTAAAAGCCAATGCCGAAGTATAATAAGGACCTCTATCTTTATAGATTTTCATTAAACATTTATACTCCAATTTTAACATTTTAATAAATGAATATGATGTTATATAAAAAGAATTATCTTTAAAAACCACAATATTATTGTCTTTAATTAAGTAATTGCTGCTAGTTGATAATCTTGCATGCTTTTCAAAAGTAATTGGAAGATTAAATGATTCATTTCCACTTAAAACATTTATAGTTACTTTTTTATTTTTAATTTCATCTACCGGAATTTCCAAATCAAAATCATAAGGAAATTTATACCCAACTGATAAAAATTTTAATGGTTTCCTTGTAGGATAAACAAATCGTTTAGAGATAAATTCCTTATTTTCACACTTAGCTACTATTTCAATATTGTCCGGATTAAAATTACTCATTAAAAGACCTGATATGTTTAAAAAACCATTTTTTATATTGACTATGTCAATGTAAAACCTGTGAATACCTAAACGGTCATTAAGCTGCAATTCATTAATTGTTTTAGCAGTTAAATCAGACTGTTTGATAGTTAATAAAAACTCGCGAACATTATTATCTAAAGTTTTATAGTTTTTAATAATATCTTCATCAATATAAGATAAGATATCTAAAAAAACTTCCCAAAATTCATTAATTTCATCTTTATTTAAAATATTATCAATTTCTTCAACTTTTACCATCCATTGAAGGTCATAAATTAAAGTATACTGAATAAATTCCAGAGCTTTATCATATTTTTTAACTGAATAGTCAATAAGTTCTTTAAAGTAATATTTTAATCTGTCTGTAAAAAATCCTTTCTTTTTTTGAGAATTATCAATTGTAGATGATTCATCAAAACGTTTTCTATATAAATAATTGGCATTTTTAACTAATCCTAATTTCGGATTATCAATAAGAATTTTATTAACGAATAATGCATCCTCTGAATTAACAAGACTTGTATCAAATCTTAAATTACCAATAGCTTCCCTTTTAATAAAAGCTGATGAAGCTGAAAGCTGCGGATAATCAGGTTCATCTAAAAGATTAACTACTTTTTCGTTTTTATATTTATAATTAAGAATATGTGCTCCTTTCTGATTGTCAAAAAAAGTTATAGGTATTGATATAACATCTACAGCAGGATTTTTCACTAAAAAATCATAAACTGCTTTAAAAGTATTTGGAGACAGTTTATCATCACTGTCAAGGAAGTTTATATAATCTCCCGTAGCATATTCTAATCCTAAATTACGTGCACTTGCCTGACCGCCATTTTCTTTAGATATTACCTGAATATTATAAGGATAATTTTTCTGATATTTCTTAGCTATTTTTAAAGAATCATCATTACTTCCATCATCAACTATAATAAGTTCCACATTATGTTCGAATCCAAAATTTTGAACTGTTAAAGATTCAACTGCATCTTCAAGATATTTGTCATTATTATAAGATGCCATTATAACTGAAAATGGCTTACATGAATCCAATTTTTCAAATTCTTCAAGATTTTTGGAATTCAATACTTTTAAAGTTCTTGATTTTATTTTAAAATCCAGTTCATCAACATTTAATGAAAAATCTTTTGAACTATCATCTAATATTTCATCAAATTCTTTTTTCATCAGATTAAAGAAATTTTTTCTATATTTTGGAGCTGTCTGGCTGAATCTCCATAAAATAAGATGGATGAATCTGTTGTAAACCTGTTTTTTATAGACATTTATATAATTAGTTTCAACTAATAAGTCACGAATTAATCTGAAAATATGAATAACATCAATATAATCTTTATCCTGACCTTTAGAAACTGTTGAACCTTTTCTGTTTGTTCTGTAATAATATAAGTTTTCATCAATTAAAGAAATCCTTTTAGCTTTAAGATAAACATTGTAAAAAAAGACTTCATCTTCAAATATATATTTTTCCGGAAATCTGATATTATTTTTTTCAATAAAAGACCTTCGATATAACTTGTTGTAAGGAGTTACCGAAATTAATGAAGTGAACTCTTTAGTATCTAAATTATTAAATACCTCTTTTTTAAACCCGCTGAAACATTTAAGAGAATAATACCATAAATTATCATCAATTATATGTGTTTCATTATCAAAAGAAGAAACCTTACACATTACCAAATCCAAATTTCCATTAACTGATTTATTATACAATTTCTCAAGCATGTCTTTTTTTATAAAATCATCTGCATCAACAAAGGATATAAATTCACCGCAAGCATTGTCCAATCCAACATTACGTGCAGTTCCCTGTCCTTCATTTTCTTTAGAGATTATTTTAATTCGGTTATCTTTTTTAGCATAATTTTCTAAAATTTTTAAAGAATCATCAGTTGACCCATCATTAATGCAAATAATTTCAATATCTTCTAAACTCTGGTTTAAAATACTATCTAATGATGTTGATAAATAATCTCTAACATTAAAAACCGGAACTATTACAGAAACTTTAACTTTCGACATGATTCAGTAACCTATAAATGATATTTAAATTAAATATTAGTATATTGATACTAATTTATAAATTTTTGTGTGGAAGTTATGTTTAAAGAAATGATTAAAAGAAATACAAGTGAGCATTTCCTACTTAAACAATTAATTAAAAAAAATTTCACTGCTAAATACAAAGATTCAATACTTGGAATCTTATGGAGTTTTATAAACCCATTGTTAACTATGCTTTTATTAACTGCAATTTTTTCAACAATATTTTCCGGAAATATTGCAAATTATCCTGTTTATTTTTTAGCAGGCCGATGTTTATTTGATTTTTTTAGTGCCGGGACAAAAATAGCTATGAATTCCATAAAAGGAAACAGCGGTATCTTAAAAAGAATATTCGTTCCAAGATACATCTTTGCTTTTGGAGGAATATGTTCAGAGTTTATCAATTTCATAATTTCATTAATAATACTTGTTGCCGTAATGTATTTAACAGGCCTTCATTTAACCTTAATGTCAGTATTAGCTATTATTCCTATGATAATACTCTTTGTTATGGTAGTGGGAATCGGATTAATATTATCAATCGTATGTACATACTTTAGAGATATTGAATACCTTTACAACATATTTACAATATTATTGATGTATGCATCCGCTATATTTTATCCTGCAGAGATTATTCCAGAAGCATTAAGACAATATTTATATCTTAATCCTGTGTATTTACTAATTGATCAATTCAGAGACATTATAATGTATAATACATTACCAAATATCATGAGTGTTATTAATACCAGTTTATTTGCTCTTATTGTATTAGTTGCCGGAGTTATAATATTTACAAAATACCAAAGGAAAATTACATTAGAATTGTAGGTTGTTTATTATGAAAAAGAATTTAAGATTTAAAAATAATATAAATAGTGATTCCAACAATCAAAACAGAAATTTTAATCAGAGAAAACAACCAAAAGAAGTTATCTTTGACCTGCAAGATGATTACAACAGAATCCCAAATGATATGCAACAGCCTAAATCTCTACACCCTAATGGTTGGCAGCCATCAAAAAATAATGAAGTTCCAGATTACATCGAACCAATTCATAATAATATATTAGAAAAAGAAACTGCAAAACAACATCAGGATGTTGATAATCTAGTTTCACAATTTATTCCAGACTATCATGAAAAAGTTGCAGTTGAACTTAAAAATGTTTCTTTAAGTTTTAAAATATCTAATGATAAAATTGACAATTTAAAGGAATATGTAATACGTACTATTAAAAGAAACAAAGAAAAAAGCAGAAAATTCAAAGCTCTTGATAATGTTTCATTTAAAATCTACCAGGGAGAAAAAGTTGGAGTAATCGGTTTTAACGGTGCTGGAAAAAGTACTTTACTTAAAATAGTATCTGGTGTTTATGACTGTGACAGTGGAGAAGTAACTACTAACGGAATAATCGCACCGTTACTTTCTTTAGGTGCCGGTTTTGATTATAACTATTCAGGAAAAGACAACATCTTTCTAAATGGTGCTATTTTAGGATATACTGAAAAATTTTTAAAATCAAAATATAATGAAATTGTTGAATTTTCAGAACTTGAAGAGTTTATTAACTTTCCTGTTAAAAACTATTCCTCAGGAATGCTTGCAAAACTTGGTTTCTCAATAGCTACTGTTGTAAATCCGGATATTTTAATTATTGATGAAATTCTGTCTGTCGGTGATGTTAAATTCCAGAAAAAAAGTAATGATAAACTTAAATCACTAATGGGCTCAGGTACTACTGTTTTACTTGTATCACACTCAATTCAACAAATCAGAAACATATGTGATAAAGCATTATGGATTAATGAAGGAAAAGTTGTAGCTTTTGATGAAGTAAATAAAGTCTGTGACGCTTATCTTAAAGCAGCACAAAGTGCAAGTAAAGACCAGCTTAAAAACATCAGTCTAGAATAATTGTAACTTCCATTTCTTTTTCATTTTTCAAATCTTCAATTAAATCCAAATCAAGATCTCTGGCAGCTTTGTCTGCATTTATCATTAAAGTACGGGAACAGACATAATCACTGGTTCTGCAGACAATATCTGTCGGATGAGTTAAAGTCAAATCTTCATGACCAAAGCCGACAATCTCATCATGGCCGTTTTCAGTATCTAATATAACAGTTATTTTAGTGTTTTTATTAGCTATTTTAGCTTTAAACTCATCTGAAAAATCATCCATGGAATTATCCATAGCCACTCCAACAATACAGTCTGCAGTAGGTCCAATTTCTGGATCTTTAGTTATTTCAAAAGTGGATTTGTGCATGGAAGATACATTTTTGTGACCTTTGGTTCTAATTTTAAAAATCATAATTGTAATTTTAAACTGTAAAACTAATAAATATTTTCATTGAATATAATTAAAAATAAGTACCATAATATTAGTGATATATTAGTTAACATATTGAAAAATTAAATGTTATTTTTATTAAATTAATAGCTATGTTAAAAAATAATAAATATATAAAGTTAAATCTACATGTAAAAAAGAAAAAAAGTAAGAGAATTATGAATTCTCTTTAAGGACTTATTTTTATTGTGTTTCCTGTTTGGAAGTCATTCCAGTAGGAAGTTATAATGTATTCGCCGCTCATTAATCTGATTCCTAAGCTTGCAATACCGTCTTTATTAGTAACTTTATGATAGAAGACACCATTTACGTTAAATGATACGTTTTGGTTAGCTAATGGTTTACCTTGACCATCTAAAGTTAAAGCAGTGAAATTGCTGCCGTCAAGGTACTTCATAGAGAGATCTTTTGTTACTAAAGTTGGCAATACATTAACTCTATTTCCAATATCCAAACCATCATACATTGTTGTAATAGTATATTCTCCAGGTCTTAAAGCAATTCCTAAGCTTGCAACACCGTTTTTATCAGTGGTTTTAGTGTAGAATACTCCGTTGATGTTAAAGGTTACATTCTTGTTTACTGCTAAAGATCCGTCTTTGTTGTAGACAGTTGCTTCAAATCTGGAAGCATTTAAGTAATATTTGGTTAAATCGTTTTGCATGATTAATGATTTTACAGTTATGTTAAATCCTTTTTCTTCACCGGTTACAGGGTTGTAAGCAGTTAAAATGTAAGATCCAGGTCTTAACATAATACCTAAATCAGCTACACCATCTTTATCAGTCTTTTTGGTATAGAAAACACCATTAATATTAAATCTGATTTCCTTATTAGCTATTGCTTTTCCAGTGCTGTCAGTAAACTTAGCATAGAATCTTGTAGCGTTCTGATACATTTTAACTAAATCTTTACTTATAATAGTCGGATTAATAGTTACAGTAATGTTTTTAGAAACTGCATTATACTTATCTGAACCTTTATATGAAACAGTAGCTTTGTAGACATTAGACGCTAAGTTTAATCCCATGGAAGCAGTACCGTTAACATCAGTGGTTTTATTGTAAGTTTGACCATTGATAGTAAAGTATACAATAGCATTAGCAATAGGATTGCTTAAATAATCAGTTAAAACAGCAACCATTCTGGTACCGTCTTTGTAAATCATCACAATATCTGAAATGTTTAATACTGGATTTCTATCAGGAGATATGTTAACTGCAACAGTTTTATTAACAACACCATTATATGAAACAATAGCATCATATTTGCCTACAGCTAATGGAGGTACAATAACTTTAGCTTCTTTACCTGAAACAGTAGCATTGTAAGTTACACCACCAATAGTTACAAATACAAAACCATTAGCTACATGATCAAAGTCCACAGTAAAAGTAACATTGCTTGCAGAATCTGAATCAGAAACAGAAACATTCATTTGTGTATTTTTAACTGAAACAATAGTCATATTACTTGAGTAAGAATTATCTAAATCTCCAGTATAATTAACAAATATTTCACAAGGACCAGTTTTTTCTGCTAACACATCAAAGGAACCCATACCATTTATTAAACTGATAGTTCCTTTTAAAACACTATTAAGATAAACATTCACACTACCATTTAAAAGTTTACCATTCTTATCACGAACAACAACATTATCACGAGGATTAGATACTTCTACTGCTTTATTTATTGAATTAAATGGACTATTAAGTTGACCTGAGTTACTATCATCTCCACCTAAATCAACATAAAATTCATTTCCATCATAATCCTGAGCAACTATGCTGGAATTAGTATTTTCATCAGTTGCAGAAACTACAGACAAACATAGTAAAAACAATAAAATAAAAAATACTGTTAAGAATTTTTTCCTCATAAAACACCTCATAATTTTATATAATAATAAAATAACTTTATTATGAAGTCAATTATGTTTTTATTAATAAATAAAGTTAATTGAAATATATTTAAAAAAGCATTAAGAAAATAAAAAAAAATATATAATAAACTATTATTACAAGGTGTAGAAAAACATGAAAGGAAGCTACTGTCTAATAATCAACATTAAAAAAGATACTGAAATTAAAATCGGTAAAAAATTAGGATTTATTGACTTTAAAAAAGGATGTTATGTTTATGTCGGTTCAGCTATGAACTGCCTTGAATCCAGAGTTAAAAGACACTTGTCAGATAACAAGAAAAAGCATTGGCATATTGATTATCTTTTATTAAATGAAAACTCAAAAATTGAAAAGGTGTATACAAAAGAGTCTGATGAAAAACTGGAATGTGAAATAGCTAAAAAAATAATTGAAAATGAGGAATCAATAGCTGATTTCGGCTGCAGTGACTGCAAATGCCACTCCCATTTAATTTATTTTAAAAACTCAAAATTGGCTAATTTAAAAGTTTCATCCGTTCTCAATAGCTTTGATTAATTTATGTGCCTCTCTTTCAACTTTTTTACGGTTAAATGCTTTAGCTATTCTTTTTATTGCATCTAAATTTTTAACATAGCTATCTAACCATGAAAATATATCTCCGGGATAGACCTGTATCTGATACTTTCTAAACAGTTTGTTTGATATATCAATCGGATCTTTTCCTTTAAGCCTTTCATTTATTATTACTTCAGATATTCCTTTCTGCAGGCAGTCACAAAATGGTCTGTCTTCACATTTGCATTTTAAGAAATCTGATTGAATATTAATTAGAGCATCCTGGAATTTCTTGTCCAGCTTGCCGATTGCTTCACCTGATGAAATAATATCCAGTGTTGACTCTGCAAAAAGCCTTGTTGAAAATTTAATTTTTAAAGCATTTGCTATCTGATTATGAACAACTGAAGATAAATATGCATTTTCAAACATTTCCAGCTGCAGTCCAATAGCTAATATTTTTACTCTTAATTTATTGAATTTGTCTTTTTTCTTATAATACGGAGATTTTCTTAAATAGACTTTTAAATATCCTCTGTCGTCAATTGATTTTTTAATATAGCAGGCATCATCAAGTGATAAAAATGATACTGATACGGCACGGCCATATTTTGTTATATTTAATTTATTTCCTACAATATCTATTAATCCCAAATCTTCCATTTCATTAATAGCTGTTTTAATATCTACAGGAATATTTATATCTCTATAGAATTTATTTAACTCGTCAATCGTTTTTATTGATCTTGAGGAAATATCCGCCAATATCTGTTCATATGAGCTTTCCTCATCATATTCTATAAATACATCTTCGCTGTCGCTTTCAAGTAAATCCAGGGCTTTTGCCTCTTCACTTTCACCGTCAAAGTCATGCCCTACTTCAGGCAAGAGATAAACTATTCCTCTGTCATGATAGCTTGGTCTTCCTGCACGTCCAAGCATTTGTGAAAATTCATTTGGGCCAATCCATTTGTTTCCCATGACCAATGAGTCAAATATAACCTGAGATGCTGGAAAATCAACTCCTGCTGCCAGTGCTGCTGTAGTTACAACAACTGATATTTTTCCCTGGTCAAAGTCCTTTTCTATTTTTTCCTTTTTATAATATGACAATCCTGCATGATAAGCAGCTGCATTGACTTTTTTATTTTGCAGGAAATTAGCTATTTTATGAGTTTTTCGCCTTGAATTGGTAAAAATTATAGTTTGTCCTCTGTAACCTTTTTTAGATTTGGTATTGTATTCCCTTTTAGCCAGTTTTTGCATTATATGATGTTTTGATGATTCTGATCTGATATAAACCAAATGACACTCCAATGGAACAGGCCTTTGAGAATATTCAACTAATTTCATATTAAATTCATCAGCTAAAAAATCAGGATTTTTAACAGTAGCAGATAATCCTATAATTTGTGATTTGGGATATAAATGCTTGATACGTTTTATTAATCCGTTAAGTCTTGTTCCCCTGTCTTCATCATCAATCATATGAATTTCATCAATTAAAACTACACCTAAATTAGATAATAAAGCTGAGTTCCCGTTTCTTAAAAGATAATCCAGACCTTCATATGTTCCAACAATTATATCTGCATCTTTAACATCACTGTCAGGTAATTTTAATTCACCTTTAGCTTTAACTCTATTCCTACCAACTTTAATAGCTACCTTTAATCCTAATTTTTTATATTTTCTTTTAAAATCACGGTATTTCTGATTAGCCAGTGCCACTAAAGGTGTCAGAAATATAAATTTTTGGCCTTTTAATGCTTTAGTTATTCCTGCAAGCTCACCAACTAAAGTTTTTCCGCTTCCTGTTGCACTTACAACCAGCAAATCCTGATTTTTTAAAAGACCTTCCTTAATGGCCAGATACTGAACAGGCAATAACTTTTCATTTCCATTTTTAATTAAAATATCCCTGAACTTATGAGGTATTTTAAGCCTTTTCATTGATACATCAGGTATTTTATACTTGGATTTTGTATCTACCCTGTCAAATAATGTTAAATTTCTGTTAGAAAGGGGATCAAACTTAGGTGATAAGACAGATAATGTTTTTTCCAGGTTTCCTGTTTTATCTAAAATATCTTTAAGGTTTCTGAATATTTTTTTATCAAAACCCTGAAGTTTAATTTCTCTTTTTATTGTTTCATATGCGCACTGCTCACATATTAACTGATTATTATGTTTATATGAAAATTCAGAGTTTACAATTGTAATATTTCCTTCAAATGCACAAAAATCACAAACTCTAGTGTGTCTTACCTTAATATTCAGTGATTTAAGATAATTCTCAACTTCTTCATCCTTACTTGCTAAAAAAACAGCCTGACTCCTTAAAAGTTTAATTACTTCCTGAGGCGGAATCAGTTTCTCAGACAAATTAGATGAATCAGAATAATTATAGTCAGCTACAAATCTGGAAATAGCTATTGAACCATCATATTTTTTAAATTTAACAGTTCCAACATATTCAGGTTCTCGTTTATTGTTTAATGCACCTTTTGGAGAACCGATTGGGTATAATTTCCACTGTTTTTTTATTTTTTTAAGAATTATCATTATATAATATTATGTTGTTAAAGTTAATAATACTTTAAAAAAAAGTAGAAATTTATTCGATATAATCGAATTTAGTTTCCATAACAACAATTATAACAAATCCAATAACCGCCAGGATAATACAAGGCAGTAATGCAGTAAATGTAAGTGGAGTCGTATTTACAATATTTACAAAAGGAAGTTTCAGTGTACCGATCATGACACCAATAAGAAATGCCATTGTAATACCTTCATGATGTTCAAGCAAATAATTTAAGATTTTGGAAAATCCTAAAATACCAATAATGGCACCTGCACAAAATACAACAATTTCACTTAAACTCATGGTCTTTAAAGCATTTAACATATACTCATACTGACCTAACAATAAAAGCAAAAATGATCCGGAAATACCCGGTAAAATCATTGCACAGATAGCTATTAAACCTGACATGAACAGTATCGGCAAAGTGTGATTCATAGCTATTGGATTTAAACTTACAAAAATATATGCCAAAACAGCACCAATAATAGTAAATACTAAATGTTTAAGAGTAAGTTCATCCATTTGTCTGTATAACACATATGATGAAGCTATAATTAATCCTAAAAAGAAGGAATAGGTTAAAGCCGTGTATACATCCATACAATAGGATATAACATTAGCTAATGTCAACATTGCAAGTCCAATACCGCATAATAACGGTATGAAAAATTTAAAGTCAATTTCATAGAATAATCTTTCTTTAAAACCCTTTAAATCTCCTTTAAGTAATGGTTTTATGAAAGTAAAATTAATTGTACTGATTGAATGTACCAAACGTTCGTAAATACCTGTGATTAATGCAATTGTTCCTCCGGAAATTCCCGGAACAATATCTGCAGAACCCATAAGTATTCCCCGAATAAAAATTGAGAAAAAATCCATAAATTTCAAAATATTTCACCTTAAATATT
>OLQU01000432.1_pt1 | contig 36246 bp, 28 predicted proteins | sample 1672271 | NCBI WGS metagenome assembly OLQU01 (sample SAMEA3136666, study PRJEB25190) | human gut metagenome | biome: human gut; feature: human-associated habitat; material: faeces | place: Austria | collected 2013 | reverse complement strand
GAACGCCAGCCTGTCACGCTGGAGGTCGTGAGTTCGAGCCTCATCCGGGTCGCCATATGCCTTTGTAGCTCAGTCGGTAGAGCAAGGGACTGAAAATCCCTGTGTCGGCGGTTCGATTCCACCCGAAGGCACCACTTCACAATTCTATGAATTGTGAAAAATGCGGGAGTGGCTCAGTGGTAGAGCGTCACCTTGCCAAGGTGAACGTCGCGAGTTCGAATCTCGTCTTCCGCTCCATTTACTACAAGACAAAAGACGCAAAAATATGCGTCTTTTGTTATTTGTATCCGGCGCCATAGCCAAGTGGTAAGGCAGAGGTCTGCAAAACCTTTATTCCCCAGTTCAAATCTGGGTGGCGCCTCCAATAAGGAAGATGCTGCGGCTTAAGAATATACTTAGGTCGCAGCATTTTTTATATAAAATTTGATTTTGGTATGGTGGTATGATATGAAAAAGATAAAGAAATTTTTTGCCATACTTTTGATATTAGCAATAGGAATAGCCGTGATTAATTCGCAGACAGACTTTTTCTTGAATTTCGGAAGTTATGTTCCGTATCTTAAAGAAAATTGTCCGGAAGTTACGGAGTCGGTTTCGGCATTGTCCGAACGTCTTTCAAGGGTGACGGATTATATTCCTACACCGTCCGAGCTTATGGCAATGATAAAACAGGAGGATTTACCTATTGATCCGTCAGATGTGGCGGTCAATGCGTATATACAGAACAGTCCTATGCTTTCGTTTTATCCGAACGAAAATATTTCTATGATTGCGGATTATGACAGAATACAGATATTCGGAATTGTCGGCTCAAGAAGTAAATCAAATTTGATTGCGGCATTTATCGATGAAAACGGTGAAACGCTTGAACAGGTTTCGATTACGGCAAATTCCGAAAATAGTTTCAATAAAACAATATCAATTCCGAAAACGAACGGCTCATCTGTCGGTGTTGACGTGTATACCGGTGATAAGCCTTACGGACAGTTTGAAAGCTGGGCGTATAATTATGTAAAACTTGTGCGTGACGGCAACGGCGGTTGGGTTATCGAACAGTCACCTGTGTTTGAACATAATAAGGCGATGTATGAAAAGGATAAGTCAATTAAAGAGGCACTTAAATACACCGCGTCTATACAATCAAACAGTGACAGTATAATCTCTATCGCCGAACAGCTTACGTCGGATAAAACGACCGACTATGAAAAAGTGCTTGCGTTGCACGATTGGATATGTTCTTATATGTATTATGACGTTGACAGCCTTGCAAGTGACGAGGCACCGCCGTATTACGCAACGGATATAGTAAAGAGCCGTAAGGCAGTGTGTCTTGGTTTTGCAACGCTTATGGCATCGTTGTGCAGAAGTATTGATATACCGTGTAATGTCGTGTCGGGATACGCACTTGGTGTCGGTAATGATACCGCGTGGACAGATACAAGTATTGCAACCGACGAACAAAATCATGCATGGAATGAAGTATACGTTGACGGCAGATGGATGATTGTCGATACAACATGGGATTGCGCAAATAAAATCGAAAACGGTGAAATGAATAAGGGCGAAGTTTCACATTTGTATTTTGACGCAAATTTGCAGTTCTTTTCAAATAATCATAAAATATTGGAATACTCAAAAAGAAGATAATTTAACGTTCGTAGGGGTGATCATCGGTCGCCCGAGTAGCAGATAATAGATAAGAGAGAAAAGAGCCACCCCACAGACGGCTACGCCGCCGGCTCCCCTCAATGGGAGCCGTACGAAAGCCTCTCCTTGAGGAGAGGTGTCACGAAGTGACGGAGTGGTGGTAGAACCACCCCACAGTCAACTACGTTGCCGGCTCCTCTTAAAGTGAGAGTTATAGGGCGACCAATGGTCGCCCCTACGGAGATGCGTGTTGCATTGGGGTATGGTACGAAAAAGGGAGGTCGAGGGTGCCGTTCCGTACGCAAAACTTTATGTTTGTAGGGGCGATCATCGGTCGCCCGAGTAGCAGGAGCCACCCCACAGTCAACTGCGTTGCCGGCTCCCCCTCAATGCGAGCCGTACGAAAGCCTCTCCTTGAGGAGAGGTGTCACGAAGTGATGGAGTGGTGGCAACACAACAGCAGGCAAGCCCAAAACACAACACAGGCTTGTCTGTTTTGGATATAATCAAAAACAAAGGGAAAAATAAAAGGCGAAACAATGAAAATAGGAAATTTTGAAACAGAAAACAACGTATTTCTTGCACCGATGGCGGGAGTAACTGATTTACCTTTCAGAAAAATATGCCGAAGATACGGCGCAGGACTTGTGTATTCGGAAATGGTGAGTGCGAAAGGACTGTACTACAACGATAAAAAAACCGCTGATTTAATGCGAATAGATGACGAAGAACGTCCTTGTGCGATACAAATATTCGGCTCTGACGCTGATATAATGGCGGAAGTGATACCGAAAGTTATGGCGGTAAAACCTGATATAATAGATATAAATATGGGCTGTCCCACACCGAAAATCGTAAACAACGGTGACGGCAGCGCATTGCTTAAGACACCCGAAAAAATAGGCGAGATAGTGCATAAAGTTTCTTCCGCGTCGCCTGTGCCTGTGACGGTAAAAATCCGCAAAGGTTGGGACGATGACAGTATAAATGCAGTTGAAGTTGCAAAGATTATAGAACAAGGCGGAGCGGCGGCGATTGCGATACACGGCAGAACGCGGGCAGAGTTTTACAGCGGAACGGCGGATTGGGATATAATAAAGAAAGTAAAAGAATCGGTTTCAATTCCGGTAATCGGCAACGGCGATATAAAATGTGCCGAGGATGCGAAAAGAATGATTGATATGACGGGTTGTGACGCGGTTATGATAGGCAGAGGCTGTGAGGGAAATCCGTTTATATTCAGACAGGTAAACGAATATCTGAAAAACGGCAAAGTGAACTTTGAACCGACTCCTCAGGACAGACTTGCACAAGCGTTGGAACATATTGAAATGCTTGTTGAAGAAAAGGGCGAAAGCCGCGGAATAAAAGAGGCGAGAAAGCATATTGCGTGGTATATCAAGGGACTTGCGGGTTCATCGAGATTAAAGGGCGAAGTTTTCAAAATTAGTGATATTGCCACAATGCGAATATGCCTTACAGACTATATTAATCAATTATAATAAACTTTAAAATGACGTAAAAAAGGTCTTGAAAAAAACCGCAAAATTTGTTATAATTAATAAAATTAATACTAATGAGAGGAGTTATAAGAATGGAAGAAAAATTTTCTAAGGAAGGTCTTACATTTGATGATGTATTACTTGTACCGCAAGCATCTGATTTTACACCTAACGAAGTTGACTTAACAACAAAACTAACTAAAAACATAACGCTTAACATACCGCTGATGAGTTCGGCAATGGATACTGTTACAGAGTCGTCAATGGCTATTGCAATCGCACGAGAGGGCGGAATCGGAATAATTCATAAGAATATGACGATTGAACAGCAGGCTGCGGAAGTTGATAAAGTAAAGAGAAGTGAGAACGGCGTTATAGCCAATCCGTTCAGTCTTTCTGAAAACCATACGCTAAAAGACGCAGATGAGCTTATGGGTAAATATAAAATTTCAGGTGTTCCGATTTGTGATGACAATAACGTGCTTATCGGTATAATTACAAACCGTGACTTGAGATTTGAAACAGATTTTGCAAAGAAAATTAAAGACGCTATGACAAGCGAAAATCTTATAACTGCTCCTGTCGGAACAACTCTTTCAGAGGCACAGAAACTTCTTTCAAAGCACAAGATTGAGAAGTTGCCGATAGTTGATGAGAAAAATCACTTAAAAGGACTTATTACAATAAAGGATATTGAAAAAGCTATCCGTTATCCGAATTCTGCAAGAGATAAGAACGGCAGACTTTTGGTCGGTGCGGCAATCGGTGTTACAAACGATGCATTGGAAAGAGTTAAGGCTGTATATGATGCAGGTGTTGACGTTGTTGTACTTGACAGTGCACACGGTCACAGTAAGAATATCATAAATAAGGTTAAGGAAATCAAGGAGGCATTCCCTGATTTGGACTTAATCGCAGGAAATATCGCAACAGGTGAGGCGGCAGAGGCACTTATTAACGCAGGCGCAGACTGTGTTAAGGTCGGTATCGGTCCGGGTTCAATCTGTACAACCCGTGTCGTTGCAGGTATCGGTGTACCGCAGATTACTGCTGTATATGACGTAAGCCAAGTTGCAAAGAAGTACAATATCCCTGTTATCGCCGACGGCGGTGTTAAGTATTCGGGCGATGTTGTTAAGGCTGTTGCGGCAGGTGCGGACGTTATTATGCTTGGTAGCTTGCTTGCAGGCTGTGACGAAAGCCCTGGCGAATTTGAAATATTCCAAGGCAGACGTTTCAAGGTTTACAGAGGTATGGGTTCAATCGCAGCAATGGAATGTGGAAGTAAGGATAGATACTTCCAGACAGGTTCAAAGAAACTTGTTCCGGAGGGTGTTGAAGGTCGTGTACCTTATAAGGGCCCTGTTTCTGATACTATATTCCAAATACTCGGCGGTCTGCGTTCGGGTATGGGTTACTGCGGTACTAAGACAATTCCTCTACTAAAGGAAAACGGTAAGTTCGTAAGAATTACAGGTGCAGGTCTAAAGGAAAGCCATCCTCATGATATTTATATCACTAAAGAGGCTCCAAACTACAGCTATAATACACAAGGCTAATAAGAAATTTAAGGCAAGTCAACTTATGTGGCTTGCCTTTTTGTTTGCCTAAAACAGCCCCATACCGCCGTATGTGGCGATAAGTGCGGCGAAAACGATTGAAACCATAGACAGAAGTTTAATCAATATATTAACGGACGGACCGGAAGTATCTTTAAACGGATCACCGACCGTATCGCCGACAACGGCGGCTTTATGATTTTCGCTGCCCTTACCGCCGAAATTACCTGCCTCGATATATTTCTTCGCATTATCCCAAGCACCGCCCGAATTAGCCATCATTACAGCAAGTGCAAAACCGGATATTAAAGCACCTGCAAGCATACCGACAACACCGTTGCACCCAAGCACCAATCCGACAATTATCGGTGCAAGTATTCCGAGTGCGGCGGGGAAAATCATCTCTTTCAGCGAAGATTTTGTGCATATGTCAACGCACGTTTCATAATCAGCCTCTGCTTTTCCGTCAATCAATCCTTTTATCTCCTTAAACTGACGTCTTACTTCAACAACAATTTTTTGTGCCGCACGTCCGACAGCTCTCATAGTCATTGCACTGAACAAAAACGGCAGCATTGCCCCTGAAAACAAGCCTATAAGCACTGCGGGATTAGTGACGGAAAGATTAAGTTCAATTCCCATTTCGGTTATTTTATCGGTGTATGAAACGATCAGTGCAAGCGCGGTCAGTGCCGCCGAGCCTATTGCAAAACCTTTGCCTGTTGCGGCGGTCGTGTTGCCGAGTGAATCGAGTGCGTCCGTTCTTTCACGCACTATATCGGGAAGTCCCGACATCTCCGCAATACCTCCTGCGTTGTCGGCAACAGGTCCGTATGCATCTGTCGCAAGCGTTATGCCGAGTGTTGAAAGCATACCGACTGCCGACAGACCAACTCCGTAAAGTCCGTCCTCAAAGCTTGCCATACCTCCTGCGGTAAAGTAGCTTATAATTACCGAAATTCCGATTATAATAACAGGTATCGCCGTTGACGACATTCCCAGTGCGATACCGTCTATTATGATTGTCGCCGAGCCTGTATTTGAAGATTTTGCGAGGTTTTTTGTAGGATTGTAAGAGTCTGACGTGTAATACTCTGTGAAATATCCTATCATCACGCCTGCGATAAGTCCCGAAATAACCGCCCAAATTACATTTGAATTGTCGGGAAGTAATGTGAAAATAAGAAATGCCGAGCCGACTGCCGACAGGATTGACGCAATGTATGTACCGCGTCTTAATGAGCCTAAAAGCGATTTTTGCGTTGCACCTTCCTTTGTCGAAACGAAAAACGTGCCGATAATAGACGCAATTATGCCGATTGCGGCGATAAGCATCGGCACAAGTACACCGTTAAAGCCAAGTCCTGCCGCCGACGCAAGCGCTCCGCACGAAATAATCGAGCCGACATACGATTCATACAAATCAGCACCCATTCCTGCAACGTCACCGACATTGTCGCCGACATTATCGGCAATGCAGGCAGGGTTGCGCGGATCGTCCTCAGGCATACCGACTTCGACTTTGCCGACTAAATCCGCTCCGACATCAGCCGCTTTTGTGAATATTCCGCCACCCACACGTGCAAACAGTGCCATTGAACTTGCACCCATACCGAATGTGAGCATAGCTGTCATAACGTCGTTTATACTTAGTTTAAACACGAATTTCAAAAGAATAAACCACACACTTATATCGAAAAGTCCTAAACCGACAACGGTAAGCCCCATGACAGAGCCTGACGCAAACGCGATTTTTAAACCCTTGTTAAGTCCGTCACGAACACCGTTCGCGGTGCGTGTGTTGGCGTATGTGGCGATATTCATACCGACATATCCCGACAATCCCGAAAAAAATCCGCCTGTCAAAAATGCAAACGGCACAAACGGACTTAGAAATCTTTTCGCCGCAAGTACGGTCAAAATGAAAAACATAATCGCAAAAAATATTCCGACCGTTTTGTATTGACGTTTAAGATATGCCATAGCACCTTTGCGTATTTTGACGCTGATGCTTTTCATCATATCCGTACCTTCGCTTTTTCGCTTTACGGAGTAAAATTCGATAAATGAAAATAACAGTGCGATAAGTGAACAGACAAGAACTATTATCGGTGCAGTAGTTTCAAAGCTTTCCATACGGATACCCCCTTTTGTTTATATTTATTCCGCTTTTTGGGGTTTGATTACAAAAAAAAGACGACTGTTTTTATCAGTCGTCTAATGGTTTTATTTTTGTATAGTAAATATTGTAACGCTTTGCGGTGGGAATGTGTATTCAAATGTGTTTGATACGGCTGTTAAAGCCGATGTTTTCGGCGATATCTTTTTCGGATTGTCGAAATCATTCATATCATTAAGCGAATTGCCGGAAAGTTCCGTTATGTTTGCGTTAATGCCGTTTACGCCCTCAACGCATATTTCAGATGTTATTTCAGTGTCACGCACATTGACCGCTTTAATATAAATGTTGTTATCGTCACTGCTTGCGGTGTAGTACAATTCCTCCATAACAGGCTGTTTGTCGATTGCAGTGTTTGCGGTTTTGCCGTTTATATATGTAGTAATATTTCTGCCGTTGACTTCAAGGCAAAGCTTGTATTCCTGTCCTGTCATTACGGAGAAAATGTTGTGGTCAAGGCACGAACCGCGTCCGTTTACTTGTGCGTTGACTTCTGTGTCTTGATTTTGCCAACCGCCGATAAACCATTGAATTAAGTTTTTATCGTCCGACTTGCCGAAGAACAGGCGGAAACCTTTGTCGCCTGCTGTGCGTTTAGCGGTAGATTCGACTTTGTAATGATTTGAGTCTATGCTGTCTATAACGGCTTTACCGCCATTGTTAAATGATAGGTTGTCGTATGTTTTTACATTGCCTGTTGTGATGTCGGTGATTTTAATATCGTAAAATTCCGCACTGCATCTGTCAGCTTCAATCTCAATATTACCGCTGATTTTGTCACTGCCAAGAGTGATAGGCTTGTCAAAACCGTCGTGCTTTACGTCAAGCAGATTGTTGCCTGTGCAGTTCATAAACATTTTTTGTACATAGTAATTTGCACTGCCGTATACTCTGTGATTGTCAAACCAAATCATATCGGGCTGCCAGTTTATGTAGTCAACATTGCATAAAAGCGGTGCATAGCATACAAGACCGATTGCGTGTGCGTTGTTTTCAAGTCCTGTCATATATGCCGCCTCGATAAGTGCGTTGTAATATGTGTTGCCCCATGACGCGTATTCGCCTAAGAATACTTTCGGACCGTCTGACGGTATATTGTCGTAACGGTGGCAGTTGGCAAGCATCCATTCGGGTGATGTGTAATAATGCTCGTCAACAAGGTCAGAGCCGTTCTTTTTTGCGTTGTTCCAACCGCGTTCAAATTCACCGCCTTGCGGGAAAGGTCCGGCGGAATTGATTATTTTTATTTGCGGATATTTCTCTTTTATAGCTTTGTGGAAAAGGTCATATCTGTCCCAAAAGCCTTGACCGACTTCTTCGTTGCCGACTGCAAGATATTCAAGGTTGAACGGCTCAGCGTGTCCCATATCACATCTTATTTTGCCCCACTTCGTGTCGGCAGTGCCGTTGGCAAATTCGATAAGGTCAAGTGCGTCGTCAATCCATTCCTGCATTTCGTCAAGCGGAACGGCTTGCTCCATATGCGGATTGTATCCGGCAGGAAGTACAGGCAGAGGCTTTGCACCGATGTCCTCACAGAATTGGAAGTATTCAAAATATCCGAGTCCCAACGATTGATTGTATCGCCAGTTGTTACGTCGTGACGGTCTGTCGGTTACAGCACCGATTGTGTTTTTCCAACGGTACATTGAGTTTCTGTCATCGGAATTAAGTGTACCGTCGTGGATAAGACAACCGCCCGGAAAACGCATAAATTTAGGCTTTAAGTCCGCAAGCATTTCGGCTATGTCGTTTCTCATACCGTTTTTGCGGTTTTTGTAGGTTTTAACGGGGAATAATGATACAAAATCAAGACAGAATTTACATTCTTGCTTTGATGTGATTGCAAGCACTGCCGAAAAATCGTAAATAGGTGATGTTAATGTAAATGAATACTTCGTCCATTCGTTTGATGTGATGTTAAGCGACTTTTCTGTAATGACTTCACCGTATGCGTTGTCTATTGAAACTGTTATTTCACAAGGCTTGTCACTTTTTGCGTAGCATGAAAAATTGTAGCTTTCATTTTCTTTTACCGCAATACCGCTGTTATAGCCGAGATTTTTTATGCCGGCTCTTGTGCCTGCTTTGTTAATTTCAAGAATAAGATAATTCGGATTTCGCTTTGAAAACGGTGATTTGTTTGATACAAATGACGATACCGACGCACCGCCCTCTTCAATACGTTTCCAAGCCGTCAACGCCTGATATGACGGATTGTCCATAGGTGAAAATTCAAACGCCCTGTTGCGTATCATTTCACCGTAAAGTCCGCCGTCGGCGGCATGGTTTATGTCTTCAAAAAATATACCGTAAAAATCGGACATAGATGCTTTTTTGTTTGTGGTTACTGTGATTTTGTTCATGTTTTAATTCCTTTCGTGATACTTCTAAACTTTTCATATTATATCATAATCCAAATAGAAATGTTTGCAATTTTCAGACTTTAATTTAAAATAATCGGTAAAAGTAACACTTTTCGGTGAGTTTCATATTCTATACCAAGGGAAAACCCCAAAAACATAGAAAGGAATGATAATAAATGGCTGATTGTAACAGAAATTGCTGTAATGACTGCGGAAGAGAAAGAAAATATCCTTGTGATACAAATTTCCGTGAAGCAGTGTGTGTACATACTGATAAGATATATGACAGTTGCAGGGATAAAGACTGCTTGGAAAATGTACGCGTGTACTTGACTTCGTGCGGTCAGGATATTGTGGACAGAGCAATAAACGTTAAATGCACAAAAGCCGAAGTGATTTGGGTGTTTACGGATATTGAGGCTGTGCCGTTTAACAGAGGTTTTTATTCGGTTGATTTGAAGTATTTCTTTAAAGTTACCTTAGCAGTATTTACAGGAGTGGGCCGTCCCACAGAAGTTGAGGGTCTTGCGACTTTTGATAAAAAAGTTATACTTTTCGGTTCGGAAGGTAATGCAAAAGTTTTTGAGTCGAAGTATAAAGAGGACGCTTTTGACCCGCAGCTTTGGAGAAAAACAAATATGCCGCATGCAGTGGTAGAGGTGGTAGACCCGATAACATTGGGCGCAAAGCTTGTTGATGTACGTGACAGAAAATCTTGTTGCTGTGATGATGATTTCGATTTGGCGTCTGTGCCTGCATCGGTTTGCAGAGTGTTTGACGATCAGTTTGTAACAGGCAATGAGGCAAAACGTGTGTTCGTATCTTTGGGTATTTTCTCCATAATTAAAATCGAACGCCACGTTCAACTTCTTATCCCGTCATATGACTTCTGTATCCCTCAAAAAGAATGTGTAGGGGCAACGGATGACAATCCTTGTGACTTATTTGAGAGAATAGACTTCCCGGTTGACGAATTCTTCCCGCCTGAAAGGGGCGAATTCTTGGAATGTGATCAAGATGACATATCCGAACCGGAAGATGACAGTGACTGTGGATGTCGAAGATAAATCAGTACAAAAACCTCCTGTGATTATGCAGGAGGTTTTGCTGTATTATGAAAAACAGACAGTTCCGAGGTTTAGTGTAGCTTTAGCGGTGAAAAATAAAACTCCTTTTGATATGATATTAAAAGTTTTTGTTTCAGAATTAAAAAAATTAATTTTTTTTGAAAATCTATTGCATCGTACACCGATGTACGATGTATAATAATTATAGAACATAGTCTGCCAAGACGAAATAAAAAAATTAAGAAAAGAGGGATTTATCATGTTGAAAATTTTTATTACTTCATTAATTTGTACATTAATGTTATTTTGCACAAACGTGTCGGCTGCTGATTTTCAGGCGGGTGATACGGCTTATGTCAAGGCGGGAATAGAAAGTATGTCTGTTTATCAAAATCCATCATACGGTCGTTCTGTTGCAGTGGTCATCCAGTACAACAAAGTAACAATTTTGGAGCCTAATGTAGTCGGAGATGGCGGCACATTTCATAAGATTCAGCTCCAAGACGGTACAATCGGCTATGTTCCTGCTCTTGCCGGCAGAAAGGATACACTTGAAACAGCAGAGGTTGCAGAAAAAGAAATAGAGAAATCGACAGCGTCATCTGATCCGGATAAGTATCAACATACAATAAATATGTATTTTCTTTCCGACTATATCTATGGCGGCTCAAAAACAACCGAGGGCAATGAAAGAAATTTTTATGCAAAAGTCCCGACAGAATGGGTAAGGCATGACCGACCTGAATCGTTACCGATGGTTGGAATGGCTGTTGTGCATATAGGCGATGAGGGAAAATTCGGCTCGGTAAAAGCATCTTTCTATCCGGGCAATCCGCCGATTAATTATCACTCTAAGAGATTGGACGAACTTAAAGAAATCGGCTATGATCCTCCGTTTGCAGAAAAGTCAAGAACAGAGGCAAATGCCAACACAGCATTTTATGTAGGTGCATCAAGTGAATTTGATGTTGTTGCTTATAACGAAAATTGGGTTGCCGTATGGAGCGAGGGCGGAGTTGACGAATCCCGTGGTTCAATTATAGATTGTAGCGGAAGAAAAGACGGTGGAGCTTTCACAAGCTGGAAACCGGGAGTATATTTTCTGCCAAGAAAAAATTGTTATATCTTAGATATTAACAATCAAGTGGCAACTGCTCCAAAAATTGAAGCTGTCGGCAAGGCAACCGCTAATTTGATGGTAAAAACCACTCCTGACGAAACGGATTATGTAAAATCGGGTGTTTATAAAATAAATCAATCTGTTCAAATAGTTGATGCAACACCACAAAACGGACATTATAAAATTTATTACAAGCACGGTTTATATTATGTTGAATCCAAATATGTCAATATACAACTTGCAAACACCGAAAAACCGCTAATTTCCTACAAAGCTGAGGCAAATGCGGATTGTGATATTTCAGACGGTTCTTCGGTTAAAAAAGGTACAGTAATAGATGTTATCGAGAAAGATTATGACGGAACAAATTCAAAAATCTGGTTCAACTCAAAGGTATGTTATATTCCGACAAGTAATCTTGTCGATTTAACCAAAACACAGTCAGCTGATGACGTAGCAAAGCTTGGTGCACCTATAGGCGTTCTGTCCGTAGATACGGCTTGGGGTGAATGGGGTGCGTTGACCTATTCTGCCGAAGGACTTGCAAAACTGAAAGAGTATCGTTTCGGATATATCAACGCTGATATGGATAAGGCCTTAGAATACAGTGAATGGGTTAGTTCAAACAACGGTGAAATCAATAAAATAGAAGACAAAGACTGGGTAAATGTATACGGCATTGAAGAATTTTCGTTCGACCGTGATGAGGATATGAGGAACATTCCCGGAATAGATCCTTCAGAAATAGAGCCTTGGATTATAACAGGAAAAATCTATACTATTTACTATAACGGAGAGATTCGCTATTTGGTTCAAGAGGATGAAAGTCGGGAAACATTTACTTATTATCCCGGAAACGGATTCAGCAAAAACTCTGTTGCCAAAACGCAGACTATTTGTCTGGATAGCCGCAAATATAACACCGTTGCATACAACATTGACGACAGTAACTATTTCAAACTCAGAGATATTGCGGAAATGCTTAACGGAACAATTAAAACATTTGATATTAAGTATGACGCGTCAACAAATTCGATTGATATGTTAAGCTATTTTGATTACACATCGGTCGGAGGTGAGTTGACGGCAGGTGACGGTGAAACGAGAACAGCCGTTTCTTCATCGGCATTTCTAACTCTTGACGGAGTTCCCGTTCAGGCAACTTGCTATAATATCGACGGTAACAACTACTTTAAACTTCGAGATATAACAGATGTGTTGGATTGCCGAGTTGACTGGGAAGAAAAGAACCAAACAATTTGGATAATACCGGGTATGACTGCGTATGACGATCCGAATGAGGCTGTAGGCTGATAAAATATATGAAGTATTGTTTTACTACACACCACATGTTGCCATAAATGATTTTTAATGAGGCTGCTTTTCAATATGCCATTAAACTACGCAAAAGTAAAGTGGCCGAAACAGCAACGTTTTTGATGACACTCTGAAACCTCCTGTAATTATGCGGGAGGTTTTTATTATATTCAAGTTTGTGATAAGTATGGTGTACAAAAACGAAGATAATATCAAAAATATGATAAAAGTTGACAAAGAAACAGAAGTATGATAACATTGATGTTGGAAAAGATATACATTCATACGAATGGTTAAGGAGGACAAAATGAAAAAAAGATATTTTATAGGTGTTTGTATGATGATAGCATTAATCATACAATTCGGTGCTTTTATGACTGCTTATGCAGATGAAGGACTAACAATGGACCATACCCCTTGGGGTGTCGCTTTTTTGGAAAATGCGGATTCTGATAAAATTACCACAGCACAATGTTCTGGTAAACTTATTACAGCACAATATAATACTGACGGATTATTGACGCAGTTGAAAAGCTACGATATTAATAATGCCATAAATTTCAGAATACCGCTGAATGATGCAAAGGATTATGATAACAAAGTTAAGTTTATGCTATGGGACGATTTAAAGAGCTGTCAGCCGGAAACAGAAGCGATAGAAAAGGATATGGTAAAACTCAGTGCGTCAGACTTTGATGAGGCTAAATCAAGCGATATATCTGACGGCTTATATTTCTATCCTACAGGTGAAACTAAACATTCAAAGAAATATAATTTTTCAGATGATGTTAGATTTTATATTAACGGACTCGAGAGTGATTTGAACATTGAAGAAATAAAAAATTTATTAGCTAATAGCAATTCGACAATTGTAACACTTGAAAAAGATATAAATTCATCGGAATATGATATTGTATCAATACTTAGTTATGCAACGGCTGTTGTAGATGAAGTTGTTGAAACGTCAGAGGGGTTAACAATATATTTTGACAGTTACAGTACCGGTATAAAATCTCAAATGCGTATTGATAATAATGATGATAATTATTCGTATGATTTTGTGTTAGGAGATCAGAAGATAGATCCAAAGGAACTTAAAAAGAATGATGTATTAAGTATATGTTATGATGTGGGAAATAATTTCGCAGAATCTTCATTCTATGACGTTCTTGTATCAAGAGATACATTAAACGGCAGATGTTCAGCAGTATATTCAGATCCTTATAATATATATAGGATTGATGGTATAAATTATGAACCGGCAGATGGCATTTATGCGGGCTGCGAAACAACTACATATTACGATATCGGACTTGACGCATTTGGAAGAATTGCATATGCTTATGAAGATATGAGCAAAAGAAACATAGGAGTATTAAATAATATATACAAAAAAGCCGGTGGTGACTATATTGCACAGGTCATTACAAAGAATGGTACTTTTGAAGAGTATAAAGTAGATCCGAGTAATGTTGATGAATACAGAAAATATTTTGTAAAATCAGAAGATGATGGTGAAGCATGTTATGATAGCTCAAATCTCAAAAAAGTTGCTTATCCACAACAAGCGATAGAGTATAGGGTCAATGAAGTATCAAAGAAAATTACCATTCTATATAATTACAGTGCACATTCGTCACCTGATGCGGAATATATAGCGTCTGATAAACGAATTGGCAACATAAAAATGTCTGATGACGTAATTATATTTGATTTTACGGACGTAGATGATAGTGATAAATTTCAAATTGCCACATTTGAGGATCTTCATGACGGTGAAGCATATACGGCATATGGATATTGTAAATCAAAAAGGGATAATAAATATAATTATGTAATTATAACAGACGGAAATGTAAATACAGAAACATCGGAAGAAACATATGTTGAAAATATAGGTATATTAAAGAATATATACAAAAACGCTGGCGGAAGTTATGTTGCTTGTATTATAACAGAAACAGGGTTAAAAGAATATAGCGTACCTTATGACAAATTTGAGGAGTATAGTAAGCTTGTAAATGAATATAATGGTTCAAATAGAATTGATTCATATTTAAAGCAAGTTGTACACTATAAAGTATGGGAACCGTCAAAAGTCGGAACAATCGGTGTAATATCAGATACCATAGTTAGTTTGGATATTATAGATACACCAGAACAAACGGTGACGGCAAAATATAATAAAGAATTAAATCAAATCGGTGAAATGCAGTTGAATGAGTTTGTTGCCAGCATAACAGATGACGAAAGAAGTGTTTCTGTAAATGACCTCATAGACGGCAATGAATATACGGCATACAGATATAAGACTGACGATAGTAATTTAAGCATTACTGTTATTACCGCAGGAGAGTTTACGGAAAATGACAAGGAATATATTAATGATATAGGTATATTGAAAAATATATACAAAAAAGTAGGCGGTGACTATATTGCGCAAGTTATTGCTAAGAATGGTATTACTGAAGAATATATAATAGACAGCCGAAATGTTGAAGAATATAATTCGTATTTTGTAAAGCCAAATGATGATATAGGTACTGATTATTGGGGGGCAAATAAAAAGACGGAGGCTTATCCGAAACAAGTTATTGAATATTCGGTAGATGTATCTTCAAACAAGATAACAATTAATAATATTTATTCTGAACCTGCTGTGGAGATTGATTCAAAATATATTGAATCAGATAACAATATTGGTTCAATTAAGATGAATAATTCAACTGCAATTCTTGATATATCGGAAGTTGATTCAAAAGACAAGTGTTCGGTTGTTCCGTCACTTAATGACGGTTATTCATATACTGCTTACGGTTATGGTAAATCCGATTCGGATGGTACATACGATTTTGTAATTGTTACAGGTGGTGTATCAAATGTATTTAATTCAAATACTCAGCTTGCTATTTTTAATAGCAGTGAAGTTGTTGAATATGACGGCTACGGATATAAGACAGCATATAACTTAATTGTGGACGGAGAAGAAAAACAATTTATATTAGATGATGATATTGTAATTAGAGGCAATAATAATATATCGATTAACGAAGATAACTTTTATGATGGTGATGTATTAGTATTCACTACTAATATAGACGGTTTGATCACAAAAATCTATTCGGTGTTTGCGGGTCAAGATGTTTTGAACGGCACATCATATAACACCTTCAGAGATACTGCACTTAGAAACCAAGATTCAATTCTTTCAAATACCGATTTTAATGATTTACTGTTGGATGATAATAATGTAGATATTGTTTTTGGCCCAGTTGTTAATAAGAAAGGTGACAACATCACAATCGGTAAAATTACAACAAGCGATGAGGGTGATTGTTTAGTAAACTATAACGACGGACTTGAAGTCAAATTCAGAAATGCTAAAATCTATACATATGACTTTGCAGCAAATCCAAAACATTCAAGAGTTTTCCTTGATGAAGGGATTGCTTCAACACCTGAGGCTGGAACTGCAAAGATAACAATAGATGGTAAAGAATATCTTAATCTTATAGATGAAGCTGTTATAGATGATGTAGTATTCGCAGTAGTGAGAACTGTAAATAAAACCGAAGCTAAAGAAATTTATCTAATTGTTAATAACAGCTGATTCTTAAATGAAAAAAAGAAACGATATAAAAATCGTTTCTTTTTTATATACTGTGGCTGACTTGTCGGATAGAAATTGCGGAAAGTATTGTTTATTTTTATGGCTTGTATATGTGAAAATTTAATGATATAATATTAAAAAAATATTAAGGGGTAGAAAAATGAAAATATTTGATAATATAATGTCTTGGAAAAAGCCCGAAATGCTTGACTTGGCAAAAGAGCTTAATATAAAAGGTCGTTCAAAAATGAACAAGGGCGAAGTGGCAGAAAGCATATCGGAAATATTATTATCAGACGAGTATTTTAAGACAGTTCTTGCGGCGCTTGACAAAGAACAAACGGAATGTCTTGTAAATTGGTGCGAGAACAACGAAATTGAAAAGTTGGATGTTTTCAAAATCGGACTTTTATTGGAATTAGGTTATATATCATTTGAAAACGAACAATACAGTTTGTGTGACGAAGTAAAAGACTTAGTTGCTAAATGTTATACAAACGAATCAAAAGGCGATTTGGAAGTCAGAGATAAAATAATAAATTACTGCAATGTTTTTGCGGAACTTTACGAAATTGTTCCGTTGGACAAGGTTTTTGAAATATACGACAAGCAAAATCATGATATTTCAAAAGAAGATTTTATGGAATTGATTAATACTGTCAACGGTAAAATGGATTTGTGGGAAATATACAACAATTCGATTGTAAACACTTATGTTTTGGAAGAAGGTTTTTATGATGATTTGTTGAAAACGCAAGGTAACAAGCCGTTCTATATTCCGTCAAGAAAAAAGATTATGAAAATGGCTAACCCGGGATATATTGAAGAAACCAACGAATATCTTGCGCTTAGACATTACTTGATTAAGAGAATGGGTATGGATGAAGTAAAGGGCGAAAACTTATGCTTTGAAATTGAAATGGAATGTAAAATGAGCAATGAAAACGCTCCTGATATTCTTAGTTTGTTTGACAAGTATAATGTTGAATTAAATGATAATAATGCAAAAAAAGTAATCGGTTTGGTACAAGCTGTTAATTTAAACACAAGAAAAGCGGTAAACAGAGGTTATACCGATTTGCAAATCGAAGAAATAAATAACAGATATATGGTTCAGAACGATTTTTTCCCGTTCTTTATGTAAAAAACAAAAGCTCCCGAACTTATATGTTCGGGAGCTTTTTATTCTTCTATCGGCAGAGCTACTTGTGTTATGAACAGTTTTTTATCCTTATGTTGCGGGGGACCTTCAAGATATGTATGACGACACATTCCCAAAGGTGTGAGATTATGCTCTTTAGCATACGACAAAAGTTTTTCGCGAACTTTTGGGAGTTCCTCATATGCACCGTGATGATAAATGCAAATTGCACGCATGGGTGTCAGCACGTCGATATGTTCGCCGATGCTTTCGGGCGGTACGGCAACACAGTAAGAAATTTCGTTGGGTGTGGACAATGGGTATTCTAAAAAATACATTCTCCTTGTCATATCGGTACCGTATTCACGCATGGCAAGTATTGCGGTATCACGCAGAATATTTGTTTTATCGAGAATACTTTCCGTAGTAAAAGTTCGTCGATAAATCGTTTGCTTGTCAATGTGGATTTCCTTGATTTGTGTGAGATTGGTGTTTGCTCTTTCATATAACTTTTCAATATTCAAATTTATTTCGTCACGCATAGCTTCAAGGCGGCGGATAAGCGGTAATAAATCGGTTTTGCCGTCTAAATAGTTGTGAATTTCATCAAGCGACAGACCGAGCTTTTGAAAAATACGTACTGTACGAATTTTAGTGAACGTATCTACGGTATAATAACGATTTCCGTTTTTGCCGTCCTTAACATCCGGAGTAATCAATCCTTTTGCTTCGTAATTCAATATGATTTTTCTTGTAATTCCGATTGATTTTGCCATTTCACCGATCGTAAACATATTTTTTTCAACATTCATATCATCACCCCAAAACATATATTAATACAAAAAACGGAAAAATGCAAGACATAGAAAAATGTTGTTTAAAATTCGTGTATAGTGGTATATATTATATATGAGTAAATTTACGGAGGTAATATAAATGGCAAACAAATATTCGGGAACAAAAACAGAGGAAAATTTAAGAACTGCCTTTTCGGGTGAGTCGCAAGCGCGTAACAAATACACATATTTTGCATCGAAGGCAAAGAAAGACGGCTTTGAACAAATAGCGGATTTGTTTTTGAAAACAGCCGACAATGAAAAGGAACACGCAAAAATGTGGTTTAAAGAATTAAACGGAATCGGAACAACGGCAGAAAATCTTGTTTCGGCGGCAGAGGGCGAAAATTTTGAATGGACAGATATGTATGCCGATTTCGCAAAAACTGCCGAAGAAGAAGGCTTTACCGAATTGGCTGAAAAGTTCCGTATGGTAGCCGCAATAGAAAAAACTCACGAAGAACGTTACCGTGCATTACTTCACAACGTTGAAACAAAAGAGGTTTTTGAAAAGAGTGAGGTCAAGGTTTGGGAGTGCCGTAACTGCGGTCATATTGTTGTAGGCGTAAAAGCTCCGCAGGTTTGTCCTGTGTGCAATCACCCGCAAGCATATTTTGAAATTCACGCAGAAAATTATTAAAAATTTCAGCATATCATTTTTGGAAATGATATGCTTTTTTATTTGAAAATATTAATCGAAAAGTCTTGATTAAATGAATAATTAATGATAAAATGTATGTAATGGCGGTTGAAATTTGTATGAATTGAATTTGCAATTTTACAGACGCTATTATTAAAGTTGGTTTTTTATTTGAGAAAGGCTATGGAGTTGAAAATGAAAAAAATTACGGCTCTTTTAACGGTATTGATGATGTGCATGACATTCGGTGCGAATTTTGTATACGCGTCGGACGGTAATTCGGCACGCAATGCTGTTTTGCAAATACGTAAGGAGATAGACAGTCACAAGTCGAACATTCAATCGAAAAACGGTGAACTGTTTAAACTTACACCCGAAGAAATCGCCGAAGCGGATTTTAAGAATTATGATACGTCATCAGTACTGTTGGGAACTGACTTGTATGAATTTTCTGCCGGCAGTGTTTCAAACGACATAAAAGGCAAAGACGGAACAATAAACACACTTGCTCCGAATGAATACAAAGTTCACAGTACGATTAAATACGGAAAATATCCGTCAATATTCAATTCAGACACGGTGATAAAAACTTCCGGCGGAAAACGGGCAACATTTGTTGCGGATTATTCGGACGATGTGCCGTCATATCAGATTGTGAAGAATGTTGAGAATTTATATGTCGAAAATATAGATTTTGAAAATTTTCCTATGATAAAGTTTGAAAATTGCGATAATATTATTTTCAACAACTGTTCTTTTACCGATTTTGAAAACAACGGAATTGTGTTCAGAGATTGCAGTAATATCGCGATTTTGAACAGTAAGTTCACAAATTGCGGCAATCAGATTTCGGACAGTTCAAACAGCGGTTACAGTATAAGAATAGTCGGTGATGCACAAAGTCCGGCTGAAAATGTTCTTATTGAAAATTGTACTTTCGAGAACAGCTGCGGTAAGACGATAAGTTTTGTCGGCGATGTTGACGATTATGTTATAAGAAATAACACGATTAACAACAGTGTTTGGGGGGCGATTGATTATTGGACTCCGACTGTTTCGGGCAAATATGCAGACATTATTGAAAATAATGTGTGCAAAAATATCGGTTTCGGCAAACCGTCCGTAAATGATACGAACGCACTTACAAGCGGTGTCGGTTGTGCGGCGATATTCGCGGGTATGGGAACATCACTCCCTAATACGATTGTGAAAAATAACGTTGTACAAAATTGCGTTGAAACGGGTATCGAAGGTCCGTATGAATTGGTTTATCACAATACGGTAAAAAATACAGGCGAAAATTCCGTTGCACGTTATACCGGCTCTACAGAGGCGATATATATTAAGCTGACGACTGAATTTGAACAGAAATATATAGGAAATACTATCGAAACAAGAGGTTTGAGATGCTTTTCTTCTTACTCGAACAGAGATGATGAGTACAAGGGAATATACATTTTGAACAATTCTATGAATTTGGAAAATACAGATGCAAGTATTGCTTGCAATTACACTCGTTCGGACATTGAAATCAACTGTAAAAAAATAAAGAAGATTGTTATTGAAAATAATACGGGAATGATGAAAGACAAAAAGAGTGTAAACATCTATACCGACAAGGGTTATGTTATGGATTATTTCAGTATTCATAATCCTTGTATGATAGGCTCAGTGCCTGAAAAGGCGAGATATTGCTTTAATATCAATAATAATTAAACAGAATGCAGTCAAAATCGTTGCGGATTTGTCTGCAGACTCAATTAAGCTAATCATTGGGGAACATATAAACAATGCGTATGCTTTGTTTATGTGTTCCTTTTTTGGTGCAAATATATAAAAATTATAGGTATATTTAATAGATAATTACTAAAAAGTAAAATATATGTTGAAATTGCACGAATAAAGTGATATGATAAAAGTATAATTTGTACAAAAGGGATGATGGCTATGGAATATATTGGACATACATCAGACGACGGACGGAAACAGCTGCTTTTGGACCACTTGAACGGAACATCGAAGTTATGTCGTGAAAATGCGAATGAATTTTGGGCGGATATAGCCGAATTTGTGGGGCAAATACACGATATAGGCAAGTATACATCGGATTTTCAAAAACGTATAAACGGTGCGGAAAATATCCGAGTGGAACACGCAATATGCGGTGCAAAAGAAGTTGCGAAAGCACCGCCGAAATCATATGTGCCTATGATTGAGTATTGCGTTGCGGGACATCATTCGGGTTTACCTGACGGCGGAACGAAGGCTGACGGTGAAGAAGATTCGACCTTGCACGGCAGAATGAAACGAAAAACCGGCGATTATTCTGCGTATGAAAATGAAGTTAAACTTGAATATCCCAAAGATAATTTGAGAGAACTTTTTGATGTCAGTAATCAGAGAGAAATTATTGAAAGGTATTCTTTTTTTACAAGATATTTGTTTTCATGCCTTACGGATGCGGATTTTATAGATACGGAGCGGTTTGTAACTCCCAACACAGACAGAGGTATAGACGGAGATTTTCAAAAAGCATACGAAAAAGTATGTGAAAAACTTAATTCTTTTAAAATAGAAACCAAACTTCAAGAATCAAGAAGTATTATACAAGAACAGGTTTATAAAAGCGTTGAATCGAATGCGAATGTGTATACATTGAATATGCCGACAGGCAGCGGAAAAACTCTTTGCAGTATAAGAGCGGCTTTGAAAACTGCGATAGAGAATAAGAAAAAACGTATTATATATGTAATTCCGTATGTCAGTATAATTGAACAGACAGCAAAGGTGTTCGAGGATATTTTCGGTGACGTACTTCCTGTGTTGCAGCACCATTCAAATTATGATTTTGATGATGATAAAAATGAAGATGAGAACGAAATAACTTCGGAAAAATTAAATCGTTCATGTGAAAATTGGGACGCAAAACTTATAGTAACAACGAATATTCAATTTTTTGAATCACTGTATCATTATAAAGGCAGACGGCTTAGGAAACTTCATAATTTGGCGGACAGTGTTATCATATTTGACGAAATACATATGCTGCCGATTGACTATATTCAGCCTTGTTTAAGGGCGATAGGGTATGTGACGAAGTATCTTAACAGTACGGCAATTTTGATGTCGGCGACAATACCGAATTATGATAAATTTATGGAAAGGTATATGTCAGGTGTCAAAATAGAGAATGCGGTTAAGGATACGTCGTTGTTTAACGTATTTGATAAGTGCAGATATGAGTATATCGGAAAGTGTGAACTTGCTTCACTGGCAGAAAAGGCACAGGAATATGACAATGCACTTATAATTGTGAACAAAAGGAAAACGGCAAGGGAATTATATGATATGTGCAGCGGTAACAAGTATCATTTGTCAACATATATGACGCCTTTGCACCGTTCGGAGATTATTGTAAAAATAAAGGAAGATATAAAGAACGGAATTAATACGACCGTGATTTCAACATCACTGATTGAGGCGGGTGTTGACCTTGATTTTAAGGCGGTGTTCAGAGAAATTGCGGGGATTGATAACGTATTGCAGTCCGGCGGTAGATGTAACCGTGAGGGTAAGATGGATATGGGCGATGTGTTTGTTTTTGAAACAGACGGCGGAAAAGGTGAAATTCAGCTTAAATCAAATATAACACGAAATTTATTTGAGGAATTTGACAATATTTCAACCGACAAATGTATTGAAGAATATTACAGTCGCTTATTTGCATTTAATGACGGCAATATAGACAAAAGTACCATAACTTCGCTTATGGGTGAAAATTTGAGGTTTGATGAAATACCGTTCAGAACGTATGCCGAGAATTTTAAGTTTATCAAAAATCAAGTTATAGGAATAGTAATTCCGCGTGATGAAAATAAAGATTTGATTGAACAGCTCAGATACGGAAAACTGTCCGTAAAACGAAAATTACAGCAGTACAGCGCGTCCGTACATATTTGGGAGCTTGAAGAAATGATTAAAGAGGGGATTATAGAACAGCTTGATTGTGGTGTTTGCATACTTGCAAATACAGATTATTATAAGTCGGACGTGGGTTTGACGTTGGAAAATGATGTAGATTATTTTGTATGAGGAGGTTAAAATGAGTTACGGATTTAAAATTATGGTTAAAGGCGATTATGCCGCATTTAACCGCCCTGAAATGAAAGTTGAACGTGTGAGTTATGATGTTCCGACACCGGGAGCTCTTGAGGGACTGATAAAGTCGGTGTATTGGAAACCGGCAATTCGGTATGTAATTGATAAGATTATCGTTTTTAATCCGATAACATTTATCAATGTTCGCCGTAATGAGGTTAAGGAAAAAATAAAATTGCAGTCGGTACAAAAAAGTATGAAAAACGGTACAGGTGATGCAACGATTTATACTAAGGATATGATAAATCAACGCGGAAGTATGATTTTGAAAGATGTATGTTACGGCGTGGAATTTCACTTTGAACTTACGGGTATACAGAGTGATCATGATGACGAGTCGGAGGAAAAGCATTATAATATTCTTCTAAGACGTTTAAGAAACGGTCAACAATTCAGACAACCTGTGCTTGGGTGTCGTGAATTCCCCGTAAAGAGTATTGAGCTTGTGGAGGAATTTCCGCTTGAAAATGTTTCGGATACGTTAAAAGGTGATACGGATTTAGGATTTATGCTGTATCATATGAAGTTTGAGGACGGCGGACATCCGAAAGATAATGATTGGGATAAACGTAATTTTTCGGACAAGGCAGACGCACTTTTTTACAGACCGCATATGATTGACGGTGTTATAGATGTAGCAAAATATAGGGAGATGATGAAATGCTGATAAAGGCTTTGAATGAATATTACGATATTCTTGCGAGAAATGACAAGGTTTGCAAAGACGGTTTTTCAAGGCAGAATATCACGCATATGATTATGCTGAGAAAAGACGGTACAATAAGCGATATTATAAACGTGGAGCAGGAAAGTGAACCCGACAGTAAGGGTAAAACCAAACTTCAGCCTATATCGGTGGTTTTGCCGGAGAGAACACAGAAACCCGGTATAGACGGAAATATTGTCGAACACAGACCGTTATATATTTTCGGACTTAATTACGACAATAAGAGCGGTACATATTCAACTGAGGACAGTACGGATAAGGCGAAGAAATCGCATAAAGCGTTTGTGGACAAAAACCTTGAATTTACAGAGGGTATGACATCGGATATAGTTACGGCATACAGAAACTTTCTGCAAAAGTGGAATCCGCAGGTCGAAACCGAAAATGAGTTGCTTGTAAATCTCGGAAAAGCATACTCGACGGCGAATTTTATTTTCGGTCTTGACGGACACCCTGAAATAAAATTGCACGATACTGACGGCGAAATTGCTCAAAAGATAACGGAACTGAAAAAATCAGTCGGACCGGTGCAGGGTAATGACATATGTGCGGTTACGGGAGAAAAAGGCGAAATATCGGTAACGCACGATAAAATCAAAGGTGTAAGAAATGCAAATGCAACAGGTGCGTTAATGGTTTGCGTAAATAATACGGCAGAGTGTTCATACGGCAAAGAACAGGCGTACAACAGTTCCATAACGCAAACTACTATGAAACACTACACAGAGGCATTAAACACTTTAATTGCAGACAAAAATCACAGAATATATCTTGATGATATGACAGTTGTATTTTGGGCGATGTCAGATGACGATTCAAAAGAAACGGACTTGTTTGCTTCAATGCTTGGCTTTGACGATAAGATTGACGCAGATGAAATGAACGGTATTTTGCTTAAATCGCTTAATGACGTGAATCAAGGCAAAAGCCCCGATTTGACAGAGCTCGATATTGATAAAAATGTTGAGTTTTATATTGTGGGAATTGCTCCAAATGTTTCGCGTCTTGCACAGAAATTTATATACCGTGATAAATTTGGCAACATATTTTCACATATAGCAAGACACCAAGCAGATATGATGATTGTTAATTCAAAAGGAAATATACCGATGTGGCGAATATTCCGAGAATTAAAACCGCCTCAAAGCACAAATTACACCACACCGCCGCCGCTTATGGCTTCGGTGTTCGGCGCGATAATAAACGGTACACGTTATCCCGAGTCCTTGCTTGAAAATGCCGTAAGACGAGTGAAAACGGATAAATCGGTAAATTATGTTCGTGCAGGCATTATCAAGGCTTGCATAAACAGAAAAGATAGATATTCAAAAAATAAGGAGGAGATAAAAATGGCACTTGATATTGAAAATAATAATCAAGCGTATCTGTGCGGCAGACTTTTTGCCGTACTTGAAAAAGTTCAATCGGACGCATTGCCTGGATTGAACAGAACAATTAAGGATTCATATTTTGCGTCAGCTTGTGCAAATCCGTCAACGGTATTTCCGAAACTTATAAAGCTTTCGCAATACCACATTGAAAAACTTGAATATAAAGTTAAATATAAGATAGTTACGGGTGAAATTATGGACAAGCTAAACGGCAAATTTCCAAAGACATTACCGCTTAGCGAGCAAGGTAAGTTTATTATAGGCTATTATCAGCAAACACAAGATTTTTATAAGAAAAAAGAAGATAAGGAAATATGAAAGGAAGTAGAGAATTATGGAACCAATTAAAAACAGATACGAATTTACAGTTATTTTTGATGTAGAAAACGGAAATCCCAACGGTGATCCCGATGCAGGCAATATGCCGAGAATTGATCCCGAAACGTCGGCAGGACTTGTTACAGATGTGTGCTTAAAGAGAAAAATCCGCAACTTTGTGGAAATTTTTAAAGAAGATGAGCCGTATTATAATATTCTTGTAAAGCCTGATAAGGCACTTAACACAAAATTTACGGAGGCATATGAGGCAATAGGCGAAAAGACAGGTCAAAAGGGTAAAAATCCTGAGGCGGTAAGAGCGGCAAGAGATTACATATGTCAAAATTATTTTGATGTAAGAACATTCGGTGCGGTTATGAGTACAGGTAACGACCCATGCGGTATTGTCAGAGGTCCTGTTCAGATTAGTTTCGCAAAGAGTGTTGATCCGATATTTACACAGGATATAACAATTACAAGACAGGCAAGAACAACAGAAGATAAGCGTGATACAGGTGAAACGGAAATGGGCAGAAAGAGCATAGTACCGTATGGCTTGTACAGAGCGGACGGATATGTGTCGGCTATGCTTGCACAGAAAATTACTAAGTTTTCGGAAGAAGATCTTGAACTTTTGTGGAAGGCCATTATCAATATGTTTGAACACGACAGAAGTGCCGCAAGAGGTAAAATGTGCGTAAGAAAACTTTATGTATTCAAGCATGATTCCTTACTCGGAAATGCTCCGGCGAATGTGTTGTTTGACAAAATTGTTATCGGCAAAAAAGACGGAGTGGAAGTTCCGAGAAGTTTCAATGATTATGAAATCACTGTCGATAAAAATATGCCTGAAGGAGTAGAACTTCAGGAGAAAGCATGATTAATATAAGGACAATACAGCATTATATGTATTGCCCGAGAAGATTCGGATTGCTTGAAATTGAGAATGCCTGGGCTGAAAATGTTTCGGTTGTGTTGGCGAATATTATGCACGAAAACGTACATTCGGGCAAACACCAATTCAAAAGCAATAACAAGGTTGTTTTAAGCTCGGTTACTTTGTATAATGATGAACTTGAATTGTATGGTGTTGCGGATTGTATAGAGTTTTGCAAAAATAAAGACGGCGTACCGATAGACGGTCTTGACGGAAAGTACACTGTCAGACTTGTGGAATACAAGCCTACACAGCCTAAAGACGGCTCTATAAGAGAAACTGACGCGATACAGGTATTTGCTCAAAAATTGTGTGCGGACTATATTTGGAAATGCAACAGTGAGGGGTGCATATATTATGCCGATACAAGAAAACGTGTGAAACTGCCGTTTGATGAGGAGTATGACAGGTATAAAGTTTTGCTTGATGATTTGGTCGGTAAAATGCAAAACGTAATGGAAAGCGGTGTTATTCCTCCAAAAATAAAAGGTCAAAAGTGCAGTGGTTGCTCGATTAAAGATTTGTGTATGCCTAAAACGAAAAAGTACAGCATTAAACAGCTTATTGAGGAGGATTGCGTATGAGAAAACTTTTGAATACTTTGTATGTCACGAATGAAAATATATACATGACTCTCGACGGCGAAAATGTTGTATGTAAGGAAAATAATGAAGTTAAATTACGACTTCCGTTTTCAAATATTGAGGCAATATTTTGTTTCAGCTATCTTGGCTGTTCGCCTGCACTCATGGGGAAGTGTGCCGATTACGGCATACCTATTAACTTCATATCTCCGTCAGGCAGATTTTTGGCTCGCGTGCAGGGTGCGTCACACGGAAATGTGTTGCTGAGAAAACGTCAATACGAACTTTTTTCAAAACCGCCTGCACTTTTAAGACAAAATACCGTTGCCGCAAAATTGGCGAATACAAAAAGTGTTGTGAAAAGAACGCTTAAAGATTATCCGCAAATTGATGAGGACGGCAAGCTGACTCATTGTATAGAACGCTTGGACGGTTGTATTAAAAGCGTGTATATCACAGATGATTATGACGGCATACTCGGTACGGAGGGGAACGGTGCAAAGGCATATTTTGATGTGTTTGACAGCCTTATTCTTCATCAAAAAGACGATTTCTGTTTTGCAATGAGAAGTAAAAGACCTCCGCTCGATAGGGTGAATGCAATGTTGTCGTTTTTATATACGATTTTTACCCGTGAATATGCGGCGGCACTTGAAAGTGTGGGATTGGACAGTTATATGGGATTTTATCATTTGCTTCGCCCCGGACGTGAATCGCTTGCGTGTGATTTGGTCGAGGAGGGGAGATGTATTGTTGAAAGATTTGTGTTGACATTAATAAATCTTAAAATTATTAAACCCGAAGATTTTGATGTACAGTTAAGCGGTGCAGTTTTCTTGAATGATGACGGCAGGAAAAAGGTGCTCTCAAAATGGCAGGAGAAAAAACGTACCGATATGATACATCCGTATTTGAAGGAAAAAATCCCTATTGGACTTTTGCCGTATGTGCAAAGTATGTTGCTTGCAAAATTTGTGCGTGGTGAAATTGACGAGTATCCGTGTTATTTGGTGAAGTAGGTGATATTGATGATGACTTTGGTAAGTTATGATGTGTCAACTGTCGATGCGGCAGGTAGGAAAAGACTTCGCAAGGTTGCAAAGGAATGTGTTAATTACGGACAAAGAGTGCAAAATTCTGTGTTTGAAGTTGATGTTGATTACGGAACATTCTTGAAATTAAAAGATAGACTTATGAAAATTATTGATGAAGAACAAGATAGCCTTCGATTCTATTATCTGGGTAATAATTGGAAGAGGAGAGTGGAGCATATAGGTGCAAAGGAAACATATGACCCTGAGGGCAGTTTGATTTTGTGAGCGAACGTGCAGTGATATTGGTTTTATATGGAGGTTCGCTGAAAATATAATACATATTATGTAAAAAACATCGCTTTTTAAAGTGATTTTTAGTAAAATGTCCGCTCTGTTGTGGTGGTGTGACTTCACATATACAATATGTAGAGTCACGCTCCCCACGGAGCGTGTGAGTTGAAATTGACTTCGCATTTTCTCTTTATCCTCTTGATTTTCGTCACGCTCCCCACGGAGCGTGTGAGTTGAAATTTTTAGCTGACGGTGACGTTTTAAATTCGCCACCGGTCACGCTCCCCACGGAGCGTGTGAGTTGAAATTGGAACTGCACAAGTTAAGCGAAATCAGCACAGCAGTCACGCTCCCCACGGAGCGTGTGAGTTGAAATAATCTGCTTTCGTCCTAAATTTAATTACTTAAACGTCACGCTCCCCACGGAGCGTGTGAGTTGAAATGGGAAACGTCTGCATATGTATCATATCCATATCGTCACGCTCCCCACGGAGCGTGTGAGTTGAAATGCTGATACAGCTCACGGAACACATTTGTATTTTAAGTCACGCTCCCCACGGAGCGTGTGAGTTGAAATGTTCGTTCGTGGATTTACTTTCATTCGATAGTTAGTCACGCTCCCCACGGAGCGTGTGAGTTGAAATGCGTCGTAGAAATTATCCATTATGTATATCCTCGTCACGCTCCCCACGGAGCGTGTGAGTTGAAATGCTACGCCAATAGCAAAAGGGATTTAAGAGTGTTAGTCACGCTCCCCACGGAGCGTGTGAGTTGAAATAATAACAGCATTGCAATATATATGCAGAAACCGGGTCACGCTCCCCACGGAGCGTGTGAGTGGGGGCGTCGAGGTGCCATCCTATACAAAATAGTAATTACAGAAAATAGGGGGTAAGTGGCAGATTACCACCTTACGGAGCCACCACTCCGTCACTGCGTGCCTCCTCTCCTCAAGGAGAGGTATAAAAGGCTCCGTTGATGGGAGCCGGTGACGAAGTCGGCTAAGTGGCAAGCAAACAAAAAATGGGCGGTGAATAACCGCCCGAAGAATAACTAATTTTTAGATTTATTAACCATAAATATACCGACTGAAACAAGGACAAGTGCTACAAGGCCCTGAACACCGAAAGCCTGATTTTTCTCGCCGAGAAAAACAGCCGAAAGGATAACGCCGAAGATCGGATTTGTAAAACCGAAAACGGCAACTTTACCGACAGGGTTATATTTAAGCAATATTCCCCACAAAGTATATGCTACGGCTGAAATCATCGCCATATATATAAGAAGCGCGATAGATGCAAGAGTAAATCCGGAAATTTTACCGCCTGTTGCTATTCCGACAACGACAAGAATAATACCGCCTAAAAAGAACTGATAACCGCTAAGAACAACAGGGTTTTCATCTTTAGAATATTTTTTAATCATACCCGATGAAAGTGCATAAGCTGCCGCTGAAAGCAATATAGCACCTTCACCGGAAAGTTTTATACTCATATCAAAACCGCCGTTCGCAAGGTTAATTACAACAACTCCTAAAAATCCTACAACACATCCCAAAACTTTTAAAACCGTCATTTTTTCGTACTTAAATATGAATACTGCGAATAATATTGAAAGAAATACGTTTGCGGCATTTATAATAGAAGATTTTACGCCTGATGTATTCGCCAAGCCTATGTAGAAAAACACATACTGCAAAACTGTTTGCACCATAGAAAGTTTAAAAACAGAAAAAAGTGATTCTTTTTTCGGTACAAGTATTTTTTTGCTTAAAATACTTCCGAAAAGAATTGTAAGTATACCGGCAAGTGTGAAACGAATACCGGCAAAAAGAAATTGTGAGCCGATGGCACCGGACGGAATGTTAAACATCTGATAACCTATTTTAATACAAGGAAAAGCACTTCCCCAAAGCAGACAGCATATAATCGCGAGTCCGCAGACGACAGGTGTTTTTGTTAATAATTTTTTATTCATAATATTACCCTCCTTAAAAAAACAACCATTCGATTGTACCACAAAATCACAATTAAAACAAGAAAAATATTTAGTTTTTTATAACTTTTGCGATTATTTGATAATTTTTAAAAAAGGTATTGAAAAATAAAAACATTGTGCTATAATAGTTCAGGCATTAAACAAAGAGAGGAGATTACATATGACTAACGATATGACTAAGGGTAGTCCGATAAAGTTGATATTAAGCTTTATGGTACCGCTTCTTATAGGTAATATATTTCAGCAATTTTATAATATGGCGGATACGATTATTGTCGGAAGAACTATAAGCGTTGAGGCACTTGCAGCGGTTGGTGCGACAGGTTCAATCTCATTTTTGATTGTGGGATTTGTGCAAGGTGTGACGAGCGGTTTTGCGGTTATAACCGCGCAGAGATTTGGCGCAGGAAGTGAAAACGGCGTAAGGCGTTCCGTTGCGACAAGCATTATTTTAGGTATAGCCGTAACGATTGTTATGACTGCGATAAGCGTATTGGCGGCAAGACCGCTTTTGGAGATTATGAAAACTCCGTCCGACATTATAGACGATTCGTACAACTACATAATAGTAATTTTTGAAGGTATTGCGGCAGCGGTATTTTTCAACTTGTTTTCAAGTATACTTCGTTCGCTCGGTGACAGTAAAACACCGCTTGTATTCTTGATAATCGCAAGTATTATCAATATTATACTTGACTTTGTGTTTATTCTTACATTTAAAATGGGTGTTGCCGGTGCGGGTTGGGCAACTGTTATCGCACAATTTATTTCGGGTATATTGTGCTTTGTATACAGTTTGAAAAAATTCCCGATTCTAAGACTTACAAAGCACGATTGGAAATTCTCTTGGAAATTTGCTTGGCAACACCTTGAAGTCGGCTTGCCTATGGCGTTTCAGTTTTCGATAACCGCCATCGGTACAATGGTAATCCAATCGGCACTTAATTCGCTCGGTTCAACTGCCGTTGCGGCATTTACAGCCGGTTCGAAAATAGACCAATTTGCAACACAGCCGCTTGCGTCATTGGGCGTTGCGGTTGCGACATACACCGCACAAAATTACGGCGCAAGAGCGCTTGAAAGAATTAAAAAAGGTGTGACGGGTGCGGCGATTATCGCAACGGTTTGCGGTATTGTAGGCGGATTTGTTGTTATTACGTTCGCAAAACCGCTTGTTGCATTGTTTGTCGGCAGCGGTCAGAATGAAGTTATGTCGCTTTCAAAAGAATACCTTGTTCTAAACGGCGTATTCTATGTGATACTCGGTTTACTGTTCGTTTACAGAAATGCTCTGCAAGGTATAGGCAGTAGTATGATTGCGTTTTTCGGCGGTGTTTGGGAACTGGTTATGCGTTCGCTTGTTGCATTTGTGCTTGTGTCGTATTTGAAGTTTGCGGCGGTATGTATTGCGTCACCTGTTGCATGGTTCGGGGCGACAATTTGGCTTATGATTGCTTACTTCGTTATCATAAATCGCATTATTAAAAAAGCAAATTTCGCTAAAATTAATTATTGATGTATATTTAATATTGCAAACTTTATCCTTTTTTGATATAATGAGTAGTATATTTAAAAAAAGAGAGGTATTAATATGACATCACAAAGTATAATACAGGGTATTGTATTACTTCTGTATCTTATCGCTATGGTAATGGTCGGATTTGTTTTCTACAAAAAAAATTCAACACATTCCGATTATGTACTTGGCGGACGCGGTATGAACGTTTGGGTAACGTCACTAAGTGCGCAGGCTTCGGATATGAGCGGTTGGCTGTTGATGGGACTTCCGGGTACTGCATATTTGTTGGGCTCGGGTGCTACAAACGCAATATGGACTGCAATAGGTCTTGCACTCGGTACATATTTTAACTGGTTAATCGTTGCAAAACCGCTTAGAAAATATACGCAGATCGCAGGCAATTCAATTACAATTCCCGACTTTCTGCAAAACAGATTTCATTCAAAATCAAATGTACTTCGTATATTCTCGGCGTTGTTTATTTTGATATTCTTTACGGTTTATACATCGTCAATGTTTGCGGCAGGTGCTAATTTGTTTGACTATGTATTCGGTATCGGATATATACCTGCACTTATTTTGAGCGTTGTCGTTGTAACGGCATATACATTCCTTGGCGGATTTAAAGCGGTTTGTTGGACAGACTTGTTTCAGGGATTGCTTATGTTTGCCGCAATAATCGTTGTACCTTGCTTTATGTATAAAGGTCTTACTTCAAATACATTTGAATGGTCGGAAATCGGTAAAATTACACTTGGTGTATCGGAAGGTTTCGGTGCAATGGGTATAGTCAGTGCTATTGCGTGGGGGCTTGGATATTTCGGTCAGCCTCATATCCTTACAAGATTTATGGCTATAAAGTCGTCAAAGGATATTAAGCCTGCAAGAAGAATTGCTATGGTTTGGGTTATTGTAAGTCTTGCTATGGCTGTATTGGTTGGTATATTGGCATCGCCGTATATTCAATATATGTTCAAAACAGGTCAGATTACAGACCCTTCATCACTTAGCATTTTGAATGCAAACGGTATGCTTGAGGGCGCAAATACACAGAAAGTATTTATGGTACTTGTACAGAATATGTTCCCGACAGTTATTGCGGGATTGTTGCTTTCGGCTGTACTTGCGGCTATTATGTCAACAGCCGATTCACAGCTTCTTGTTGCGTCATCATCATTCTCATCGGATATATACAACACGCTTTTCAACAAGAATGCTTCGGAAAAGACATTGCTTAACGTAAGCCGTATCACGATTGTGATTGTTGCAATTATAGCTTGCTTGCTTGCGCTTGACCCTAATTCGTCGGTGTTTGAAATCGTTGCTCACGCATGGGCAGGTTTCGGTGCGGCATTCGGTCCGGTTATTCTTTGCAGCTTGTTCTGGAAACGTTGTAATGAACACGGTGCATTGGCAGGTGTTATATCCGGCGGTGCGGTAGCACTTTTGTGGGCATACGTTCCGACTGCTATATGGGGTGCGGATAATCTTCCGGGTATATTTACCGTATATGAAATTATTCCGGGATTTATTGTATCGCTTGCACTTATCTTTATAGTGTCACTTGCCACAAAAGCTCCGTCAAAGGAAGTTATAGAAGAATTTGAATCGGTTAAAACAGCAGATGTATAATATAAAAGGGTTGTCGGCTAATGCCGGCAACCTTTTTTGAAAATATTTAATAAAAATGCTTGACAGGGAATAAATAATCTGATATAATATTTCAGAAAAGAAAACAAGCAGAACAATCCGTTCTCACCGTACGGCGAAGGCTTTGCGGTAAATATACAGATACTTTAGGTATCGGTGTATTGTGCGGGTGCGTTTTGCAGCCGTTTTTTTTGTTTATGTTTTAAGGAGGGATTAACAATTAGTAAGAATGATTTGCAGATTAACGAACAAATTCGTGATAACGAAATTCGAGTTGTTTCAGCTGATGGCGAACAGCTTGGCGTAATGAGTGCAAAAGAGGCACAGGATATTGCGTATGAAAAGGGAATGGATTTGGTTAAGATTGCTCCGCAGGCAAAGCCGCCGGTATGCAAGATTATGGACTACGGAAAGTACAAGTTTGAGCTTAATAAGCGTGAAAAAGAAAACAGAAAGAACCAAAAGGTTATTAACATCAAAGAGGTTCAGCTTTCACCGTCTATCGATACAAATGATTTCAATACGAAGTGTAATCATGCAATAAAGTTCCTTAAAAAGGGCGATAAGGTAAAGGTTATAGTTCGTTTCAGAGGTCGAGAGGTAAGTCATTCACAGATTGGTTATACCTTGCTTGAAAGATTTGCAGAACAGGCTAAAGAAGCCGGAACTGTTGAAAAACCGGCTAAGCTTGAGGGCAGAAATATGACAATGTTTCTTGCTCCCTTGTCATAATATTATTTAATTCGGAAGGAGTGTGCATTATGGCTAAGACTAAGATAAAGACTCACAGAGGCGCCGCTAAGAGATTCAACGTAACTAAGAATGGTAAGGTTAAGATGAACAAGGCGTTCAGAAGACACATTTTGAACAAAAAGACAACTAAGAGAAAAAGACATCTAAGAAAGCAAGCTTACTGCTCAAAGGCTAACGCAGCAGTTATTAAAAAGCTTATTCCTTACAAATAATTCGAAAGAGAGGTAGAAACTAATGGCAAGAGTAAAAGGTGCATTAAATACAAGAAAAAGACATAAGAAGATATTAAAGCTTGCTAAGGGCTTCAGAGGTGCTGAAAGCAAGCAATTCAGAATTGCTAACCAAGCTGTTATGCGTTCAATGCAAAATGCTTATGTAGGCAGAAAAAGAAGAAAGAGAGATTTCCGTCGTCTTTGGATTACAAGAATCTCTGCTGCTTGTAAGCAAAACGGTATGAACTATTCAACATTTATGAACGGTCTTAAGAAGTCAGGTATCGAAATGAACAGAAAGATGCTTTCTGAAATCGCTATCGCTGACAGCGTTGCATTCGCAAAGCTTGTTGAAACAGCTAAGGCTGCTCTTTAATTTGGAGTACATTGTGACAGATTTTCAGTCTGTCACTTTTTTTTATGCAAAAAATGAAAAATAACTCTAAATTAATCTTGTTTTTGTCGAAAGAAATGTGTATAATATACTCATAGAGAATAGGGAGATATATTATGAGAATTAAAGACAATGTTAAAAGTGTCTACACACAGATTATTGTCTTATGTGAAATATTCCATATTTCGTTTCTATTTATATTTAAGCATTTTTCAATGCAGATACCGTTTATGTATAATATCGGCAGTGTGATATTTTATATATTAATGCTGTTTGTTGTGCTGAAAGGATATTATCGCGTTTGTATTGTACTGGTGCATTTGGAAGTATCGGCGTTTGTTACGGTGACGGTGTTAAATGGCGGATATTCGTCGGATTTTGCCTTGTATTTGATTTCTATGGCAACATTTGTGTATTTTAATCCGTTTAAACATCGGAGTGTAACATATATATTTTCGATATGTGAGGTACTGTTGTATATAGGTTTGACGTTGCATTGCCGTCATATTTACTCGGAGGCAGAAGTACATATCGTTTTTGTTACAATATACAATACCGTTTTGGCAGTCGGAATTATATTGATAGGTGCGTACATATCGGACGTATCTGCAACTGTAACGCATAGAAAGCTCGTTGATGAAAACAAGACTCTTAGCAATCTTGCAAATTATGACCGACTTACAGGCTTGCAAAGCCGAAGAATGTTTATGGAACGAATTAAGGACAGCGAGGACAATAAATCTGTGGTCATTTGTATCGGTGATATTGATGATTTCAAAAAAATAAACGATACATACGGTCATTTATGCGGTGACTATGTACTGCAGAATATTTCGGAGATTATGAGAAAATCGCTCGGCTTGGAGAATGTTGATATATGCAGGTGGGGCGGTGAAGAATTTGTGTTTATGTTCTGTAATGATGATATTGACAGCGCATTTGTAAAAGTTGAAAACTTAAGAAAAACTATCGAAAATAAAAATTTTGTTTATGAAAATAACAATATTTACGTTACGATGACGTTCGGAATTATCGAACGTGATAGCGGTAAAGTCGATGATGTTCTTCTTGAAAGTGCCGATAAATTGCTGTACAGAGGCAAAATTAACGGTAAAAATGTGGTTGTTAAAGCATAATAAAAAATATCTCTGCATTGTGCAGAGATATTTTTTTGAGCCTGTCGACAGATGTCGACAACTCCAAAAATCACATCTTGCGATGTAATTTTTGAGTATTTTTAGCTTGAATTGTCAAGTCAAATGCAACGATATATCAAAATAAACTTCAAAAGGCGAT
>OLQU01000424.1_pt1 | contig 36605 bp, 19 predicted proteins | sample 1672271 | NCBI WGS metagenome assembly OLQU01 (sample SAMEA3136666, study PRJEB25190) | human gut metagenome | biome: human gut; feature: human-associated habitat; material: faeces | place: Austria | collected 2013 | reverse complement strand
CCGCCCCACCGTGGAACATTCCCACAGGCAGGGCGGCTGGCTGCTTTTATTTTTGTTTGTTTATGGGTTCAGTGCGCGGTGGATCAACACGCGCAGGTTTTGTATGGGCGTTAGCGCGTCCGGGTGCTTGGAAACATAGCACAGCCCTATCAGCCCACCCGCCGCAGCGGAAAGCAGAGCCAGATCACAGTAATCATCCGGCAGGGCGGGGTTGATCTCCCCTTTTTGCCGCAGGGCTGCCATGGTTCTGTGCAGCACCCCACGCAGGGCTTGCACACATTCGTCCATACCGCGGAGGTTCTCCCGTGCGCCAATACTGGAAGCGATCACCTGATAGGTTCCCATCCGGTTGCCGGAAAGATCCTGCAGGTAGGCCATCACGGCGTCCTCCAGCTCTTGCAGGGTGGTGCATGGCTCCATCAATACGGCAATGCGGGCAATCTCGGTATCAAAGCAGTACAGGGCCATTCCCTGCAGGATCTCATCCTTGGAGGCAAAGTATTCATACACGGTGCCCTTGCCGATTCCGGCTTCGTCCGCGATCTGCTGCACCTTCATGGCGGCGGGGTTTACCCCCTTGGCAATCAGGCGCAAGGCGGCTTCGTACAGGGCGGTTTCGCGTTCTTTGCGGATATCTGGTGTCATTGTGGCGTCCCCTCCCCGCTTTCGGTATCGGGTTTACCGGGCAGCTTTAAGTGGCGGTGCTCGGCGGTATCCGGTGTTTCGGGTTCCGGCTGGTTCTTGCCCTCTGCTGCGCGGCGGGCGGCAAATTCTGCGGCAAACTCGGCCGCATCATCGGGCAGGTCATCCATGCCGTCATCGCCCACATCAATGTTGACCGGCGGCTTGCGGTAGAAGAGGTCATACATCACCGGCACAATAAACAGGGTCATCAGCGTTGCATAGGAAAGGCCGCCCACAATAACAATGGCCATGCCTTTGCCCATCTCGCTGCCGGCATCCCTGCTGAAGATCATCGTTACCATGGCAAGCACGGTGGTCAGGGTCGTCATCAGGATGGGGCGCATACGGGTGCGGCCGGTTGCCACCAGGGCATCGGTGCGCTCCAGCCCGCCAATGCGCAACTGGTTGGCGTAATCCACAAACACAATGCCGTTGTTGACCACCACGCCCATCAGCACAAGGAAGCCCATGAGCGAAATGACCGAAAGCTGTTCGCCGCCAATCATCAGGCCGATCATGCCGCCGGTAAAGGCCAGCGGAATGGTGAACAGCACAATGAAAGGGGAAAGCAGGCTTTGGAACTGCGCCACCATGACAAAATAGACAAACAACAGTGCCAGGGCCATCATTTTGGCCATCTGCTGGATCATCTCGGTCACCTGGGTGGTTTCACCGGCAATTTCAGCGGTGCAGCCATCTGGCAGGTCCAGTGCTTCCAGCTGGGGGCTCAGATCACGGGAGATCAGGGCGGTGTTGTAGCCTTCGGCGGTATCGCTGGTCACGCTGATCTTGCGGGAGCCGTTTTCGCGCGCAATGGTCGCATAGGCGTTGCCGTTGGTGCGGGAGGCAAACTCGCCCAGGGTATGGGTCTCGTTCACGGTGCTGCCGTCATCGTCGGTGGTCGTTGTGATGAACTCCATCTGGAACAGATCGTCCAGGTTCGGGGTATCGGTCTTATCCACAATCGTCACATCATAGGTATCGCGGCCCACTTTCAGGGTGGTTGCGGTGGTATCGGTGCTGAGCTTTGCGGCGATCTGCTGGTACACCTGCGCCACCGTCAGGCCAAGGCGCATGGCTTTGTCCTTATCAATGACGATATGCACCTCCTCGTCGCCGGTTTCCTGCCCGTTGGAGACATTCTCGATGCCGTCCACGCTGTTCAGCAGGTCCATCACCTGCTGGCTGGCGGTGGTCAGGCTGTCCAGGTTCTGGCCGTAGATATCCACCTCCACGCCGCTGCCGGACAATGCGCTCATATCCATGCTGCTGGCGCCGATGTCCACTTCGCAGTTCAGGTCAGCGGTGTCATCGGCGATCTGCTGCTGGATGGCCTTGCTGTTGCTGGCACCCTCGTCAGTCAGCAGAACATAATAGGTAAAGCTGGTGTTGTCCGTGGTGCCCTCAGTGCCGGTCATCATCAGCATGCTGCTGGTGCTGTCGCTGCCGCCGGACATGGCGCCCACCGTTTCCACGCCGTCAATGTTGGTAATGGCGTCCATCACGGCGTCTGCGGTGGCAAAGGCATCCTCTTTTTCGGTATCCGCAGGCACCGTTACCGTAATCGAAAGCTGGTTGGAGCCCATATCCGGGATGAGCACCACGCCCATGGTGGCAATGCGCCAGACCGATACGGCCAGCAGCACGATCGCCAGTGTGAGCGGGATGGCCTTGCGCTTTAAGCAGAAGCGCAAGAGCTTTTCGTACCCGTTCAGGAAACGGTCGAACCAGGGGTGCTTGATCTCTTTTTGCTTGCGCAGTACGGTGGAACCGGCGCAGGGCACCACGGTAAGGGCCACAATGAGGGATGCCAGCAGGCTGAACGTGATGGTCCATGCCATATCGGAAAGCAGCTCCAGCACCATACCGGTGGTAAACACCATGGGCAGGAACACGCAGACCGTGGTCAGGGTGGAGGACACGATGGCCCCCGCCACCTGGCGTGCGCCCTGCACCGCAGCACGCGGGGCCGGAATGCCGCGCCCGCGCAGGCGGTAAATATTTTCGATGACAACGACCGAGTTATCCACCAGCATGCCAACGCCCAACCCCAAGCCGGACAGGCTGAGAATGTTCAGGGTAATGCCACTGAAATACATCATGACAATGGCAAACAGCACACTGAGCGGCATGCTGATGGCCACCACCAGCGTGGGGCGGATATCCTTTAAGAACAGAGCCAGCACGATGATGGCCAGCACAGCGCCTTCGATCAGGTTGGACATGACGCTGTTCACAATCAGCTTGATGTAATCGCCCTGATCCATGATGGTGGTCAGGTGCAGGCCGTCGTTTTCTGCCATCAGTTCTTTCATAGCAGCGGTGCTTGCGTTGGAGACAGACGAGGTGGAAGCCGTGGAGCTTTTATAGATTGAAAGCAGCACGGCGCGGTTTTTGCCCACCTTGGCGTAGCTGTCGTCCGCGTTATCGGTCAGCTCAATGTCCGCCACATCGGAAAGCCGCACATCGCCGATGCCGTCAATGCTGCACAGGACCATACTTTTCAGCTCATCCACATTGTCAAACGCATCGCCGATTTTTAAGATGTACTGGTTATCGTCCCCTTCCCCGCCGTCAATGTAACCGGCGGGCATAGAGAAGTTCTGCGCGGCGATCAGCTGTTTTAAGGTGTTCATGTTCAGCAGCTGGTCCAGATTGGCGCTTTTCAGCGCTTCCTCGCGGGCCGATTCATACTCTTCGCGGGCGGAGTCCAACTGGGTCTGGCCCGCTTCCAGCTGGGTGCGGCCGCTGCTGATCTGGAACTCGCCCAAACTGAGCTGGGCTTCGGTGCCGCTGAGCAGCAGCTGCACGGCCATATTGGCCAGTTGGGGGTCTGTCGGGTTGGCAGAAAGGCTTTCCAGCATCGATTGCAGCTTGCCGCGCTGATCGTTCAAATTGGCCAGCATGGCTTCGGCTTTGTCGATCTGGGTGTTCAGGGTGGTAATCGTCTGCTGTAGGGTTTGGCGCAGTTCCTCGGTGCTCTCGTTCAGGCTGGCTTCGGCTTCCTGCCGGGCTTTCAGCAGCACCGTTGCGTTCCGCAAGGCCGTCTGGGTGGTGGAAAGGGTGCTTTCATCACTCTTGTAACCATCCAGGGCTGCGCGCTGGCTGGTGGCAGTGTCCAGCTGGGTCTGTAAAGCCGCCTGTTCAGCTTTTTTGCTTTCGATTTCCGCGCGGATGGCATCCTGCTCTTCCGGGGCGGCGGTATCCAGCTGCTGTTCCAGCTGAACGATCTCGTTATCCTTCTGCTGCACCTGCACGGTCAGCGTCAGGATCTGGGCGTCCAGCGCGGCGCAGGCATCGCTGACGCTCTGCCCGCCGGTCAGGGCGGCAGCTTCGGTCTCAATGGCCTGCTGGGCGCGCTCGATGGAAGCCAGCATCGCGGCCATCTTGGTCAGGTCGCTCTTGGCTTCCTCCAAATTAGCGGGCATGGCATTTGCATCGTACTGGGGGTCATATTTTGCCAGAATCTCTTTGCAGGAAGCAAACAGTGCATCATCGATCGGCAGCGTCACTTCCGGCAGGCTGCTGGGGTCCACTTTCAGCTGGTTCAGCTTGCTCTGGGCGGTGTCCAGCTGGGTTTTCAGCCCCGCAATCTGCTCTTCCAGCTTGGGGATTTCCTCGTTCAGCTGGTCGATGGCATCCCGCAGCTGCTGGGTCAGGCTCTGCTTTTGGGTATTCAGCTGGGCTTTGCCGGAATCCAGCTGGCTCTGGGCACTGTCCAGCTCCGCCAGGCCGTCCTTGATTTTGGCCTCGTTTTCGTCCAGCTGCTTTTTGGCTTCGGCCAGGCGGTCGCTCACCTTGACCAGCAGTTTGTCATTCACCTCGTCAATTTTGTCCTGCTCCAGCGTGATCTGCACTGATTTTTTGACAAGGCCGGTGGTGGAAACGCTGGCCACGCCGTCCACGCGCTCCAGCTGGGGTACGATCGTATCCTCCACATAGTCGGAAAGCTCGTAGATGTCCATCCCCTCATAGTCCACCGCAACATACTGGGTGGCCATCATATCGGGGCTCATCTCCATCAGCGTGGGGGTGCTGGCCATATCGGGCAGACTGTCCGAAAGCTGGTTCACGGCGGTGCTGGCCTTGACCATGGCGCTGTCCATGTCGGTGTCGTCCTGGTATTCCAGAATGACAAGGCTGTAGTTTTCGTTGCTCTGGCTGGTCACGTTCTTTACACCATTCAGGGTGGAAAGGCTGTTTTCCAGCGGCTGGGTCACATCGCTTTCCACCTGTTCCGGGCTGGCGCCGGGGTAGGTAGTAATGACCAGCAGGTAGGGCAGGTTCATATTGGGCAGCAGGTCTGTCTGCATGCCGGTCAGGCTTACAAAGCCCAGCACCATCACCAATATGACCGCCACAAGTACGGTAAATGGCTTTTTAACACTGTATTTTGGCATTTGTTTGTTCCCTTTGCCCGCACTTTGGGCGGGCCTATGTTGGCGGATGTGACCGACCGGCCGGGTTCAGGCTGCCCCAAAAGGAAGGAGCGCCGAAGCGCAGCGCAGCCGCCGTGTGGCGCCCCTTTTTAGGGGGAAACGGAGCTTTTTTAGCGCACTTGACCGACCGGTCGGTCGGTTTTTCGCTGTTATTATAGCACCGCGGAAAATTATTGTAAAGAGGAGATAAAGATTCCGTCCGTGCGGTACAGTTTGCCGCAAAAGCGGCAAAAATCGCCGCCAGCCTTGCTTTTTCGGCCCCAATCATGTAAACTGTTCATCATAAGTTTACAGTTATACGGTGCAGCTGAAAAAACGAACATTCAGTCGGTTTCCTTGTTTTCCGCTGCACCCTGGGTAAGGAAGGGCGTTTTGCATGGGGATCGTTGTCATCGGCGCAGTTTTTGTTGATATCAAGGGGTACCCCCTTGCCACCTATATTCCGGGTGGGCGCAACGCCGGGCGGGTAGAACAGGTACACGGCGGTGTGTGCCGCAATGTGGCGGAGGATATCGCCAACGTGGAGCTGCGCCCCACCTTTGTAAGCCTGGTGGATGACACTGGCACAGGGCAGGATGTGATTGATAAACTGGCGCGCCACAAGGTGAACACCCGCTATATCCAGCGCGTGCCGGACGGCATGGGCACCTGGCTGGCTGTGTTCAATAATGAGGGCGATGTGGTGGCCGCCATCTCCAAGCGGCCGGACACCAATCCCCTGACCGACCTGCTGGCCGAAAAAGGCGATGAAATTTTTAAGGACTGCGATGGCATTGCCATTGAACTTGATCTGGAAAAAGACACTGTAAAGCAGGTCTTGTATTTTGCACAGAAATACCACAAAAAGGTATATGCCGCGGTTTCCAACATGAGCATTGCCATGGAGCGGCGTGACTTTTTGCAGCAAATCGACTGTTTTGTCTGCAACCAGCAAGAAGCGGGGATCCTCTTTTCTGACGAATACGACCATATGGGGCCGGAGGAAATGTGCCGCACGCTGGCCGCTAATGTAGGCAGCGCCCGCATCCCCTGCATGGTTGTTACCATGGGGGACAAAGGCGCGGTGTACGCCTGCGCGGATGGCGAAAGTGGCATTGTACCCGCCAAAAAGGTAAACGTGATCGATACCACCGGCGCAGGCGATGCGTTCTTTGCCGGTACGGTCATTGGCCGCGCTTATGGCAAAACGATGGCGGAAGCCTGCGGCATTGGCAGCCGGCTGGCGGCTTCAGTCATCTGCACCGCCGAAAATGTCTGCCCGCGGTTCCGCCCGCAGGAGTTCGGGCTGGATGTTCCGGTTGTGGATTGAGCGCCGTTTCAGCAGGCCGGTCACAGCCGCCGGATTCTTCCGGTGTTGGCTGGGACCCTAGCCTTGCCGGCATTGGCGGTGGGGCAGTATCTCCATGATTATTGCCACACCGATTGAGGCACCGGACCAGAGCGAAAGCCGTTTCTTCTCCCACTATGACCCCAAAACCGTTGAGTGGTTCATGTCGATCCTTTGATGAATCTCTTTGCATGACAGCATAATGCAAAGAATAAACAAGCCCCCGGCAAGTTTACAGCGTATGAACAGTGCTCCGCTGCCTGCCGGGGGCTTGCTTCATTCTATATCCCTGTTAAAATGTCAGCCGCATCTGGTTCCACGCCACATTGCCGTGGGTGGATTGGGAAACACCCTCGTTAACAAAGCCAAATTTGGCGTAATAGTGTACTAGTTTGTCCTTACAGGTCAGTACCAGACCCTTGCGGCCCTGCTGGCGGGCATCGGCAATGGCGCGGTTCAGCAGCTGGGCTGCCAGACCGTGTTTGCGGTACTCTGGCCGGGTCACCACGCCAAAAATCATCTGCCATGCGCCGGTTTCGCTGTGCAGAGCGGCATTTTCGTATAGATCATCGGTCAGATCGGGCTGGTCTGTCACCATACCGTCCACAAAAGAAATCAGCGTTTCACCGTCAAATATCAACCAAAAGTGTCCGGCATAAGCCTGCAGACGGTCCCTGAACTGCTGTTCCGGCGCGGCTTCCGCTGCGGGGAAGCAGAGGGCCTCCACCTCCGCCAGCGCGGCGGCATCGGCGGGGACTGCGGTGCGTATCAACATAAAAAACATCTACCTTTCGGGGAAAAATCGGGGGGCGTTCCTGTGCCCCGTTCCGCCGGTCAATCCGGCCGGGCGCAAACGGCACGGCCCTTTGCTGTAAGCCATTATCCCATACCCCCGTCCAAATTGCAAGCGGGGTTTGACAGGCGTGTGCGGGAGCGGTATCCTTAAGGCAATACCGCACAATTCCCGCCTTGCGGCTTAAGCACCGCTCCGGCAGCTGCGGCACGGCATCTGCGTTGCCAAAATACTCGATAATGTCGGGTTGCGGTACCCGCATCGTGCTTCGGGGGCAAAAGCCCCTCGCACTCTGCGACCGCTGCCCCTGCTTCGGTTCGCTGTTTCCGCCACTGGCGGCGCTCACCTTTGCAGCATCCAGTATTATCTGCGCTTTTGGCTTAGCAGCTGCCGTGCCTCGCTCGCCGTATCGGCACTTAGAATTATGCGGTATTGCCTTAAAGTGTAACGGATGACCGCCCCTGTAGGCAAAGGAGTGTATTGTATTATGACCTACCGCGTTCTGCGCATTGATGAACAGCTGTATGGCTGTGAGGAGCTGCCTGCCGGGCAGCCGGTGCTGTGTGATGTTCTGCTGGCCGATGCCTCCGGTACCCAGCGGGTGCTTCCCTACCCCGATGAAGCCCTGACTGCCCAGAACATCCAGGAGGGCGATACCGTTGCCCTGCTGCCGGACGGCACGCTGAAAAAACTAAGGTGTATCTGACACCCTAGGGTAAGCCCGCACTTTGCAAAAGATTCACCGTAACTTTACATCGGTATGGTTGCAGCCCGCAGCCAAATGGCCTATACTGAAATTAAGGGCAACACCGCACAATTCCCGCCTGACGGCTTAAGCACCGCTCCGGCGGCTGCGGCACGGCATCTACGTTGCCAAAATGCTCGATAATACACAAAGTATTATCTGCGCTTTTGGCTTAGCAGCTGCCGTTCCTCGCTCGCCGTATCGGCACTTAGAATTGTGCGGTATTGCCTAAGAACCAACAGGAAAGTGTGGATCACGATGACCTACCATGACATCAAACACAATGCCGAAGTAAACGAGCTGCTGAAAAAGGGCAACCAGAATTTGGGACTTTTGGGCTTTACCGACCATTCGCAGGCGCACTGCATCCATGTGGCGGAAACCGCTGCGCATATCCTGAAAAAGTTTGACTACAGCGCCCATGATATTGAGCTTGCTAAAATTGCCGGGTACATGCACGATATCGGCAACGCCATCAACCGCACCCACCACGCGGAATACGGCGGCCTGCTGGCCAACGAGATTTTGAAGCAGTATGATTTGAGCGTTGCGGACCGCATTACCATTGTTTCGGCCATTTCCAACCATGACGAATCCACCGGCGGCGCGGTGGACCCCATTTCGGCTGCGCTGATTATTGGCGACAAAACTGATGTGCGCCGCAGCCGCGTGCGGGAAAAGCCCAAAGCCAGCTTTGATATCCACGACCGGGTCAACTATGCCGTAACGGACCAGACATTAAAGATCAACACCGACAAAAAGGTCATCTCGCTGAATCTGCAGATCGACACGGACATCTGCTCGATGTACGAATATTTCGAAATTTTCCTGAACCGCATGCTGATGTGCCGCGGCGCCGCTGACCTGCTGGGCGCCACCTTTAAGCTGACGGCCAACGGGGCGAAAGTGTTGTAAAATTATAATCCTGTATCAAAAAGCTCAGGCTGTTCCCTGTTGGGGGCAGCCTGAGTTTTTATACCATGGAAAATCATTCCGCCGTTTTACAGATTCAGCATATACGTTTCCATTTGCATCGTCCTTACCGCCACTCTTCATGATTCTGCCGGAACAAACGGCAATTCAATGTTTTCCTCGTCCACAGGCGGGGTTTGGGTTGCGCTGGGGGGCGGGGTTTCTGTCGGTTCCTTCGTGTTGTCCGCCGGTTTGCCGTCACCATTTTCTGCGGGCGCGGCACTGGCGGTGGGCTGACCGGCGGCGTTCAGCACCGGTGTTTTTTTCGTTGCGGGCTTCTGGGTCGGCTTGGGGGCAGTTGTCTGCTGCGGGACAGTAGTTGCCGTGGGCTGCGGTTCAGCCGTCGCGGCGGGCTGCGGCGTGGGCTCTGCCGGGACGGCATCATTCGTTTCCGCCTGCCGGGTCGGCTCTGGGGTTGGCCGGGTACCTGCCTGCGGCCGGTGCAGTGCAAAGGCAGCGGCAAGCACCACGGCAGCCACCACAACGGCCAGGACTATTTTTTTCTTCATTGCTGTTTTCCTTTTTATATTTGGGGGCGTTGCGGCATCAGCCTGCCACGCTGTAACGCTGTGCGGTGGTGGTCAGGTCATCCAGCGCGCGGAGCAGGTTCAGCAGCGGCAGCTGGCTTTCATCCACCGCTGACAGCGCGCGGACCATATCGCCATAGCTGAACACCCCATAGCGCAGGATGCACAGGTCCGCCCCGTTTTGCCGCATGGCAACCACCGGCATGGCATCCGCGCGGCGGAACGCAATGGCCGGTGTAACGACATAATATACCTTTTTGCCGTCAAAGCGGGTGTTGGTATCCACGGGCTGCAATTCGGTTTCGGGCTCACCCGCGTTCCAGGCAAAAGTAAAAGTGCATTCCGCGCCGTCCGGCACCATAAAATAGTGGCGGATCTGGATAACGGGCTCCAGCAGCAGGCTGCTGCCGTAATAATCATCGGTCTGGGTGCCGCTGCTTTCAAACTGGTAGCTGCCCCAGTTGGCCGTGGAGTTTGGCTCCGCGGTGCCGGCTAACGCATCGGTCCGGTAGCCAAAGTACAGCTGCGCTTTGCCGCCATACACCAGCAGGGTGCCGGCCAGCTCCTTTGCCTGTTGGGGATAATCGTGTTCCAGCAGGTAGTTCAGGTAATCCTTTACGGTGTAAGTATAAACCGGGCCATATTTACCGTTTACCACCATCCGGGCTTCAATATCATCCGTCAGCTGTTTGGCGGCCACCTGGCAAGGGAAAGCGGTGCAGCTTTTGCCGTTTACTTCCACCTGCTTTGCATCTGCCACTGCCACCTGTGTTACGGTGGAATCCGGCAGGGTAAACTGCATGGCGGCATCCTGCGGGGTATCTGCCGGCAGGGTAACGTAAAAATAAATTGTGACTGTCTCCCCCAGGCTCAGGCTGTAGCCTTCCAGATGCTCGCCGGTCTGGGCGGTTTCCGGGGTGGCGGGATCCTGCGGCGGCGGAGTTGGCACGGCAGGGTCAGGCCGGCCGGTTTCGGGGGTGCTCTGCGGCGGATCCGCCCAGGGGATATCCTCATCCGTTTCGCTCACCTGCGTCTGGATGCTGGCCGTATTTTCCTCTGCCAGCGCGGCGGCAGGCAGCGCGGCACACAGCACCACCGCCGCCAGCAAAGCCAGCAGGCGCTGGGGCCAGCTTTTTTGTTTTGTATGGTTCAAACTCAAGGTGTTTCCTTCCTGTTTTTTGTTTTATGGCAACACCGCACAATTCCCGCCTTGCGGCTTAAGCACCGCTCCGCCAGCTGCGGCACGGCATCTGCGTTGCCAAAATGCTCGATAAGACATCCAGTATTATCTGCGCTTTTGGCTTGGCATCTGCCGCACCTCGCTCGCCGTATCGGCACTTAGAATTATGCGGTATTGCCTTATCTTCTCTTTTTTATCCCGCTAAAGGCATCATCCCTGGTTTTTGGCCAGCAGCGCTGCTCCAATCACCCCGGCGCGGTAGCCGAGGGTGCAGGTGGTAATGCGGGTGTGCTTTTGGGCGTAAGCATTGCCAAAAACCATTGGTCCCACCGCGGCGCGCAGGGGAGCCAGCAGGTTCTCCCCCTGGTTGGCCACCCCGCCGGACAGACCGATCACTTCCGGGAAGAAGATGTTGATCATGTTGGCAACGCCCACCGCAAGGTAATGAATGTACTGTTCCACCACGGCTTTGCCTGCGGCATCGCCCTGGGCGGCGGCATCAAAGGCGGTGCGGCCATTTACCCCGCCGCTTTGGGCGGCTATACCATGCAGGGCGCTTTCGGGGTGGGCTGCCATGGCTTCTTTGGTCATGCGGATCAGGGCGGTGGCACTGGCCAGGCTTTCCAGGCAGCCGGGGCGGCCACAGGTACAACGCGGGGCATCCGGGGTGTCCAGAATCACCATGTGCCCCGGCTCCGCCGCTGCGCCGGTGTAACCGGTCAGCAGTTTACCGCCCAGCACCACACCGCCGCCCACGCCGGTACCCAGCGTGATGATCACCGCGCTTTCGGCTCCTTTGGCGCAGCCCGCCAGTGCTTCGCCCAAAGCGGCGGCGTTGGCATCATTGGCAAGAGCAACCGGCAGGCCGGTTTTGGCGCGCAGATAATCTCCCATGGCAAAATCATGCCAGCCCAGATTGTTGGAGTAGCGCACGAGGCCGCCATCCACCGTGCCGGGGCAGCCAACACCAATGCCTGCTACCAGCTGGCCCTGTGCCAGCTGATTGCAGAGGGCTGCAATATCATCGCACACGGCCTCGGCCGGGCGCGGCAGTTTGGTGGGGGTGCTCGCTTCCTTTATAATAGCACCGTCTGCATCCACAAGCGCAGCTTTGATATTGGTTCCCCCAAGGTCCACACCCAGATAATACATGATTGCAGCCTCCTGTACATAACATTTTTTTCAGTGTAGCAGATTGCCCGCCCCGGCGCAAGAACCTGTAGACAAAAAAGCATCCAAAAGTAAAACCGGCACTACCCACTGCTCTTTTGTCGGGTCGTGCCGGTTGGATTTTATTAGCGGCTGCTCATCCGTTCAGTTTGGCGTACTCTTCGTCGGTAACGGGCTCGCACCATTCGTTGCTGCAATCTTCGCCGGGAACTTCCACAGCAATGTGGCTGAACCAGCTGTCGGCCTTGGCACCGTGCCAGTGCTTGACGTTGGCCGGGATGGTGATCACGGTGCCGGGGGTCAGGCTGACGGCGGGTTTGCCTTCTTCCTGGAATTGATAACGCCTTCTATATTTTCATATGAATACCACAGCAATAGTACAACAATAGCACAACACAAGCAGGATTTAAGGCAAAGAGCTGCAGGCAGTATGATGCGGGAATGATCAACCAGCAGGGTTCCGGCTGCTCCGGCGCGATGAGCGCATCGCGCCCTACAAACGGCCCAATGCCTTATCGCAGTATGTTAAGCATGTAACCATCATATTTTTCAAACCCCCTTATCGAAAAAACTGCCCGCACAACGGCTTATCATACCGTGTACGGGCAGTTGATTTATAATTTTCTACTTTTCTCTCAGGTCTGGGTCGATAAACGCAACCCCACCTGGTACCCCAGCAGGGTGCGGGTTTCCACCGGCTGATGGCGGATGAGGGAAAGCAACTGCTGTGCGGTACGGCGGCCCAGCTGTTCGGCATCAAAAGAGACCGCCGTGATCTGTGGCGTACACCCCTGCAGCGCTTCGTCGTCATACAGGGAGGCAAGACGGATATCCTGCGGCACGCGCAGGTTCAGCTGTCTCAGGGTGTTCAAAGCCAGCTGGGCAACCTGGTCATCCATGCACAGGATGCAGTCCGCCCCACGCTGTACCGCGAGCTCCACAGCGCTGGTGCGTAGATCGTCACTTTCCAGCTCCAAAAACAGCAGGCTCTCATCAATCTTGCAGCAGGCGCGGTCATGCGCCTGCTTATAGCCTTCCAGGCGGGACTGGTTGACGGTGTACAGCATGGATCCGCCCAGCAAAGCAATGCGGTGCAGGCCCTTCATCAGCAGCAGGCTGACCAGCTCGCGGCAGCCGCCCACCTGATCATGGTCCACCGAGATGACATCCTGGTCAGCCGGGCGGCCAATGGCAACAAAGGGGATGCCGCTTTTTTGCAGCATGGGGATCAGCGGATCACGCTCCAGCGTGCGGGCCAGAATCACGCCATCAATCTTGCGGTTGACCAGTAGACGCTGCATCGGGCTTGTTTCCTGCTCGCCCACCATCGTCATCAGCACATCATAATCATTTCGGGTGGCAATATCGTACACTGCGCTGACGGTTTTGCGCAAAAATGGTGCGGCAAGGTTGCCGAACTGGCGCGAGAACACCAGTGAGATATTATAAGACTGCTGGGTTACCAACCCACGTGCCAGCATATTGGGCACATAGTTTTTCTCTTTGGCGTACTGGACCACGCGGGCGCGGGTCGCTTCGCTGACACGGCCATTGCCCGAAAGGGCACGGGATACCGTGGTCTTGGACACGCCAAGGTCTTCAGCCATCTGGCTGATGTCAATTTTTTTTTCTCCTTCTGTCTGTTTACGGCGCGGCATGGGTTTACTCCTGTTAACGTTTGCTTCTATAAGATCTTCTTTCTGTCCTTGCCGGTTTTCTACCCCACGGGCAGTTCCCAGGGTACTGTTCCAGAAACCAGTCCCCCACCCCGTCCATTCCCTACTTGGTTAATGGACTTAACATATTATACCACATTTTCCTGGATCATGGTAGCCCCCTGTGCAAAGAAAGCAAAGAACACGCTACCCCAATACGGGGTCATTATATCATTCCTGACTCTGTTTTTCAACCGATTTCTGGCTCTGTTTCCGCTTTCCAGTGTGTTTTATAACCTGGTAAAGTTTTCTCATTTTGTCCGTATCCTGCTCAGTCATCGTACCTGCGCCAAATTGGGCGGCTTGGGCCAATGCCAGCAGAGCTTCGGCATCCTGGGGTTCAAGGGTGGGGACACAACTTTGCAAAAATGCGGCAAACTCCGGCGCATCGGATGGTGTATCCGGCGGCAGGCCGCGGCGCACCAAAAGGCGGTAGATGCTGCCAAACACGGCCAGCACCCGCGCGTTGCAGCTGCCCCGGCCATACCCCATGGCATGGCGGCGGGCCAGCACCAGCAGCACCGCAGCAGCCAACAGGCACCCCCCCAGCAACGCCGCCAAAACCAGCCTGCTGCGGGGCACGATGGTGGTTGCGGGTTCGTTTGCGCTGCTCTCCCCTGCTGCGGGGGCGGTGTCTTGACCTTGAGTTTCGGGCAGCGGGTCGGTGCGCAGGTCGGCCTGTTGGGCACTGACCAGCACGCCGGGGGTCATCTCCATGGGGGTCCAGCCCTGGCCGGAAATGTACACCTCCGCCCAGGCGTGGGCGTTATCGTCCTGCAAAATGGCGTGCCAGCTGCCGTTCTCCTGTTGGGTAAACAGGCTTTGCGGCGCGGCATAGCCCACCACATAGCGCGCAGGCAGCCCGAACATGCGGAACATAACCACCGCCGCCGAAGCAAACTGCACACTGTACCCCTGTTTGGATTCCGTTAAAAAGTAACGGATGGGGTCGGCCCCCTCCGGCGGCTGAGGAGCGCTGGCGTTATACTGGTAGTTGGTGTTTAGGTAGGCGCGGATGTAATCGCCAATGTCCGCAGCTTCGGTCAGCTTCTGGTCCTTTTTGGCTTCATCGCACAGGGTTTGCAGCTCGTCATAGCCGTCCGGCACGGCGGTGTAGCGGCTGGCGGCGTAAGCGGCATAGGATGCTTCCATCCGGTCCAGCACGCTGGGGTCGGCATCGGCGCGGGCTTCCAACTGGGTTTGGGCGGTATCCCGCGGGTAATACAGGAACACATCGTCCTGCGCGGTCTGGCCCGCGGCGGCGCCATCGCCCTGGATGGTGTAATAATCACCCCAGTAGGCGTTGTACGGTGCATAGGTGTACTGGGTATCGGCGTGGATACGCTCCACCGTCAACGTCTGGGGCTGGGCGGTGCCGTCATAGGCGGTGCGCAAAAACGGCAGGCTGGCAATGGTCAGCCGGGCATTATCCTCGGTTTTCCAGTTCATAGCGGCGCTGTCAAAGGCATCGGCATCAGGGGCCTGCCAGGTGGTGCCGTCATAACTGCCGCCGATAAATCCCCGCAGGTATACGGTTTCTTCGGGTTTGTCGCTGGCGGTCAGGGCCAGATCCGTCACTCCGCTGACCTGGATACCCCCGCCCTGGTTCAAGGCGCCATCCGCCACACCACCGGCAGCGGCTTCTACCTGAATGTTCAGCCTGCCGCCGCTGACCCGCGGCAGCCAGGTAATGGCGGTGCTCAGCGCGGCGGATTCCACCCGCTGGGCCGCGGGCTGCAGCCAGCCAAGGGGAACCCCCAGCGCCGGGCGCAGCAGCCACCAACAGGGCAGCGCCAGCGTAAGGCAAAGCCCGCCCGCCGCCAGCGCGGCAGACTTTTGGATGTTATAATGGCGGCAAAGGTTCTGGCGGTAGTTTTCGGTATCGCGCCTGCCCCACAGGGCCCGCCGCTGCACCGAGCAGGAAGCCGCCCACGCCCCCATCCAACCGGCCAACAGCAGCAGGCAGGCGGGCACAGCAGGCGCGGCCCCGGCCAGCGCCAGCAGCACAACAACGGGCAGCAGCATTAGATCCAGCAGCAGGGCATCCGCACGGCGCAGGGCCGCAGCGGCCAGCGCCCCGGTAACGGGCAGGGCGGCCAGCAGCAAAAACAGCCCCAGCTGCGCCGCACTGCCGCCCTGGGCCACCGGCAGCGCGCTGCCAAGGCGGGCGTTCAGGCTTTGGGCAATGTTCCCGGCGCACTGCTGCGCCCCGGCCAAAAAGTTCCGCTGGCAGATGAACAACACCACAAGATACACAATCACCCCCGCCAGCAGCCCCCAGCGGCGCAGGGCTTGCGGCGCACGCAGGAACAGCGCCCACCCGGCGCAGAAAGCGGCTGCCGCGGGCCACACCCACAACGGCACCGCAATGCCGAACCCGGTGGAAAGCACCAGCAGCAAACCAAAGGTGAGCGCCAGCAGCAGCGCGGCATCTGCCGCCAGCCACAACGCGGGGTGCGCTGCGGGGCGCTGGGTGCTCACCAGCACACGGTCCACAAACTTCAGCCCACTGCCGGGGTCGGCAGCGCCGCGCCGGCTCAGGGCAGTACGTTCTTTTTTGCGCTTGGGCGGGTTTTTGCGGTGCTTCGCCGCCTGTTGGGGAAAATCCCCCCATTCCTCCGCTCCGTCCAGGTCCCCACCGGGGGTCAGGGCAGCGCGCAGGGCGGTCAGCGGTTCGCGCACCATCAGGCGGTCCAGTTTGGCACTCAGCTTCCAGTGTACCTGCTTGAGGGTATCCCCGTCCCGGTACTCCCGCAGCTCATAGCTGCCGCCCAGGGCGGCGCGGGTGTCGGCTTCGTCGCCGTCCTCATCGGGGGCGGTTTCCGCTTTGGCTTTGCCAGCCGCGGCAGCGGGCAGCACACAGATGCTCTGGCTTTGCACGGCAGCCGGGCATGCCGCGGTGAACACCCCCAGGTGATCCCGCAGAGTGATGCCCCGCACCGCAATGCTCCACACGCCGCTTTTGCCTGCGTTTAGGGTAATGCGCTGTTCGGCGCTCTCCTTGCCGCCCAGCATGGCGGCGCAGCGCAGGGTGATCTGCCCGCCGCCCCATTCATCGGCGGCGTTCAGCAGCACCACAAGCGCAGGGATGGGCAACCGGCTGCGGTTGCGCAGCCGAACCGTCAGGGTAAAATCTTCGCCCTGTATCACGGGTTTGTCCGGCACCAGCAGCTCTGCCGTTACCTGCCTGCGCAGATAGGCGGCATCCAGCCGCAGCAGCACCAGAAGCACCAGTGCAAACGCTAACAGGAACACCGCCAGCGGTGCCTGGGTGATGAGCGCCGCGGCCAGCAGCACCAAAAGCACCAGCGCCCGGCCCAGCTTACCTGCCATGGCGGTCAGCCTTTTCGGGGCGGGGGCGCGGCACGGTGCGCAGCAGGTCCTGCATTACGCTGTCCACCGTTTCGCCGCCTGCGCGGGCCTGGTCGTTCAGCACCAGGCGGTGGCGGGCAACCGCATCAAACACAGCGGTCACATCCTGCGGGGCAACAAAATCCCGCCCCGCCAGGTACGCCGCCGCGCGCGTCATGCTGGTCAGCGCCAGGGTGGCACGGGGGCTTAACCCCACGGCCAGGCGCGGGTCCTTGCGGCTGGCCTGGGCCAGCGCCACAATGTAGCGGTACATCAGCTCATGCACAAATACCGTGCTGACCTCCTGCTGCATGGCAAGCAGATCTGCCTGACCGGCAACGGGGCGCACACGGTCCAGCAGGCGGCCTTTGCTCTGCCCGGCCAAAATTGCCAGCTCCGCTTCCTCATCGGGGTAGCCCATTACGGCGCAGACCATGAAACGGTCCAGCTGAGACTGCGGCAGCATCTGCGTGCCGGCGGCGCCGATGGGGTTCTCGGTTGCAATTACGGTAAAGGGTGCGGGCACCGGGCGGGTAACGCCGTCCACCGTCACCGTGCCTTCTTCCATCACTTCCAACAAAGCCGACTGCGTGCGGGAGGAGGTACGGTTGATCTCATCGCCCAAAAACAGGTTGCACATCACCGCACCGGCGTGGTACACAAACTTGCCGGTCTCTTTCTGGTAAACGGAAAATCCCACCAAATCGGACGGCAGAACATCCGGCGTAAACTGCACGCGGCTTTCTTTCAGGTCCAGCGCGCGGGCAAAGGCCAGCGCCAGCGTGGTTTTGCCCACGCCGGGAATATCCTCAATCAGCACATGGCCGCCCGCCAGCATGGCCATCCAGATGGTGTTTACCGTTTGCTGTTTGCCCTGCACGGCCTTGTTTACTTCGGCCGTAACGGCGGCGGCCTGCTGTGTGTACTGCATGGTTAATCCTCCCGGTGTTTTTTCCATATCACCATAATGCCAACGGCGGCGGCAATAACCACCAGCCCGGCCCACAGTGCGTTGTTTTCCAGCCAGATCATGGTATTGGAGATCGCGCTCCCCTCGGATTCCGCGCTGCCCTCCCCCGGCAATGGGGTCAGGGCCTGGGGGGCCACTTCGGCAATGGAGCTGCCGCCGGCATCCTCCACGGTCACTTGGCGCGGCGTTTCGTCCCAGGTAGCGGCGCTTTCCTGCAAATCCTCCTCTTTGGTGGTGTCCGCAGCGGCGGTGTCGTGCTCCGCAATTACCAGGTAGCGCTGGCTGTTGCGGGTGTAGGGGTGGCAGGTGGAAAGGGTCAGCAGGTCCCGCCCCGGCTGGATCAGCACGGCGTTGATATCGCTGGGGTCAATAATTTTCAGCTCGCTCACGCGGTAAATCAGCGTTTCCCACGGGGTGGTCAGCTGGATCTTGTCCCCCACCTGGATCTGCTGCACGTTGCGCAGCATTTCCGCGCCATAATAGCCGCGGTGGGCGGCAATCACGGTGTTGGTGTTTTCGCCGCCCAGCGGCATCGAGGTCTGGCCCAGCAGCGCCGCGCCTTTGGCCAGGTTTTCGCGGCTGGCGCCCAGGTAAACGGGCAGCTCCAGGTTCAGGCGCGGGATCCACAGCACAGCCAGCACATCATCGTCATAGCCATAGGCAGCAAGGTCCAGCGGGGCTTCCTCGTAGGCGAACGGGTCGGTCAGGCCGCTTTGGCCCCCGGCGTAAATTTCCGCGTTATAGTCCTGCATCGCGGCGTACAGTTCAGGGTAGGCGCGTTCCGGCTCCGGGGGTTCGGCTGTGGTTTCCTCCGCCGCGGGGGCGGTGGGCTGGGCTTCGGCGCGGGCCGCAAACTGCGCAGCGGTTTTGGCGTTGCGGGTACTGGTCCACCACTGGGCGGCGGTGGGCTGTATCAACAGCGCCAGCCCCAGCAAAATGGCCAGCCAGGCCAGAATTTTAGCAATCAGCCGTCCCATTTAGTCATCCTCCTCGCGCTTTTTGCAGCGGTGCAGCAGCAAAAGCAGCAGCAGCGCTTCGCCGCCGATCACAACGCTGCCCGTTACCGCGATCCACGGCCAGGCATCCACCACGCGCTTGACCACCGTTCCGGTGCGCAGCGCCTGATACTGCACGGCCTGCGGGGTGTTGGTTTCTTCCTCTCCATTATAAGGGATGCGGGTGCCGCGCACAAGCATGCGGTGGGTGTTGATGGCATACGGCGTGCAGGTAACAAGGGTGCAGTAATCCTGCCCCGCGGTGATGTCCAGATCCTCGGTGTGCTCCGGTTCCACCACTTTGATTTGATCCACCTGGTACGCCAGCGTTTCATCCAGAATATGCAGGTAGAAACAGTCGCCCTCTTCCAGCTTGTCCAGGTCGGTGAACAGCACGGCTTCGGGCAGGCCGCGGTGGCCGGTCAGCACGCTGTGGGTGCTTTCGCCGCCAAGGGGGTAGCTGGAGCCTTCCAGATGGCCAACGCCCCTTTGCAGCACATCATCGCTGGTGCCTTCGTAAATAGGCAGGTTGACGTCAATTTTCGGGATGGTGATATACCCCAGGCTTTCGCCCACATCCACAAGGTCCACATAGCTGGTGCCGGTATCCTCCGCTTCGCCTGCGGCATCGCGCTCCACGGCGCTGTCCAGCTGCTGGTTATAGCGGCGGGCGGCCTCCTTGGCGGCGTCCAGTTTTTCGGTATCCATGCTTTTTACGGTATCATCGTAATTTTGGATCGCTTCGCTGGCGTGGCGCTGCGCCACCGCGTTGCTGATAACCGGGTACGATGCCACCCCAATGCCGGACAGGATCATCAAGGCCGCAAAGCCGACTTTTAGTTTTGTTGTGGTATCCATAGCGTCACCGCGAACCTTTCCGTGAGAGGGTTGAAGTTGGGAACTGATGCAATTAGAAATTAGAAATTAGGAATTGGAAGTAGGCAAAAGAATAAATAATAAAGAATAATGAATCATTGTGGTGGACCGCGGCGCATTGCGCCGCTCAGGAGATATTGGGTTGGGGGTGGTTTTTAGGGTAGTGAATAACAATAAAATAATCTGTAGGGCCTTACGGCGTTGCACACCACAAAATTGTAATAAACCTCGCCCTGCATGTAGGGGGCGGCGTCCCCGACGCCCCGTTTGACGGGCCTAATAATTGCCGCCCATCCACCCCGCGCAGCAAACATAAAAACCATTTGTAGGGGCCGATGCTCGCCATCGGCCCGTTGACGGGCCTTGCCCTATTTATTTTTAGGGCAATACCGCATAATTCTAAGTGCCGATACGGCGAGCGAGGTACGGCAGATGCTAAGCCAAAAGCGCAGATAATACTTTGTGTATTATCGAGCATTTTGGCAACGCAGATGCCGTACCGCAGCCGCCGGAGCGGTGCTTAAGCCGTCAGGCGGGAATTGTGCGGTGTTGCCTTAGGTTCTGCACGGGGAACCACCCCTCAGTCACCTTCGGTGACAGCGCAAACAGCGCCCCGTCCCCTCTGTCGCTTCGCGACATCTCCCCGCGGGGCGGGGAGTCACCCCTCAAGGGGCGCCAATATCTCACCTTATGTTTGCGGTGGCTCCCCTTGAGGGGAGCTGGACGCGGAGCGGCCTGAGGGGTGGTTCCCCGCCACAAACCTAACCCGTAGGGTGGTTCCCCACGCAGGGCCTAAAAATCAACCGAACAACGGCCATGTACACCCCAAAAAATTTATTCCCCAATAACCCACCATAGGGGGAGGGCCAAATCCGGCCCTCCCCCTGTGTATGATGGATTATCCCTCTATACCCTATTGGTGAATTGTAACATTGTTTTGCCTTGCGGCGGGCGCATCAGGCGCGGTTCTTCTTTTTCAGGCTCAGCAGCACGCCAACACCGGCCACAACCAGCAGCACACCAATGCCGCTGAACAGCAGGGTGCCGAAACCACCGGTGGTGGGCAGGTCGAAGCCCTTGCGGTTGATGATGGTAATTGGTGCATACGTATATTTGTTCTCGCCATTCTTGAAAGTAGTGGTCTTTACGTCACGCTTAATCAATTTGCCATCGCTAGAAAATTTATCGTTAACTGTCCAACTAGTTTCATAATCCACAGTCAAATTGGCATCAACAGGGCCGGAAAGCAAGTTATAGCCCTTATTTGTCATGGTTTCTACCAATTTGTACTCGCCATCGGGCAAACCATTGACAGTTGCGCAACCAGCATTTACACCCTCACCCGCGGTCGTAAGTGTGGTTACCTTAAACCACTTCGGCTCATTCTCAGCTTCTGTTGCATTCAACCCCAGTGCCTTGGCCTCTGTCGCAGTCAGGAACTTGCATTCCTTTATACCAAAGATAACAGTATCGGTCGTACCCTCTTTCAGTTTGTCAGTCTTTTCATCGTACTTCTTATAAAGGTCAAATGTTACACCATTCAGCAGTTTTTCAGTATTTCCATCCTGACCCTTTTTCAGGATACCAGTTTTGAAGGTATAAACAACAGCCTTATCATGGATTTCATAGGGAGTATCAGTCTCGTCCTTTTGAATATCCGTCTTGCGGGAGTAATCAAGGTGAGCTTCGTTCACATTGCCAACAGTGGTAGTGTCTGCGTCCTTCTGCAAAGTTGCAGTGTAAGAAATCGTGATGGTCTTACCGGCAGCTGCATTCAGTTTATCCTGGCTCGTTCCTGCTTTAAAATCAATCGTAATTTCAGAATTATTGCCATTAGAGGTATTTGTCAACGTGTAATCAGTATTCGCAGCAAAGGTTACATCTTGACCTTCTGTATCTTTACTGCTAATGGTAACACTGTCAAGGTTATGCATAAGCTGATCCTTGTTCATTGTATCAACAACTTTAAAGGTTTTCAGCTTTGCTACATTTTCAGGAACATAGATGGTCAGAGTATATTTAACGGTATCACCAACAGCATAGTCGGTATCGTTGCCTTCGTCAGTGCCTTTGCCATCATTACGCTTAGTTACGTCTTTCTCCAAATCCGGCTTATGGTTATAAACCGTCATGGTATTGTCATTGTTAATTACAAAATCGCTGTTCGGGGTAGCTCCATCCGGCGTTACAAGCTTACCTTGATCATTAATTTCAAACTCATATGCCACATTGTTGTTGATAATATAGCCGCTTTCCTTGTTTTCTGCATAGCCAATTTCCACAAAACGGTATTTACCCTTGAGCAAATTCTGAACGGTGATTTCGCCACTGCCATTTGTTGTAAACTCGCATTTGCCATTTACAGTATAATCATCGTATTTATCCTCGCTCGTTGAATTTTCGTTGTAGCGCTGCAACTTAAAGATAACATTCGGCAAATTTTCGATTTCATTTTCTTTACCGTCTGTCTTACCTTTCTTTACCAGCGTAATGTCACCTTTCGCGGAGCTGTTCTTCGGGTAAACAACAACATCATAGAGCCATTCCTTAAGCTGGTCTCCCGTTGCTTGCTCACCAACCTGAACTCTCGTCATAGGAATAGAAACAAGGAACGGTTCCACGGGCTTTACAACGGAATCCGGCGTCGTTGTTTCGATAACCAGGTACATGCCAACGTTCAGGTCTTCAAACTTAACAAAACCATTAGCATCCGTTTTTCTTTCCGTTTTGCCGTCTTTACCTTTAACAGCTTTGTCAGCGATACCTTCTATCAGATTATCTGCGGTTTTACTCTTACCATTCTCAAAATAACTATCCGCTGTAACAGCATCAGGTTTACCAGCAGCTTCATAATATGCTACCAGCTCATCTGCCGTTTTAACCTGATAAATAGTAAAACCTGCATCTTTAAGCGGCGTAGCCTCATTCGGCACAGCCTGCTGCTCACCAGTTCCAGCTACAGAACCTGTCAATTCTGTGCTATGGAGATACTTATAAATGGTAATAGAGCCTTTTTTTGTTTTATCAATCGTACTTACGCTGGTTTTGATTTCAGGTGTTTGGGCATTGCCTTCGCCCTCGGCTGCCATTGCTGGCATGGCGCACAGGCTGAGGGCCAGAGCGGCGCTCAACAGGCCTGTGAGAAAACGTTTTGCTTTTTTCATTTCAGTACCTCTTCTCTTAAAAAAATCATCATCGGATGGGCGGCGGGGCCGCCCGGCTTAAGGGTTCTGCATCAGCACGGCGTGCAGTGCGGGGCGCTGCAGCGAGGAAACGCTGCCGCGCCGCCCGCACTGTGCCGTGAAGAAAAAAGGAGGAAAAACTGGGCCGCTTGCCCACTTGGCTTAAGGTGCATCTGAAACCAAAGGAAATAACGGATATTTCGCAGCCACAAGCAGGATGTAAGGCAAAGAGCCGCCGGAATCCTTTCCGGATTCCAAGGCTTCTTAACACAAAATCCGGCTGCGCTTATAGAAACAGGCGATATTTTCCGCTTTTCAGTTACACCCCCGGCTTATGGCTGCGCCCTGCCGTAAACGGACGCGCACTGGCGGGCAGGCCCTGTACCCTGGGGGTTGCTGGGTTTCCGGGGGATGGTTAATGTCGCCGGCCCCCTTTCCTGTTGTAGCGGAATGTGAATATCAACAGCCCTGCCACCGCCAGCGGCATGCCGATCAGCAGCCACAGGCTTGGCGCGTCTGCACCCGTGTGGGGCAGCTCAGGCGTTTTACGGTTCAGAACGGTAAGGGTCATGGTGTAGGTGTTATTGGCGCCCTTATTGAACGTCTTATCTTCTTTCTTAACTTCCTCACCATCAATATAACACTTGCCGTCTTGGGTAAATTTGATCACAATTGGCTGTGCCAACAGGTTGTACCCCGGATGTGCCTTGGTTTCCGTCAGGCGGTATGTACCGGGTTTCAGATTTGTGAACGGGTTCGGGGTTATTTTGCCGTTGTCGTCCGTTGTACCGGTAATGGAACCTATGTTTGTGCTATCGAATGGGTAGTTTTTATCTACTACCCACTGCGATTCTCCTTCGGTTGTTGTTTCGACCAGCTTTTCCAGCTTGAACTCAACACCACTCAAGAGCACGTCATTGCTATTTTCGTCTTTTTCCGCGTCCTTCTTGATGATATCCAGTACAAACTTCGGGTTCTGCAGCTTGTTGGTCAGCACAATCTTGCCGCTGCCGCCGGTGATGGTTCCACCGTTTACTTTGGCTGGCGTTGTAGTTGCGCCGGTTTCGCTGTCCTTTTCGCTTTTTGCTGTTGCTTCAGCCGTTACAACATACGTATTGCCCTTAATCGTAATGGTTCCGTCTTCCGCTGCCTGTTTAAATTTGCCCTTTTCTACCGTACCTTCCACAATGCGGTAAATATAGTTATTATCCGCACTGCCGCCAACCGGGTACTGATCCAGGTTGTTAAAAGGATACAGCCAGCCGTTATCTGTATGGCGAACCGTAACATATTTGCTGCCCGAGGTCGGGTAGTCAACAACCTCCCATTTGGCATCCGCAGCACTGTTTTTGCGCTGGAGCTGGATGTAAATCTCGTTCGGCTGGTTCGTTGTACCAAGGACCGTATCATTTGCATCTTTCCAGAGCTTATCGAACTCAATGTTGATCAGTTTGCGCTTGGTGTTGGTAAAGATTGCGGTAACTTCCGGATTGTTCGGATCGTTGCTCGCCACAATCTCGCCTTCCACCATGGTGTTGTCGATCACATGGGCGTATTGACCATCCGGAACGGTTACGCTTTGCAGTCTGGAATCATCGGTTTTGACTTCCTCGATAGTATAGCGGGTGCCAACGGGGATGCCGGTGATGGTTCCGGTGTGTTCTGAGTTGTTCTCATCGCTCATGTTGATCTCAACATACTTTATGATGGGCTCTTTTTCCAGACCCTCACCGCCAACATCATTAAAGGTAACTTTGAAGGTGTAGGTTCCTTTAATGGTATCTTTCTCACCGTCTGCGGCCTGCTTTTTGATTTTCAGCCCGCCGGTTTTGACGGTGTTGACGTATTTTACCTTTAGCTTTGTCAGCGTGGAGCTATTTTCGTCCGGGTCCTTATAGGAGCGGAAGACGATGGTGTCGGCGGAGGGTTTGTTTCCGGTATAGCTATTACCCGTTTGATCATCATTCGGTCTTATTTTTTCCGTTCGGCCATCATTGGGGCTGCTTCCCTCCTGCTTGTCCAGCGACTTGTTCGTGTCGGTAACTGTCACGGATTCGCTATCGCCCTTCATCGAAGTAACCGCCTGCCCGTTCTCGCACACCGTCCATTTGGTGTCGTACAGGTTTTGGTTCAGATCCTCTTTGAGCGAAATGTAGCTGCCGCGGCGGAACTGGTCGCTGAAGGTAACGGTTTCTCCATCTTCCAGAACAAAGCGTCCGTCATCGTCCACCAACTGGGTGTCGTTGTCCTTGGTGGATGTGTACTGTGCGTTTATGGCGTTTTGCAACTGACCGGTTTTGGCGGAGCCGTAATCCGGGATTTCCTTCTGATCGGTTGTAAAGCCGGTCATCGTTTTTGGCACCGCTTTGGGAATGAAGGTAAAGTTCCTGAAATAGATGTGGCGGCTATAGTTATCGCCCACGCGGATGGTTTTGACCTTGCCGTTAAAACCGTCCTGCGCTTTCATCTTGTTCAGGTCCAGCTTTACGGTGACCCATGCGCCTGTCTTCACTTCGACCGAGCCATACGTTGCGCCGTTAATGCCTGATGTGCCAAGGCTGCCTTTTTGGACGGGGGTAGGTGTTTGATCATCCAGCAGTTCCAGATACAGGTTGTTGAGGGAAAGGTCACCTCCACCATCTTCTTTGGCAACGTAAACCTGGAACGTAAGGAAGCGCTTGTCTTTGATATTGATGGGGTCTTTCAGCGTCAGGATGCCATAACGTTTCTCACGCGCTGCACTGACGGGTTCCGTATCCGTATAGCGTGCGTACCAGTGAAGGACCTGTTCGGTATCTTGCCCGGAACCTTGCTCGGGGTTTGTATCCAACTTGAAAATGTAGTCCCCTTCGGTTGATTGGGTTGCGGGTTTAATCTCGATACTATCCGCAGTCAATTTCACCTCTTGGGGCGGAGTACTTGTATCCGAGCCAACGGCCACTTTTTCTCCATAATGGGTTGCCTGGTTCTGGATGGTGAAGTTGAAGATTTTCTGGTCTTCAAAGCATTTTTTGAAGTCCGGATCAACCTTGTTCAGATCAACCTCTTTTTGAACCTGCAGCTCGTTATTATCCGGGAAGTTGAACGCCACCGCCATGTTGGACTCCCACATACCGCGTTCCATGTAGTACATGGTAAGGGTGTGCTTGCCGGTGGAAAGATTAGGGATGGAAACACTTGCGTTTTTATAATACGTTTCGGTTGTTCCTAAGTAAGTAATGCTTGTCGCCGTTGTATGGTTGTGCTCATCACAATTTTCAGCGCCATAATTACCTGTCTTGCTGTTCTTGACCCGGCTAACATAGGAAGTTACGGTGTTTTTCTTATTATCGCGCTGGTCAAATTCCAACACACCAGAAACTCTGGCATGAGCACCGCCAATATCCAGGACAAGCTGATCGTCAATGAAAACCCACACATCATCATCACCAGAGAAGTAAAAACGAATTGGAATTTCATTATTGTAGTCGTCCTTAACTGTTCCGGTACTGGTTAGGGTAAACGGGATTTCAAGTTTTGCACCGTAACCGTAATTGTACCTGACTGCGCTCTTACTGGTTGTGGTTTCATTGAACGGGAAAAAGCCGTATGGCGTTGAAACATTATCTGGACTACTTGCACTGTCCACGTTGTGGGACGCCTCGCTCTTATATCCAGCGGTTGTCACTCCTGGGCTATCATTACCAAGGTACAACTGATCGCTATTTGTATCTTTGCGCAGATATAGAGAAGTTTCTTTACTGTCAAACCACCAGTATTTAACGCCCTCGCCTTTTTGCGGGCCATTTGGCGTTTGCGCTGGTTCTATAAAAACTTCTTCTTGGGTAAACGGGAACTCAACATTGTGGTAAACTTCGCCAAGTTTTGCATTTTTGCTGTTTTGGCCGGTCAGGAACTTTTCATTGAAATGCGGTTCTTTCAGGGTCGTTCCATTCATCACGATGTCGCCATCGCTGTCCCTTTTGTCTGCCACAATGCCCTGGAAAGCGTAGGAATTTTTTTTCTCTTTTGTGTCTCCTATATCAAAGTTCGAGTTATTGGCTGCGATAAAGATATTGTAAGAACTCCATCCGTACAAATTCAATGCACTTGCAATATGCTCAAATTTTGGTTCCCAATCATTTGGCTGGAAATGGCCTGTATAAATGGGATATATAATGGACTTTCCGGCATTGTTATCTACATAACTCTGATAGTAGTCGCTGATTGCCTGATCGAACTGGCGGAAGGGTACCCAGTGGCGCTGATTAACCGCATTATCATTATCGTAGTTCTTACGGTTCTTGCCGTTCAGTTCGTAATCTGTATAATAGTCATACAGCGTACTGGTAACATACTTTGTGTTTGGTTTTTCCGTAAAAGGAACGGATTTAATATCTACTACTTTAGTGCCAGTAGTGCCAGTTTTCTTCCACGTTTCGGCATCACGCAGGGTACCTTTTGGAGCCCAGTAGCCGCCACGAGTGGTACCTTTATATACTGCATCGTCATTCGTATCCGCATAGAAGCAATTTTTGTCATCTGTGGGAATCGTCAGCCACTCTGTACTTACTCCATTTCCTTTTGTCGCATTGTCACCGTTAATTGCATCACCGGAAAAGATGATTGAACGATATCCTTGGGGAATGTCAATATAATAAAGATTTTCGTTTGTACCATCTTTTACCAGCGTGCCGCTTTCGGATTCTACGCCGTCTCCTTTTATCCGATAATAAATGGTCTCTTTATTATTATTGGCTTTGGGGATTGAAAAGTCGTCGGTATCTCCATTCAATGCCATCTTGGAAAAAGTAGCATCGTAATAGATGCGGGTGGCACCGGGACGCCCCCATGTTGCATCCTCAATATCATTGTACATGTAGCAATAGCATTGACCTTCGGAATACTGGAAGCGTTTCTGATTTTCTCCTGTTACTTCCTCATTATAAAAATTGTAGTATTTACTTATTTCTGTATTATCATCGCCCGCGGTAAAGCGAACAAAAGAGCAATAATCGTTAGGAATTTTAAAGGTTGCTGTGGAACCAGAAGCAATACTATTTCCAGAATCAATACTATTTAAGGGTATTGGGCCACCGACCGGCTTAAGCTCTCCTTCTTTCGGTTCATAAAACCAGGCTTGGACGTTCGTTAGTGTTTCACTGGTTTTATTTTCAAAGGCCATCGTTTTGCCAGCGAAATGCTTATGGCCAACCTTATAGATTTTCCACAGCTCTGGATGCCAGCCATCTCCGTTCTCTCCGTCATAGTAGTCGCCGCCGATATAATTCGGATTAACTGGATCGAACGATATATCCCGTAGCTGATTATTATCATCTACTTTAACAATGGTTACTGTGTATGTATGTGTTTCTCCTTTATATCCGCGAAATTCAAGTCCACCCAACACTCCATATTTATAGTGGTCTTGATGATTCAGGACCACAGAATAAATTTTTCTTCCGTCATCCGTTTCGCTAACTTCCTTCATAGGAAGTTCATATTTTGGATCATTTTGACTTTTTCCAATAATGGCACGTATTGTCACCCCTGTATAATCGATCCAAATCTTAGGCACTGCAAAATAGAGCGTGTAAGTATCCGGCACTCCCCCCGGCTCACTAACTGCCTGCACGTTATCCACGCTTTTTGCGGCGTACATCTTCTGCGGCTGTTCGGTCGGTTCCGGGGTGGCGGTGGGGGTCACGGTCGGCACAGGGGTGGCCGTTGCGGTGGCTGCCGGTTCCGGGGTCAGGGCGGGTTCTTCCGTGGGCTCCGGCGTTTCGGTCGGGGCGGGCTGCTCCGGCTCGGCGCTTTGTTCCGGTTCCGGGGTGGCGGCATCCGGCACCGGGGTGGCGGCGTTCTGCTCCGGCGGAACGTTATCCTCCCCGGAGGCCGTTCCCTGCTTATCCTCCAGCAGCTCTACTTCGTCAGGTGCGTCGGGCAGAAGATCCACCTCGGCGTATACAGGCAGGGCCATTGCCATAACCAGGCAAGCGGTGACAAGCAGCGCTGTCAGCCGGCGCGCCCAACCTGTTGTGTTTTTTCCTGTTCTATTCAATCTGCTCACCCGTCTTTCGCGCTGGCTTGATGGAAGCACATTGTTCCACAGGGGATCCCTGTGAAACAGTAAAAGAAGCCAGCTTCTTTTACTTGCGCAACCGTTGCCATGTTGTTTTCAAAAAAATTACGCATCGAATCTTCTCATTGCGCATTTACTTTTCAGTGTTAAAGTATAGCACCTTTATACCAGAAAGGCAATACAATCCACGTAAATTCCTGTTTTTCAGCACTTTTACTGATTGCGTTTTCCTCCAATTATACAATGTATTCAAAGCCTTTGTATAATTTATTCCTGATTTTCTTTTTGGCAGCGGTCCCTTTTATATACTTTGACCGCGCGTTTATGATCCTCTGCGCACACAGAGCGCAACTTTGCAGCAAAATTCGCCTTTTTTGCTACATTTCCCTGTTTTTGCGCAATTATTTGTTTCGCATGCGCCTGTTTGCGGCGGAGCCTGGCGGCTGGGTGGGCGCCTTGTGGGAGGGATGGCAGGTTTGCGGCGCACGGTTCCCGTTTTTTTGCGGCGCGATGGGTACACCGCGCCCCTGCAAACGGTTTGTGGTGTTTGCGGCGGCGGGTGTGTGTTTGGTGGATTGCACGCCCGCCAACGGGACGCCGTTCTCCCTTTACAACGGGGTGCGGGTTTGCTGCAGATATGCCATTCGCTTTTTTGTCCCCTCTGCCCCGCCCCTGATTCCCGGTTCCCCCTTGCCGATTTCTATTTGCGCCAGCTCCTGAGGTGCCTCTGAGAGCAACGAAAATAGCGGATCTTTCGCAAGCACAAAATCCGGCTGCGTTTACTGAAACAGACGAGCTTTTTGACGTTTCAGACAGGACTAAGGTGTATCTGAAAAGTCGAAAATTTAGTCTATTTCTACAAACACAGCGGGATTTTGCGTTAAAGCGCCTTGGAATCCACAAAGGATTCCTGCGGCTCTCTGCCTTAAATCCTGCTTGTGTTTGCGAAATATCCGTCATTTTCTTTGTTTTCAGATACACCTCCAGCTCCCAGCTTTCAATCTATCCTGTGTAAACTGCAACCCCTCACGCGCCATTCTGTGCGGCACTTACCTTATAATATAGGGGTGCTGCCCTGTGTAAATTTGCAACTGATCTATTTGAAGCAGCTGTGAGCTGTTGCAATTTTGCACAGGGTATTGCCCACATTCTGTGCCGAACATTCCCGAAACATGTTGGAAAAACGCACAGGATTGCCTTGTTTCCCTATGCCGCTTACCGTTGGAAAAACGCACAGGTTACCCCCGGAACAGTTGCATTTTACACAGGGTATTCCCGCTCCCCTGCCCCGCCGCGACCCGCGTACCTGTTGGAAAACCACACAGGATAGGCCCGTTCCCCGTGTTGCAATTTACACAGGTTTGGCTGTTTTTGGCCTATTTGCAACTTTACGCAGGTTGCTTTCCGCACAGGAAAATGGTGGTGGAATGCACAGGCTGCAGTTGGTTGAACACACAGGTTTGCGTTGTTAAATTACACAGGCTCTACCTATTACTAATATAGAACTAAACAACTAAGCCATAATAACAACCAGAAGTAAGCCGGGAGATGGGGGAGAACGGGAAAAAATTGGTGTTGCCATTCCATCAGGTTACAGAACTCTGAAGCAGCAGGACAGAAAGTACAATAAAACCCTGTGTAACCTGTACCCGGGCGGCAACCCCCACAGGATGTATGGCAAACCACAACGCGGGTGTTGCATTTTGCACAGGGTAATGGCGGTGAAACCCTGTGTAAATTTGCAATTCTTGTGCTGGACAACAGGATGTGCTATAATGTTTAGCATGATGTGCGTGACCACCCGGGATACAGCAACCGATATAGGAGGCCCCTGCTTATGGCGGCAAGTAAACAGAAAAAAGATGATCCGTTTGTCGTTACGTTTGAAGAACGCGGGGACCAGACCATCGTTCGCAAATCCAATGACCTTGTACAGATGACGCGCAACAACCTGACGCTGAGCCAGCAGCGCCTGATGCTGCATATTTTTTCGATGATTAAGCCGGAGGATACGGACCTGCCCTCTTATGAGCTGAGCATTTATGATTTTATCAAGATGACCGGCATGGACCCGCACAGCGGGGCGCTGTACAAGCAGGTGCGCAAAAATATTGAGGAGCTGGCCAACGCGCCCATCCAGTGGATCAAGAATAACGGAACTTCCACGGTGGAAACATTCCGCTGGATCGATAAAGTGCGCATTGATGAGGGCCGCGCGCGCATGACCATCACGCTGGATCCGGTGCTGAAACCGCACCTGGTGCAGCTGAAAACCCTGTATACCACCATGGATGTGACCTACACCATGCTGATGCGGTCCACCTATTCCATCCGCATTTACGAGCTGTGCAAGAGCTACCAGAGCCTGTACCTGAAAAAGAAAGCGGCCGGGGAACCGCTGGTATGGAACCTGAGCATGCTGTATGAACAGCTTTCGTATACGGCCAACCGATGGTCGGATTTCCGCCGCCTGGCACTGGAAAAGGCAAAGGCGGAAATTAACGAAAAGACGGATATTATTTTTAATTACGATGTGTACGAAAAAAAGGGGCAGAAGGTTCTTTCGCTGGTGGTAACGATTGACCCGGTGGATGATGCCGCCGCACAGGCCAACCTGGACAGCATCAACAGCACAGTGCGCAAAAAGAGCAAAAAGAAGGGCCGCCCCACCGTGGCGATTGAGGATTCGCTGCTGGATGACCCCAGCGTGATTACCTTTGATTATGTTTCGGCACCGGAAACAACGATCCCCTATTCCTTTGGACGCCACCGCACCGAGCTGCGGGAGGAAATTGTTGTGAAAGCGCGCATGGATCAGCTGCGCGCGGAGATTACGCCCGAAGAGCTGCACGCGGTGGAAGTGATTATTGATGTGTTGGCAGATGCCTGCTGCACCATCCAGGCAGGCGATGGCGAGCAGGACGGCGGCAACAAAACGGTGTTTGGAAAGATGAATGCCATCATCCTGGATTGCGGCGGGCTGACCAGTTGGCTGGCCGGTGTGGCACCCCGTTATGCACAGGAGATCATTCCCCGGTCGCAGACGATGCGCAGCCCGGCGCGGTACCTGAACAAGGTGCTGCGCGAGGATATGGATAACTATCGCATTTATATTTTCCGCAAGGCAAAGCCGGCAGCAGAACCCAAAGAGGAGCTGTTGGAAGCGGAGTACCATGTGATGGACGAGCCGGTGCAGCAAACGATGCCGGAGCCTGAGTCGCCCAAGGTAGAGCTGATTCCCGAAACGATTGTAAAACGACAGGATATGCGAAAAGAGTTTGCAAAGTTTGTAGATGATGGATACCTGGAAAAGACGTTGACGAGCGGCCAGCGCGGCGCTTACCACGAAATTTACCGCCACCTGGCAGCGCGGTGCGTGCCATCGCCTTCCGGCCTGCGCAATGGGCTGAAAGACGAAATGCGGCTGCATTACCTGGCCTGCATGAATGAAGTGATTGAAAAGTATGGCAGCCTGACCCCGTTGATGGAAGCTATGGCGCATGAACTGGACTTTGATGTGTTCTGGGCAAAGGCCGCCAAGGACCCCAACGTGAATAACCCGATGGGGCTGTTCTACCACATTATTGAAGAACGCGCGCTGAACCCGATCGGCACCATAATGAACGACCAGGCACAACGGCAGAAGGTTGCTGCCAAGGAAAAAGGTGAAAAAGATAAGTGGCACAACGAAAGCTGGATGGATGCTTTTGAGGAAGATATCCCGGATGACAGCGAAGAGTAATTGAGATGAAGCGGAACGGAACATCCGGGAGCGCTATTATAATAAGGTAAGCAGCGGCTGGCAGATTGCTGGCCGCTGCTTTTTTTGTTGGGGTGCAGCTGAGAAATGGAAATATCCGGCGTTTTTTGATTTCAGATAGACCTTGGGCAACACCGCACAATTCCCGCCTAGCGGCTTAAGCACCGCTCCGGCAGCTGCGGCACGGCATCTGCGTTGCCAAAATGCTCGATAATACACAAAGTATTATCTGCGCTTTTGGCTTAGCATCTGCCGCACCTCGCTCGCCGTATCGGCACTTAGAATTATGCGGTATTGCCCTTGGGATAATAGGTGAGAATGAAGGTACGTGAGCGAAAATGCCTGGATGAAGTGAAGAAGGATGGGAAGATAAAACGGCAGAGAAAAAGCGTGAACAGCAACGAAGAGATGCCTGCATAATATTCGTCAAAATATCCGTTGACACGCGCGAAGCATATGATATAATAGAAGCTATAACAGCAACGAAGAGATGCCGCACGGCATGGGGTGCAAACTTTTGCAACCCGCAGTTAGATTAAGATACCGGCGTGCGGTACCGCAAAAAGAACCGAACAAAAGCCAAAGATTAACCAACAGCAACGAAGAGATGCCTACACAAAGGCGCTCGCAAGGAGGAAAACAATGGGATATTGTATCTCAGTCTGCATTGAAAAAGGCGGCGTGGGAAAAACCGTTACCGTCTGTAACCTGGCGGCGCTGATGGCGCAGGACGGCAAGCGGGTGCTTGTTGTGGATATGGATGCCCAGGGCAACTGTACCTATACCCTGACGGGCGCCCGTGTAACTGATAATACTTTTGACCGCGCTGGCGTGTATGATATGTTCCGTGCCTATGGCATCAGCGGCACGCAGAACTATATTTCCCGCACGCAGTTTGATAATATTGATATAATTCCGGCAAATGGCAACACCCCAATGGCGGCCAAGCAGCTGCAAATCCTGGAACAGTCCGAAAGCACCAGTATCAATATGTTTTTGGCCATGTGCCTGGCACAGGTTGCCGGCGAATACGACTATATTTTGATCGATACCCCGCCGTCCCGCGATGTAATGGTGACCAACGCCCTGATGGCCAGTGACTTTGTGCTGATCCCCTGCGTGTGCGATGACTACAGCCGTGACAGTGTGTACCGCACTGTGGCCATGTGCCAGCAGTTGGAGCACGATGAGGGCGAAAAAATTGATGTTTTGGGCATTATCCTGACTATGGTGGAAAAAACTGCCCTGACCGAAGTAATCCGCAATGAACTGCGGGAAAGCCAGCTGGGCAGCAAGCTGTTTGCTGCCGAAATTCGTAAGGGACAGGCTGTAAAGGATAGCACCCGCCTTGGTGCGCCGGTTGTGCTATGTGCACGCAGCAGCAACCCGGCAAAGGATTATGCAAAGGTGTATGCCGAGCTGAAAACGCGCGTTGAACAGGAGGCAGAGTGATGGCAAGCAAACTGGACCGACTGCAGAAGAAAGGCTTTAAAGTAAACGAAGCAGCGTTAAGTAAGATCGCGCGCGGCGACCAGGAGCCGGGCGGTGAATACAGCGAGATCAATATCAATGATATTGAAGAAAACCCGGATAATGCCCTTTACCGTGAGCTGGATACCGAGGAAGATATTGCGCTGCTGGCCGATGATATCCGCCGCGCGGGGCTGCTGCACAATCTGGTTGTGTTCCCTAAGACCGGTGTTGGCGGAAAATATGTGCTGCTTTCCGGCGAGCGCCGCCTGCGTGCGCTGCGCCTGTTGGTGGAGCAGGATAAACGCGAGCAGGAAGAAAAGCAGCTGCCCAACCGCATGAGTGAATGGCAGAAAGTGCAGTGCAAAGTGGTGCGCAACTTGACGGAAAACGAAAAAGTTGTGTATATTGACAGCGCAAACCTGCAAGTGCGCGGCGGCATCAGCAATGAACGTGTGATGCGCCAGGCGGCGGCGCGCTTTGTGGAAAACCTGCAGAAAGCACCGTATAACCTGAGCGCAGCGGAAGCGAAAAAAGCGCTGAAAGAGGTCAGCCCGCTGAATTCGCGCACGATTGATAAAGCGCTTTCGATTCAGAATGATCTCAACCCTGACCTGCGCCGCTTGCTGGATGAGGAATTCCTGAACCGAGCCGAGTGCGAAACCTATCTCCGCCTGACCCTGGAAGAACAGGCCCGTGCAGCCGCAGTGTTTTTGAAAATCGCAGCCCTTGACCCACGCAGCCATGAGCGCCGCGCCATTAAGGACGCATTGACCACCGCCATGTTGGATGTAGCAGTGGAACGCCGCAGCATGCAGGAGCGCGAGAGCGTATTTGCAGCAGCGTTGCAAAATGCACAGGATGCAATCGGTCAGGCCAAGACGCAGGAAAACAAGGCGGCGGCAGTAGATAAAGACCACAACTTTATTTCGGCCAAGCTGCCTACTACGGCCCGCAAACTGCGTAAAATTGCAGCGGCAAAAAATATTGAAGCTAAGATCCGCAGTTATACGGCAGAGGACCGCAAAGCAATGTCGGACCAGATGCAGGAGCTGATTGCGGCAGCGCAGGAGCTGAAAGCACTGATTGATGCTGTGGAATAATCCAGATCCACGAAAGCAGCAAACAACAAAAATCCATGTAAATAGGAATACAGGAATCCACGATATGAAACAGCGAATTGTCATCCGGCTGCACCTGGCTGTGCGGGCAGTGCTGCAAAGCGAAGCGGACTGGCGCGGCACGCGGCTGGGCACCCTGACATCGGAGCTGATCCATGAACAGGCTGCGAAAGCGCGCCTGTGCGGGGTGCAGAATTACGAGTTGAACCCCGTCAGCAGCCGCTATGTTCCCGTTACAAACGGGACAAAGTATAAGCAGACATCTGGCCTGGAGCAGATCTCCATCTATCTGAACGATGAGGATATGCAAACCCTGAAAGAGCTGGCACTGGCCAACGATAGTGTGCGTGTGATCAACGGCAGGCAGGCAATCACCTACCGATATGTTGTTCCCGGAATGCTGCTGAACGACCCGGTGTTTACGGGGCTGACAGAGCAGAACAGCACGGCAGGGTAAGCACTTCAAAATCTTGAATAAATAAAAGGCGGCACCGCGTTTTTTGAAAGACGCGGTGCCGTTTTGTATGCAAAGCAGCCTGAAAATACTACAAAACATAAACCTGTGCGAAATTACAACAAAACGGATAGAAGGTGAGAATAGGAAAAAAGGAGAAATATGTTGGAATTTTACACAGGTTTACAGAGCAAAACATGAGGAAAAGCGCGATGCAGCGTTTGCAAAATAAAGCGGATTTTGGGTGAATCAGGTGCGGGGAACCAAAAAAGAGGGGAAACCTGTGTAAGTGGCAACAATCTGCAGGGTGAATTACCTTTTTATAATACGACAGGGATAGTAATACCCTGTGTAAAGATGCAACACTGTACGCTGCGAAAGGGAAGAGTTGCAATTTTACACAGGGTATTGGTTATTCTGTCAGGCGGAGTAGAAGGAAAATACTAAGAACAAAATGGCATATATGAGCTATATTATACGATTTGGAATTAAAACAGCCGACCAAACGATGGGATTTGGCGGGATAGGGAGAAAGGCGAAAGTTGATATGGAGAGAGCGAGGGCAGAGGTTGGCATGCTGCTTGATAGACAAAAACGTGGAAACGTGATGTGAAATGACGGGAATACAACGCTATTTTTGTATTAAACTTATTAAATAATACAATTTGTATTTCTGTACAGAGAATCTCTTTGGAAACCAAGCGGGAATAATTTGACGATTTAAGCAATAGTAGATGGCCTGCAACTTGAGAAAGTATTGGCAACACCGCATAATTCCCGCCTTACGGCTTAAGCACCGCTCCGGCGGCTGCG
>OLQU01000399.1_pt1 | contig 37556 bp, 35 predicted proteins | sample 1672271 | NCBI WGS metagenome assembly OLQU01 (sample SAMEA3136666, study PRJEB25190) | human gut metagenome | biome: human gut; feature: human-associated habitat; material: faeces | place: Austria | collected 2013 | reverse complement strand
AGACGCTGGCCTGCACTTCGCCAATGTGGGCGCTGCCCAGCAGCAGCATGCACAGGCGGCTCTGGCCGATGCCGCCGCCGATGGAGTAAGGCAGCTCACCGTTCAGTACGGCCTTGTGGAAGGGCAGGGCGCGGCGGTCGTCGCAGCCAGCCATGGTCAGCTGCTTGTCCATGCTTTCAGGGCTGACGCGGATGCCCATGCTGCTCAGCTCATAGCTGCACTGCAGCGGGTCGTTCCAGAACAGCAGATCGCCGTTCAGATCCCAGTCGTCATAGTCGGGGGCACGGCCGTCATGGGGCTTACCGCTCTTCAGCGGAGCGCCGATCTTCATCAGGAAGGTGGTGCCGTGCTCCTTCACAAAGGCGTTCTCACGCTCCTTCGGGGTCAGGTCCGGGTACTGGTCCTCCAGCTCCTGCGTGGTGATGAAGGTGACGTTGGGGCTGTGCAGCGGCAGCTCCTGCAGCTGGGGGAACATGGCGTGCAGGTTCATCTCGGTGGCGCAGACAGCGGACACGATGGAGCGCACCACGCTCTTGAGGTAAGCCTCGTTGCGGTCTTCCAGACGGATTACCTTTTCCCAGTCCCACTGGTCCACATAGATGGAGTGCAGGTTGTCCAGATCTTCGTCGCGGCGGATAGCGTTCATATCGCAGTACAGGCCCTTGCCCACACGGAAATCGTAGTCCTTCAGGGCCTTGCGCTTCCACTTTGCCAGTGACTGCACCACCTGTGCCTCAATGCCGCTTTCCTTGATATCAAAGGTAACCTTGCGCTCGACACCGTTCAGGTCATCGTTCAGACCGGTGGATGCTTCCAGAAACAGCGGAGCAGACACGCGGTACAGGTTCAGTGTGGCGCACAGGGTGTCGGCAAACAGACGCTTGACCGTACCAATGGCGCGCTGCGTGTCGTACAGGTTCAGCGCGGGCGTATAGTTTGCCGGGATGATGGTTTTGCTCATAACAAAAAACCCCTCTTCTGTTGGATTCTGGCCCTGATTTCCCAGTACAGGGCACGGCTTTTAAACCGAAAAATACTGGTTTCATTATGGCATATTTTTTTAAGAAAGTAAAGTGAGAAGGCAAAAAAAGAGACCGCCGGTAAGGCAGTCCCGTTTCCGCAGTGAGAAGGGCGGCTTTGCATCAGCCGAAAAGCCCCTTCAGCAGGATCAGCAGCACTTTTACAAAATCGCCGGTGCCCAGCAGCTTGTACAGAGAGATCAGAGTAGATAACATGAATGTTTTGCTCCTTTTTTTGCAATTTCGGGCCAAAATGCCCGGCATGCATGGAATACGGCTGGGCAGAGCAGCGGATTGCAGGAAAAAATTGGGAGAAAACAAAACGGCACCCGTGCCGCTGCAAAAGCAGTACGGGTGCCGGAAGATCAATTGGTTTTCAACAGCTTCAGCGCTTTACGTTGAAAGCTGCCATGCCGGGGTAAACGGCGCTGCCGCCCAGCTGCTCCTCAATGCGCAGCAGCTGGTTGTACTTTGCAACACGCTCGGTACGGCTGGGAGCACCGGTCTTGATCTGGCAGGTGTTCAGCGCCACGGCCAGATCGGCAATGGTGGTGTCCTCGGTCTCGCCGGAGCGGTGAGAGCTGATGGCGGTGTAACCGGCCTTGTGGGCCATCTTGATGGCCTCCAGCGTCTCGGAAACAGAGCCGATCTGGTTCAGTTTGATCAGGATTGCGTTGCCTGCACCCAGCCCGATGCCCTTGGCCAGACGCTCGGTGTTGGTCACAAAGAGGTCGTCGCCCACCAGCTGGACCTTGCCGCCCAGCTCGCGGGTCATCTCCTGCCAGCCTTCCCAGTCCTCTTCATCCAGACCGTCCTCAATGGAGATGATGGGGTACTTCTCCACGAGGCTCTTCCAGTGGGCGATCAGCTCGCTGGAGGTGTACTCGGTGCCGGCCTTGGGCAGCTTGTAGAAGCCCTTGCCCTTGGGGCTCTTCCACTCGGAGGAAGCAGCGTCCATTGCCAGCATGAAGTCCTTGCCGGGCACGTAACCGGCCTTTTCGATGGCGGCCAGAATGGTCTCAATGGTCTCCTCGTCGCTGGACAGGTTGGGGGCAAAGCCGCCCTCATCGCCCACAGAGGTAGCCAGACCCTTGGCCTTCAGGATGGAAGCCAGAGCGTGGAAGACCTCCGCGCACCAGCGCAAAGCTTCCTTGAAGGAGGGCGCGCCCACGGGCATGATCATGAACTCCTGCGTATCCACCGTGTTGGTGGCGTGTGCGCCGCCGTTCAGAATGTTCATCATGGGCACGGGCAGGCGGTTGCCGTTCACACCGCCCAGAAAGCGGTACAGCGGCATATCCAGAGAAGCAGCGGCTGCACGGCAGGCGGCAATGGACACGGCCAGAATGGCGTTTGCGCCCAGATTGGATTTATCTTTGGTGCCGTCGGCCTTGATCATGGCAGCGTCGATGGCGTAGATGTCGGAGGCATCCATGCCCACAACAGCATCAGCAATGACGGTGTTGATGTTCTCAACAGCCTTGGTCACGCCCTTGCCCAGATAGCGGCCCTTGTCGCCGTCCCGCAGCTCCAGAGCTTCAAACTCACCAGTGGATGCGCCGGAAGGTGCGCAGCCGCGTGCCACAGTGCCGTCGGCCAGAGTGATCTCCGCTTCCACGGTGGGGTTGCCGCGGGAGTCCAGAATTTCGCGGCCAACAACAGATTCAATTTCCAGATAGTTCATCTTGAAAACCTCCTGAATATCATTTCCATCCCTGTGCTGCCCGGGGCGGGTAGACGGGTGACGGCCAATTATGATAGTTATGTCTAACTAACCAATAGTATCCTACCACGCTTTCCGGCCCGGTGCAAGAGCCGATGCGCATGTTTGTGGATGTAAACTTTTTAAGGGGCAAAAAAACGGCAGCTGATGGGGCAGAACATTCCGGCAAAGCAGGAAACAGCTGGTCTTTACAGTCTGCCCACTGGCAGCAGCGGGGATGCGTCATGCCTATCATATTAATTTCATATGGCAGATATACTAAAATTTTTTCTTTACTTTTTGTCAGGATGACTCTATACTGTTTTTGGTTCTAATATGTTTCTTTATGGTAGATAGAGGAGGATTTTCTATATGAATAAGGATCTGACGGTCGGCAAGCCGTCACAGGTTTTGTGGCAGTTCTGCCTGCCCATGTTCGGCAGCATCATCTTCCAGCAGCTGTACAACATTGCCGACAGCCTTGTTGCAGGCAAGTTCATCGGCGAGAATGCACTGGCTGCTGTGGGCAACAGCTACGAGATCACCCTGATTTTCATTGCATTTGCCTTTGGCTGCAACATTGGCTGCTCGGTCATCGTGTCCCGCTACTTTGGCGCAAAGGACTACGATGAGATGAAGACTTCGGTCTACACTTCCCTGATCGGCTCTGCCGTGCTGTGCGCCGTGCTGATGCTGATCGGCCTTGTGGGCTGCCACAGCCTGCTGGAGCTCATCAACACCCCGGAGGAGATCCTTGCGGATTCTTCGCTGTATCTGGATATCTACGTGCTGGGCCTGCCCTTCATGTTCTTCTACAACATCGCCACCGGCATCTTCTCCGCTCTGGGCGACAGCAAAACGCCCTTCTATTTTCTGGCAGTCTCGTCCCTGTCCAACATCGGCGTGGACATCCTGTTCGTGGCCGGTCTCAAGATGGGCGTAGCCGGTGTGGCATGGGCCACCTTCCTGTGTCAGGGTGTGAGCTGCGTGCTGGCCATGGTGGTGGTGTTCCGCCGCATCAGCGCCTTCAAGTCCACCCACAAGGTGGTGCTCTTCTCCTGGAACATGCTGGGCAAGGTAGCCATGGTCGCCATCCCCAGCATCCTGCAGCAGAGCTTCGTCTCTGTGGGCAACATCATCCTGCAGAGCGTCATCAACACCTTTGGTGCCAGCGTCATTGCAGGCTACTCTGCAGCCGTCAAGCTGAACAACATGGTCATCACTTCCTTTACCACGCTGGGCAACGGCATCTCCAACTACACCTCCCAGAACATGGGCGCGGGCAAGATGGACCGTGTGCACAAGGGCTTTGGCGCAGGCCGCAATCTGGTGTGGATCATCTGCGTGCCCATCGTGCTCCTGTACTTCTTCTTCGGCCGCTTCTTGCTGCTGCTGTTCATGAATGACCCGCAGGGTCCGGCCATCGACACCGGTATGCTGTTCCTGCGCATCCTGTCTCCCTTCTACTTTGTGGTGTCGCTCAAGCTGGTCACTGACGGCATCCTGCGCGGCTGCGGCATGATGGTGCGCTTTATGATCGCCACCTTCTCCGACCTGATCCTGCGCGTGGGCATCGCCATTGTGCTGAGCAGCACTTCTCTGGGCAGCACGGGCATCTGGATGGCATGGCCCGTGGGCTGGTGCATCGGCACCGGCCTGTCGCTGGTGTTCTACTTCACCGCCATCCGCAAGGTCCTTGCAGAGTCTCCGGCCAAAGCGGAAGCAGAGGGCAAAGCTGCCGAGGCACGTGCAGAGGCCGAGTTCGCCGCAGATGCCGAAATGGAGACCCTGTAACCCTTTTGCAACTTGTGAATTGTGTTCACCTGACACACAAACAAAATGAAGCAATTGAAATAGTGCACAAAACAGACCCATTGCTTTTGGCTATTTTGGCGACAAAGTCCACAAAATGCCCCTGAAAGTATGGACGGTTTGTGAATTGCGGATTTTGGCTCACAGGTCTATAATATTGATAACGAAGCAAGGTCGCTTTGAGGGAAAGAGGGCCTTGCTTCCGTTTTTATACTGAAGCACGAATGCTCCTAAGGAGGATATTCACTATGAAAAAGATGATTTCTCGTCGTAATTTCCTGGCCGCTGCAGGTGTTGTTGCTGCAGCCGGCGTTCTGACTGCATGCGGCGGTTCTTCCAACAGCACTGCTGCTTCCGCCTCTACCGCAGCTTCTGGTGCCGCTGCTTCCGGCGACACCATCAAGGTGGGCGTTCTTGGACCTCTGACCGGTGATGTTTCCGTTTACGGTCAGGCCGTTGTCAACGGCGCTACCCTGTACCTGAAGCAGGTCAACGAAAAGGGCGGCATCAACGGCAAGCAGCTGGAGATCATCGCCATGGATGAGCAGGGCGATGCAACTCAGGCTGTTACCTGCTTCACCAAGATGTGCGATCAGGGCATCACCGCTCTGGTGGGCGACGTTACCACCACCCCAACTCTGGCAGTTGCTGCCGAGAGCGCAGACTACAACATGCCCATGGTCACCGCTTCCGCTACCGCTGAGGCTGTCACCTACGATGCCGAGACCGACACCGTGAACGAGAATGTGTTCCGCGCAACCTTCACCGACCCGTTCCAGGGCATCAAGATGGCTGACTACGCTTACCAGCGGTTGGGCTACACCAAGGCAGCCGTCATCTTCCAGAAGGGCGCTGACTACAACGAGGGTCTGGCAGAGAACTTCGTCAACGAGTTCGAGAGCCTGGGCGGCACCATCGTCGATCAGGAGACCTACTCTGAGGGCGATGTAGACTACAAGACCCAGCTGACCACCATTCTGGGCAAGGCTCCCGAAGTGGTGTTCTGCCCCAACTACTATCAGGAAGTCGGTCAGATCCTGGCTCAGGCTGAGAGCATCGGTCTGGCAGTTCCCTTCCTGGGCGGCGACGGCTGGGATGGTCTGGAAGGCTACGCAACGGCCGACCAGCTGAAGGACGCCTACTTCTGCGCAAACTACGCAAAGGGCTCCAACCCCGACTTTGAGAACGCATACAAGGCTGAGTACGGTGAGGAGTACCCCAACGGCTTCGCTCCTCTGGGCTACGATGCTGCCATGACCGTTGTCTACGGCATTCAGGCTGCTGAGGATGCCGGCCTGACCGCTGGCGATGACGACTACAAGCAGGCCGTCATCGATGCTATCGCAGGCGGCACCATCGATGGCATCACCGGCACCTTCACCTTCGATGAGCACCACAACCCCGTCAAGCAGACCGCTATCCTGTGCTTCGACGGTGCAACCCCCGTTCTGAAGGAAATGTTCTGATCTGCTTTGATCCTGCGCACCGGTGTGCGGCATGAAGGCAGTACTCAGAAATAAATGACCCATTGCGGAGACCGCCGGAACAGGTTTTGCTCGGCTGTCTCCGCTTTTTTGGTAAAAAAGTGTATCCCAAAAGGCGGGTCCTCCGCCGCAAAGAAAGGAAGTATCAGTCCATGACAGTGTTTTTTAGCCAGCTGATCAACGGCCTGTCCCTTGGCAGCATCTATGCACTGATCGCACTGGGTTACAGCATGGTGTACGGCATCATCCTGCTGCTGAACTTTGCCCATGGCGATGTCATTATGGTTGGTGCGTACATGTCCTGGTTCGTGATGAATCAGCTGGGCCTTGGCCCGGTCACTGCTGTGTGCGCCACCATCATCACCTGCACGCTGCTGGGCGTTGTGATCGAGAAGATCGCCTACACCCCGCTGCGCAACGCACCCCGTATCTCCCTGCTGATTACGGCAATCGGCGTGTCCTTCTTCCTGGAGTACACTGCAGAGCTGATCCTTGGTTCCGGTGCAAAGGTCATTCCGGCCTACTACACCAACCAGACCTTCCACATCGGCTCTGTGCCGCTGGGCCTCACCTCTGTCATCACCCTGCTGGTCACGGTGCTGTCCATGCTGGTGCTCACCTTCCTTGTGCAGAAGACCAAGCTCGGCAAGGCCATGCGTGCCGTGTCTGAGGATATGGACGCTGCCCGCCTGATGGGCATTAACGTCAACAGCACCATTTCCTTTACCTTTGCGGTGGGCTCCGCACTGGCCGGTATCGGCTCGGTGCTGTACTGCTGCAGCTACCCGCAGGCGACCCCCACCATGGGCTCCATGCTGGGCCTGAAGGCCTTCGTTGCAGCCGTTCTGGGCGGCATCGGCTCCATTCCCGGTGCCATGATCGGCGGCATCGCCATCGGCCTGTGCGAGTGCTTTGTTTCCGCCATCGGCCTTTCCGCATGGAAGGATGCCGTCACGTTTGCGATCCTGATCATCGTGCTGCTGGTCAAGCCCACCGGCTTCCTTGGCCGCAAAGTTCAGGAAAAGGTGTAAGGAGGGCATGAAGATGAATACCAAACGCAAAACGCTCAAAATGCCCGTGCGCTACCTGATGAACGCCGTGCTGGTGGCTCTGCTGTTCGTGGGCCTGTCCTTCCTCACCCAGAACGTGCTGTCCACCTACCAGAACAAGGTGCTTCTCACCGTGGGCATCAACATCATTCTGGCTGTCTCGCTGAACGTTGCCACCGGTTATCTGGGCCAGCTGCCGCTGGGCCACGCCGGTTTCATGGCCGTGGGTGCTTACACCTGCGCCCTGTTCACGAAATACAGCAATCTGCCCTCCGGTGTCGCTTTTGTCGTGGGTCTGGTGCTGGCCTGCATCGTGGCGGGCCTGTTTGGCGTGCTGATCGGCATTCCTGCTCTGCGCCTGACCGGTGATTATCTGGCCATCCTGACGCTGGGCTTTGGCGAGATCATCCGCATCACCCTGAACAACATCGATGATGTGCTGGGCTTCAAGCTGTTCTACGGTGCCAAGGGCCTGAAGAACATCCCCAAGTATTCCAACTTCGCCAATGTGTTCATCTGCGTGGTCATTACCTGCTTTGCCATCCACGCCATGATGAAGAGCCGCCACGGCCGTGCCGTGCTGGCCATCCGCGATAACGAGATCGCTGCCGAAAGCTGCGGCATCCAGACTACTTATTATAAGGTCATGGCCTTTGCATTCTCCGCCGCCTTTGCCGGTCTGGCCGGCGGCCTGTACGCCTGCTATCTGGGCGTTCTGGACCCCTCCACCTTCGGCTTCATGAAGTCCATCGAAATTCTGGTCATGGTGGTTCTGGGCGGCATGGGCTCCATGCTGGGCTCTATCCTGTCCGCGACCGTGCTTACCATCCTGCCCGAGGCGACCCGCAGCTTTGACAGCTACCGCATGGTAGTCTACTCGCTGGTGCTGGTCCTCATGATGATCTTCCGTCCGGGCGGCCTGCTTGGCAGCTACGACTTCTCCATGAGCCGCATTGTGGAAAAGATCATGAACGGCGAACTGTTCCAGAAGAAAGCAAAGGAGGGTGCAGACCATGAGTGAGTTCCAGACCAAGTTACACAGTGTGCCCTCCGGCGGCTTTTTGACCGACCGCGACAAGGACAAAAAGCCCATTCTGGACGTGCGTGAGCTGGGCATCGACTTCGGCGGTCTGACCGCCGTGGATGGCTTCAACCTGATGATCGGCCGCAACGAGATCACCGGTCTGATCGGCCCCAACGGTGCCGGTAAGACCACCGTGTTCAATCTGCTGACCAACGTCTACCAGCCCACCCGCGGCTCCATCCTGATTGATGGTATGCCCACTGCCGGCAAAAAGACCTATCAGGTCAACCGCATGGGCGTGGCCCGTACCTTCCAGAACATCCGCCTGTTCAAGGAACTGAGCGTCATCGATAACATCAAGGTGGGCCTGCACGAGTCCATGAAGTACAATCTGGCATCTTCGCTGATCCGCCTGCCCAACTACTGGAAGGAAGAGAAGAAGTGCACCGAGCGTGCTCTGGAGCTGCTGGATATCTTCCACATGGCAGACCTCGCCAATGTGCAGGCAGGCAGCCTGCCCTACGGCGCACAGCGCCGTCTGGAGATCATGCGTGCACTGGCCACCAGCCCGAAGCTGCTGCTGCTGGACGAGCCTGCTGCCGGTATGAATCCCTCCGAGACTGCAGAGCTGACCGAGACCATCCGCCGCATCCGCGACGAGTTCAACATCGCCGTGCTGCTGATCGAGCATGATATGAGTCTGGTCATGGGCATCTGCGAGGGCATTGCCGTGCTGAACTTCGGCCGCATCATCGCCAAGGGCACGCCGGATGAGATCCGCAACAACCCGCAGGTCATCGAAGCCTATCTGGGCAAGAAGGAGGGCTAAGCCATGGCTGATACGTTACTGAAAGTTGATAACATCAACGTCTATTACGGCAATATCCACGCCGTCAAGGACATCTCCTTCGAGGTGGATCAGGGCGAGATCGTCACCCTGATCGGTGCCAACGGTGCTGGCAAATCCACCACCCTGAAGACCATTTCCGGCCTGCTGAAGCCCAAGACCGGCGACATCCTGTACAAGGGCAGCAGCATCAAGGGCATGCGCGCCCACAAGATCGTGGAAGCAGGCCTTGCCCATGTGCCGGAAGGCCGTCATGTGTTCCTGCACATGACCGTGGAAGAAAATCTGGACATGGGTGCATACACCCAGCCTGCTTCCACCATTGCACCCAACAAGGAAAAGGTGTTTGAGCTGTTCCCCCGCCTGAAGGAGCGCCGCAAGCAGCTGGCCGGTACCATGTCCGGCGGCGAGCAGCAGATGCTGGCTATGGGCCGTGCACTGATGAGCAACGCTTCCATGCTGATGCTGGACGAGCCTTCCATGGGCCTTTCGCCGCTGCTGGTGCAGGAGATCTTCGACATCATCCAGAACGTGCACAAGGAAGGCATGACCATCCTGCTGGTGGAGCAGAACGCACAGATGGCTCTTTCCGTGGCAGACCGTGCCTACGTCCTTGAGACGGGCCGTGTGGTCATGGATGGCACTGGTGCCGAACTGCTGACTAACGAGCGCGTGCGCAGCGCATATCTGGGCGGCTAAGCAAAAAATCGTATAAGAAAAGGGGCTGTTGCACATGCAACAGCCCCTTTTTTGCAGTATTTGTTATGCCAGCAGAGCCATGATATTTGCGGTAATCAGGCCGCCTGCCGTGCCAATGACGTAGCCCATCAGAGCCATCAGAACGCCAACAGGCACCAGAGCGCCGCTGTAGGCACCAGCCAGAATGGGAGCGGATGCGGAACCGCCGATGTTTGCCAGAGATGCAACACCGCAGGTGAACATATCCAGATGGAAGATCTTTGCCAGCAGCACCAGAATGATGCCGTGGATGGCCAGGATCATAAAGCCCGCCAGGATCCATGCGGGTGCATCGGTCAGCTCCAGGAAGCTTGCGCGGGAGGCAAGCAATGCCACCACGGAGTACAGCAGCAGGTTGGACAGCTCGGTGCTGCCTGCCATGCGGCCCACGGGGGTGACAGCGCCGATCAGGCCGGACAGCGTGATGAGCAGGACGGTCCAGGTGGCCTTGTCCAGGAAGGGCATTGCGCCGTTCAGGGCTGCGCCGATGTCCTGACCGAAGGCGGAGATCACCAGAGCCAGACCCAGCAGGAAGATCAGGTTGACAAAGCTGGCCTTGTCCTCGTTGCCCTTTGCGTCCTCTTCCAGACGGCGGGACACTTCGTCCAGCGTGGTGGTGTCGGCCTTGACCCACTTGTTGAACTTGGGAGCAAGGTTGATGGCCCACAGCAGGAACATGACCCAGATGGAGTAGTCAATGGAGTCCACCACCAGTGCGTAGGCCATGTCAGCTTCGCCGATGTCCAGCGCAGCCTGCACGGCGACCATGTTGCCGGAGCCGCCCATCCAGCTGCCGCACAGAGCGCCCAGTGCCTTCCATGCTTCGGAGCCAAGGGGCCCCTTCATGATGGCGAAGGTGGCAATGAAGGCCAGCGAGATGGAGACGGAAGCGGCAAAGAAGCCGCCCAGCATCTTGGGACCCAGCTTGATGATCTTGCGGATGTCGCAGCGCAGCAGCATCAGGAAGATCATTGCATACAGCAGGTTGTTTTTCAGCACGGAGTAGGCAGGCTTGGTGGCCTCCATGTCCCATGCACCCAGCGTGCAGAGAATCATGGTAATGAGGTACAGCAGAACGATAGGTGGTGCATAGTCGAAGAATTTCGACTTCGTGTAGCGTTGCAGCCACACCAGCAGTGCGGCAATGAACACCAGCACGGCGATGTAGGTGAAACCGTTTGTGATCATGAACCCAATCCCCTTTCTTTTTGTGCAATTTTTTGCGGACAATTGTCTTTACAATATCGACAATTTCGTATACAATACTACCATAGATTTCATAATCTGGCAACATTTTTTTATCGAAAGGGGTAGGTTTTTGCATGAAAATCACGGAAGTACGTCTCGGTCTGATCTCCGTGCCGCTGCGCGTGCCTTTTAAGACGGCTCTGCGCTCGGTCAGCAGCGTGGAGGATGTGATCGTAGAGATCCACACCGACACCGGCGCTGTGGGTTATGGTGAGGCACCTCCCACCGGTGTGATCACCGGCGACACCACCGGTGCCATCATCGGTGCCATCCGCGACCATATCGCAAAGACCATCATCGGCCGCGATGTGGACGACTTTGAAGACCTGATGATCGCACTGAATGCCTGCATCCAGAAGAACACCAGCGCCAAGGCTGCTGTGGATATGGCCCTGTGGGATCTGTACGGCCAGCTGTACAAAATTCCTGTGTACAAGCTGATGGGCGGCGCAAAGAAGTCCATCGTCACCGACATCACCATCAGCGTCAACGACCCCGAAGAGATGGTGCGCGATGCCCTGAACGCCATCGACCGCGGCTACGACTGCCTGAAGGTCAAGGTTGGCAAGGAGCCGGAAAAGGATATTGCACGCCTGAGCGCCATCCGCGGTGCTGTGCCCAAGGAGACCTGCATCCGCATCGACGCAAATCAGGGCTGGACCCCCAAGGAAGCCGTGCGCATCCTGAACGGAATGCAGGAGAAGGGCCTTGATCTCGAATTCGTGGAGCAGCCGGTCAAGGCCCACGATTTTGAAGGCCTGAAGTATGTTACCGAGCGCTCCTATGTGCCGGTGCTGGCCGACGAGAGCGTGTTCTCCCCGCAGGACGCACTGACCATCATGCAGATGGGAGCCGCAGACCTCGTGAACATCAAGCTGATGAAGTGCGGCGGCCTGTACAACGCCCTCAAGATCGCATCCGCTGCCGAGGTGTACGGCGTGGAATGCATGATCGGCTGTATGCTGGAAGCCAAGATCAGCGTGAATGCCGCCGTGCATCTGGCCTGCGCAAAGCAGATCATCACCCGCGTGGATCTGGACGGCCCCGTGCTGTGCAGTGAGGACCCCATCCTCGGCGGTGCAGTGTTCAACGAAAAAGACATCACTGTTTCCAACGAGCCGGGCCTTGGCATTAAGGGCATTGAGCCGGGCAAGATCAAGTATTTGGACTGACCCTCTCAGCTTCACTTCGTTCAGCAGCTCCCCCGAAAGGGGGAGCTTTTTGCGTCTTTACAGTCAGCACAAAGAAAGCTCCCCCTTTCGGGGGAGCTGGCACAGCGCAAGCTGTGACTGAGAGGGTTTTACTCTTTGTAAGCCAGAATAGCCTTCAGGTATTCCCACACACGGGCCACCGATGCAATGTCGGCGCGCTCGTTGGGGGTGTGGACGTGCAGCAGGTTCGGGCCGAAGGAGATGCAGTCCAGCCCTTCGATTTTGCCGGAGAGGATGCCGCATTCCAGACCCGCATGAATGGCAACGATCTGGGGCTTTGCACCGTACTGCGCCTCGTACACAGCAACGCAGCGGTCGCGCAGGGCGCTTTCGCGGGCGTAGGTCCAAGCGGGATAGTCGCCGTGGAACCGCACGCTGCCGCCCAGCAGCTCGGTCAGGGTCTGCAGTTTGCAGCTCAGCAGCTCCTTCGCCGAGGGCACCGAGCTGCGCAGGGAGAAGCGCAGGATGGCTTCGCTGTCGTCCAGCTCGGCAACGCCGAGGTTCAGCGAGGTCTCCACAAGGCCCGGCACATCCATGCTCATGCTCTGCACACCCCAGGGCATCAGCAGCAGGGCCTTGCGCAGGCGCTGGGTGGAATCGGCATCCAATGCGCTGAACGCGCCGCAGCCCTGTTCCGTGAGCTGCAGGCAGATGGCGGGGTCTGCCGTGCCGTATTCGGCCTGCATCTGTGCGGCGAACTGAGCGGCAGCAGTGTGCACGCCCTCGGTGATGCCTGCGGGCAGCACCAGCGTGATGCTGCTTTCTTTGGGAATGACATTCTCCTTTGCGCCGCCGGACAGTGCCAGAACGGCGTAGTCCACGCCATTTTCGGTCAGCAGTGTCAGCCAGCGGCCCAGCAAAGCAATGGCGTTGGCACGGCCCTTGTGGATCTCGGTGCCGGAGTGTCCGCCCACAAGGCCGATCACATCCGCCTTTACGGCGGTGCCGGTCACAGGAACACGGGCAATGGGCAGATGGCATTCAACGCGGCGTCCACCTGCACATCCTGCGGTCAGCACCCCCTCTTCCTCGGAGTCGATGTTCACCAGAATCCGGCCCTCAAGGTCGGAAAAATCCATGGCAGATGCACCCAGCAGGCCCACCTCCTCGCAGACGGTCAGCACGACCTCCAGCGCAGGGTGGGGAATGTCCTTTGCGTCCAGAACAGCCAGCGCATAGGCCACGGCAATGCCATCGTCGCCGCCAAGGGTCGTGCCCTCGGCGCACACATAGCCGCCGTCTACGACCGGATGGATGGCATCCTTCTCAAGATCCAGCGGGCAGTCGGCGGTCTTGTCGCCCACCATGTCCAGATGGCCCTGCAGGATCAGGCCCGGCTCCTTCTCGTATCCGGGTGTGGCCGGTGCCTTGATGAGCACATTGCCCATCTCGTCCTGACGGCAGGAAAGGCCGTGGGCCTTGGCGAACTGCACGCAGTAGTCGCTCAGTGCCTTTTCGTGGTGGGAGGTGTGCGGAATGCCGCAGATCTCCTCAAAGTAATAAAAAACCGAAGCTGGTTCCAGATTGGATAATACGCCCATAATGTTCCCTCTCCTTGTGCTGTATTTTAAGAAAGAAAACCGGCAGAGCTGTGAGCCATGCCGGTCTTTCGGGTCTTTACTCTGCCTGACTCAGGCAGTCGTCCATGGCGGTGAACACAGCGTCGCTGGTCATGGTAGCACCGGCAACAGCGTCCACACCGCTGGTGGAACCGGCCTTGGTCAGCTGGTCTGCCAGAGTTTCAGCAGCGGTGCCGCCCAGTTCGGGAGTCTCGCCGGAAGCATCGATCTCCACACCGGTCACCCGGCCGCCGGTGACGGTGACGGTGACGGTCACATCACTCAGGCAGCCCTGAGCGCTGGACGTATAGATGCCATCCGTCAGGCTGGCGGCGTTGTCGGCAGCGGGCACAGTGCCGGTGTACTTGATGTACAGGCCGAGCACAACTGCCATAATGACAGTGACAACAGCCATGATGATAACATTCCGGGTGAGTTTCTTCATAAAAGATCAAATGCTCCCTTTTGACGTGATATATTTTTTACTTTGCGGGTTTGAAACTGTCGCGCAGGGTGACGACGCGGTTGTAAACGCCGGGGTTCTTGGAGTCCGGCGTAAAGAAGCCGGTGCGCACGAACTGGAACTTCTCACCGGGCTTTGCGTCCTTCAGGCTTTCTTCCAGCTTGCAGCCCTTGCACACAACAACGCTTTCCGGGTTCAGGTAGTCCTTGTAATCGCTGCCCTCGGGGATGGCGTTCATGTTGGCCTCGGTGAACAGCTTGTCGTACAGGCGCACCTCGGCATCCACGGCATGGGCGGCACTCACCCAATGGATGGTGCCCTTGACCTTGCGGCCGTCGGCGGGATTGCCGTTGCCCGTCTCAAGGTCGGCGGTGCAGTGGATGGCGGCAATGCTGCCGTCGGCATTCTTCTCCACGCCGGTGCACTTGACGATGTAAGCGCCCATCAGACGCACCTCACCGCCAATGGTCAGGCGCTTGAACTTGGGAGGCGGCACCTCGGCAAAGTCCTCATTCTCGATCCACAGCTCTTTGGTAAAGGCCACCTTGCGGGTGGTGGTATCGTTGGCTTCGCGGTTGGGGTTGTTGGCTACATCAAAGTACTCGGTCTTGTCCTCCGGGTAGTTGTCTACGATCAGCTTTACGGGGTCCAGCACGGCAATGCGGCGCTGAGCGGTCAGGTCCAGCTCGCTGCGGATGCAGGCTTCCAGCTGGCGCATGTCGATCAGGTTGTCGGATTTAGAAATGCCGGCCTCCCGCACAAAGGTGAAGATGGAGGTGGGGGTGTAGCCGCGGCGGCGCAGGCCGCACAGGGTGGGCATACGGGGGTCGTCCCAGCCATCCACAATGCCCATTTCCACCAGCTCACGCAGGTAGCGCTTGCTCATGACGGTGTTGGTCATGTTCAGGCGTGCAAACTCACGCTGCTTGGGGAAGGCAGTGCCGAAGATGTTCTCGATGACCCAGTTGTACAGCGGACGGTGGTTCTCGAACTCCAGACTGCACATGCTGTGGGTGATGCCCTCAATGGCATCCTGAATGGGGTGTGCGAAGTCGTACATCGGGTAGATGCACCACTTGCTGCCCTGACGGTGATGCTCGGCGTACTTGATGCGGTAGATAGCCGGGTCACGCATGTTCATGTTGGGGCTGGCCAGATCGATCTTGGCACGCAGGGTCTTTTCGCCCTCCTGGAACTCACCGGCACGCATCCGGCGGAACAGGTCAAGATTCTCTTCCGGGGTGCGGTCGCGCCACGGAGAGGGACGGGAAGGCTTGCCGGCATCGGCACCGCGGTACTCGCGCATTTCGTCGCGGGTCAGGTCGTCCACGTAGGCCTTGCCCTCCATGATGAGCTTTTCGGCATACTCGTAGCACTTGTCAAAGTAGTCGCTGCCGTAGAAGATGCCGCCGTTGGGGTCGGCACCCAGCCAGTGCAGATCCTCGATGATGCTGTTCACGTACTCCTCACCCTCGCGGGCAGGGTTGGTGTCGTCCAGACGCAGGTTGAACTTACCGCCGTACTGGTTTGCAATGGACCAGTTGATGTAGATGGCCTTGGCACTGCCGATGTGCAGGTAGCCGTTGGGCTCGGGCGGGAAGCGGGTATGGATCTCGCTGATCTTGCCCTCGGCCAGATCAGCGTCGATGATGTCGGTCAGAAAGTTTTTATCTGCCATGTGTTTTCCCCCTGTCAAAGGCACAAAGTGCCTATATATTCCATAATACTATATAATACACTATTCTGCCGATTTCTTCAAGAGAAAACCCTCTCAGTCTCGCATACGCTCGCCAGCTCCCCCGAGAGGGGGAGCTTAACTCCTCCAGTCACCTTCGGTGACAGCCCCCTCAGAGATGGGGCCCTTGGCAGTACGGTAAAGCTTTTCCTCTTTGCCAAAGGCTCCCTCCCCGAGGGAGCTGGCAAAGCCGTCAGGCTTTGACTGAAGGAGTTCTCCCATCCGAAAAATCCCCAATTCATGTTGTTTTCCACAACTTTTTCCCTATCCCTTGACACCGCCGTGCAAGGAGAGTATATTTTTGCATGGCATACAGCGCATTTTGCCGTGTTTAAAATAGGAGGAACCCCATGAACAGTTTAAAAGAAGCGTTCAGCAGGAAAAATATGCTGAAGAATTTAAATTTCTTCGGTGAGCTGAATCTCGGCCTGATCCTGACGGCGGTCGGCATCGTTTACTTTAAAAATCCCAATCATTTTGCATTTGGCGGCACCTCGGGCCTGTCCATTCTGCTGGCAGACCTGTTCCCTAAGATCAACGTGGGCGGCTTTATGTGGATCATCAACCTGATTCTGGTGGTGCTGGGCTTCGTCTTTCTGGGCATCAAGACCATGGGCTGGACGATCTATTCTTCCTTTGCGCTGTCCTTTTTTGTGTCGGTGTGCGAGTGGCTCTATCCCGTCAACGTTTCCATGAGCGGTGATGCCATGCTGGATCTGGTGTTCGCCGTGTTCCTGCCGGCTCTGGGTGCGGCGATCGTGTTCGACATCGGTGCATCCACCGGCGGTACGGATATTGTGGCCCTGATTCTGGCAAAATATACCTCTATGGAGATCGGCAAAGCCCTGATGGTCAGCGATATCCTCATTGTGCTGGCGGCGGCATGGCGGTTCGGCATGGGCACCGGCCTTTACTGCATCCTTGGCCTGATCGGCAAGAGCTTTGTGGTGGACGGTGCCATCGAGAACATCCGCCTGCGCAAGGTGTGCACCATCGTGACGTCCAACCCACAGCCCATTCTGGACTTCATCATCAAGGAAATGAACCGTTCCGCTACCGTGGAAAAGGCTTACGGCGCTTACACCCACCACGAGTTGAGCGTGCTGGTGACGGTGCTGACCCGCCGTCAGGCCCTGCAGCTGCGCAACTTCCTGCGGGAGAACGACCCCCGGAGCTTTATCACCATCGTCAATTCCAGCGAGATCATCGGCAAGGGCTTCCGCTCCTTTAATTAAAGACACGGCAGGGCCACGCCGCTATTGACGAACCGCTCCAAAAACGATATACTATATTCCGGCGGTGCAGCAGTGCCGCCGGATGCCGGGGTGTTGCGCAGTTGGTAGCGCGCCTGCTTTGGGAGCAGGAGGCCGCGAGTTCGAGTCTCGCCACTCCGATATGACAAAAAGCCACGATGAACCGTTTACAAATGCGGTTTCGTCGTGGCTTTATTTGTTGCCAGTCCCCTGAGATCCGGCTGGAAGATGCCTTATTTGTGCGTTACCGTCTCAAAAACTGCCCCTGCGCTAAAGGGCAAATGCGCCCCCGGCAGCTTTCCGATTTTGTTCTTTTTTTATTTACAAACAGTACCTTGACACCGAAATATCCTTTTTGTAATCTAAAAGAGTATTCTGAATGTAAGTGAATGCCGTCCCGAATCCATACGGTTTTTTCGGGCAGGACGGCAGGAAGTTTCTCCAGCGAATGTCCTGGGGGTGGCACCCTGCTGCCACAGGCAGCAGGGCGGGACCGAAGTTCCGGGCTGTTCGCAGAGAAAACTTCCTGATGGCCTGCCAAGTGAGCGCAAGCTGACGGCAATGGGAAAGGAGCAACTACCAATGGATCATCTGCAGAACGTAATGGGATACTTCGACCAGCAGCAGCCGCTGTGCGCCGAACACGACCGCATCAGCAAGGACCTGTACAAGGAGTTTGGCGTTAAAGCGGGCCTGCGCGACGAAAACGGCAAGGGCGTGCTGGCAGGCCTGACCAATATCTCCGATATCCGCGCCTTCCAGTATGTGGACGGGGTGAAAAAGCCTGCCGACGGTCAGCTGCTCTACCGCGGCTACGACGTGAAAGACCTGATCCGCGGGTCGTCCGGCAGCCGCTTTGCCTTTGAGGAAGCGGGCTATCTGCTACTGTTCGGTGAGCTGCCCACGCAGGAAAAGCTGGAAGAGTTCTGCCGCGTGCTGGGCGAGTGCCGCACCATGCCCACCAACTTTACCCGTGATGTGATCATGAAGGCCCCCAGCCATGATATCATGAACTCCATGGCCCGCAGCGTGCTCACGCTGGCATCCTACGACCCCAAGGCCGGTGATCTGGAAATTTCCAATGTGCTGCGCCAGAGCATCCAGCTGGCCGGCATCTTCCCCATGCTGGCCGTGTACAGCTACCATGCCTATAACCACTACGAAAAAGACGGCAGCATGTACATCCACCGGCCGGACCCGGAGCTTTCCACCGCAGAGAACTTTTTGCGGATGCTGCGCCCGGATATGAAGTACACCGAGCTGGAAGCCCGCGTGCTGGATGTGGCATTGCTACTGCACGCCGAGCACGGCGGCGGCAACAACTCCACCTTTACCACCCGCGTGGTCACTTCGTCTGGTACCGATACCTACTCGGCCATGGCGGCTGCCCTGTGCTCCCTCAAAGGCCCGCGCCACGGCGGTGCCAACCTGATGGTGATGCAGATGATGCAGAACATCCGCGAAAACCTGCACGACACCGAGGACGATGAAGAGCTGGAAGCCTACCTGAAAAAGCTGCTGCACGGCGAAGCATTTGACCGCAAAGGCCTGATCTACGGCATGGGCCACGCGGTGTACTCCCTCAGTGACCCCCGTGAGGTAGTATTCAAGGGCTATGTGGAACAGCTGGCCCACGAGAAGGGCCGCGACAAGGACCTTGCCCTTTACAACAAGATCGAGCACATGGCTCCACAGCTGATCGCGGAGGAACGCAAAATTTTCAAGGGTGTCAGCCCCAATGTGGACTTCTACAGCGGCTTTGTGTACGATATGCTGGGCATCCCCATGGAGCTGTACACGCCGCTGTTCGCCGTGGCCCGCGTGATGGGCTGGAGCGCCCACCGCATTGAAGAGCTGCTCAGCGCAAACAAGATCATCCGCCCGGCCTACAAGAGCCTTGGCGGCACCCACGAATATATCCGCCGCAATGAGCGGGAATAACAGGGAGGATGCATGATGAGCGTGGAACTGAAACATCACCCGGAAGAATGGTTCTTCCTGCACAATTTTGATATCGACAAGGTGTTCAGCACCATCCAGCGGGCGGATTACCTGATCTTATATTACATCAAGATGCAGGCCGAACAGCACCCGGACAGTAAGGTTTATCTGGCTGACCTTGCTGCCGTTATGGGCCTGAAGGTAACAGAGCTTTCCAAGGCCGTTGAAAAGCTGCAGGACAATGGCTTTGTGGCATGGAAGACCGACCGTGAAGCGGGCCGCACCTATGTGGAGCTTTCCAGCAAGGCTGTGGAACTGATGGCGGAGGAGCGCGCGTTCATGCAGCGCTGTTACGCCCGCCTGCGTGCAGAGCTTGGCGACGAAGAACTGCATCGTGCAGTAAGCACCATGCAGAGCGTGACGGCCATCCTGAAGGATGAACGGGAACACAGCGGCGTATAAAAACAGCCTCAACAAAAAAATGAGATAGACTTCCCCGAAAGGGGTTGCCTATCTCATTTTTTGTTGTAAACTGAGGTTCCCGGATCAACAAATAAATTCTACTGAAAAAAGCCTGAGCGGCTATTTTAAATCCTTTACCGGATCAGGTTCACAAACACCGGGCAGAGCACTGCGGTCAGCACACCGGCCACCGCAATGGAAAGGCCGCTCATGGCACCTTCCACCTCGCCCATCTGCAGGGCTTTGCTGGTGCCCACGGCATGGGCCGAAGTTCCGATGCCCACGCCCTTGGCGATGGGGTCGGTGATGTGGAACATCTTGCACACCGTCTCAGCCAGCAGCGCTCCCACGATGCCGGTAACAATGACGATCGCACCGGTCAGGGCAGCAATGCCGCCCAGCTCAGCGGCCACATCCATGCTGATGGCGGTGGTCACGGACTTGGGCAGCAGGGTGGCATACTGCTCACGGGTCAGGTCCAGCGCCAGTGCCAGCGCCAGTGCGCTGCCAAGGCTCACCAGCGTGCCCACCGAGATACCCGCAATGATGGCGGCGGCATTCTCTTTCAGCAGGTCGATCTTTTCATACAGCGGAATGGCCAGTGCCACGGTGGCGGGCAGCAGCAGATAGTTCACCGGTGCCGCGCTGGCCTTGTAGTCCGCATACGGGATGCTGCACACCGACAGAAAGATGATCACAAAGATGCTGCCCAGCAGCAGCGGGTTAAAAATGGCTTTGCCTGTCACCTTATTGATAAGGGTGCCCAGTGCAAACGCGGCCAGCGTAAGCAGAACGCCCCATGCTGCGGAGCCGGACAAAAAATCATTCAGCAGCTGCGTCATTGTCAGCCTCCTTTTTCTTGCGGCCGGTCAGGGCCTGCGTGGTCTTGCCTGCACTCACCATCACCAGCACAGTGACCGGGATAATGGCAACGAGGATGGGCAGCAGCATCTCGCCCATCTCTGCCCACAGTTCCATCACACCGGCGGCAGCGGGCACGAACAACAGCGGGAAGATGCCTGTGAGATAGGTTCCCACCTCTTTCACATCGTCCAGCTTTACCAGCTTGAAGTTCAGCGCTGCCAGCAGCAGCACCAGACCGTAGACGCTGGCCGGGACCGGCAGCGGCAGCACTACATGAAGGATCTCGCCCAAAAAACAAAACGCAAGAATGCGCGCAAACTGAAAAATATATTTCGTAGTAAAGTTCCCCTTTCCTCGATCAAAAGCGTAAATGGACACATCAAGGGTAAAGTATACCGCAGGAGCCCCAATCCATCAACCGTGATTCTGGATAAGAAAAATTGCACATTTCGCCGAGAACTGTGCAAAAAAAGGCGCACCGGTCAAGCCGGTGCGCCTTTTTGCATGTTATCAGAAATACCGTCAGATCACATAATCATTCCCAGCCTGATCAGGCCGGGCGAGATCGGCCAGTGTGATATTGCCGAAATAATTGGAGATCAGATCGTCCAGCCCCTTCCACATCTCGTAGGTGCGGCAGTTTGCCATGCGGGAGCAGGGGGTCGCATTGGGGGTCAGGCAGCTCACCGGCGCAAGGCTGCCCTCGGTCAGCATCAGGATCTCGCCCACGGTGTACTGATCCGGGCTGCGGGTGAGCCGGTAGCCGCCGCCCTTGCCGCGCAAGCCCTCCAGAAAGCCGTTCTGCACCAGCACCTTAAGGATGTTTTCCAGATATTTTTCCGAGATCTCCTGCCGGGCAGCGATCTCCTTGAGAGGGACATATTTTTCAGACTGATGCTCGGAAAGGTCGATCATCACGCGCAGTGCATAGCGCCCTTTGGTGGACACGATCATAATAGTGTACTTCCTTTGTTGGTTATAGATTGAGTTTTTAACCTATTATACAACAGGGTAAATAATATTTCAATCCCACTTTTTTCAAAAAATCCATTGACAACCGCACAGAACGGGTCTATAATACCATCAAACCCACAAACAATGTTGGTATAAAGGTTTTAGAACCGGGTCGTCCAGCAGGGCACATGTGCCCATAACTGTATCAGGGAGGAAACTACAATGAGCAAGATTTATACTGCCGCAGATCAGCTGATCGGTCATACTCCGTTGCTGGAGCTGACCCACATTGAAAAGGAGCAGGAGCTGCCTGCCCACATCATTGCTAAGCTGGAATACTTCAATCCGGCCGGTTCTGTCAAGGATCGCATCGCCAAAAAGATGATCGATGATGCCGAGGAAAAGGGCCTGCTGAAGGAAGGTTCCGTGATCATTGAGCCTACCTCCGGCAATACTGGCATCGGTCTGGCCGCTGTGGCAGCCGCCAAGGGCTACCGCATCATCATCGTGATGCCCGAGACCATGAGCGTGGAGCGCCGCCAGCTGATGAAGGCTTACGGCGCAGAGCTGGTGCTGAGCGAGGGTGCCAAGGGCATGAAGGGTGCCATTGCCAAGGCCGACGAGCTGGCAAAGGAGATCCCGAATTCCTTCATCCCCGGCCAGTTCGTGAACCCGGCCAACCCTCAGGCCCACATCGAGACCACCGGCCCCGAGATCTGGGAGGACACCGACGGCAAGGTGGATATCTTTGTGGCAGGCGTGGGCACCGGCGGCACCGTGACCGGCGTGGGCCAGTACCTGAAGAGCAAGAACCCGAACGTCAAGGTGGTGGCTGTAGAGCCTGCTTCCTCTCCTGTGCTGAGCAAGGGCACCGCAGGCGCACACAAGATCCAGGGCATCGGCGCGGGCTTTGTGCCGGACGTACTGGACACCAAGGTGTATGACGAAATCATCGCCGTGGAGAACGACGATGCCTTTGCCACCGGCCGTCTGATCGGCCACAAGGAAGGCGTGCTGGTGGGTATCTCCTCCGGTGCTGCTGTTTATGCTGCCCTGCAGCTGGCAAAGCGCCCGGAGAATGCCGGTAAGAACATCGTGGTCCTGCTGCCCGATACCGGCGACCGCTATCTGTCCACCCCGCTGTTTGCAGACTGATCTTTCAAAAAGCTCGCTTCTCCCGTTCTGTGACTTCACAGGGCGGGAGTTTTTTGTTACAATATCCCTATCAAACACTTTGGAGATTTGCTCATGAATTACTATGCTGCCCCCATGGAGGGCTTGACCGACCGGGTGTGGCGGCAGGCACACCAGAAATGGTTCGGCCCTGCTGGCAATGCCGACCGCTACTATGCCCCTTTCATCTCCCCGCCGGAGAACCGGGTGCTCATTAAAAAGAAGATGGCCGAGCTTGCCCCTGCGGCAAACCCCGGCGCACCGGTGATCCCGCAGCTGCTGGCAAAGGACGGCGAACTTGCCGCATGGATGATCGGTGAGCTGCGCGGCCTTGGCTACACCGAGGTGAACCTGAACCTCGGCTGTCCTTCCGGCACCGTCACCGCCAAAGGCAAGGGTTCCGGGATGCTGCGCGACCCCGTCAAGCTGGACGCTTTTCTTGCCGCCGTATTTGCCAATGCGGAAGGGCCTATCTCGGTCAAGACCCGGCTGGGCGTGGAAAAGCCGGAAGAATTTGCTGCCATTCTGGACATCTATAACCGGTATCCCATCTGTGAGCTGACCATCCACCCGCGTGTGATGCGCCAGCTCTACCGCGGGCAGGCCGACCGTGCCGCTTTTGCTGCCTCCCTGCCCGGGTGCCGGATGCCCGTGTGCTACAACGGCGATGTGACCACCGCTGCGGACCTGCACACGTTGGAAGCGCAGTATCCGCAGCTGTCCGGCATCATGGTGGGGCGCGGCATCATTGCGGACCCGGCGCTCTTCCGTGAAGCACGCGGCGGCGCACCGGCCGCACGGGAAGAGCTGCGCGGATACCTTGACGACCTCTACCACGGATACTCCGAACTGTTCGGCAGCGCCGGGTGCGCGGTGAGCCGCATGAAGGGACACTGGTTCTACCTCATTCACAAGTTTGAGGGAGCCGAAAAGCTGGAAAAGCAGCTGCGCAAGGCGCGGGAACCGTGGGAATATGAGGTCGTCGTAAACCAGATCTTTACGCTGCCGTTCCGACCGTAACGGTTGGAATGGCCTCCGTTTCGCTCTAGCCATCATCAGCGAAAATTTTATTTTATATAGTTGCAATTCAGAAAGATCTGCGGATTTTTCTGAATTGCGTTTTCACCGGAGGGGCTGTAACGGTAAACGGCATCAGCATTCTATTATGAAAAAGCCCCGCCATCATAGCGACGGCGGGGCATGAGCAGACAAGCGATATCAGACGTTCAGATAACTGCGCAGCATGGCCTGCAGCAGATCGTCACGATCCACCTTGCGGATCATGGAACGGGCATTCTTATAGGTCGTGATGTAGGTGGGGTCTTCGGACAGGATATAGCCCACCAGCTGATTGACCGGATTATAGCCTTTTTCCTTTAAAGCATCGTACACCTGCTGTACGATCTCATGGATCTCATAGTCCTTTTTGTCGTGGATCGAAAAAATAGCGGTCTCGCCACTCACGGAATACACCCCCTTAGGAAGAACTACATTCATTGTACACGAATTGCGAGGAAACTTCAAGCTAAACAGACCGGATTTGCACAGTTTGCATAAAATTTCCGGTCCTGATTTTGCAGGCTGACGGCCTGCACCGCCGCAAATGCGGCAGAAGGAGGGCCTTTATGCTGTATGGCATCGGCTGCGACCTGTGCGAGATCGCGCATCTGGAAAAAAGCCTTACCGGCGCACACGCTGCAGCCTTTATCCGCCGGGTGTACGGCGAGGCCGAACGCGCTGCGCTGAGCCTTGACGAACCACTGCCCGCCGGGCGCAGCGCCACCCACCGGCTTGCCAGCGCCGCAGCCAACTTTGCCGCCAAGGAAGCCTTTTTAAAGGCGGCAGGCACCGGCCTGCGGGAGCCGTTCTCCCTGTGTGAGATCGAGGCTGTCCGGCTGGAAAGCGGTGCACCTGCCTATCATTTTTCCGGCCAGACGGCGGAATGGATGCAGGCCCATGGCCTTGCCGCCCGGCTCTCTCTGAGCCACGAGGGCGGCATGGCGCTGGCCTTCTGCACACTGGAAACTCTGTAAGCCTTTGTGCATACAATGGAATATCCCCTGCGCTGCATAACCGGCGCGCAGCCGGCTCATACTGAGAGCAGACGAAGATGCGCCGGACGCATCACATAAGCGGGGCGCATCCTCCAAATGCAGGGAGGGAGATTCCATGGAGGTACACAGAGGAGAAGTTTTTTACGCAGATCTTTCGCCGGTGGTGGGGTCGGAGCAGGGCGGCGTGCGCCCGGTGCTGATCGTGCAGAACGAGATCGGCAACCGGCACAGCCCTACCGTGATCGCTGCGGCCATTACATCCCGGCTGGACAAAGCCCGCCTGCCCACCCACATCAATATCCGGGCAGCGGATACCGGCCTTGCCAAGGACAGCGTGGTGCTGCTGGAGCAGATCCGCACGCTGGATAAGCACCGCCTGCGGGAGCGGGCCGGGCAGATCACGCCGGAAGATCAGAAACGTGTGGATCAGGCTTTGGATGTAAGCCTGGGGCTTACTTCATATTAAGGGGCTGTTGCAAAACAGCTCTCTGAAAAGATCATGCACAAAACCCGGAACCTTTTCTCGGCCAAAACGGCTCAAAAAGGCTCCGGGTTTCTGATTTTACGCTATTTCTTTGTGCAAACTGCGATCGTTTTTTCATTTTCCAGCTTAATTTTTTTGAAAAGGCGCGCGAAGGCTGGTTATTCCCGCCAGAAAATGCTATACTTTTCTGCAGAATGGTTGTGCTGTCGTGTGCAGCATATGCAGGTTTTATGATGATATCGGAGGGCTGATTATATGATCATCCAGAGCAAAAAAGTATGGATCGCCGACCAGTTCATTTCTGCCGCAGTCGAGCTGGAGCAGGGCAAGATCACCGGCATCTTCCCCTATGGTGAAAAGCAGGCCGATGTGGACTATGGCTCCAAGCGCATCGTGCCCGGTTTTATGGATATCCACTGCCATGGTGCCTACGAGTTTGACACCAACGACGCAAAGCCGGAGGGCCTGCGCTACTGGGCAAAGCATATCGTCTCTGAGGGTGTGACCAGCTTTCTGGCCACTACCGTCACCCAGAGCGTGGAGGTGCTGACCAACGCCGTGGCCAATGTGGCCGACGTGATGGAGGGCAGCTACGAAGGTGCCGAGATCCTTGGCATCCACTTTGAAGGCCCCTACCTCGATATGAAGTACAAGGGCGCACAGCCTCCGGAGTACATCGCAAAGCCCAGCGTGGAGCAGTTCAAACACTACCAGCAGGCAGCACGCGGCCACATCCGCTATGTGACCCTTGCACCGGAACACGACGAAGGGTTTGCACTGACCCATTACCTGACCGGGCACGGCGTGGTGGTCAGCATCGGCCATAGTGCCGCCACCTATGAGCAGGCCGTGATGGCCTATGCCAACGGTGCCCGCTCCATGACCCACGTGTACAACGGCATGTCCCCCTTCGCCCACCGCGCCAACGGTCTGGTGGGCGCAGCCTACCGCATCCGCACCATGTACGGCGAGATCATCTGCGACGGCTGCCACTCCACCCCTGCTGCCCTGAACAACTACTTCATGAGCAAAGGCCCGGATTACGCCATCATGATCTCGGATGCACTGATGGCCAAGGGCACCCCCATTGGCAGCGAGTACATCTTTGGCGGCAACCATATCACCATCTACCCGGACGGCAGTGCCCATCTGGACAACGGCACGCTGGCCGGTTCCACTTTGAACATCAACAAGGGCCTGCGCATTCTGGTGGAGGAGGCCATGGTGCCCTTCAACTATGCACTGAACGCCTGCACCATCAACCCGGCACGCTGCCTGCATCTGGACGACCGCAAGGGTTCCATCCAGATCGGCAAGGATGCCGACCTTGTGGTGCTGGACGACAACTACGATGTGCTGCAGACCTACTGCATGGGCAAGGCCCAGCTGTAATTTCTGGCTGACGCGAACAAAGGATGTGTTAAACCCGTTATGATCCAGATCGCCTTCTGCGACGATGACCAAACAGTTCTGGACCAGCTCTCTGCCCTGCTGGAAAAATATCGCGCCCAGCGCTGTGTCCAGATCCAGTGCACAGCCTTTCACAGCCCGCTGGATCTGCTGGCCGAGATCGAAAAGGGCACCCGGTACGATATCCTGTTTCTGGATGTCATCATGCCGGCCGAAAACGGCATTACCGCCGCCAAGGAGATCCGGCAGTACGATAACGTCGTCAAGATCATCTTTCTCACTTCTTCCGCCGAGTTTGCAGTGGAATCCTATGTGGTGGGTGCCTATTTCTACCAGCTCAAGCCCATCTGGGAGGACAGCTTTTTCCGTCTGACGGATTCGGTGATCGCCGAGTGCCGCCGCGCCGACCAGCGCAGCCTGATCCTGCGCTGCAAGACCGGCATCTCCCGCATCGATCTGGACCAGCTGCTCTACTGTGAAGTGCTGGGCCGCACTGCAGGATGCCACTGAGCTGGTCGTCACCCTGCCGCTGCCGCTGCTGCTGGCACTGGTGCACTGGATCGCGCCTTCGGTGCGCGCGCTGTCGCACTCTTCGCTCAAGCTGCAGCTGCAGTTCGGCGTGGACGGCAGCGCAGGTTTTTACCGCATTGAAAAGTCCGGCACTTTGCTCCGCCTGAAGGCCGAATAAAATCGCAGTGCGCATTCGTTCCACCCTTAATACGCAAAACACCCCTCGGCTTCCGCAGCAGGAAACCGAGGGGTATTTGTTATGCTTTATTTGTGTCGGGTCAAGCCCTTACGCCATTACTTGCGGGGATTCTTGATCGCAGCCTGGGCGGGCGATAAAATTGCAGAGTTCTCCTTTCCAGAAATATCATTTCACTTTTCGTTGCGCCCGTGGTTCTTTTTTGTAAGCCCCGCGTATGCGGGGAAAAGCATTCCGAGCGACGAGTTCGGTAACGAGGATGAGGATCACCCCCGCGTATGCGGGGAAAAGACCATGGCACATGCTCGTTGTCATATGTAAGTGGGATCACCCCCGCGTATGCGGGGAAAAGTATGCACAGGGCACAGACAAAGATGGCGAGGTGGGATCACCCCCGCATGTGCGGGGAAAAGGACATGGCCCACATGGATGCCGCCAGCGGCGCGGGATCACCCCCGCATGTGCGGGAAAAGACTAAAAAGATCCCGTAGCACCGTGCCTCCTGTTGCTATTGTACCGCTGTTTCCTTCAGTTTGCAATAAACCTGTTGTATCAGACGGCAGTCCGGCAGGGCGCGATGCTCCACTTTTTCTGCCAGCTGAAAATGCTGTGCCAGCGTCACCAGCTTATAATTTGCGGTCCTTGTAAGGTTTCGGCGGGCAAGTTGTGCAAGGTCGATCTGGCGGTTGGTCGGTGCCGGAAAGCCATATCGTTTGCAGGTCATGCGCAGAAACTCCAGATCAAAGGCAATATTATGTCCCACCAGTGGGTCTTTGCCAATAAACAACAAAAAGCTATTCAGCGCTTCCCGTGGTTCTGTTCCCTGCTGCAATTCCGCAGCGCTGAGTCCTGTCAGGGCTGTGATCTCTGCCGGAACGTTTTCTTCCACGCGGACCAGCATGGTCAGCTCCTCCACCGGTACACCGTCCCGGACCCGCAGCGCTCCATATTCGATGATGGAATCGGACGCGGCTTTCAGGCCGGTGGTTTCCAGATCGATCACGGTGTAATTGCCTGTGCTCGGCTTTGTTCTGCCCGCTTTCCGCGCCATTTGCTGCTGTGCCGCTTTGCTGAACCCGGGTTTCAGGTCGATTTGGTTTTGTTCGGCCTGCGGCAGCGGTCGTCGCATCAGTTTGATCCCGTCAAAGTCCACGGTTTCCCATGCGGTATTGTGGGTGCGAAAATCCATCCGCTGCTCTCCCGCCGTGGTAAACACCAGTGTTGCCTGTCCGTTTTTCAGGTTCTGACACACCCGCTCCCACAAGGCATCCCGCACGCGGCTGCTCACATTGCCCACATAAACGCCCGTGTTGATCTCGCACAGCCATTTGGACAGATCCCCGCGCAGTTTTGGCGGGCAGTTCGTCATGGTGAGAACTACGATGTTTCATCACCCTCTTCTTCAAAATAATTGATGCCGTTGGCCACAGTGCCCACTTTGTTGTCCCACAGATAAACAGCTTCCGGCTCCTGTTCCCGCTCATCCGCATTCAGGAGCAGATACCGGATATCGTGCACCATGCGCTCCAGAATATGATGCTCTACCATGGCATCCCGCACCCGGCGGCGCACTACGGCCGGCAGGTCGTCCGGAGCCTGTGCCGCCACTTCAAAGGCGATGGGAATGGTCACCTCGGCCTTGTACAGGTCGGCAATATCGTACACAAAGGAGCACTCGTGCCCCACATGAACAAAGCCAAGACCCGGGGCGCAGCCCAATGCCACGATCACCGCGTGCGCCAGACCGTACAAACAGGCGTGCCCGGCAGAAAGCGCCTGATTGACGGCATCTCCCGATGCAAAATCCTCCGGGCGGTACAGTCGGCCGCTCCACGGAACACCGGTATCCTTGGAAGCTTTGCGGTATACCTGCCGCACACGGCTGCCCTCGCGTCCCCGCAGCTGCTGCATCGTCAGCCGGGAGATATCTTCGTCCGGGAAACGGAGCTGATACATCTTGCGTACCACATCCAGGTGCTTGCGGGTGTTGCTGACAAGCTCTGCCTGCCGCAGCAACAGCTGCGAGTGGGTGGTCAGGGGACGGCCATGGGCGTAATACCGCACACCGTGCTCACCTACCCAGACAGCACCCACGCCCGTGTCACCCATAAGTTCCATGGCACGGTGGGTCACCCGTGTACCCGGCCCCAGCAGCAGCACCGAGATGCCCGCCGCCGGGATCTGAACGATCCCTTTTTCGTCTGTAACGGTGATTGCGCCGTCCTGTCGGCCAAGGGTGCAGTGTTCCAGATACAGAAAGGTCATCCGGTCTTTCACCTGCGGCAGCGCCTGCAGGTCCGGCCGGATCATGCCCGGCATCTCGTCCATCTCAGTTTCCTCCGCGCATAACGGTCATCAGTCCAAGGCCATAGGCCTTGCCGCGCCCCATGCCCTGACACAGCAGTGCCCGGAACTGCTCTGCATCGGTCACCTGCAAAATGCCCTCATAGGTCACTGCCAACAGGGTCACCGGCCGGGTGCCGTGCTTGGCAAAGTGCTGCCACTGCACCCGGGTCACGGTAAATTCCTCCTCCCGCAGGGCAAAGCCGTGCTTTGCAGCGCGCTCCAACAGCCACTGCTTCTGGTACTGTGTCGTGCAATGTGCGGCTACAGTTCCCCGCGCTGCGGGGTTTTGGGGGTCTTTGCTGCTTTTGGTGGGGTTTGCGGTCAGCCGAAACTGCCAGCAGCTGCCCGGCTCCACCCGCTGCAAAAGCGGGTCGTAGCTGCGGGTCTCCGCAGCCGCTCCGGTGCCAAACTGCTCCACCACGCCGGACAGCTCTGGCGCATCTTCGCTGAGCAGCAGCAGATACAACCGCTCTCCCAGACGATCCAACCGCCACAGTCTGCGGCGGCGCTCCCCTGCAAAAGCGCTTTCCACTGCGCCATGCAGTTTTTGCGGTGCCGACAGCGCAGCCATGGTGCTGCGGCGGGTGGGATCTAGTTCTACCCGTGATAAATACATTCTCTCGCCCCCCTTTTTACAATTCCCGGAACGGATCGTGCTCCGTAGTCTCCGGGCTGTCCGGCACTTTCTGCCAAAGCTCCCGTACCGAGCGGTAGCCGTACTGCCGATGATGCGGGTCAAAGCTCACCGGCACATCCCGCTGCGGAGCCGTGCCCGACTCCAGCGGGTCGGCGTCCAATAAGATCCGGCTCTGCCGTCCCGGACACAGGGGCGGTTCCGCTTGCAGCACCTCCTGCAAGCTGCCCGGGCGTACTCCCAGACAGAGTGGCAGGGTAGGCGGGCAGCAGCGGCGGCCGAGATACAGCGGAAACACCGGGTGTAGCAGCGCCTGCTGCAGCTGCTGCAAAAGGGCGGCATCCTCGCTTTCAATACCGGCCAGAAACACGGCGTCCTGCAAATAATGGCGGTAGGTCACATAAGAGGTCTTTTCATCCTGCGTCTTTGCCGTGTGGTAGTCCACCAGCAGCTGCCCTTCCCGCTCCACGCGGACGCCGAACCGCAGCCCGGTCAATCGGAGCAGTGCTTCGCGCTCGTCCCGCCGCAGCCCCAGAGCTGCCGCCAAAAGGCCGATCACGCCGCTCTTGGTGGGTTCACGGCCCGTCTTGCGGGTCTCAAATTTGGAGTCCGCGCCCCACGCCTGTAAAGGCGCTGCCAGCCGAAGCAACAGCGTTGCCATTACCCCACCTCATTTCCGGCAAGTGCATCCCGGACAGCCTTTTCCAGTGCGTCCAGCATAGCCTTTGCCGTCTGCGCCGGAGCCAGTTCCTCCAGCCCGCTGCCCACGGTAAAGCTTTGCGCCGGGGCCTCGGCAAAGCTGCTGTACATCTGCTGCGCATACTGTGCCAGTGCCGCCTTGGAAGGCGCGGCATACCCCTGCGCACTGCGGGGCACGGCCCGCTCGAATGCGCCGCACAGGTTCACCGGCTGATCCTCCCGCAGGGTCACATATACCGCATCCGGCAGAGTGCGGTTTGCAAAGGTGTTCTGCTTGCCGGTGGGCATGGAGAAGAGGAACGCCTCACCAAAGGCCCGCACCGTTTCCGCGGTCTGCGCTGCACCCAGCTGCCCGGCCAGCTCCATCACGTTCACTGTGGCATAGCGGTACAGGGTGGAGGAGTTGTACTCCACCGTGCCCAGATGGCCTGCACCGGCATTGTCCTCTGCTTGACAGTCATCCACGGCGGTAAAGTAATCGTACTCGTTCTGCACGGCATGGGTAGAGATACTGTGCGCCACCTGCGCAGCGGCGTCATAGTTCAGAGAAGGGTCATCTGCCACCATGCGGCCAAACAGCGCCATGTCCATCGAGGGCGCCGCTTTCAGGGCATCCCGATACTGCTTTTTATCCGCAGAGCCCTCCACAGCCAGCTCTGCCAATGCCTTTGCCTGCGCAGCGCTCATGAAGAACAGTGCCTTGGTGCCCTTATCGTCGCTCTTGATGCCCGCATTCTCCAGCGCTTTCTTTGCCAGCTTGTCTGCTGCATCCAGTTCCGGGGCCAGCACAAGGATCTGCTCCTTTACCAGTTCTGCGGCCTTTTTAGTGCGCTTGCCCACGTCCAGCTGAGCATTCTCCGCAAAGGCTGCGCGCATGGCATGCTTCCATGCCTGTGAGGAAACTCTGGCGCGGAGCACACCGCCGTACACTGCCGTTTTTGGGCTGCCGGTATCGTCCCGGTTGATGCAGCTGGGCGGGACGGTCTGCAAAATGTGGAAATCAACATACAGGCGCTTATTCATGATCAATTCTCCTTTTCTTTCTCATCCGGTGCAGGCTTCGGGTCGCGGTACAGGTCCTGTCCCCACCGCAGACGGACATTGGCGGGGGTCTGCGCATACCGCGGGTCGGTGCATTGCAATTCATACAGGTCTGCCGCAAGCTGCGGATAGTCCAGCGGGATGCCGCCATCCTTTGCCGCGCTCAGCAGCTGGATCATGCCCCGCAGATGGTAGCTGATCTCGGTGATTTCTTCTGCGGTGGCCAGCGCGTTGAACCGCCGGAGCACACTGGCCTCGGTCCAGTCCTGTCCGGCACTGTTCCGCTCTGCCAGCTGCCGCACCGCACGCCCCAGCGTGTTGCCGGGGCAGTTCATGGGGCGGTCGTTCCCCTGCTGATGCATAGCATACAGGGTCAGGGCAAGGTAGACCGCCCACTCTGCCGCCGAGGGAGCACTACGGCCCTGAAAGCTTTCCGGCATTTCCAGCAAAAAGCTTCCCCACAGTTCCGGCAGATCGCCGGGTGCGTGGCCGATGCCCCGACGCAGCTTTGCCAGTTCTGCCCGCCGCTGGTTGTCCGGCAGAGCCTGAAGCCTGTGCAGCTGCTGCGCCGCATACAGTTTGACGTCCTGTGTTTTCATACAATTCCCCCTTTATGGTTCTGTTTTGGGATAGATTTCCCAAAGCCTTGTGCGGAAACGATTATAGGCCTTTGGCGAGGTATACAGGATGGTGCGCTCGGTCTTTTTATCCTTATCCACCACAATGCGGTGTCCCTTCAGGGCGGCATTTCCGGCCTCCATCACCATCTGTTTTCCCAGCTTTTCCGCGATGTTTCGCACCTGCGCCTGCCAGCGCAGCGCTGCCTCATCCGGGTCGTCCTGCTCCGGGTCGATTGCCTGCAGCCACTGCCGAAAAGGCTGATCCACTGCAAAGTAGAATTGTGCACGGGCGTCCTCCGTTACCTTTTGCTTATCCTTGAACCCTTTCACTTTATTGTAGTCCAATCCCCCGGCAAGCTTCAGTTCCACGCACAGTGTGCCAATGTTTTTGGCAGTTTCTTCACAGCGCTGTACTTCCCGGCTTATACGCACCGTCCATTTTCGGCCAAGATCGTTTAACGTTGCAAGTTGCATTTCCAACTGGTCAGTATACACATCCTTAACAGATGCTCCCTGATCGTCATATCGTATTCCGACCACACTAATCACGATTTGTTCTTTTTTGCTCAGGATTCGCAGACTTTGCAGCTTCTGATTCCATATCAGAACACCCGGTTTACGGCCCTCCGGGTCTAGCATGGCGGGAAGTTCTCGCCACAGCTGCTTTCCCATCTCATGCTGTTGCGGTTCATAGGTCACCTTTTCATTTTCCTTCGATGTTCTGCGCCAAAGAGTCATTTGCTCGCCAAACGCATTTTCGCTGTCCCAATAGTCTCCGCCCAACACCTCATACCCGACTACACCGGGCATTTCTTCTGAGCGTATCAGCAAAATGCGTCTGGATTGCAGGGTCAAAAGTTCTGCCTGATTTTTCGGCATCACAATCTCAACGCTCTGTTCCGTTCTGGCGTGCTCCCGCTCCCAGCAAGGCAGTTGCTTTTCCTGTAGAGCATCCTGCTCTGTCGAAAACGCCATATTCCGCAGCAGCGTTTCGTACAGATTTTTCCCCTTAACAGCCACAAACCCAATCTGCCCCAGCCAACCAACACCATGCCTTGGCTTATTGCCAGCCTTCGGGCGGCCGCCGCGTTCATCGTATCCATTTTGATAAATCAGCCATCGAGCTGCCTGTGCATAGGTGAGTACCGCACATTCTGCTTTTGAAATGTTCTGAAATAGCGGCGTTTTATTACCGCTTTCCGCTCGTTCCCCGTTCAACTTTTTTCCGTCAAACGCAATGCCATTGCTAAGGGTCGGCACCTGCCAGAAGGGGTGTGTCGGGTGAAACAGCCAGAAGCGGTCCTTCCACTGCTCCAGATAGTCCCGGACAGGCTCTGCCGGGAAACGCCCAAGCTGCCACAGCTCGCTCCAGCGCTCCAGTGCATCATCGCTCTGTGCCAGCGGTCGAGGTTTTCCCTTTGCATCCACCCGGGAGAACACGGTGAACAGCACCGCCAGCAACAGCCGCAGCACGGCGGCATCCTGCGTGGGCATTTCGCCTGCCAGATCCACATAATCCTGCGCATGGAGCAGTGCGTCCGTCAAAGAAACTTCCTGCACCGTATTGTCTGGCCGACGAACCCGGACCCACGGTTCGGTCAGCAGGTTGAATTCAATTTCCTTCATCCGTTTCCTCCTTTTGGTAGGTCAGGCCGTTTTCACGGTCATAACAAAGTTCCATGCCCGCAAGCCGGGCAGTCAGGTTTTCATCCAGCAGCAGGATCAGTTCTCCGTGCAGCAACGGCGACAGCTGCCACGCCGCAAGGCGGCTGCGGTTATCCGCTTCCAACTCCCGGATGACCCTATCCACCTTCCACGCTTTGCCGAACACCGCCGGGAGCCGCAGCTTCTGCCGGGCAATCTTCAGTGCCGTTTCCGGCGGGGGCGGGCTGTCAGCAGCTACGGCGCTGCCACCCTCCTGCCACGGCAGAAAGTGGATGCTGCCGTCTGCCCGACACTGCATTACAAGCACCTCTACCGAGGGGTCGCCGTCCCGCACTGCTGCCCGCGCCGCCGGGTCGGAGCGGGCACCCTCGTTCTGCATCCAGTCGTCCAGCGTATTCAACTGCGCCAGCCGGTGCGTTTCCGGCTGCGGCACAAGGTACGCCTCGGCGCGCGCTTTCTTTTTCTCCTGCGTCTGCTCATATACGCAGCGCATTTCCTTCCCCTGCGCTCCACCGGGAGCCTCCCGCTCCCAGCCGTAGACCTGCTGCACCAGCGGAGAGATTTCCTCCGGCAGCCGGATGCTCCGGGGCAGAAGCTTCCGGGTGCGCCAGAGCAACCACTGTCCATATACCGCCTCGCTGCCCGCATCAAAGGCATCTTCCCCGGTGTCCAGCACCGCGCAGCAGGCCTGCTGCAATGGGGCGGGGCGGCTGCGGCGGTGACGGTGCAACCGTCCGATGCGCTGCAACAGCAGATCCATGGGGCAAAGCTCTGTAACAAGAACATCCAGATCAATGTCCAGCGACTGCTCCATCACCTGCGTGCCCACCACGATCAGGTCGTTCCGGCGCTCCGGTTCAGAGCCCTTGCCAATGCGTGCCATCAGCTGGTTTTCCCGCGCTGCGCGGTCCGGCATCAGGAACTGCGCATGGAACAGCTGCACCTCTTTGTCCGGCAGGCTTTCCCGCAGCAGCTGCGCGATCTTCTGCGCTTTTTTGACCGTGTTGACGATCACTCCCGCGCAGCCGCCCTCTGCCAGCTTCCGGCGCAGCAGCGCGGGCAACTCCGGCTCTGTGAGCGTGGTCAGCTGCACCGTTTTACCGGGTGCGTCTGGTGGGATGGCCGTCTGCTTTACCTCTGCGCCGTCCGTCCATGTCAGCAGCGGATAACCGCAGCTGGTCTTCCATGGGGCGTCCGGGACAGCCTTTTTCTGCTGGTAAGCCTCGACCAGTTCCGCGCGCCGCCGGGCAGGCAGGGTGGCTGACAGCAGGATGACCGGCACCTTGTACCAGCCCAGCCATTCCAGTGCCCGATCCAGATAGCAGTTCATGTAGGTATCGTAGGCGTGGCACTCGTCAATAATGACCACCTTGCCTGCAAGCCCCAGATGCCGCAGCATAACGTGCTTCTGGGCAAGTGCCGCCAGCAGCAACTGATCCACTGTGCCAATCACAAAGTTTGCCAGCAGTGCCTGCTTGTTTCCCCGAAACCACTGGTGTACCTGCACCTGATGCGCTTCCTGCGCGTCCTCCTCCAACTGCACCCCGCGCCCCTGCAGCCGCAGATAACACTCGTTCAGTTCTGCCATGCCGTGTGCCAGCTTTATAGCCTGCGGCAGCGTCTCCTCAGACTGTGTGTCTGCCCAGCCAAGCAGCCGGGGAAAGATGCCGTTTGCCGTGGCCTGTGTGGGCAGCCCAAAAAAGACACCACCCAGCCCGAATCGGCTGGCCATGACCTCCGCAGCGGCCAGCGCCGCCTCGGTTTTACCCACGCCCATCTGTGCTTCCAAAATCAGGATGCCCGGTTCCGCTGCGGTATCCACAGCCTCCAGAACAGCCCTCTGCACCGCATTGGGCGCAAAGCCGAACCGCACCGCAAACTCCTGCGGGTCTGCGATGCCCGGCTGTGCCTCCCACGGGAAGGGCAGCGCCAGCTTTTCCCAAGCCCTGTCCACCCGCGCCGGGTAATCCTCCATGCTGCCCAACTCCTCTACCGGGATCAGGGGAAAGTATTCCGTATTGCTGGCGATCCAGTCTGCCATGATCAGAAGTCCGGTCAGAAGCACTTCCTCCTGCGGATTCAGATCATCCAACTCCGCTGTGTCGTCAAAGCCACAGTCCTGCAAAACAGTCATGAGCAGTTCTGTCCAGAAGTCCTCCCAGACCTTTTTCTGTCCCTTGGGGTAGTAGTTGCTCTCCCAACCCTCTAACTGATCATCGACCGCCGCGCAGCTCTGTGGCTTGCCGTGGTGCGCCCCCACAATGGAGGCGATCCCGCCGGGGCAGTCATCCCACAGCAGGACTGCCTCGCCCGCCCGGGCATGCGGCGACTCCCGGCGGTTCTGTTCAGGACAGTCCAGCGGCGTCAACGTTTCCAGCCGCTGCCGCGCCTCCGGCAGGGTGCGCAGGATATTTGCCTGAAAGGCTACCGTAGCCTTGCCTATATCATGGATTCCACCCAAACACCGGGCATGCGCGAGCAACGCTTCCTCGCGATCAAAGCCCATGGCCCGTTTTACGCTTTCGGGGAGCCACTGCCGGACTAGCCGCTCCATGATGCCCGCCGTATCCCACAGATGCATCCAGAGCGGCAGCCACAGGCTGGTATTTTCCGGGTCCGTTTTACCGGCCAAAAACCTTGTTTTATTCAACGTCCTTCGCATTTTTGCTCCTTTTCCGGTGTGTGCCTTCCATGTACCGAGCATAACAGATAATGTGTACTATAATCCGTACTTTTTGTATTTTATCTCCGCAAATGAAAAAAGCGGCACACCGGGTCGTGCCTCATCAAAACGAAAGTGTCCTCGCAAGGTAAAGAAACCTGCTATTTATAGCCCGGTTCCGTTTTCTGTTTCAAAGATACGCTTCTGTCCTTCTGCTGTCAATGACTCTGCGCCAATTCATCAAAGCTACAAAAAAACGATTTCTTTTTTGTATAAAAAACCGCCCCGGCTTCCATTGCGGAAACCGGGGCGGTTCGTTTGTTTTATTGGTGCTTTTTCAAGCCCTTACGCAATCACTTGCGGGGATTCTTGATCGCAGCCTGAGCGGCGGCCAGACGTGCGATGGGCACACGGAAGGGAGAGCAGCTGACGTAGTCCAGACCGACATTGTGGCAGAACTCCACGCTCGTGGGGTCGCCGCCGTGCTCGCCGCAGATACCCAGACCCAGATCGGGACGGGTCTCGCGGCCGTCGTGGGCAGCCATCTTGACCAGCTTGCCAACGCCGATCTGATCCAGATGCTGGAACGGATCGCTCTCGTAGATCTTGTTCTCGTAGTATGCGCCCAGGAACTTGGCGGCATCATCACGGCTGAAGCCGAAGGTCATCTGGGTCAGGTCGTTGGTGCCGAAGCTGA
>OLQU01000371.1_pt1 | contig 39012 bp, 29 predicted proteins | sample 1672271 | NCBI WGS metagenome assembly OLQU01 (sample SAMEA3136666, study PRJEB25190) | human gut metagenome | biome: human gut; feature: human-associated habitat; material: faeces | place: Austria | collected 2013 | reverse complement strand
ACGCTCGCCCCCTACGTATTACCGCGGCTGCTGGCACGTAGTTAGCCGGGGCTTCCTCCTATGGTACCGTCACTTCCTTCGTCCCATAGGACAGAGGTTTACGAGCCGAAACCCTTCTTCCCTCACGCGGCGTTGCTGGGTCAGGCTTTCGCCCATTGCCCAATATTCCCCACTGCTGCCTCCCGTAGGAGTCTGGACCGTCTCTCAGTTCCAATGTGGCCGATCACCCTCTCAGGTCGGCTACCGATCGTCGCCTTGGTGGGCTGTTATCTCACCAACTAGCTAATCGGACGCGAGCCCATCTTTATCCGGATTCCTCCTTTGACCCCTGCCCCATGTGAGGCTGTGGTCTTACGCGGTATTAGCACATCTTTCGATGCGTTATCCCCCTGATAAAGGCAGGTTGCTCACGCGTTACTCACCCGTCCGCCGCTAGAAACAGGAGTTAGCAAGCTATCTCCTCTTCCTCGCTCGACTTGCATGTGTTAGGCACGCCGCCAGCGTTCGTCCTGAGCCAGGATCAAACTCTCGTGTTTAATCCTTTTGAATCCTAGAAGCTATCGCTCCCAAGTTCAAAACTCATTCTCGAATTGACTGTCTTTTCTTAACTGCGACTCGTGAAAATCGCAGTTCGCGTTCTTCTTGATTCTGTATCGTTTTCAAGGATCATCGCTGTCCGCTCGGCTTAGTCGCTCGCGCTGACAGCTCAATTATTATATCGCAGTCCCGTCCTTCTGTCAATACCTTTTTCGAACTTTTTTTGACACTTTTTGAAGCTTTTTGTCTGAAAAGTGAATTTTTCCATTCATTTCCTGCTTTTTTACCTTTTTCAAATCACAGAACCTTCGAGCCGTTCGCCTTGAGCTTGAAGCTGCACCCCAGCATCTCGGCCGCGCGGCGGCACATCAGCATGCGCTCCAGAAAGATTTCGAAATAATCCAGCACGGAGCAGATTTCGTCGTCGAGCTGGATATCCAGCGTAATCTGCCGCTTTTCCCGATCCATCTGCAACACTGAACTGATGGCCGCAAAATTGACCCGGTCATGGATGTCGAATTTGGTTCGATCCCTTCCCCGCACGCGGTTTCGGCGCACGTCGGTCTTGTCCGCCAGAATCAGCGCGGCGGAAACCGCATCCACCGCCGTTCCCGTCTTTTCGTCGTGGTTGCCAATCGCCGCGATGACAACCGCGATTTCCTTCGCGTCCATGCCCATGCTCCGCAGAATCGTCATCGCCATGATCGCGCCGCTGTGCGCGTGGTCGGTGCGGTTGACGCAGTTGCCGATATCGTGCATATAGCCCGCAATGCGCGCCAGCTCCACCGTTCTCGCGTCGTAATTCAGTTCTTCCAGAATCCTCGCCGCCATGTCGGATACCTTCGTCGCATGCCCGATCGAATGTTTGGTGAAGCCCAGCACGCCCAGATTCTCGTTGCCCTTCTCGATGTACGTCCGAATCTCCGCATTATTCCGAATATCCTCAAACGTAACCATGCCGTTTTCCTCCGTTCAACCCTTAAAGCAGCGCTCGAAAATCACCGAAATCTTCGTGCCGCGCCCCAATTCGCTCTCCAGCTCAATCTGCGCGTTGTGCTTCACCGCGATGTGCTTGACAATCGCCAGGCCGAGACCCGTGCCGCCCGTCGCCTTCGACCGGCTCTTGTCCACGCGATAAAACCGTTCGAAGACGTGCTCCTGATTTTCCGGCGAAATGCCGATGCCCGTATCCTGCACGCAGACAATCACCTTGTCGCGAATCGGGCGAACCTCCAGCTTCACGCTGCCCCCGTGCACGTTATACCGAATCGCATTGTCGCAGAGGTTGTAGAGCAGCTCGTCCATCATCTGCCTGTCCGCCTCGACCATTGCGGGCTTCGCATCGAGCTGAAGCGTAACGTCGGCCTTGCGCGCGCTCATTTCGAGCTGTTCAAACGTGTTGGCCGCGATCTGCGCCAAATCCACCGGCTCGAATTTGAGATCCGGCATCGGGGCGTCCATCTGCGACAGGCGGATGATGTCGTTAATCAGCGTCAGCAGGCGGTTCGCGCTCTTGTGAATCTCCGCCGCAAACGTCTTGGCCTGTTCGCCCTGCGCCATGCCGCTTTCGATCAATTCCGCATAGCCGGAGATGCTCGTCAGCGGCGTTTTCAGCTCATGCGAAACGTTGGCCGTAAATTCCACGCGCATGTTCGCGCTGCGCAGAATTTCCTCGTGCTGCTGCTCGATCATATCCATAAACGGTTCCAGCTCGGGATAGCGCGCCACGCCGCTCACGTTGTTGAGGTGGGCGGTCATCCGCTCAATCGGCTGCACCAGCCGCGCCGTCAGCAGGTGCGCCAGATACAGGCTGACGCAGGCCATGCCCGCCGCCAGCAGCACGATGAGCGGCATGGAGCGGAAATACACGCTCCATATATTGGATGCCTCCTGCGCCAGCCGCATCACGTCGCCGTTTTTCAGCCGAACGGCGTAATAAAACGCGCTTTGATCGACGGTGCTGGAATTGCGGATATCGCCTCCGCTTCCGTTTTCAAGCGCCTGCCGAATTTCCGGTCGGTCCGCGTGGTTATCCATCGCGTTCGGATCGGCAAAATTATCGTAATAGACCGTGCCGTCCGCATGCACGAGCGTCACGCGGATATTCTCCTCCAGACTGTGCAGCGCGCTCTGCGTCTCCGCTTCGCCGTTCATCTCAACGGCGAACATCCGCCCATACGCCTCCAGATCGTCCATGACGCGCCCCTTGAACATCTCATAGTTCACCCAGGACAGCAGCAGCGTCGTCGCCAGAATGGCCACGGTAATCATGCAGGCGAAATACTTAAAAATCTTTTTCTTCACAGCTCATCTCTCCATTCGGAGGGCGGCGGGTTTTCCCGCGCCATATACGCAAAAGGAGTGGCTGTCAAGCTTAAACTGAACATTTCAAGAAACAAATATCTATGTATTTGGGAACATGGGGCTTTGCCCCATCGCCCCACCAAAGGGCTTTCCGGTCGCCCTTTGGAAACCTTCGGGCACAAATACTTAGTTTTTCTTGAAATATCGGTGTTATCAGCTTGACAGTCTCTCCCAGACTTTATTTTGCTTCCGCCATATAGCCGACGTTGCGGATGGTCTTAATCAGCGCGCCGCCGTCGCCGAGCTTCTGGCGCAGGGTTCGCACATGCACGTCGATGGTGCGGCTCTCGCCCTCGAAACTGGAATCCCACACGCGCTCCATGATGACGTCGCGGGAGATCACAATGCCGTGATTCTTCATCAGCAGCTTGAGCAGCTCAAACTCCTTATAAGTCAGCTCCACCGGCTTGCCGTCCACATACACCATGCGCTTTTCGCTGTCGAGCGTCACGTTGCCGCAGGTCATCAGGCTCTCCTCCGCCCCGCCGGAGCGGCGCAGAAGTGCCTTCACGCGCGCGATCATCTCCATCACGCCGAACGGCTTGGCGATATAATCGTCCGCGCCGCCGTCAAGCCCCTTCACCTTGTCGATCTCCGTGGATTTGGCCGTCACCAGAATCACAGGGATCTTCTGCGTGTCCGCGCGGGTACGCAGGCTTTTGAGGATGGAAAGACCGTCCTCATCGGGCAGCATGATATCCAGCAGAATCAGCTCCGGCAGCTTTTCGGAAAGAGCCTTGTAAAAATCCTTGGCCGTTTCAAAACCGACGGCCTGATAGCCGCTGTTTTTGAGCGCAAAAAGCTCGATTTCCTGAATGTTGCGGTCATCCTCGACAATGTAAATCATCTTTTTTATTCTCCGGCCTCAGCCGTCTGCGCTTTGGCCACGTCCGGCAGGCGATACCGCTTTTCGTAGGCCATTTCCTCGCGGTCAAATTCCGCGTGCTCCTGATGCTTGACGTTCTGCAGGTATTCGTGCGTGTCGTATTCGTCCTTCGGCACCTGAATCTGATACACCGCGATGTTGGAGCAGTGGTCGGATACGCGCTCGAAGTTGGTGGAAATATCGGTCAGCACGAAGCCCAGCTCGATGGTGCACTGGCCGGTGGTCAGCCGCTCGATGTGGCGGGATTTGACGTTCACGTTGATGTCGTCGATGCACGCCTCCAGCGGTTCCACCGTCTTTGCTAATTTTACATCATCATGCAGGAAGCTGTCAAATGAACGATTGACGATATCGCGCACCGCGTCGGCAAAAACGTGCAATTCGCCCGCCGCCGCGCTGGAAAAGCTCATTTTCTTGTCGTGCATCTCCTGCACGGAATCCATCAGGTTGACCGCGTGGTCGCTGATGCGCTCGAAATCGCTGATGCTGTGCAGCAGCAGGGAGAGCGTGTGGCCGTCCTTCCGGGAGAGCTTGGCGCGGGAGAGCTTGACCATGTACGTGCCCAGCTTATCCTCGTAGCGGTCGATCTTGGTTTCCAGCGCCTCGACGCGATCCGCCATCTCCTGCGTATATGCGCCGCCGTCGATCAGATTAATCGCGTCGAAAATCGCCTCGCGGGTCAGCTCGGCCATGCGGTCGGTGACGACCTTGCACTGCTCCACCGCGAACGCCGGGTTGGAGAGGAAGCGCTCGTCAAGAAGCTGGAAGTCGTCGATGCGCTCCACCGTGTCGTTGTCGCGCACGGTGAGCGTCGCCAGCTTTTCCAGCGTGCCGGAGAACGGCAGCAGCACCGCCGTGGCGATGATGTTGAAGGTCGTATGGATGACGGCAATGCCCGCCGCGTTCGCCGCGCTATCCATAAACGCAAACGGGAACACCGCGTTGATGGCGTAGAACACGACCATGAACAGCACCGTGCCGATGATGTTGAAATACAGGTGAATCAGCGCCGCGCGCTTGGCGTTCTTGCTCGCGCCGACGGAAGAAATCAGCGCCGTCACGCAGGTGCCGATATTCTGACCCATGATGATCGGCAGCGCCGCGCTGTATTTCACCGCGCCCGTCACGCACAGCGCCTGCAAAATGCCGACGGAAGCGGAGGACGACTGGATGATCGCCGTCAGCAGCGCGCCCGCAATCACACCCAGAATCGGGTTGGTGAACATCAGCAGCAGGTTCGTAAATTCCGGCACGTTCGCCAGCGGCTTGACCGCGCCGCTCATCATCTCCATGCCGGTCATCAGCACGGCGAAGCCGATCATAATGCTGCCCGCGTCGTGCTTTTTATCGCCCTTGGCAAAGAGCAGCAGGCACACGCCGATAAACGCCAGCACCGGCGTGAACGTCGCCGGTTTGCACAGCGTCAGTAGCAGGCTGTCGCCCTGAAGCCCCGTCAGCGACAGAATCCAGCTCGTGATCGTCGTGCCGATATTTGCGCCCATAATCACGCCCGCCGCCTGCGAGAGGCGCATGATGCCGGAATTGACGAAGCCGACCACCATCACCGTCGTCGCCGACGAAGACTGGATCACCGCCGTCACGCCCGCGCCCAGCAGCACGGCCTTGATCTTGCTCTTGGTCAGGCTTTCCAGAATTCCCTCCAGCCTGCCGCCGGAAGCGCGGGTCAGCCCCTCGCCCATCACGTGCATACCATACAAAAACAGCGCAAGGCCGCAGAGTAAATTCAGCGCGTTAGTCATACCCATCCGCTTTTCTCTCCTCTATCATCACAACGTTGTGGTCATCCCCATCTTAACAATCCATTGTAAAACGGCAAACAACACTGTGTAAAATTTGAGTTAAGCGGGAAAAATGGGTTTCTTCCCTCGCGAACCTCAATCCTTCGGCATTTCCCCGGTCATGGCGAAAATCGCCCATTGCGCGATGTTGGTCGCGTGGTCGCCGATGCGCTCAAAATATTTGGCCACCATCAGCAAATCCGTCGCCGCCTCGCCGTTGTCCGCGTTTTGGCGAATCGCCCCGATCAGCTCGCCCTTCACCGCGTCAAACAGGTCGTCCACCACGTCGTCCCGCCCGATGACCCATTCGGCCTTGACCCTGTCCCGCTGGGCGAAGGCCTCCAGACTCTTGATGAGCATCACGCTCGTTTCCGTTGCCATCTGCCGAATCATCTTGCAGTTGAGCGCCGGCAGCTTTTCCAGCATCAGCTCGATTTCGGAGATATCCGCCGCGTGGTCGCCGATGCGCTCCATGTCCGTCGTCATCTTCAGCGCCGCGGAGACCATGCGCAGGTCGCCTGCCACCGGCTGCTGCGACAGGAGCAGGCTGTAGCACTGCTGCTCGATCTGCCGGTTCTGCTTGTCGATTTCCTCGTCGTAGGCGATGATCGAACGCGCCCGGTCGTGGTCGTGCTCCATCAGCGCCGCCACCGCCCCGCTGATGGCCATGCGGATCATCTCGCCCATTTCAAGCAGCGCCCCGTTCAGCTTTTGCAGCTCCATATCGTAATATTTTCGGCTCGTCATGCTTTTTTCCTCCTCAGCCAAACCGGCCGGTGATATAATCCTCCGTGCGCTTGTCCTTCGGCACGGAGAACATCTGCCCGGTCGCGCCGCTCTCGATGATTTCGCCCAGCAGAAAGAACACGGTCGTATCCGAAACGCGGACGGCCTGCTGCATATTGTGCGTCACCATCACGATGGTGTATTCCTTTTTGATGTCCATCACCAGATCCTCGATCTTGGATGTGGAAATCGGGTCGAGCGCGCTGGTCGGCTCGTCCATCAGAATCACCTCCGGCTTCACCGCCAGCGCGCGCGCGATGCAGAGCCGCTGCTGCTGGCCGCCGGAAAGGCCGAGCGCGCTTTTTTTCAGGCGATCCTTGAGCTCATCCCAAATCGCCGCGTCGCGCAGGCTCTTTTCCACAATTTCATCCAGCTCCGCCTTCTTCTTGACGCCGTGCGTCCGCGGGCCGTAGGCGATGTTGTCGTATACGCTCATCGGGAACGGGTTCGGCTTTTGAAAGACCATGCCCACCCGGCGGCGCAGCACGCTGACGTCCATGTTCTTGTCGTAGATGTCCTCGCCCATCAGGCGGATGTCGCCCGTGATCCGGCACCCCTCCACCAGATCGTTCATCCGGTTCAGGCTCTTGAGGAACGTGGATTTGCCGCAGCCGGAGGGGCCGATAAACGCGGTGATCTCCCCCGACGCGATATTCAGGTTGACGTTTTTGAGCGCATGGAAGCTGCCGTAATACAGCTCCATGTCTTTGACGGTAAATGCATCGGCCATAGGGCTTTATTCCCTGCCTTTCATCATCATTTTCGCAATCCGCGAGGAACCGAGGTTGATGAGCAGCACCAGCGCCAGCAAAACGACGCTCGTGGCATACGCCTGCTCGGTGTAAAGCCCCTCGGAGGCCTGTATGTACATGTGCAGCGCCAGCGTGCTGCCCGATTTCGTCAGTCCGGCGATTCGCTCCACCGTGCCGGAGGTATACATCAGCGCGGCCGTTTCGCCCACAATGCGTCCGATGGCCAGAATCACGCCTGAGAGAATACCGGGGATGGCCGTGGGCAGCACGATGCGCGCCACCGTGCGCAGCCGCCCCGCGCCCAGCCCAAAGCTCCCCTCGCGGTACATATCCGGCACGGAGAGCAGCGCCTCCTCCGTCGTGCGCATAATCAGCGGCAGAATCATAATCGACAGCGTCAGCGCGCCGGAGAGCATCGAGTACCCAAAATGCAGCTTGCCCGAGAAAAACAGCATGCCGAACAGGCCGTAGACGATCGAAGGGATGCCCGAAAGTGTCTCCGTCGTCACCCGCACCAGCGAAACGATTTTGCTCCCCTTTTTGGCGTATTCCACCAGATAGATGGCCGAGCCGACGCCGAACGGCACCGCGACCAGCAGCGAGAACAGCGTCATCGTGCAGGTGTTGATGATGGCGGGCAGCATCGACTGGTTTTCCGACGTATACGTCGGCGCGAACATCTCCGGCCGCAGATTCGGCACGCCGCGAACGAGCACATAGCTCACCAGAAAGCCCAGCACCAGCACCGTCACCGCCGCCGCCAGATGCGTCAGCAGCGCCAGCACCAGCGAACCGAAATGGTTTTTATATCGCCTCATGCCTTTTTCCCCCTCTTGAGCGCGGAGAAGCACAGGTTAATCAGCAGGATGAACACGAACAGCACCACGCCCGTGGCGATCAGCGCCTCGCGGTGCAGCCCGGTCGCGTAGCCCATCTCGATGACGATGTTGCCCGTCAGCGTGCGCACGCCCTGCAAAATGCCCTTGGGCATGCGCGGCTGGTTGCCCGCCACCATGATAACGGCCATCGTCTCGCCCATCGCGCGCCCCACGCCCAGCACAATCCCCGCCAGAATACCGCTCTTCGCGGCGGGCACGACGGCGGTATACACGCTGCGCTCGTGCGTCGCGCCCAGCGCCAGCGCGCCCTCGTAATAGCTCGTCGGCACGGCGCGCAGCGCGGGCTCGACCACGCCGATGATCGTCGGCAGAATCATAATCGCCAGCAGGATCGACGCGGTGAGCATCGCGTTGCCGCTGCCGTCCCATCTTTCGCCGAGCGCGCGCACCGCGGGCACGAGCACCACAATGCCGAAAAAACCGTATACCACCGACGGAATCCCCGCCAGCAGCTCCACCGCGGGCTTGAGCACGCGATACAGCCCCTTCGGGCAGAAGAACGCCAGATAAACCGCCGTCAGCAGCGCCACCGGCACGCCCAGCAGCAGCGCGCCCGCCGTCACGTATACGCTGCCCACAATCATCGGGAAAATGCCGTAGATATCCGCGCCGGGCTTCCACCGCGTGCCGGAAAGGAATTTCAGCACGCCGATTTCCCCCATCGCGGGCAGGCCGTTGGCCAGCAGAAACGCGCAGATCAGCGCCACGCACAGCACGGATACGCACGCCGCCGCCAGAAAGACATATTCCATCACGCGCTCCAGCAGCGCCCGTTTTTTGTAGCTTCGCTCCATATCATCACCCGCAAAAAAATTCCACTGCCGCGCCATCCCCCTCAGGGAACCGCCTCGGCAGTGGAAGGATGTTTTTTTACTTCACAATCTCATTCCACTTCGTCGCATCGCCAAGGAAAATGGAAGCGATCTGCTCGACGGTCATATCCTCCGTCGGGTTTTCCAGATTGACGATCACGGCGATGCCGTCCATCGCGATGGCCTGATGCGCCAGCGCCGCCGCCTCGTCCTCCTTCAGCTCGCGGGAGGCCATGCCGATGTCGTAGGTGCCCTCGATGGCGGAGGTCATGCCGGTGGTGGAATCGCTCGTCAGCAGCTCGATGTCCGCGTTCGCGTTGACCGCCTTATAGGCCTCGATCAGCTTCACCATCACCGGGGACACGGAGGAAGAACCGCCGACGACCAGCTTGCCGCTCGCGCCGTTGGCCGCGTAGGCCGCCGCGTCGCTGCTGCCGACATAGCCGTTCTCGTTGATGATCGCCTGACCCTCGGCGCTCATCACGTAGGCGATGAAGTCCTTGGAAAGGTCGCTCTGGCCGTCCGCCTTGTAGGCGATGTTGAACGGACGCGCGATCTTGTAGCTGCCGTCGGCCACATTCTGCGCCGTCGCCTCAACGCCCTCGATCTTCACGGCCTTCACCGTCTCGTTCAGCGAGCCGAGGGAGACGTAGCCGATCGCCTGCGTGTCGCCCGCGACGGTCATCAGCATGGCGGCGGTGTTGTTGGTAATCTGCGCGTCGTCGGTGGTCATATCGACCTTCTTGCCGTCGATCTTCTGCTCCACGCCCGTCAGCTCGACAAACGCGCCGCGTGTGCCGGAGCCCTCCTCACGGGAGATGACGGTGATGGATTTGTCCGCGCTGAAATCCGCGCAGGCGGTCGAGGCCACACAGGTCAGGGCAAGCGCGGCCAGCGCCGCGATTTTGGCAATCTTGTTCATGTTGATTTTCTCCTCTTTCTTCACGTTCTTTGAGTGAATGTCGGGATTTTTTTCGTCCTCATCTGAGAACGAGGTTATTGTAAAACCGACGTGTAAAATCAAAAAGCGCAGACGTGTAAAAAAAAGGAAAAGATCAGGAAAAGCGGGATATGCCCCGTTTTTAGCATTTCCCGCCATAGACAAGGAGCCATTCTCCCGCTCCGGGAGAATGACTCTCAGTTTGTTGACATAAGCAAACTTGGCTTGGATAGCAAAATCAAGAAATCCAGCTATTCTTTCATTTGCAGAAAGGGCTATTCTCCCCCCTTCGGGGGGAGAATAGCTTTTTGTCTACAGTCTGAGAGCCATTCTTCCGTTTCGGAAGAATGGCTCTCTTGATTGTTCGCATGGCGTTATCCCTGCGTCTCCAGCTTCTCGCAGCCGCGCAGCATCGCGCTTCTGGCACGCGGGTTGCGCTCGACCTCCTGCGCGTCCGGCTTGATTCCGCCGCCGCCCAAAACGCGCACGACCGGCTTTTTGCCGCAGATGCACACCGGGATTTTCGGCGGGCAGGTGCAGGGATTCGCCAGCCGCCGGAACGTCTGCTTGACGATGCGATCCTCCAGCGAGTGGAACGTCAGCACCGCCAGATGGCCGCCGGGGTTCAGCAGCTCCACCATGTCCTCCAGCGCCTTTTTGAGCGGGTCCAGCTCGTCGTTGACCGCGATGCGCAGCGCCTGAAACGTGCGGCGCGCGCTGTGGCCGTTGTCCTGCATGCGCACTTTTTTGGGGATGGCCGCGTCCACGCACGCCACCAGATCGCTCGTCGTCTCCAGCGGCTTCTGCGCGCGGTGCTCGCAGATGATCTGCGCGATGCGCGCCGCCCACTTCTCCTCCGAGTAATCGCGCAGAATGCGGGTGATCTCCGCCGCACTCCACGTGTTGACGATCTCCCGCGCCGTCAGCGGCTGATCCTGATCCATGCGCATGTCCAGCGGCGCGTCCGCGTGGTAGGAGAAGCCGCGCTCGGCGGTGTCGAGCTGATGGCTGCTCACGCCGAGGTCAATCATCATGCCGTCGATTTTTTCCACGCCGCGCTCAGCCAGCAGCGCCTTAACGTCGTGAAAATTACCCTTGACGGCGGTGAAGTTGCCCGCCGCGCCGAGGCGCTCCGTCGCCGCCGCCAGCGCGTCGTTGTCGCGGTCGATGCCGTAGAGGTGCCCCGTGCCGTTCAGCCGACGCAGAATCTCCGCGCTGTGGCCGCCGCCGCCCAGCGTGCCGTCCACATAGACGCCGCCCTCGCGCACGTCGAGCATATCCACCGTGGGCATGAGCATCACGCTCACATGTTCAAAATTCATCGCTTGCCCCTTTCTTCCCTCAGCACCGTTCTCATCTCGCCGATCAGATACAGCGAGCCCGCGCAGACGACGTTGCCCTCCGGCCCGGCCAGCCGCCGTGCCTCTTCCAGCGCGTCCTTCACATGGGCAAAGGCGTAGGCGCGGATCCCCTGCGCCTCAAATTCCTTCGCCAGCTCCCCGGCGGGCATGGCGCGCGGGTTATTCGGCTGCGTGCAGACGACGCAGCGCACGCGCGCGGCGAGGCGCTGGCACATCTTTTCCGTCTCCTTGTCGCGCATCATCGCGCTGATGAGCACGGTGTTCTCCTTCGGCATCCACCGGTCGAGGTAGCCGCAGAGCGCGCGAACGCCGGGGTCGTTGTGCGCGCCGTCGAGCAGCACGCGCCCGAAGTATTCCAGCCGACCCGGCCAATGCACGTCCGCCAGCCCCGCGCGAACGGCGCTCGTCGGAATCTTGAAGCCCTTTTTCTTGAGCGCCAGCAGCGCGCCCAGCGCCGCGCAGGCGTTATCCGCCTGATGACGGCCGCAGAGGGAGACGGTCAGCGCTTTGAGCCGCTCGCCGCCGAAAGCCACGTCGAACGTGATCCGCGTGCGCTCTTCCCTGACGTTTTCCGCCATCAGGGAAAGGATGGGCAGCTCCTTGCCCTTCGCCGCCGCCAGCAGCACGCCGCGCGCGGCCTTCTCCTGCCGCCCCAGCACGACGGGCACGCCGGGCTTCATGATCCCCGCCTTTTCCAGCGCGATCTGCTCGATCGTGTCGCCGAGGAGCTGCATGTGATCCATGCCGACCTCGGTGATGACGCTGACCGCCGGGGTGATGATATTCGTCGGGTCGAGCCGGCCGCCGAGACCGACCTCGATCACCGCGACATTGACCTTTTCCTTCGCAAAGCAGCAAAACGCGAGCGCCGTGCCCAGTTCGAACTCGGTGATCTGCACGCCGTCCTTTTCGCAGGCCTCCACCGCGGGCCATACGCTTTCCACCAGCGCGGCCAGCTTATCGCCCGCAATCGGTTCGCCGTTGATGCGGATGCGCTCGTTGTATACCTCGATATACGGCGAGGTGTACAGTCCGGTCTTGTACCCCGCCGCGCGGAGCACGCGCTCGATCATCGCGCAGCAGGAGCCCTTGCCGTTCGTTCCGGCGACGTGCACCATGGTCAGCTTCTCCTGCGGATTGCCGAGCCTGCCCATCAGGGCGCGCATATTTTCAAGGCCGTTTTTGCAGCCGGTCGGGTATACGCTGTGAATCCTTTCAATCGCTTCTTTTTCCGTCATGGGGAATCCCCCCTTTCATCCTTTTTTATAAGCCATAAAAGAAGGGTTGTCAAGCCCGAATCGTCCTGACAGCCCTTTGATACTAATTCGCAGTTAAAATGCTTAACAGAGCGCATCAGATTTTTTGTTCTGACGAAGCCAAGTGAAGTGAGGCGTACTGGAGGTACGTTGAACGGAACGAGGCAAAGTCAGAGCGAAAAAGATGGTGCGCGGATTAAGCCATTTTAACAAGAATTAGTATGAGATTTACATATTTGCGAGATCCTCGATGCGCGCGTTCAGCTTGACCAGCTTGTCGCGGGCGACGGCCAGCTTTTCGCGCTCCTGCTCAACGAGCTGCGCCGGGGCCTTGCCCGTGAAGCCGGGGTTATTCAGCTTCGCTTCGCCGCGCTCGATGTCGCGCTGCACGCTGTCGCGCTCCTTGGTCAGGCGCGCGGTCTCCTTGGCCACGTCCACAAGGTCGCCCAGCGGGATGAACAGCTCGGCCGCTTCGCTGACGGCGGAAACCGTCTTGGCCGGGGCTTCCTCATCCTGCGCGAGGAGCTGCATGCCGCTCGCCCACGCGAGGCGGCCGAAGTACTCGCCCGCGCCCTCCATGGCGTGCTCCCAGCCCGCCTTCGGGCGGACGATCAGGTGCGCGCGGCGGCCGACGGAAACGTTCATCTCCGCGCGGAGGTTGCGGACGGCGCGGATCACGTCCATCACGCCCTCCATCTCGTGCGCTTCCTGCGGGAAATTCATCGCGTCGTCAACCTTCGGCCAGTCGGAAAGCATGATCGTGCCCTCCGTGCCGGGGATGTAGCGATACACCTCGTCGGTGATGAACGGCATGAACGGGTGAAGCATCTTGAGCAGGCAGATGAGCACATGGCGCAGCACGGCCAGCGTCGCCGCGCGGCCCTCGCCGTTCAGGCTGACCTTCGCCAGCTCGATGTACCAGTCACAGAACTCGCTCCACGCGAAATCATAAATCTTCTGCGCGGCCAAACCGAGGTCATAATCCTCAAAGTGCGCGCTGACCTCGCGGATGGTGTCGTTCAGGCGGGTGAGAATCCACTGGTCGGCGGCGCAGAGCGTCTTGCCTTCCAGCGTCTCCGCCTGGTCGCCCATGTTCATCAGCACAAAGCGGCTCGCGTTCCAGATCTTGTTGGCGAAGTTGCGGGCGGATTCGACCTTGTCCGTGGAGAAGCGCATGTCGTTTCCGGGGCTGACGCCCATGACCAGCGAGAAGCGCAGCGCGTCCGCGCCGTACTGGTCGATGATCTCCAGCGGATCGACGCCGTTGCCCAGCGACTTGCTCATCTTGCGCCCCTGCGCGTCGCGCACAAGGCCGTGAATCAGCACGGTGTGGAAGGGCGGCTTGCCCATCTGCTCGATGCCCGAGAAGATCATGCGGGCGACCCAGAAGAAGATGATGTCGTAGCCCGTCACCAGCACGCTGGTCGGGTAGAAATACGACAGATCGGCAGTCTGCTCCGGCCAGCCGAGCGTGGAGAACGGCCACAGCGCGGAGGAGAACCAGGTATCCAGCACGTCCTCATCCTGCGCAAGGTGCGTGCAGCCGCACTTCGGGCAGACGGTCGGCGTTTCGCGCGCGACGATGACCTCGCCGCAGTCGTCGCAATACCACGCCGGGATGCGGTGACCCCACCAGAGCTGGCGGGAGATGCACCAGTCGCGGATGTTCTCCATCCACGTCATGTAATTCTTCGCGAAGCGCTCCGGCACAAAGCGAACCTCGCCGCTTCTGACGCACTCGACAGCCGGCTTGGCCAGCGGCGCCATCTTCACAAACCATTGCTTGGAGACCATCGGCTCGATGGTCGTGTGGCAGCGGTAGCACGTGCCGACCTCGTGCGCCAGCGGCTCGACGCGCTTGAGATAGCCGCCCGCTTCCAGATCCTTGACGATGGCCTTGCGGGCCTCCATCGTCGTCATGCCCGCGTACTTGCCGCAGTCGATCACGCGCGGCTCGCCGACGGTCGCCTTGCCGCTGGCAAAGAGCGCGTCGTTCTCCGCCTTCTCCTTCGCGCCGGTCATGCGGCCGTCGTAGGTGAACACGCGGACGATGGGCAGGTTGTGGCGCTGGCCGACCTCAAAGTCATTCGGGTCGTGCGCCGGGGTGATCTTCACCACGCCGGTGCCCTTTTCCATGTCGGCGTGCTCGTCGCAGACGATCGGAATTTCGACGTTCATCAGCGGCAGGATGACGTGGCAGCCGTGCAGATGCGCATAGCGCGGGTCGTTTTCGTTGATGGCCACGGCGGTATCGCCCAGCATCGTCTCCGGGCGGGTCGTCGCCAGTTCAAGCTGCTCGCCCGTCTCCTTGACGGTGTAGAGCAGGTGCCAGAAGTGCCCCTCCTGCTCCTGATACTCCACCTCCGCGTCGGAAATGGAGGTGTTGCAGCACGGGCACCAGTTGACCATGCGGTTGCCGCGGTAGATCAGCCCCTTTTCGTAGAGGCTGTTGAAGACCTCGGTGACGGCCTTGCTGCATCCCTCGTCCATGGTGAAGCGCTCGCGGCTCCAGTCGCAGCTATTGCCCATGCGGCGGGTTTGGCGGACGATGCGTCCGCCGTATTCGTTCTTCCATGCCCACGCGCGGCGCAGGAATTCCTCGCGGCCGACGTCGTGCTTGTCGAGCCCTTCCTTGCGCATGGCCTCGACGATCTTCACCTCCGTGGCGATGGAGGCGTGATCCGTGCCCGGCAGCCAGAGCGTCGGGTCGCCCTTCATGCGGTGGTAGCGCGTCAGGCTGTCCTGAAGCACGCCGTCCATCGCGTGACCCATGTGAAGCTGGCCGGTGATGTTCGGCGGCGGCATCACGATGGTAAAGGGCTGCTTGCCCTCCACGCGGTGCGCCACGAACGCGCCGGTCTCCTCCCACTCCTTGTAGAGCTCTCCTTCGATGGCCTGCGGGTTATACACCTTGTCCATCTGAGCGGCTTTGTTTTCCATAGTCGTTTCCTTTCTCTCTATGCTCCATCATTAAACGGTAAACACCATCAACGCGCCGACGACGGCCAGCGCCACGCCGAGCAGCTTCATCTGCGGCACATTCTTCTCCCTGTGGCAGAGCTTGTCGCTGAAAAACGTCAGCAGCGCGCCGACCGCCAGGGCGCAGATTCCCGGAATCATACCCGCCTGAAAATTCATACGCATGTCTCCCTTGTGACGGAAGGAGTAAAAAAACGCAGACCGCCTCGCCCCAAAGGACGCAGCGCTCTGCGTGGTACCACCTTCATTTACACCCAAAAGGATGCCTCTTTGCGCTGTATCGGGCGCACCCTGTCCCTCCAAAGCGACCTTCCGCGCGCACTCTCTCCGAATCGCCTTGCAGCCCATGGGCGATTCTCTCTGACGGCGGCACGCGCGTACTCCTCTTTTTCAACGGGAAGCTCATATACATGGATTATTATAGGCGGTTTTCGCCGGGTTGTCAACGGATTTCTTTTTTCATCCGTTCCACCTTTCCAGCAGCGCCCGCCCCAGTTCGCTGTCAACGTCCACCTTGCGGGCAAAGCAGCAATCCGAGGCGCTCATTTTTTCCAAATCGCCCATGTTCAGCACGGCAGGCAGGCCGCGCTCCGGCTCGTTCCAGATGGAAAAATGCAGCTCCCGGTTGACGATCCGCGGCTCAAACGCCGTGCCGGAAAACACATTCTGAAAATAGAATTCCTCCGGGATATACGTCGTGCGGAGCCTGCGCAGCAGCTTCTTCCCCTCGCGGCCGGAGACGGCGTACTGCGCCGCGTCGCGCGGCAGGCTCAGCCAGACCATGCCCTTATACGGCAGCGCCAGCCTGCGCCGAATGTGCAGCTTATCCTGCCAGCGGTCGATGCGGCCGACCCAGTTCTGCGTCCTCTCCGACGGATCACGGTAGTTGAGCCAATGCATGAAGTGATAATGCTCGTAGCGGTGCGCCAGCTCCGGGTTTTCCGCCGTGCTCAGCCGCTGCATGAACAGGCGCGTCTCGCCCGCAAACCGCCGCTCCATCTCGTCCGCGCAGAGCAGCGGCACATCCTGCGCGCTCATCAGGTGCAGATAATCCACGCGCTCATCCTCAAGCGCCATGCGGCACAGGTCGAGCAGCGCGTAGAGGTGGCAGACGCTGCCCCAGTTGACCTTATATTTACGAATCGCGCGCACATTGGGCAGCGCGTTCAGTTCGTCCACCTGCCGCGCCGTAATCGCCCCCTGCGCGTCCGCGTGGATCACGCAGAGCCCCCTTCGGCTCAGCGCCAGCGTCAGCGTTTTGAGCGCCTCATAATCCTTATAAGCCGTGATGACAAACGCCTGCATGGTTTCATCCTTTCCGGGGGGTACGTTGAGGGCTTTGCCCTCAAACACCCAACAGGAACCTGAGGTTCCTGTACCTCCCGCCTTTTCAATCATACCGTTTTTCAAACGCAAAAGAGCCGCTGAAATCAGCGGCTCGCGATCTCTATTCTATTTTACAGGATATACTGCCTCATGTCCAGCTTTTTACCGTCCCCGCCGAGGTGTTCGGCCACATAATCGCCGTTGATCGTCACATCCACGTCCGGCATATCGCCGCCCGCGTTGAAGGAGATATCCTCCAGCATCTTTTCAAACAGCGTATGCAGGCGGCGCGCGCCGATATCCTCGCGGGTTTCGTTTTCCTGCTGCGCGGCCTGTGCCAGCGCGTCCAGCGCGGATTCCTCAAAGTGCAGATGCACGTGATCGACGGCCAGCAGCGCCTCGTATTGGCGGGTCAGCGCGTTATCCGTCTGGCTCAGAATCGCCTTGAAATCCTCGCGGGTCAGCGGCTTCAAATTCACGCGCACCGGGAAACGCCCCTGGAGTTCGGGAATGAGATCCGTCACCTTCGCCACATGGAACGCGCCCGCCGCGATAAAGAGCATGTAATCCGTCTTGACCACGCCGTATTTGGTGTTCACCGTGCTGCCCTCGACGATCGGCAGGATGTCGCGCTGAACGCCCTCGCGGCTCACATCCGGGCCGTTGGCGGAGCGCCCGGCCACCTTGTCGATCTCGTCGATGAAGATGATGCCGTCCTGCTCGGCGCGGCGCAGGGCTTCCTCCGTCACCGCGTCCATGTCGATCAGCTTATCCTCTTCCTCGGCAACCAGCAGGCGGCGTGCGTCGGCGACCTTCATGCGGCGCATCTTGGTCTTTTTTGGCATCATGTCGCCCATCATCGAGCCAATGTTCACGCTCGCGCCGTTGATCTCCACGTCCTTCGGCGCGTCCTCCACCTCGACCTCGATCTCCATGTCCTCCAGCTCGCCGCGCTGAAGCTGGGCGCGCAGCTCGTCCGCCTTCTGGGCGATGCGCTGCTTTTCCTCGGCGGGCAGCTCCGGCTGCTTGGGTTTGTTGCCCAGCAGCACGTCAATCGGGTTGACCGGCTTGCGGTTCGGGTGCAGAATCAGGTCGATGATGCGCTCCTCGGCGAGCACGGTCGCGCGCACCTTAACCTTCTGGCTGGCCTTCTCCTTGCAGATCCGCACGCTGGCCTCGACCAGATCGCGGATGATGCTCTCCACGTCGCGGCCGACATAGCCGACCTCGGTGAACTTCGTCGCCTCAACCTTGACAAACGGCGCGTCCACCAGCTTGGCCAGACGGCGGGCGATTTCGGTCTTGCCCACGCCCGTCGGGCCGACCATCAGGATGTTTTTGGGCACGATTTCATCCCGGAGTTCCTCCGGAAGCTGCGCGCGGCGATAGCGGTTGCGCAGGGCGACGGCGACGGCGCGCTTGGCCTCGTCCTGACCGATGATATAGCGATCCAGCTCGCGAACAACCTGTTTCGGCGTCAATTCCATATCAGGCATCCTCCACAATCACGTTATGGTTGGTGAACACGCAGATATCCGCCGCGATATGCAGCGCCTTTTCGGCGATTTCGTGCGCGGAAAGATCGGTGTTCTCCTTGAGGGCGCGCGCGGCAGCCATCGCATAGTTGCCGCCGGAGCCTACGGCCGCGACGCCGTCATCCGGCTCGATGACCTCGCCTGTGCCGGAGACGATCATCAGCGTTTCGCCGCTGGCGACGATCAGCATGGCCTCCAGCTTGCGCATGGCCTTGTCGCTGCGCCATTCCTGCGCCAGCTCGACGGCGGCGCGCTCCAGATTGCCGGAATACTGCTCCAGCTTCGCCTCAAAGCGCTCAAAAAGCGAAAAAGCATCTGCAAAGCGGTCGCAGAGCGCGAAGGCGTCCGAAACCGTTCCGGCAAAGCCGGTGACGACCTTGCCGCCGTAGATGCGGCGAACCTTGTGCGCGGTCGCCTTGAAGATGGTGCTTTCGCCCATCGTCACCTGACCGTCGCCCGCGACGGCGATTTTGCCGTCCTTCCTGACGGCGCAGATGGTGGTACCCTTGAGTGTCATCTATGTTTACCTCCGATAAAAACCGATGTTTTTCCATTATTATAACACGCCGCCCCGATTTTGAACAGGGCGGCGTGCGGGGAGTCAATTTTGAAGCGTCCGGTCAAAATCGCAGGCCAGCGGATTGCTGCGGATGGCCTCGATGGTATCCAGCGCGCGCGCCGCGACGTGGGCATAACGCTCCTGCTTGTTGCGGATGCGCTTTTCGCAGGAATCAATCAGGCCGAAATTGGCATTCATCGGCTGGAAATCGGCCGTCGCGCCGGAAACATGGTGCGCCAGCGCGCCGATGGCCGTGCGCGTCGTGAAATCGACCGGCGGCAGGCCGAGCATGCGCCGCGCCAGCGAAATGCCCGCGACGAGGCCGCTGGAAGCGCTCTCCACATAGCCCTCCACGCCGGTCATCTGCCCGGCGAAATACAGGCCGGGGCGGCCGATCATGCCGTATTGCGCGTCGAGGAAGCCCGGCGAATGGAGGAACGTGTTGCGATGCATCACGCCGTAGCGCAGGAACTCCGCGTTTTCAAGGCCGGGGATCATGGAGAAGACGCGCTTCTGCTCGCCCCACTTGAGCCGCGTCTGGAAGCCGACGAGGTTATACATCGTCCCCGCGCTGTTCTCCGCGCGGAGCTGCACGGCGGCGTAGGGCTCGCGCCCGGTTCGGGGATCGACGAGGCCGACGGGCTTCATCGGCCCGAACGCCATCACCATTTCCCCGCGCGCGGCCATCACCTCGATGGGCATGCAGCCCTCGAAGACCTGCGTGCCGTCAAACCCGTGCACATCGGCCTTTTCGGCGTTCAGCAGCGCCTGATAAAACGCCTCGTATTCCTCGCGGTTCATCGGGCAGTTGAGGTAATCGTCGCCGCGGCCGTAGCGCCCCTGCCGAAACACCTTCGTCATATCCAGCGATTCGCCGGAGACGATCGGCGCGGCCGCGTCGTAAAAATTCAGCGTTTGCAGCCCCGGCAGCGCGGCGATTTTCTCCGCCAGCTTATCGCTGGTCAGCGGCCCGGTGGCGATGACGGCGTTGGTCTGCGGCAGCTCATCCGCCTCGCGGAGGACGACCTCAATCAGCGGATGGCTGCGCACGGCCTGCGTCACATAATCCGAAAACTTTTCGCGATCCACCGCCAGCGCGCCGCCCGCGGGCACGCGCGTCGCGTCCGCCGCCTTGAGGATGAGGCTGCCAAGCTGGCGCATCTCCTCCTTGAGCAGGCCGACGGCGTTGGTCAGCTGGTCGCTTCTGAGCGAATTGGAGCAAACCAATTCGGCAAAGCCCGCGCTGTGGTGCGCAGGCGTAAAGGCGTGGGGCTTCATTTCGTGCAGGGTCACGGGCACGCCGCGCCGGGCAAGCTGCCACGCCGCCTCGCACCCTGCCAGCCCCGCGCCGATCACAATCGCTCTTTCCATCATTCGTTCTCTTCCTGCGGCGCGGGAATGCGCTCGCGGCAGGTTTCGTTCGCACAGACGTAGAAATCGCCCTTTTTCGTGCGGGAAAGCGTCATGTAGCTTCCGCACTTCGGGCACTTCTCCCGAACCGGCATCTCCCAGGAGACGAAATCGCATTCCGGGTAGCGCTCGCAGCCGTAGAACTTGCGTCCCTTGCGCGAGGTCTTCTGCAAGAGCTTGCCGCCGCACTTCGGGCAGGGCGCGTCGATTTCAATCTGAATCGCCTTCGTGTTGCGGCAGTCCGGGAAGTTCGGGCAGGCCAAAAACCGGCCGTAGCGCCCCAGCTTGTAGACCATCATCGCGCCGCACTTGTCGCAGGGCACATCGGAAACCTCGTCCTTGATTTCGACCTTTTCGATCTTGGCCTCCGCGTTTTCCAGCGTCTTTTCAAACGGGCCGTAGAAATCGGAAAGCACCTTGTGCCAATCCAGCTTGCCCTCTTCCACCTCGTCGAGCTGCTCCTCCATGCCGGCGGTGAAGGCGATATCCACGATATCCGCGAAATACTCCTCCATCATGTTGGTAATCATAATGCCCAGCTCGGTCGGGAAGAGCTGCTTCTTTTCGCGCATGACGTACCCGCGCGCCAAAATGGTGGAGATCGTCGGCGCGTAGGTGGACGGGCGGCCGATGCCCTTTTCCTCCAGCGCGCGCACCAGTGAGGCCTCCGTGTAGCGCGGCGGCGCCTGCGTGAAGTGCTGCGTGGCCTCGTCGCCCAGCAGCTCCGCCTTGTCGCCCTCGTTCACGTCCGCCATCGCGCCGGCCTGCGCCTCATCCTGCGCGGGCGCGTCGTCCGTGCCTTCTTCATACACCGCCGTGAAGCCCGCGAATTTCAGCCGCTCGGCGCTCGAACGCAGAACCGCGCCGCTCTCGGAGGCGATTTCGATCTGCTGGGTTTCATACAGCGCGTCCGCCATCTGGCAGGCGACAAAGCGCAGATACACCAGCTTGTACAGGTTAAACTGATCCTTGGTCAGCGAGGCCTTGATCTCCTCCGGCCGCAGGTCGATGTTCGCCGGGCGGATGGCCTCGTGCGCGTCCTGCGCGCTCTTGCGCCCCTTGTAGACGTTCGGCTTCTCCGGCACATATTCCGCGCCGTAACGCGCCGCAATCGCCTCGCGCGCGGCGGCCACCGCCTCGTCGCTCAGGCGGACACTGTCGGTACGGATGTAGGAAATCAGGCCCAGCGTGCCGCGCCCCTCGATGTCCACGCCCTCGTAGAGCTGCTGGGCAATCTGCATCGTCTTGGCCGTGGTGAAGCCGAGCTTTCGGCTGGCCTCCTGCTGCAAATTGGAGGTCGTGAACGGCGGGGCGGGATGCTTGCGCTTTTCGCCGCGCTTCACGCTGCGGATGACAAAGCCGCCCTGTTCCACGCGCGCCTTCGCCGCGTCCGCCTGCGCCTGATCGGAAAGGCTCACGCGCTCGCCGTCCAGCGCGATCAGCCGCGCATGGAGCTGTTTGCCGCCCGCGCGCAGCTCCGCGTCCACAAACCAGTATTCCTCCGGCTCAAACTGCTCGATCTCGTGCTCGCGGTCAACCACCATGCGCGTGGCGACGGACTGCACGCGCCCCGCGGACAGCCCCTTCTTGATCTTCACCCAGAGCAGCGGGCTGATCTTGTAGCCCACCAGCCGGTCGAGCAGACGGCGCGCCTGCTGGGCGTTGACGAGCTGCATATTCACCGCGCGCGGCTGCTTGATCGCGCTCTTGACCGTCTTTTCCGTGATCTCGTTGAATTCCACGCGGCATTCGCTCTCCGGGTCGATGCCCAGAATGGTCGCCAGATGCCACGAAATCGCCTCGCCCTCGCGGTCAGGGTCCGTCGCGAGGATGATGGATTTCGCGCCCTTCGCCTCTTTGCGGATGCGCTCGAGCACCTCGCCCCGGCCGCGAATGGTGATGTACTTCGGTTCAAAATCGTGCTCGACGTCCACGCCAAGCTGGGATTTGGGCAAATCCCGAACGTGCCCCTGCGAGGCCTCCACCTTGTAGTTTCGGCCTAAAAATTTCGAAATGGTGCGCGCCTTCGCGGGCGACTCCACGATAACCAGCTTGTATGCGGGCTTACGACTGTTCAAATCCAATTCCTCCAACGCGGCGGAAAACCCGCCGTATTCTCTTCACGCTTCAAAACACACGCGCCTGAGCCAAGCGCGGGAAAATCCCCGCTTTTCATCCCGCCGGCGGCGGGATAAACGCGGCTCAAGGCAACTGCCAAACGTCAAAAAGGATACCAGCCCTTTTTGAATCTGTCAAGGCCGCAATTTGAATTTCGTAGGAAGTTTCTTCATTAGTATGCGGTTTTATGCGCGTTTTCAGCCCGTCATCTGCGTCCCCGGCGCGTATCTCGTTCCGGCCAGCGGCGTGACCAGCCCATCCATTTCCATCTCGATGAGCAGCGCGCCCAGCTCGTCGCTCTCCAGCCCGCTGACCGCGCAGAGCGCGTCAAAATCCGCCTCGCCCGCCAGAAGCGCGGCGCAGATCGCCCGCTGCGTTTCATCCAGCCCGCCGGGGATGTGCGGCTTCCTTTCCGCCGGCGCTTCCATCGGCGCAACCGCCGCCTGCGCGGCCTTCGGCGCGTCCTTCGGTTCGATCACCAGCGCGGAGAGAATATCCGCCGCGCCCGTCACCAGCCGCGCGCCCTCGCTGATGAGCATGTTGGGCAGCTGCGCGCCGGGGCTGTCCACATTGCCGGGCAGGGCGAACACCTCGCGCCCGTTTTCCAGCGTCCGCGTCGCGGTATTCAGCGCGCCGCTGCGCCGCGGCCCCTCCGTGACCAGCGTGCCCAGACACATGCCCGCAATGATGCGGTTGCGCTGCAAAAAGCTGTATCGGCTCGGCGGCGTTCCCGGCGCGTATTCGCTGACGACGCTCCCGCCGCTTTCCAAAATCCGCCGCATCAGCGGCTTGTTCTCCTGCGGATAGGGCTTATCCAGCGCGCTGCCCAGCACGGCGACGGTTCGCCCGCCGCCATCCAGCGCGCCCGTATGCGCCGCCGCGTCGATGCCCAGCGCCAGACCGGAAACGACGCAGACGCCGGTTTGCGCCAGCTCGGCAGCAATTTCCCGCGTGTGCGTCAGGCCGTAGGCGCTCGCCCGCCGCGTGCCGACCACGGCGACGGGGAAGCGATCCGTCAAATCCGTCTCGCCGTAGACATAGAGCAGGTGCGGCGGGTGGGCGATCTGCCGAAGCAGCGGCGGATACTGCGCGTCCTCGCGCAGGACGAGCGCCATCTTCTTTTTCGCCAGGCCGCCAAGCAGGCGCGCTTCATCCGCAATCGCGTGCCGGAGCAGCGCCAGCCCCTTTTCCTGAAGCTGCGCCGCGTACAGCCCCGGCTCGGCCAAAATCGCCAGCGCGCTCCCCGCCGCGCGCAGCGCCGCCTCCCGGCGGCCATAGCTCACGCCCGCACCGACCAGAATCGCCATCGCTTCGGATTCAAGCATTTCGTTTTCCCCTTATTTCCAGTAATTTCCTTCCAGATTGCGATACCGCAGCGCTTCCAGAATATGCGCCTTGCCGATGTTCTCCTCCCCCGCGAGGTCGGCGATTGTCCGCGCGACCTTGCGCACCCGGCTGACCGCGCGCATGGAGAGGTTATATTTGTCGCAAGCCTTGCCGATCAGCTCGCGGCAGGCGTCGTCCAGCGGGCAGAACTGTTCGAGCTGGCGCGCGGAAAGCTCCGCGTTGCTGCTGACGCCCTCGCCCGCGTATCGCGCCTGCTGCCGCCTGCGCGCGGCCTGCACACGCGCGTGAATCGCCTCGGAGGGCTCTTCCGGCGCGCTCTCGGTGATCTGGCGCACGGGGACGGCCGTGACCTCGAGCTGCATGTCGATTCTGTCCAGCAGCGGCCCGGAGATGCGCCCCAGATAGCGCGCGATTTCCTTCTGGGTGCAGCGGCAGGGCTGCGTCGAGCTGCCGTAATTGCCGCAGGGGCACGGGTTCATCGCCGCGACGAACATCGCCCGCGCGGGGTATTTCGCCTGCGCGCTGACGCGGACGACGCTGACAAAGCCATCCTCCAGCGGCTGGCGCAGGGCTTCCAGCGCGCCCCGGTCGTACTCCGGCAGCTCGTCGAGGAACAGCACGCCGTTGTGCGCGAGGCTGATTTCGCCGGGGCGCGCCTTGGTGCCGCCGCCGACCAGCGCCACCGCGCTGACCGTGTGATGCGGCGCGCGAAACGGCCGCTCGGCCATCAGCCCCGCGTCGGCCGCCAGCGTGCCCGCCGCGCTGTGGATGCGCGTCACTTCCAGCGCTTCCTCCAGCGTCATATCCGGCAGAATTCCCGGCAGGCAGCGCGCCATCATCGTCTTGCCGCTGCCCGGCGGGCCGATCATCAGCACGTTGTGGCCGCCCGCCGCCGCGATTTCCAGCGCGCGCTTCGCGCCCTTCTGGCCGCGCACATCCGCGAAATCGCACAGGATTTTCTTTTCGCCCAGCAGCTCGGCATAGGGTCTGGCGCGCAGCGGCTCGATCTTCCGCCTGCCGCGCAGGTGGTCGATCGCCTCGCTCAGGTGCGCGACCGGCAGAACGTCCAGCCCCTCGATACAGGCGGCCTCCGCCGCGTTGGACGCGGGCAGCATGATTGCGCGCAGGCCGCTTTCCTTCGCCGCAATGGCCATCGACAGCGCTCCGCGCACGCCCATCACCCCGCCGGAGAGCGACAGCTCGCCGACCGCCGCCATGCCCGCCATCGTCTCCGCGTCCAGCCGCCCCATCGACGCGAGAATCGCCAGCGCGATGGGCAGGTCGTAGGCCGGCCCCTCCTTGCGCACATCCGCCGGGGCGAGGTTGAGCGTCAGCCGCGCGACGGGGAAGGGCGTATGGCAGGCGGACATCGCCGCGCGCACCCGTTCCCGGCTCTCCTTCACCGCCGCATCCGGCAGGCCGACAATTTCAAACATCGGCATGCCGTCCACACAATATGCCTCCACCGTCACCGGGTAGCCCTGTATGCCCGTCAGCCCCATACTCTGAACACTTGCAAGCACGGCAAACACTTCCATTTCGTTCTTCTTTGTTTACAGAAAGTATATCATACGCATCCTGCGCAGGCAAGCGGAAAGGGGAAGCCGCTGCCGAAAATCATCTTTTCCGGCCGCCGTGCGCGCTCAAACCGCGCCCGCATCCGTCCCCTTTTTATTTTCGCCCGCCAGATCGGTTGCAAATCTGTCAACCGAGGCGTATAATGAGAATGGCGTTTATTTTATTCAAAGTCAATCACAAAGGAATTTTGCTGTCATGCGTTTTCAAACTGTTCACACCCCCACGTCGCTCACCGAAGGCCCGATCTCGCAGGCGCTGATCTCCTTCGCGCTCCCGCTGCTGCTGGGCAACCTGTTCCAGCAGCTCTATAACACGGCGGATTCCCTGATCGTCGGCAATTTTCTGGGCAGCGAGGCGCTGGCCGCCGTCAGCTCCTCCGGCAACCTGATCTTCCTGATGGTCGGTCTGGTCAATGGCGTCTCGATGGGCGCGGGCGTCGTCATCGCGCGCTATTTCGGCGCGAAGGATTACGACCGCATACAAAAGACCATCCACACGCTGCTGGCCTTCGGCCTCGTCGCGGGCGCGCTGCTGACGGTTGTCGGCGTCGCGCTCTCCCCGGTGATGCTGCGGCTGATGGATACGCCGGAGACGGTTCTGCCCGATTCCATCAGCTATTTCCGCACCTATTTCACCGGATCGCTGGCTTTCGTGCTCTATAACATCTGCATGGGCATTTTGCAGGCCGTCGGCGACAGCCGTCACCCGCTGCAATACCTGATTATTTCTTCCCTCGTCAACGTCGTGCTCGACCTGCTCTTTGTCGGCGTGTTCCATATGGGCGTGTGGTCCGCCGCCGCGGCGACGGCCATTTCCCAGTTGGTGAGCATGGCGCTATGCCTGCTCCGCCTGATGCGCAGCGAACGCGCGTACCGCGTCAGCCTGCGGAAAATCCGCTTTGACAGGCGCGCGCTCCTTGAAATTCTGCAAAACGGCCTGCCCGCCGGTCTGCAAAACAGCATCATCTCCATCGGCAACGTCGTCGTGCAGAGCAACATCAACCAGTTTGGCGCGGCGGCCATGGCGGGCTGCGGCGCGCACAGCCGCATCGAGGGCTTCGGCTTCCTGCCCGTCACCTGCTTCACGATGGCGCTGACCACCTTCGTCAGCCAAAACCTCGGCGCAAGGGCGTATGACCGCGTGAAGAAGGGGATTCGCGTGGGCATTTTCTGCTCGGTGACGATTGCGGAGACCGTCGCGCTGCTGATCTTCATCTTCTCCCCGAAGCTGATCGGCCTGTTCACCGGCGACGCGGAATCCATCGCCTTCGGCGTGATGCATGAGCGCACGACGACGCCGTTCTTCTTCCTGCTGGCCTATTCGCACTGCATGGCCGCCATCTTCCGCGGCGCGGGCAAATCCACCGTGCCGATGCTGGTTATGATGCTCTGCTGGTGCATCATCCGGGTCATCTACGTCACCGTCGCCGTGAAGTTCTTCCCCGTGCTGCAGACGGTCTCCTGGGCGTATCCGATCACCTGGGGGCTGAGCACGCTGGTGTTCACGCTCTATTACTTCAAGGCCGACTGGATGCATGCGTTCGAGCGGCGCGAAAAACACGCCTGATCGTCCTTTGGGCGCTCTCCCCCGTCGGCGGCTTCGCCGGCGGATTTTTTGTTTCTCCCGTTCGGGGCGCGCCCGTTCTGCCGAATATTGTATTTTCACACCCGTTTTTTTTGCACCTTTTCGCTTTTCAAGTCGAATCCTTTATGATATACTATATGATTGTTTGAAAGTAGCTCGGGAGCGTGTTTCGCGCTCCTTTACATCGCCCCAAGGAGGATCAACCCATGCCTGATACGCCGATGCCCGGTTCGCTCGCGGCCGAAACCGCCCGCCGCCGGACGTTCGCCATTATCTCCCACCCCGACGCCGGTAAAACGACGCTGACCGAAAAGCTGCTGCTTTATTCGGGCGCGATTCGCACCGCCGGTTCCGTCAAAGCCCGCAAGAGCGACAAACACGCCACCAGCGACTGGATGGATATCGAGAAACAGCGCGGCATTTCCGTGACCTCCTCGGCCATGCAGTTCGAGTTTGACGGCTACCACATCAACATCCTCGATACCCCCGGCCACCAGGATTTCTCGGAGGACACCTACCGCGTGCTCGTCGCGGCGGACAGCGCCGTGATGCTCATCGACGCGGCCAAGGGCGTCGAGGCACAGACCATCAAGCTGTTCAAGGTCTGCCGCCTGCGAAACATCCCGATTTTCACCTTCGTCAACAAGATGGACCGCGCGGGTAAAGACCCGTTTGCCCTGATGGAGGAGATGGAGCAGGTGCTCGGTATTCGCGCCTGCCCGATTAACTGGCCCATCGGCACGGATGGCGATTTCAAGGGCGTTTACCACCGCGATACCCAGATGGTGGAGCTTTACGAATCCGGCGACCACGGCAAGACGCGCGTGGAGAAGCAGGATGTGCCGCTAAACGATCCGCAGCTTCCGGAGCTGCTCGGCGAGCGCCTCTACAAGCGCCTGATGGATGAAATCGAGCTGCTGGATATCGCGGGCGATTCCTTCGATCTGGATCTTGTGCGCAAAGGCGAGCTGACGCCGATGTTCTTCGGCTCGGCCATCACCAACTTCGGCGTCGAGCCGTTCCTGACCCGCTTCCTCGAATACTCCACCCCGCCCGCCTCGCACGAGAGCGACGTGGGGCCGGTGGCGGCGGACGACCCGGATTTCTCCGGTTTCATCTTCAAGATTCAGGCCAACATGAACCCGGCGCACCGCGACCGTCTGGCCTTCATGCGCATCTGCTCGGGCGTGTTCACCAAGGGCATGACCGTCTGGCACAGCGGCAGCGGCAAGATGATTCAGCTCAAGCAGCCGCAGCAGTTCATGGCGGACGAGCGCGAGGCCGTTGAAAACGCCTATCCGGGCGACATCATCGGCCTGTTCGATCCCGGCATCTTCGCGCTGGGCGACTCGCTCTGCACGGGCAAAAAGCGCCGCTTCCCCGGCATTCCGATGTTCGCGCCGGAGTTCTTCGCCCGCGTGAGCAGCATCGACAGCCTCAAGCGCAAGCAGTTCGTCAAGGGCGTTTTGCAGCTCAGCGAGGAAGGCGCGATTCAGACCTTCAAGCGGCCGGGCATCGGCTTTGAGGAGATCATCGTCGGCGTGGTCGGCGTGCTCCAGTTCGAGGTGCTCGAACACCGCCTGAAGACGGAATACAACGCCGAGATCCGCCGCCAGCAGCTCCCCTACCGCTTCGTGCGCTGGATCACCAAGTCGCCGAAGGCCATCGAGGATTTGAAGCTCTCCAGCACCTCGTCTCTGGCCAAGGACGCGCGCGAGCGCGACGTGATCCTCTTTGAAAACGAGTGGTCGATCCGCTGGGCGCTTGAAAACAACGAAGGGCTGGAGCTGGCGGAAACCGCATCCCGTTTAGGCTGACATCCCCCCCACTGACATAAAACCGACATATCAACAGAAAGAAGGGCTTCCATTTGGAAATGATTCGTGAAAACCTCCGCAACATCGCCATCATCGCGCACGTTGACCACGGCAAGACTACGCTCGTCAACGAGATGCTCAAGCAGGGCGGCGTTTTCCGCGAAAACCAGCAGGTTGCCGACCGCGTGATGGACAATAACGCCATCGAGAAGGAGCGCGGCATCACCATTCTGGCGAAGAATACCTCCATGTACTATAAGGACGTGAAGATCAACGTCGTCGATACCCCCGGCCACGCCGATTTCGGCGGCGAGGTCGAGCGCGTGCTCAAGATGGTGGACGGCGTTCTGCTGCTCATCGACTCGTTTGAAGGCCCGATGCCGCAGACCCGCTTCGTGCTCCAGCACGCGCTGGCGCTCGGCCTGCCGGTCATCATCGTCATCAACAAGATGGACCGCCCGGACGCGCGCTGCGAGGAGGTCTACAACGAGGCCTTCGACCTGATGATCGACCTCGGCGCGGACGAAAGCCAGCTCGATACCCCGGTCGTCTACGCCAGTGCCCGCGCCGGCACCGCGACGCTCGACCCGAACGTGCCGAGCGAAGACCTGCGCCCGCTGTTTGAGACCATCCTCAAGTACATCCCCGCGCCGAAGGGCGACCCGGACGCGCCGGTGCAGATGCTCATCTCCACCATCGACTACAACGAGTTCGTCGGCCGTATCGGCATCGGCCGCATCTCCCGCGGCACGCTCAAGCTCAACAGCATGGCGACCCGCTGCAACAACCTCAACCCCGATCTCCACGAGAACTTCCGCCTGAGCAGCCTGTTTGCGTTCGAGGGGCTCAAGCGCGTGCCGGTGGAAAGCGCCAGCATGGGCGAGATCGTCGCCGTCACGGGCATTGAGGACATCATGATCGGCGACACCATCTGCGCGCCGGATACCGTCGAGCCGCTGCCCTTCGTCAAGATCACCGAGCCGACCGTCGCCATGACCTTCTCCGTCAACGACAGCCCGTTCGCCGGCCGCGAGGGCACCTACGTCACCTCCCGCCACCTGCGCGCCCGCCTGATGCGCGAGCTGCAGACCGACGTCTCCCTCCGCGTGGAGGAGACCGACTCCGCCGATTCCTTCCGCGTCAGCGGCCGCGGCGAGCTGCACCTCTCCGTGCTCATCGAGAATATGCGCCGTCAGGGCTACGAGTTCCAGGTTTCCAAGCCGGAGGTGCTCTTCCACTATGACGAGAACGGCAACAAGCTCGAGCCGATGGAGCGGATGGTCGCCGACGTGCCCAGCGAGTACGCGGGCGCCGTCATCGAGAAGATCGGCCGCCGCCGCGGTGTGATGGATAACATGTCCGGCACCGACCGCGTGCGCCTCGAGTTCACCGTGCCGAGCCGCGGCCTGTTCGGCTACCGCAGCGAGTTTATGACCGATACCCGCGGCGAGGGCGTGATGAGCGCCGTGTTTGACCACTACGAGCCGTATAAGGGCGATATCCCGCACCGCAGCGTCGGCGCGCTGGTTTCCACCGAGACGGGCGAAGCGGTCATGTACGGCCTGTTCTACGCGCAGGATCGCGGCACGCTGTTCTGCGGCCCGAACACCGCCGTCTACACCGGCATGATCGTCGGCCAGAACGCGCGTCAGGGCGATATCGACGTTAACGTCTGCCGCCAGAAGCACCTGACCTCCATCCGCAACGCCGCCGGCGCGGAGACCGCCATGAAGCTGACCTCCATGCGCACGCTGACGCTCGAGGAATGTCTGGAGTTCATCGACGACGACGAGCTGCTGGAGATCACCCCGAAGAGCCTGCGCATGCGCAAGCGTGTGCTGGAAACCGAGCTGCGCAAGAAGCTCGCCGCCAAGAAGCGCGCGGAAGCGAACAGCTAAGATATTTCATTCATCCGACCGGGATTTCCCCCGGCCGGATTTTTTTGCATCCAGATTGCCATTTTTCTGTCATACTCCAAATACGAACAGCTTATGTTGCATGAACAACTTTGTCTTTTGCTCAATGCGCCATAAGCTGTTTTTTTGTTTTTGGAGATTTTTTCCAATCTTCGTTTTGTCTAATTTCAGTCGTTATTCTTCGTTTTGTCTGAGACTGCCAAACTTCTTTTTCCCCCATTTACAACAGCCGCTCTTTTGTGCTATCATCTCTGCCGACAGAAGGAAAGCGCCGCAAAGCAGGCGTGAGCCGCTTCTGTTGATATACGTTTCTGTTCCTGTTTAGACAGAAAAAGGAGGTCTTTCTCAATGCTGAATTCTAATGTTGCCTTTGCGAACTGCGCAGACCGTATCGGCGAGGCGCGCACCGTTTCCGTGCGCGAGCTGGCGGACATGGTGGGCTTCATCTTCGGTATGGCCGTCTCCGTCGCCCTTGCGACGGGCGTTGCTCAGGTGATTGCGCTGCTGTAAGCGGCCTGATTCCGCGCATTGAAAGATTTGTGGAAAGGGCTATTCTCCCCCCCTTCGGGGGGAGAATAGCTTTTTGTCTGCAGTCTGAGGCTGTCAAGCAAAAAAACTTGACAGCCCCTTTCTCTATTCTGCCGAAAAGGCCGCGATGGCCGCGTCCAGCGCCGCAACCGAGCGGATGGCCTGCCGCCGGGTGAGAAGCTGACGGCGCACCTGCGAGGGCGCGTGTTCAAATAAGCGCCGCGCGTGGGAATCGCTTTCCAGCAGCGCGTAGAGATTCGGATATACGTTCAAGAAGCGTCACCTCCCGATGCGCCTAGTGTGCGCCGGGCGGGGGACGCTTATTCTCTGCCCGCACTTGACGCTTCTTAGAGGGGAGCGATATAATATAAAACCAGTGAAGCATGGAATGACCAGGAATGAATTTCAAAAGCGGGAGATGCGGGAACACCGGGTTCCTGCCGGGTCGTAAGGCGAAGCCCCAAACGTGACCCTGAACATACCCAAAAAAGGAGCAGAGATGACACCGATGGATGCGGCGCGCGCGGCGCTCAAAGAGGTTTTTGGCTACGACGATTTTCGCCCCGGACAGGAGGACGCGGTGGCCGCCATTCTGCGCGGGCGCGACGTGATGGCCGTCATGCCCACCGGCGCGGGCAAGTCGATCTGTTACCAGATTCCCGCGCTCGTGCTGGAGGGCGTTACGCTCGTCGTCTCGCCGCTCATTTCGCTGATGCGCGATCAGGTGTTCGCGCTGCTGCAAAACGGCGTTCGCGCGGCGTATCTCAACAGCTCCCTGACCCCGCGCCAGTATGCGCTCGCGCTGGAGAACGCGCGGCGCGGCACATATAAAATCATCTACGTCGCGCCGGAGCGGCTGCTGACCGATTCGTTCCTCAGCTTTGCGAAGGGCGCGAAAATTGCGCAGGTCGTCGTCGATGAGGCGCACTGCGTCAGTCAATGGGGGCAGGATTTCCGCCCCGGCTATCTGCAAATCGCGCCGTTTCTGCGCGAGCTGCCCCGGCGGCCGCGCCTGAGTGCCTTCACCGCGACGGCGACGCAGGCCGTCCGCGCGGACATCGTCCGGCTGTTGGAATTGCAGAATCCATACGACATTCTGACGGGGTTCGACCGGCCGAATCTCTTTTTTGAGGTGCGCAGGGCGAAGGACCGCGACGCGGAGCTGCGCCGCTTTCTGGCGGAGCACCGGGGGCAGAGCGGCGTCGTCTACTGCGGCACGCGCAAGGGCGTGGAGGAAGTGACCGCCATGCTGAACGACTGCGGCGTGGACGCGGTGGGCTACCACGCGGGGATGGCCGACGAGCTGCGCGCCAAAGCGCAGGAGGATTTCGTCGCCGACCGCGCGCCGGTGATCGTGGCGACCAATGCGTTCGGCATGGGCATTGACAAATCCAACGTTTCCTTCGTCGTGCACTATAACATGCCCAAGGATTTGGAGAGCTATTATCAGGAGGCGGGGCGCGCGGGGCGCGACGGCGAGGACGCGGTCTGCTGCCTGCTGTATCAGCCGGGGGACGTGCGGCTGAACACCTTTTTGATCGACCACGCGCAGGATATGAGCCAGATGGACGAGCAGACGCGGCAGGTCGTCACCGCGCGCGCCAAGGAGCGCCTTCGGCAGATGACGTTTTACGCCACAGGCGGCGGCTGTCTGCGCGCGAAAATCCTCCAATATTTCGGTGAGAAGGTCGAAAAGCCGTTCTGCGGCAACTGCTCGGGCTGCATGGCGCGCGAGGAGGAGCGCGACGTGAGCCGTCAGGCCGGGCAGATCGTTGCCGCCGTGATTGCGATGAACGGGCGATACGGCAAGGCGACGGTGGCGCGCGTGCTCTGCGGTCAGGCGGACGCGAGGCTGCGCGAGCGCGGGCTGGATAAGCTCTCCGCCTTTGGCAGCATGAAGGCCGAGGGTGAGGCCAACGTGCGCGCGATGATCGACGAGCTGATCGCGGGCGACGTGCTGACGGTGACGGAGGGGGATTATCCGCTGCTCCGGGAGGGCGCTTACGCCCGCGACGTGCTGCGCGGGGATATGCCCATCCGCATGGCGCTGCTGCCGACGGACGCCGCGCCGGAAATCAAGCGCCGCGTGAAGCAAAAGGAATTTGTCAACAAAGCGCTGTACAGCCGCCTGTCCGACCTGCGCAAGCAGATCGCCATGGATCAGAACGTGCCGCCGTTCATCATCTTCACCAACGCCACGCTCAAGGATATGGCGGCCAAAGCGCCGCGCACGCGCGCGCAGATGCTCCGCGTCGCGGGCGTTGGCGAGGGGAAGATGCAGCGTTACGGCGACGCATTCCTGCGGGAAATCGCCGCCTACGAGGAGGATGAAGCGTGAAAAAGGAGAGAGGGCTTGCGCTGGCGGCCTGCGCGGCGCTGGCCGCGTTGATGCTGCTGTTCGCCTCCCAGTGTTCGCCACTGTACCCGATCAATCTCTGGGACGACGCAAACTGCCTGCTGACGGTCGGGCGGGTGATGCGGCGCGGCGGCGTGCTCTATCGGGATATCTACGAGCAGAAAGGGCCGCTGCTCTATCTGATCCACGCGCTGGCGGCCTGCATTTCCGATACGAGCTTTTGGGGCGTGTATGTGCTGGAAATCCCGGCGCTGACGGCGGCGCTGTACGCGGCCTACCGCCTTCTGCGGCTGAGGACGGGCGCGGGCTTCGCGCTCGGCGCGGCGGCGGTCTGGGGCGTGCTGACGGTGACCGGCGGCGCGTTTATGCGCGGGGACAGCGCGGAGGAATTCTGCCTGCCGCTGCTGACGGCGGCGCTGGCGCTGGCCTACGCCGAATACGGCAGGCGCGCCAGACCGATGCGCGCAAAGCGGCTGCTGCTCTGCGGCGTGCTGGCCGGGGGTATCGCGACGATCAAATATACGCTGCTCGGCGCGATGATCGGGCTGTGCGCCGTCGAAGGCGCGCTGGCGCTGAAGGAGGGCGGCGCTCCGCGCGCGCTGAAAAGCGCGGGCGTGTTTCTGGCGGGCATGGCGATTCCGATTCTGCCGTGGGTGATCTATTTCGTGGCGAACGGCGCGCTCCGCGACGCTTACACGGCGTATATCTACAACAACGTCTTCCTGTACGGCGGCGAGGCCGCGTCGTGGGGGCAGCGGCTGGGCGAGCTGGCGCGCTACGTTCAAAAAAACGCGCTGTGGGCGGTCCCGGCCGCGCTGGGGCTGGCTGCGCTGGCGGCGGATCGGGGCGAAACCGCCGCCGTCCGGCTCTGCGTCGCGGCGATGGCGGCCGGTCAGTTTGCGGCGGTGTTCTTCGTCGGGCGCGTATGGGCGTACAGCCTGCTGGCGCTGGCGGCGTTCGGCGTGATCGGCTGCATGCAGCTCCATCGCGCGCTGAAAAAAATCGGCTGTCCGCGCGGGAAAAAGGCGCTGACGGCGGCGGCCTGCGCGGCAAGCCTGCTGCTGGCGTGGTTCGCCACGCCGAACGCATTTCTGCGCGGGCAGAAGCTCGAGCAGCTCGCGCAGGGGCGGCTGGCCGCAGCCATGCCGGAGGGCGCGACGCTGCTGCAATACAGCCACCTCGACGACGGGCTGTATCTGGCGGCGCACACGCTCCCGCGGGAAAAATACTTCGTTTTGCTGAACGTGCAGCTCGAGGCCATGCGCGACGCGCTTGACCGCGCCGTGCGCGAGGCCGTCCCGGATTATGTGCTGGTCAGCTGGCGGGCGCTTCCGGCGGAATTTGACCGATACGAGTTGATTGCTTCCGACGTGGGCTATGACGACGACAACCGGCTGAACAAAACGCTGTATCTGTACAGGAGGAAGAGCGAATGAAAAGGGCGTTCCCCGCGCTGCTGGCGCTGCTCTGCGCGACGCTGGCGCTGCTGATTGCGACGAGCAGCTCGCCGCTGTACGCCGCCAATTTTTGGACGGATACGAACATCTATTTCACCATCGGGCGCGGCATGACGCGCGGGCTGATGCCCTATCGCGATCTGTTTGACCACAAGGGGCCGCTGCTGTTCATGCTCTACGCGCTGGGGGCGGCGATTTCGGATACGAGCTTCATCGGCGTGTTCATTCTGGAGACGCTGAGCCTCGCGGCGGCGGTTTACGCGGGCTGGCGGACGGTTTCGCTCTTCGGCGAGGGGCGGCTGACGCTGCTGAGCATGCCGATTCTGGCGGCGGTCGTTTGCTGCTGCACGGCGTTCACGCAGGGCGGAAGCGCGGAGGAATTCGCGCTCCCCGCGCTGGCGGCGGGCGTGTATCTGGCGCTGGCGCTGATGGCGCGGCCGGGGGAAGCGGACGGACGGCGCGCGCTGGGCTTCGGCGCGGCGGCGGGCTGGGTTTTCCTCATCAAATACACGGATATCGGGCTGTTCGCGGGGCTGGGAATCGGCCTGCTGGCGTTTGTGTGGCGGCGGGAAGGCTTTGGCCGCGCGATGGTTTCGGCGGGGCGGATGCTGCTGGGCGCGCTGCTGGTCTGCGCGCCGGTGGCGGCGTATCTGGCGGCCAACGGGGCGCTGGCCGCCTGCGTGGAGGTCTACTTCATCCAGAACCTGTTTGATTACAGCGGCGCGCCGATGAGCCTGAGCGGCCACGTCTATAACGCGCTGGCATATCTGCGCACACAGAGCGCGATCAACCCGGCGGTGGTGCTTCTCGTCGCGCCGGGGATGGTTTTTCTCCTGCTTTGGGCGGTAAAAAGGCATGAAAAGGGCATGGTTTGGCAGGCGCTGGCGCTGCCGATGGGCGCGGGGCTGCTGCTGCTGACCTGCTATTGGGGCGAAATGGCGCACCCGTATTATGCGCTGGTGTTCGCGGGGCTCTGCGCGCCGGGGCTGATTCCGCTGGCGTGGCTGGCCGGCTGGGCGGAGAAGCGCGGGCTGCTCGCGCGGGCGCTGCCGCTGGCGGGCGCGCTGGCGATTGTGCCGGTCTGCATGGGGCTCTGCCGCGCCGTGCCGCTGATGCGGGTGAAGAAGGCGGACATGGCGCAGACGGTCTTCGCGGAGATCATAAACCGGGAGGAAGCGCCGACGCTGCTGGACATCACCAGCCTCGATCAGGGGTTTTATCTGGCGGCGGGGATCGTGCCAAACTGCCGGTACTTCGCCGACAACAATTTGCAGACGCAGGAAAAGCGGGACGCGATTGCGTCGTATCTGGCCGAGGGAAGGACACAGTTTGTCGTGACGCGCTATGCCGACCCCGGCGAGGCATACGAGCTGATCGCCGAGGCCGACGGTGTGTTTGACCTGAACGACATGCGGCATTACAAGCTGTATAAGAGGAAAGAGCCATGAGCGACACGAGAATTTCGGAAAAAGCGCTGCGCGCGTTTATGGAGCGCGCCTACGAAAAAGAGGGCTTTGAGGCGGAGGAAGCCCGACAGATTGCCGACGTGCTGATGCAGGCGGATCTGTTCGGCATCGAGAGCCATGGCGCGCAGCGGATGATGTATTACCACCAGAACATCAAAAGCGGGAGCGTCGATGTGCGCGCGCGGGCGGAGGTTCTGCGCGAAACGCCGGTTTCCGCGCTGATGGACGGCCATTTCGCGATGGGGCACCTGACGGCGGCGAAGGCGATGCGCATGGCCATTGAGAAGGCGAAAACGGCGGGCATCGGCATGGTCGCGGTGCGCAACTCGTCGCATTACGGCATTGCGGGCTACTACCCGCTGATGGCCGAGCGCGAGGGGCTGGCGGCGTTTTCGATGACCAACACCGGGCCGATCATGGTGCCGACGTTCGGGCGCGAGATGATGCTGGGCACGAACCCGATGGCGTTCTGCATGCCCGCCGATCCGTATCCCTTCTGGTTCGACGCATCCACGACGGTGGTGACGCTGGGCAAGGTGGAGGTTTACAACAAGCGCGGCAAGCCCATGCCCGAGGGCTGGACGATCGACGGCGCGGGGCAGCCGTGCAGCGACGCGCACAGGATGAACGAATCCATCCTGAGCGGCGGTCTGGGTGGGATTCTGCCCCTCGGCGGCGAGGGCGAGCGGACGAGCGGCCACAAGGGATACGGGCTGGCCATCATGGTGGAGGCACTGACGGGCGTGCTGGCGCAGGGCATGCTCAGCCCGGAGATGTGCGGCGCGCACGGCGACCACACGAGCCATTTCTTCATGGCGTTCGACCCGGCAATGTTCGGCGACCCGGCGGCCATCCGCGCGCGGATGAGCGGCTATTTGCAGGCGCTGCGCGAGAGCGAGAAAGCGCCGGGTTATCCGCGCATCTACACCCCCGGCGAGAAGGCGCACGAGGCGCAGCGGGACAGGCTGCAAAACGGCGTTCCGGTGGAGGAAAACACGCTGGCGGAGCTGCGGCAGATCGCGCGCGAATTGGGGATTGAGGGTGTGTGAGCCATGCGGAAGATGACGCAGGGGAGCATTGCGCGCCACCTCATCGCCTATGCGCTGCCCCTGATTCTGGGCAACCTGTTTCAGCTTACCTACAACGCGGTGGATTCCATCGTCATCGGCAAATTCGCGGGGGAAAACGCGCTGGCGGCGGTCAGCGCGGCGAACCCGGTGATGACGATTATGATTCTCGGCGTATCGGGCGTGAGCATCGGCGCGTCGGTGCTGATGAGCCGGTTTTACGGCGCGGGCGACGAGGACGCGCTGCGCCGCGAGGTCGCCACGACGATCGTTTTCGGCGGCGCCGCGTCGGTCGCCGCGTTTCTGCTCGGCTGGCCGCTGAGCGGGCCGGTGCTGCGGCTGATGCGCGTGCCGGGCGAAATTCTGGCGATGGCGACGCGCTATTTGCAGGTGATCTTCGTCGGATTCCTGTTCACGTTCCAATACAACATTCTGGCGGCGGCGCTCCGGAGCGTCGGCGACAGCAAAACGCCGGTGATCTTTCTGGCGCTGGCGAGCGTGATGAACGCGGGGCTTGACGTGCTGCTGGTGGCGGTCTTCCGATGGGGCGTGGTCGGCGCGGGCATCGCGACGGTGATGGCGGAGGGAATCAGCGCGCTGCTGTGCGCGTGGCACATTTACCGGCGGATTCCGCTGCTGCATCTGGCGCGGCGCGAGCTGAAAATCGACAGGCGGCTGCTGCGGGAAACGGTTTCCTCCGGCGCGATTACGGCGATGCAGCAGGCGTGCCAGCCGATTGGCAAGGCGCTGATTCAGAGCGTGATGAACGCGCAGGGCGTGAGCGTGATTGCGGCGTTCAACGCGGTAAGCCGGGTGGACGATTTCGCCTGCATCCCGGAGCAGAGCATTTCCTCGGGCATGATGACCTGCATCGCGCAGAACCGCGGCGCGGGGGAGCACGCGCGCGTGGGCGAAACCCTGAGGCGCGGCATGGCGATGGAGGCGGTCTACGGCGTTTTGATCTGCGCGGCGGTTCTGCTGGCGAAGGAGCCGGTGATGCGGCTGTTCGCGGCGCAGGACAGCGTGCGGATGGTGAGCATGGGCGTGGATTATCTGACGCTGATGGCGTTTTTCTACATCCTGCCGGGGATCACGAACGGCATACAGGGGTATTTTCGTGGCATGGGCGAGATGAAGACGACGCTGACGGCGACGTTCATTCAGATTTCGATCCGCGCGCTGGTGGTGGCCGTGCTTGTGCCGCGCATCGGTTTGAACGGCGCGGCGTGGGCCTGCGCCGTGGGCTGGAGCGCGATGCTCTGCTATACCTTCGCGCGCTATCGCCGGGTGCGGGAAAACGAATAGGACAGAATAGAAAGCGAGACAAAAAACGTCGGGGCGGCTTGAATCGCTCCGGCTTTTTTTGTGCAGAATTTACTTTTTTAATCCAACAAAGATAGAAGATGAACATGTCTTGGGGTATGAGCTTTTTTCAGACTTAACAAAAATGAGGAACGTGTTATGATAAAAACAGTAAGAGAGCAAATCTGGAATTTTGAACAAATTCCAATAGTGGGCGTAACGCCTGTCTGACTCCCTCAGTCACGGCTGCGCCGTGCCAGCTCCCTCGAAGAGGG
>OLQU01000366.1_pt1 | contig 39368 bp, 56 predicted proteins | sample 1672271 | NCBI WGS metagenome assembly OLQU01 (sample SAMEA3136666, study PRJEB25190) | human gut metagenome | biome: human gut; feature: human-associated habitat; material: faeces | place: Austria | collected 2013 | reverse complement strand
GTGCTAGAGCCTTAATCAATGAACCGAAACTGATTTTAGCTGATGAACCGACCGGTACTGTACGGTTAGTACACAAAAGATTAAAAAAATGAAATGCCAGTGATATTCTGGCCATTATCAATGCGGATCTCTTTGATCACGCTTTTCCAGAGCGTCCGCTTTTCCTCCCGGGATAAAGTATCATAGATCTCCCGGAAGCCTTTGGAAACGACCTGGCGGACTCCGGACAGATCTATGCACTTCTCATCCGGCGCCGGCGCCTGCAGCTTTTCCAGGGCGGCGGTATAGGTCTCATAATCTTTCTTGTATTCCTCAATATCAATCAGATCATTCAGATACAGCTCTTTGAGCTTTGTGAGCTTGCGGCGCAGGGTGGAGCGGTCCACACTGGCAGCAGTCTTTTTCCGTTCAGCGGCCTGGACATCCCAGGACACCTCATACTTTTCAATCTCATCAGACAGATGCTCAAAAAGCCAGGTCTCAATCCGGTCCTCCCGGGCGGAGCGGTTATGGCAGCAGCGCCCTCTCTGAAAATGCTGGTTACAGCGGTAATAGAAAAAGTCCCGTGTCTGGTATCCGACCAGATTATGCCGGCACTCCTCACAGACAAGGACCCCAGTGAAAATATATACCTTGCCGGATGGATTGCTCCGGGAGTTCCTGCTGGTCAGCTCCTGCACCCGGTCAAACTGTTCCTTACTGATGGCAGCAGGGCAGAAGTCCGGGTTATATCTTCCGTTCCGGTCATAGACGCCTATGGCCAGCTTATCATGGAGCATCCGCCGGAAAGTGGCGTCACACCAGTTTACACCATAGGTCTCACGGATATACCGGATCGTGGCACGCTGGGAAGTGCTCCGCTCATAATAATCAAAAGCATCCTGCAGGATGGCGGCCTTTTCCGGGATCAGCTCCAGACGCTTCTCATCATTCACACGCAGCCAGAAAGGGCAGCTCCCGGAGAGGACAGTGCCATGCTGCACCTTGCTGTCAAATACAACGTCTATCCTCTCCCCGTCCAGATCAGCCTCATTCTGTGCAATGGAGAGTTTGATATTGATATACAGCCGCCCACTGGCGGTGGTGGTATCGTATCCCTCCCCGTCATCTATGGTTTTCCATTCACAGTGATGGGCCTCCAAAATTTCCATGACCTTATAATAATCCGGGACAGACCGGAACCAGCGATCCAGACGGGTAAAGAGCAGCATATCAACCTCATCCCGCCGGACGGCATCCAGCATCTTCTGGAATTCAGTCCGCTTATGCAATTTTTTTCTGGCCGTCTTTGCGGCGTCAACATAGATGCCGACAATAACCCAACCCTGATCTTTTGCATAGGCCTCCAGGCGCTCCCTTTGAGACTCCAGGGAAAGACCTTTTATTTTCTGCTCCTCTCCGGAGACGCGGATATATAGCGCGACACGGATGAGTTTGTTTACATTTTCTTTTTCTGACATAATATCACTCCTGAAAAAAGGCATAAAAAATACACCTATACAGGTGCCAGGGCTTGTGATATAATCAACTTGCTTAGGGTTGATATATCGGTTCTGACACCGATATAGTAATTCGTTGGCCGTTCTCATTGGCGTGGGAGCGGCCAATTTTATTTTGCGCCGGCGCAATTACAAGTCCAAAAGCTGAGCTTTTTTCTGCTCAAATTCTGATTGAGTAATAGCGCCCATGTCATATAACTCTTTGAGTTTCTTAATTTCGTCAAGATTAGAGGATACAGGAGCAGGAGATGACTTATGCTGTATGCAATATTCAATGTATTCTTTCAACTCTTGAGCTAGATAGGCCTCCTTTTTCGTAAAAGTGATAGAGTTTTCATCTTTTACAGCTCCCATAACGCCGCCGCGAGCATCACGGCCTCCAATGAGAATAATCTGCAAAAATCCTGTAGTAAGGCCGGGAGCCTTATACTGAACTCCAGATATATTATTCACATCATAGGTTTTTTGACCAGTCAGACCTTTATTGATGCTGTTCGTAAAACCGCGAGGAGTAATTTTAATAACACTACCCTCAACTAAAACATCAAATTTTCCGTTAGATTTAAAATGAATAAAAACGCTATTCTGGGAAAGGATATCTTTCCCTTTTTCCTTTTTGTCAAATAAATCCATAGTAAAATCCTCTCTTTCTTATTTGTGAAAATGTATATGTATTACATTGCTTCCAGGCTCCTTGTGATATTTTATGCCATTTTTGCAGACTCCCCTTTTGATACTACCTCATCAATGGAAAGAGCACGCAAAACCATAGCTTTTGAAATTTCATCTGATTTGCGAAATGCTATTATAATTTGCTTTTCTAAGTCGCTGAGAGAAAAATCATTTGATGGAGCAACATCATCCCATCCCATCAAATAGGCAACGGTGGTGTGCAATGCAGCAGCAAATTCTAAGACCTTGCTCTGCGTAATATCGTTGACACCATTTTCGATTTTCGCTATTGTAGATTTATTTTTATATCCCAGCATTTTTGCCAACTCTTCCTGTGTAATACCAAGAGCCTCGCGCTTTGCTCGTATACGCATGCCTATCTCAGTCATTTTCAATACCACCTTGTTTGTAATAATCACAATATACCATATGGTTTCCGATAAATCAATATTCTTTGGCGTTTTAAAAAAAAATAGTTGACGAAAAGGCAACATAGCGGTATTATGTAGGAGGGTGATTTATAATCAACAAGAAAGGAGAATGAAAATGACAAACTCTGAAGCATTAAGAGAACTGATCAATGCAAAAGGACTCAAGCTGAAATTTGTGGCTGAATACTTAGGACTGTCCCCTTATGGATTCAACTTAAAGATGCAGAATAAGCAGGAATTTAAGACCAGCGAGGTGGCTGCGTTGTGCGAATTATTAGAGATTGAATCCCTGGAAGAAAAGGAGAGAATTTTTTTTGCCAAAAAAGATGATTATAAATCATCTAAAATAGCAAGTGCATAAGGAGACGGCCATGAAAAAAATATCAAAAAGGATTAGATCTGCAGCGGGAAAAGTAATGAGTTCCAAAGACGGATACGAGGTCAGAGATGCCATAGCATCCGCCCTGGTGGATGTGGCGGACGCTATGGAAGATTATGAAAGACCTAAGTTGATGATGCGCCGGATCTGTATCATGTGCACACTGATCAGCGCATGTATATCAGCGGTGGCAACGAGCTTGTTTATTTATTTACTGAAGTAAGTTTCGGAAAGGAGGTACCTATGGTCCAGGATCTAAAAGAATTTGCTCCCTGCGGAATGAGAATACATTACACAGTGGATGGCGAGACGGATTTTATAACCTACACAGACATCAATGACAGAGGCAAAAACAGACGTTGCGAGGCCTGCGAGAGATGCAGCTGGAGCGCCATCTGCCAGCCGACAGAATGTAATTATATGGCGATCATCCAGGAGCACCTGGGGAGAGCAGTGAACCCGCTGGATGTGATCACACAGATCTATGAGCAAGCGGCAGCAGGATATGAGTCGGAGACCATCCACGGGCCGGACGGCGTGATCAGCGTAAGAGTCAGAAAAGAGCCATACAGATGGAAGGACGGAGGAGAAAAGCATGAATGAAATTATGGAATTACTGGAGCAGGGCCAGACGGTAGTGGCAAAGATGGGCGAGAAAGCGGATCCGGAGGAACTGGCTGCGGCGGTCCTACACTACTGCGAGGCGGCGGGATACACCATCAGCGAAGTGGATGTTGTGATGCTGGCACTCTATAGAGAATCAACAGAGGCATCAAAAGAGTGCCAGCGAAACACAAAATTTACTTTAGTTGGCGATAAGCGGTAACGATCTCACCTGATAGACGCTCATTAAATTCTTGAGAATGCAGAGCATTTTCAAGAACATCAGTCATCAGCTCTGTAAACTCATCAGGAGTCAGATCAGAAACACGCTGGAATGGATGCTCTTTCACAGCATCCTTCACGACATCTCTAAGAAACTTCATACAATGCTCCTTTCCTATGTACTCAGCTCCGGCCAGGGAGCCTGCAAGTAAAGTATAGGAGCATAAGCGGGGAATGACAAGGGAGGACAAAGTGAACACCACAACAGAATTGATACGGAAACGGAACCGGGAGCTGGATCTGGCTCATTACGCACTCACAGCAGAGAGCCGGAAAAAGCACCGGGAGGAGGTAAACAGGTTAAACAGAGAGATCAGGCGCCGGGTACGGCAGGAGGTAGGAAATGGAGGTCAGAGGGAATTTTGATGTTAAGAGATTTTATGAGGTGCTGGCGGGGATCCTGTCAGAGAAGTATAAGGCAAAAATCACGGCGGATATCCAGGAAGTGCCGGTATTGGTGGCACAGCCGACCGGTCAGAAAATGGCGTAGACGGATCCACAACGGGATCTTAAAGACAATCACAGCGGTAGCGGCCCTGGCGTATGTTGGAGCAGTATGCAGCATAGACAGCCCGGATGGGGGGATCAGTATTCCCACATGCCTGATTATCTGCGTCATAAGCGGGATGTGGCTAGTGCTCTTCTCCATAGCAAATAACTGGTTTGAAGAGGACGGAGAGGAGGATGAGCCGTGGAATATGTAGCAGCATTTCTGGGAGGCGCCCTGTTCGGAGCCTTTGCGGTTATCTTATGGGCGCTTATAGCGGCCAACAGAAAAGATGATGAATGAAAATTGCGCTCTCTGCACCGGGCAGCCAGGGCCGGTCCGACTCCGGCAGAGCGTGTTATGGCAGGGTGGCTCCCTGCATAGGTGCGGCAGCAGGTCAAGAGCTGTCTCATGGGTACCATGCAAAAATGACGGTGGTCACGCCGACCAGAGAGCGTGTGGTAGGTCAACAGGTTTTCGGAGTCTTTTTAATGCGAAAAGACCAACAGGGTACACAAGCCAAAAAAGGAGGCGGTCACATGATAAGGGCACCGCCGGAGGTGGATATGAGAAGCAGGAAGATAGGGGAGAACCCGATCAAGATCATAAGGTGGAGCGCAAATGTAACGCTGCCATCCGGGAATAGAGCAAATATGTATTGCACGAGCGGATCCATGGAGGAGGTCATGGAGTTCGCCAAGAAGATCGCAGAAGAGAACGGAGTGACCGTTGAGGCTGTGGTCTGAACATGAAAAAAGCTGGCGTCTGCAAACGCCAGCAGGCCCAGTGGGCTATGGAAAAACTTCCTGGAACCATAGTATCACTACGGCCTTATAAAGTCAAGGAAAACGGGGGCTTTTGCCTACCGTTTTGGACTTGATAAAGCTATTAAAGATAGGACAGATACTATGGCAATAAAGAGGAAAACATATAGGTTCCGGAGGGGAGCCATCATTGATGTGGAGGAGTTCCATGACGGGAGGTATGGCGCCCCGGGAGTAAAGAGGAACAAGAGGGCAAAGCCCACAGAGGAGCAGATGCGGGCCGTGAATGCCATGAACAAGGCCAGGAGATGCCGGCACCGATTACTGGAGTATTTCAAGCCGGGGGATATCTGGGCGACATGGACCTACAGTGTGCAGAACCGACCGCCGGATATGGCAGCGGCTCTGAAAGATTTTCAAAAGGCCATGCGGTATGTGCGGAAGGAATACAAGAAACGAGGGTATGAGGTGTTCTGGATCCGGAACATAGAGCAGGGCACCAGGGGAGCCTGGCACATCCATCTGATCATCAACGAGATCGGAGACACGGCCAGCATCATCCAAAAGGCCTGGGAGAAGGGAGGCACCTGGTTCACAGAAATCCGGAAAAGCCAATACTATGATGAGGACTTTACGAAGCTGGCCAGCTACATCACGAAGGACCAGCACACAGTAGAGGCCAAAAAGGACGGAACGCCGGGAAAGCCCAGACTCCGGGAGGCCAATTATGGCACCAGCCGCAATATGCCTCTGCCAGAGCCAAAGAAGGACAAGCTGGTGCGGTGGAAACCGGAGCCAAAACCAAAGAAAGGATACTACATGGCCCACATCCATGAGGGCATCAACCCGGTTACGGGATTTAAGTACAGACGATACACCATGATCCGGTATAGGAGGGAATAAATTGTATCAGACAAAGATCTATATAACCACAGACAGCAGCTCTCCGAAAGCCACAGAGAAACATTACGGCTATGTGCTGGAGTGCATGGTGGGAGGAGAGGCGAAGACACGAGAGGGATTTGGGAAAATAACGGGTACATATCATCAGGCGGTATTGACAGCACTGGCGGAGGCCCTGGGAAGGTTCAACCAGAGCTGTGAGGTCTGCATCTGCACCGAGGATGAATTTGTCCTTAATATGCTGGAGCGCAACCTGGCGATCTGGGCGGGAAACGAATTTCTGACCAGTAAGAAAAAGCCAGTGGCCAACCAGGAGGAGTGGATGAGGATATGGAGCCTGTCAAACAAGCATCTCATCCTGACGTCTCCCGGAAAGCATGAATATACCGGGTGGCTGCAGGGGGAAATAGAAAAAAGAAAGGAGCAGGAGAATGTTTGAGAAGTTTGGAGAACTCAATTCTTTTGGAGAAATCAACGAGCTGGCAGAAAATCTGTTCAATGAGGGAGACACAGAGAGTCTGAAAGCAATGGCAAAGGAGAACGGGATACAGAATGAATTTGTTCAGATGTACCTGCAGGGAGACATCCCGGTGCTCTGCGATCCGCTGACCGCAGCCATGGGAAAGATTGACGTGGAGGTAGCAGAGTTGAAACCACAGGAGATCATGGAGGACTGGGTGGAATATCTCAGAGGCCAGTGCATGGAGAATGAGATCCTGGCGTACCAGGTCCGAAAAAAAGGAAAGAGCCTGAAAGGCTGCATTGCCGCCCTACTGAAATGGTCATTTTCCAATCAGCAGCAGATTGACAAGGACATCATCAAGGCAGCAGGCGTCTCCGCCGGTAAAGTGACACTGGGGATCCCGGGCATGGCCAGGGCGAAAAAGATCATCACGGATTACTACATGGGAGGGGAGAAAGCATGAAACGGACAAAGTTATTAAAAACGCAGCCCTGCGAGGCTCCCCGGATCAGCAGCGAGGAGGACGTGATCTGCGCCAGCCAGATCGTGGAGGCGGACGGAGAGAAGGCCCTGGAGATTTCACTGTTTTACAAGGGCAAGCTCAGAGGACGGTATTTTGCGGATGAAGAAAACCACAATGCCTGGATAGATGGAAAGTGGTACACATTACGGCTGAAAAACGTGATCCGGGTGTGCATGGATGAGTCTCCTCTGAAAAACGACTATTACTACTGTACGCCCAGCACAAAATGGGCGGCGCCGGAAGATAAGAAAAGGGCATACGATTTCCTGGACACTTACGACATAGAGAACTACGAGCAAATATTGGGAGGAAGAAAGAGACAGAAAGCATATGAGAGAAAACTGGAAAGAATAGACCAGATGATGGCGGATGTTCCCTGTGTTCCGGAGGATGCGGAGACCTGGATGGAAAATGAGATATTCCCGGAAAACATACTCTTTTTCAGAAAAGGGGAAAAGCGGATCACATACAGCTGTACCGCCTGCGGGGCTACCAGCTGGAGAAAGAAAGCCTGGAAACACGGAGAGAAAACCGTCTGCCCGAAATGCGGGCGCCCAGTGACAGCCAACTGCCGGCAGCAGGAAAGGACAAGGAAAGAGCCGATTGTCATATTACAGACGTATGGAAGCGGGTGGATCGAGCGCCAGTTCCGGGCAATTTGCAGATGGAGCTATGGAGAGAAAAAAGAGATCCAGCTCAATGAAGAGATCCGGGCGATCATTCCGGAAGGACAGCAATGGGGCAAGGTGTGGTATGGAACCATGTACAATGCGGACGAATTTGAGCAGGAGTTCTGGGACAAGAACCAGCTCAATAAGCACTTTTTATCCTCATACCTCTATCCGGGAGACCTGCCAGAGACTCTGAAAAGAGGCAGCCTGGAACACAGCGGAATGGATCTGCTGGCCGCCAGGCGGGAGAAATTCAATGTGAACAAGTATATTACGGCATTCTACAAGCGGCCATACCTGGAGTATCTGGCCAAAGCAGGACTGACCAGGCTGGCGGCGGAAATAGTAAACACATACGGATGGTGGGGAGAGCCGAGTACGATTTTTCAATGTGGAGACACCATGGTGGATGTTCTGCAGATAGACGGAAACCGAGTCAACCGCATGAAACAGATCAACGGAGGACTCCATGCGCTGGAGTGGCTGCAATATGAGGAGGACATGGGCGTGAAGATCTCCCAGGAGTCTCTGGAATACCTGGAAAAGAAGAAAGTGTGCCTGGACGGATGCAGGCCGATCCTGCAGGAGGTAAAGAGCGTCAACCGGATGGTCAACTACATGAAGAAACAGAAAGGCGAAGTATCAAAACTGTGCATTACCTGGGCGGACTATCTCCGCATGGCAAAGGCGGAGGGATACGACACCACGGACGATATTGTGAGATTTCCGAGAGATCTGAAAGCCAGACATAACGAACTGGTAGAGCTGGACAACAAACGAAAAGATGAGAAACGCCTCCAGGAATATAGAGAGCTGGATCAGCGGATCAAAGAAAGGCTTCCGGAAGCGGCGAGATACTTCTGGGAGGATGAAAAGTATATGATCATCCCGGCAGGAAAATGCGAGGAGTTGATCAACGAAGGACGGACGCTCCACCATTGCGTGGGCCGTGACGACCACTACATGAAGAAAATGGCAGCAGGCACCAGCTGGATCCTCTTCCTCCGGAAGAAAGAGGATCTGGAAACGCCATACTACACACTGGAGATTGACATGCAGCAGGACCGGATCCTGCAGTATTACTCTGAATTTGACCGCCAGCCGGACAAGCCAATCATCACAAAGGTCCTGGACAAGTTCCGGAAGGGTATCAGGAGACAGCAGAACCGGATCCGAACGCAGGTGGCGGCGATCGCATAGGAGGCCGATATGATTGAGGATTATCGGATCAAAAGCAGGGTAGGCGGGTCAGAGGGCACCGGAGTATATGAGATCACAAAACGAGGAACCAGGAGAGAAAAGTCAAGGTTTGCGGAAAGGTACGAGACTCCGGCGGGAACATTCCTGCCGGAGGAATGGAAAAAACGGGCGAGGGCCGCCATTGAAGCGGAGGGAGAACTTGCTCTCCTGGAAAGAGTCAAAGATCACTGCAGAGAGCACTGTGCATGGCTGCACACAGAGAGCGATCTGGAAGAGTATGCCATAGATTGCACATGCGGACGGATATATAGACACTGGAAAGACTTTGAGGACACAGAAACAATAATCTGGATGTAAGGAGGCAGAAGATGGAATATGTGCAGATGACACTCAACGACTGGGTGGAAATGAAAAGGAAACTGAGGCAGGAGCTGCTGGGAGTAAAGCAGAGCTTTGTCCGGATCGGATACGCACTCCGAAAGATAGAGGACCAGAAACTCTATGAGAATGATGGATACAAGAGCATAGCGGAATTTGCCAAGGAGGAGTATGGCCTGGAACCGTCCACCACTTCCCGGTTCATGAGCATCAACCGGGAATACTCCATTGACGGATATTCCGAACAGCTCCGGCCGGAATATGCGGATCTGGGGCGGAGTCAGCTGGAAGAAATGCTGAAACTGCCGGAAAGCGACCGGCAGATGATCCAGCCGGAGACATCACGGGAAGATATCCGGGAGTTAAAACGGTTCAATAAGACGGAGCCGGCAGCAGGCGTGGCGGACGATCTGCGCCAGCTGGTAGAGAAATTCTACTACGACAACCCGGAAATCCTCAATGGGGTATTCAGCAAGCCGGAATATGAAGAGCAGACCATCAAACACTTTGCAGAGATCGTGAACCCGGGCGGGAACCGGTCCTACAAGAAAGGCCTCTACTTCCTGATGATGTATGAAAACCGGGTAGTGGTCAAGAAGTTTGGAACGGATCCGCAGGATCTGACCTGGTGGGATTTCTGGCAGATCACACGGGATATTTTCGGGGAGGCGGCAGCAGGCCCGAAAACCTGGCAGAAATATTTTGGAGGAGAGGAAAGCGAGGAAAACGAAAATGAACCAGGGGAAAATGCAGGAAAACACAGCGCAGATTATTCCGGAGACAGTCCTGAAAGAAATGTGCCGGCAGATGACACCGAACCAGCTGAAAGAGCTGGCAGAGGAGGGGAGGATAATTCCGGATCAGGCGCTGGAGATGGGGCTGATAACATACAACCAATATCTGCAGATGAGGTTGACGGTGGAGCAGATGGAGAAAATGGCACTGAGGATAAGTCAGCGGATCAGAAAGGAGCCGTGGGAGATCATGGAGCAGTTAGTGAAACAGGAGCAGGGAAAAAGGAAGATGACACCGCTGGAGAAGAAAGCAGCGAAAGCGATTGTCAAGAGTCTGCAGCAGGACAGACCGCTGAACAGGAAGGAACGGAGAGCCAGGGAGAAGAAATTGCGCCGGCGCAAAAATCCGCGGAAATCCTAGAAAAAGAGGACGATCCAGAAGAAACAGAACCGGAATTTGAGGGCATGAACGCACCGGAAATAATAGAGAAACCGTTCGGAAGCAGAAAGGAATGGCTGGATACTCTTACGGCCTACGGAATGGCTGTGGAGATGGCCAAAATGATGAAAGCCATGCTGGCAGAGAACCTGGCCGACATGACAGAGACCTCATTCTGGGAACAGTGGCTGAATGAGGAGGTGGATGATTATGGTCAGAAGATTGAGGAGGCATAAAAAAAGACCGATACAGGAAGTAGCGCAGGGCGGCAACGTCCTGCACTCTCCGGAGTATTTGACAATGTGTGCCAGAGGAATGAAAGAGCACTGCAAAACTACGGAATATATGGCCGAGTGCATTTTTGCAAGGACGGGGATATGTGACGGGAGCTGCACGCTCTGGAAAAACACTCCAAATTTCTGGCCGGAAAGGAGATGGGTAAAATGACACAGAAAGAACTGCATAACCAGATTGTACTGAACGCTACTCCCGAAGCAAAAACACAATTTGCCCTTGCGTGTGCGGTACACGGGGTACCGGTGCAGGAAGTGGAGAAAACGGTGGCGAACCTGATCACAGGGATAGCCAGCGTGATCCGGCAGGAGGACCTGGATTATCTGAATAAGATCATTTTGTGAGGGAGGAACCATGAACACCAGACAGAAAAAGAAACAGTACAAGAAACGGTATGGCCACAACCCTCCGAAGGGAGCGGATGGGCGGTATTTATTCCACGTCACGTATGGGCTGGATCTGGCAGCAGGGCAGGATCATTCCGGAACACTTACTCCGGAGCAGGTGGAGGCACTGACAAAAATACAGGCACTTACTCCGGAGGATGCGGAACGCATAAGAAAATCACTTTGTGAGGCTGCAGCCATAGCAGCGCAGGCACTGGCGGACTTTGCGGCCGCCATCAGCCAGGGATTTTCCAATATGGCGGATATGCTTAGAGGGCAGATAGAGGAGCAGGAGGAGCCGCCGGTAGTGGTGGCCAGGCACCTGGCAGAAAGGAGAAGGAAATGCAGAAAAGAGTGGAAAGCGTCAAAGAGATAGATTTCTCCGGGCTGAAAGTGCCGTTTATTGCGGTGTACCAGCACCCGGAGGATTTTCCGGAGAAGTACGTGGCCAGGGTCTATGAGCTGGACAAGCCAACGGACACGCTTATGATCAAAGACACACTGAAAGAGATTGAGATGGATATCCGGAAAAACACAGGAATGACATTCATTCCCAGAGGGGTGGAGGATGTGCTCTCTCTGGTGGGAGTATGGATGTAGGAAGGAGCAGAGGATGAAAAGAACAACGGAGCAGGTTAAACAGGCCATGGAGCAGCAGACGAAGAAACCGAAGGACCGGCCGGTAAAAAGGCAGAAAGGGATCCGGAAGGGAGAGCGCAGATGAATAAAGTGATTTTGGTGGGGAGACTCACAAGGGATCCAGAGGTCAGATATTCCCAGGGAAGGGAAGCTCTGGCCATTGGCCGTTATACCATTGCGGTGGATCGGAAATACAAACGGGAGGGAGAACCTACAGCGGACTTTATTCCCTGCGTAGTTTTCGGGAAAGCTGCAGAGTTCGCAGAGAAATATTTCCGCCAGGCCATGCGGATCTCTATCTCCGGCAGGATCCAGACCGGATCCTACACGAACAAGGAGGGACGCAAGGTATACACCACCGAGGTAATAGTGGAGGAGCAGGAGTTTGCAGAGAGCAAGAGAGAAAGCCAGCAGGGGCAGCAGGCGCCGCCGGAATATGACGGAGATGGGTTCATGAATATCCCGGAGGGCATTGATGAGGAGCTGCCGTTCAATTAAGGGAGGGAAAGTGAGATGACAACCAAGATAGGATTTTGTAGGTATTGTAACAACCAGAGGATGGTGGAGGTGCCGGATGACGCCACCGAGGAAATGGTCAACCAGGAGGCAACGGCCACATGCGACTGCTACCGGGCAAAAGCGGAGAGGGAAAAGGAATATCAGAAAGAGGCGTGCATTGCCAATATAGACGATATGCTGGGGAGAAAATATCCGGAGATTGCATCTCTGCTCATAGACAGCATTGACGCCATCCAGGCGTCTAAAATCAAAAAAATCACGGTAAACACACATTTCAACCAGACCATCCGGCTCCAGAAAGCAAAGGACGGGATCAAGGTGGAGCTGGAGAGAAAGCTGAAAGAGGAGAGCCTGGCATGATGTATCCGAAACAGAAAAGACGAAAAAAGAGAAAGGAGCACAAGCCCAGCATCCTCCACCAAAAGGACGGAACCTGCTATCTGTGCATAAAGCTGAGAAAGGACTACCGGATCCACCCGGTAGTCCATGAGCATCACATTTTTGGAGGGCCGAACCGGCAGATCTCAGAGGCAAAGGGGCTGAAAGTCTATCTTTGCCTGGAACACCATCTCTGGGGGCACCAGGCGGTACATAACAATCATGAAATTATGCGCCTCCTGCAGCAGGACGGACAGAGAGCCTATGAACGTACACACTCCAGAGAGGAGTTCATGGCGCTGATCGGGAGGAATTACCTGGACATGGAGCCATTTATTGTGCCGCCGGAAGAGGCAGAAAAAGTTGAGCCGGGGATCACATTCCTGGAGCCGGACTGCCGGGGATGTTTTGGGGCATCAGAAAACCAGTGCAAAAAATGTGAGGAGGAGCGGCATGGTTGAGAGACTGAGACACTGGCTTTTCCGGTCAAGGAGAAAAGGCTGCTGGCATTGCTGTTTGCGGTGTGAATACTGGGATATCTGCAGGAGGGAAGAAAAGTGAACTATCAGGAAATGGAAATATTGACGGTCATTCTCCTCATCACTGTGACGGAGGGCGTATTTCTGGCCTGCGGAGGTTTTGAGACCATAAAAAAGGCCATGCAGACAGCAGGAGGAGCAATCTGGAACATGATTTCCTGGCCATGGAGGCGGCACAAACAGAAAAAGCAGATTGAACAAGAATGGCAGCAATTCATGGAAGGACGCAAAGGGGAACTAGCCGCACAGCTCATGATAATGGCCCAGACGGAGATATTTGCGAACCGGAAAGAATGGCAGCAGGCGGGAAGAGACACGGTGGAAGAAACGAAAGAGCAGGAAGGAGAAAAACAGTGGAGGGATCATATTATGGACCGGTTTATGCGGGTAACATGAACCAAAAAGGACTCAGAAAGAAGAAAACGCAGTAGGGAGGAAAAGGGGATGCCGAACGTGCGACCATTGAACAAAAAGAAATACGGGATAAGCAAGTACGCATTTCAGACGGCTTATTCGTATTGTCTGCAATACCCAGAATGGAAAGAGGAGCTGGGCAGCAGGACCTCAACAGTAAAAAGCCCTCAAATCACTGGGATGCCAGGAGCGCACAGCGGCAGTGACGCCACAGCAGCTCTGGCCCAGCGGCGGGTGGAGCTGCAGCAGAAAGTGGACAATGTGGAAAACACAGTCAGGGAGGCCATAGGGAAAGACCGGGGCCTATACCAGTATTTACTGGAATACGTGACCACAGAGGGAGCCACTTTCCACTGGATCAAACAGAAGGGGATGCCTTGTGAGAGGACTTACTTCTACCAGGTAAGAAGATACTTTTATTATCTCATGGCCAAAAAAATATAAGTGCGGTACTCACAGGACAACTTTGTGTGATATAGTGATAGCGTCCAAAAGATATGAGACAAAGTTCTCAGACATATCCCTCACAAAGGCTCCGGAGTATCCGGGGCCTTTTGCATTGGAGGAAATATGACACAGCAGGAAATTGAATATGTGCAGGAGTGCATCAGGACAGATATTCACAGCTTCTATGTGTGGGGCAAGTGGAAAGCGGTACGCAGGAAGGTTCTGCAGATGGATCACGGGGAGTGCCAGCGGTGCAAGGCGAAAAAGAAATATACCAAGGCGACCACGGTACATCATGTGAATTACGTCAAGAGACATCCGGAACTTGCCCTGGAAATATGGTATGAGTGGTACGGAGTCAGGAAAAGAAACCTGATCAGCCTGTGCCATGACTGCCATGAGGCGGTGCATGGATACAGAAAGCCGGAGGACAAGAAACCTCTGACAGAGGAAAGGTGGGATTGATATGAGCAGAGCAGTGTGGACTGACACGGCGGACTATATGATCCTCAGATGTGCAGCGTGTGGGATGCCTCACATAGTACACCGGCAGATGATGCGGGATGGAATATCATGTAGAGACTGCGGAGTAGGACCGCTGATACCGGAAGGATATGCCATCATGCTGGACAAGAGGCCGGAGGATATTATTGTGAAAACGCAGGTGGATACATCAGACCTGGACAAGGTGCGGCGCATGGTGGATGAGATACAGACATCTGTGAGCAGCATGATAGAAAAGCTGACAGAGACAAAGGAGAGACTGGAACATGGAACAGATTGCCATGAAGATGGAGGGCATGACTCTATACATGTGTAACCCGGAGATCAACAAGGAATGTGACAAACGGTTTTGCATGTATAACACAAACGCAGTGGATCATTTATGTGAGTGCACGAGCAAAAAGGAATTTGCCCTAAAAATTGGAGAGGCGGCGGTGGAAAAAGAATACACTCCCCCGGTCTAAAAAAATCGCATTTTAATTTTGACACTGGAGACCGGTGGGTGGCCTCGACAATTCCGAGAAATCTCGCACATGATCAAAAATAAAAAAATAGGGGGTGGAAATGTGGCTCAAAAAAAAGGCGATATATTAGAAAGTTTAGTTTCACAGCTGGAGAGAAAAGAGGCGGATATTTCCTGTTTTTTGGACCTGCTGGATGACTATATGGCCCTCTATGACATCAAAAAGAAGCTGAAAGCGGACATCAAAAAGAGAGGAGTATCCTATGAGACCACATCTGCATCCGGCAAGGCCACCATAGTAAAACAAAACCAATCAGTCAAGGATCTGGTAGCTGTAAATAAGCAGATGCTGATGATCCTGGACAAGCTGGGACTGACTACCGAAAAGACCATAAAGGATGATGATGATGAAAAACTGTGATCCACGCATAGAGTCCTATATGGAGGCTGTGGAGACCGGAGCAGTAAGATCATCCAAGGAAATCAAGGCCCTTGTGAAGCATGTGAGGGAGTGCTTTGAGACAGAGGACATTTACGTGGATCAGCAGCAGCTGACGGACTATCTGAGGCTGGCAAGATATTTTCCATACGAGCGGGTGTTCCCGTGGCAGGAATTTGTCATAGCCCTGCATGACACGACATACTGGCGGGAGAGCGGGATGCCCCGCTGGCCGGACCTGTTCTGCCTGATCGGCCGTGGAGCCGGGAAAGATGGGACCATTGCCCTGGAGGCGGTGGCTCTGTCATCTGAGTACAACGGGATCCGGGAGTATGATGTGGACATCTGTGCGAACAATGAGGACCAGGCCCTCCGGCCGGTCCAGGATATCGTGGGAGCGTTTGAGCAGCCACGCTGGATCAAAAAGCTACAACGCTTTTTCCGGTGGACCATGGAAAAAGTGATCAACCTCAAAACGAGATCAACGATCCGGGGGCACACCAACAACCCCGGAGGAAAAGACGGACTCCGGTCCGGAATGGTGGTACTCAACGAGATCCACCAGTATCAGGACTATAAAAATATCAATGTATTTACGACCGGCCTGGGGAAAAAGAAACATCCACGCCGGTCTTACTATACCACCCAGGGAGACGTGAGAGAGGGGCCGCTGGACGACCTCCTGGAGACCGCAGAGGGCATCCTGTTCGGGGGAGAGCCGGACAACGGACTCCTGCCATATATCTGCAGGCTGGACAGCAAGGATGAGGTCCATGATGAGGCGAACTGGGAGAAAGCCAACCCCTCACTGCCGTATCTGCCGGATCTGCTGGAAGAGATCCGGAAAGAGTACAGAGACTGGATCAAGCATCCGGATAAGTTCACAGCATTTATGACCAAGAGGATGAACATACCGGACGGAACCAGCGAGATCAAGGTCTGCAGCTATGAGCGGATCAAGGCCACCAACAGGCCGGTGCCGGTGGACGACCTGCAGGGGCGAGTCTGCACCTGCGGGATAGACTTCTCAAAAATCACAGACTTTGTATCTGTCAACCTGCATTTTCGGGACGGAAATATCCGGTACGACCTCAACCATTCATGGCTGTGCCTCAACTCTAAGGATCTGCCACGGATCAAAGCTCCGTGGCGGGAGTGGGCGAACCGGGGGCTGATCGACCTGGTGGATGATGTGGAGATCCACCCGGAGACCATAGTGGAGTACATAGAGATGCAAAAGGAATATTATTCCATCAAGATGATGGCAATAGATGACTTCCGCTATGCGCTGCTGGCGCAGTATCTGAAAGGAATAGGCTTTGATGCGAAAGCCTACAAGAACCTGAAACTGGTCCGTCCCTCAGACATCATGAAGGTGGCGCCGGTCATAGACAGCTGTTTTGCCAATGATTATTTTGCGTGGGGAGACAACCCCACACTGCGGTGGGCCGTCAACAACACAAAGATGATCCGATATGGCCGGAAGCTGGGGAAAGAGGATGATGCCGACATAGGCAATTTTGTATATGCCAAAATCGAGGCGAAGTCCAGAAAAACAGACCCGTTCATGGCCCTGGTGGCATCCATGACGGTTGAGGACGCCCTGCCATACGCCCAGGTTACTAATGCGCCGGATCTGGGCGTCTTCACATACTGAGCGCAGAAAGGAGGAAAGAGATGGGGTTCAGCATAAAACGATTGTTCAAAAGCCGGGAGACTCCGGAGCCGGAGAAAGTAACCACCATAGAGATCACGGATCAGCAGGTCCGGGATGCAGCGGCCGAGGTATGCCTCCGGGAGCTGGCGTTCTGGACTTGCATAGGCAAGATTGCGAACGCCCTGACAAAATGCGAGTTCCGCACCTTCTACGAGGGCAGGGAAATTTTCGGGGATGAATACTACACCTGGAACTATGAGCCGAACCGCAACCAGAACAAGGCGGAATTTCTCAGCAAGGCTATAGAAAAGCTGTACCGAGAAAATGAGCTGCTGATAGTAGAGAGCTATGACGGACAGCTGCTGGTGGCGGACAGCTTTGATGTAACACGCAACACACTGTATGGAGACACCTACAGAAACGTGCTGGTGGATGACTACCAGTTTTCACGGACATTCCACAGCGCAGACGTGCTCCACTGGAAGCTCAACAACCGGAATGTGAACAAAATTATCAATGGCCTATATAGCTCCTACAGTAAGCTGATTGACTACAGCGCACAGTCATACCTCAAAAGCAGGGGCAGCAGGGGGATACTGAACATTTCAACAATGGCGCAGTCAGAAAAACTGTTTGAGGAGAAGCTGAAAAAGCTGATGAATGAATACTTCAAGTCGTTTTTCAACAGCTCAAATGCAGTCCTGCCGTTATTTGAGGGGTATGAGTATACAGACCTGGGATCCAAAACGTACAGCGAGGGAACGAGCCGGGACATCAAAAATCAGTATGATGATATCTTTGATTTTACAGCGAGGGGAATTTCCATGCCGCCGTCCCTTGCCAAGGGAGACGTACAAGACACCAGTAAGGCGGTGGAGGAAATGCTGACATTCTGCCTAGATCCCCTGGCCGAAATGCTGCAGCAGGAGATCAACAGAAAGAGGATAGGCAAGAGCGGAGTGGAGAAAGGCACCCGCCTGCAGATCAACACCATGAGGGTCAAGCACATTGACATGTTTGACATAGCCACTCCGGCGGATAAGCTCATCAGCTCCGGGATCTATACAGTGAATATGCTTCTGAGAGCGTTGGGAGAACCGCAGCTATCAGATGAGTGGGCGAACCAACATTTTATAACCAAAAACTACTCGACTATCCAGGATTTCCTGGAAGAACAGAGCAAGAAAGGAGGTGGAGAAGGTGCCGAAACCAATTAACTTTTGCTTTCAACAGTCAGCAGGAGTCCATAAGCTGTATATCTATGATGATGTGACAGCTTATGGCACGTTTGACTGGACGACCTGGACCATGAAGGAGTCAGAGACCTCTGCAAAGTATTTTCGTGACCAGCTGGAGGCCATCCCGGACACCGCTACGATTGAGCTGCATATCAACTCAAACGGAGGTTCCGTCAAGGAAGGTGTGGCAATCTACACACAGCTGAAACAGAAAGGCTGTAAGAAGGTGGGATATGTGGATGGCGTGGCCTACAGCGTGGCTTTCCTGATCCTGCAGGCATGTGATGAGAGGATCATGGGGCTGGGAACATCCGCCCTTGTGCATAACATGTGGATGAGCGTGGAAGGAAATGCCAAAGAACTCCGGAAAGCCGCAGATGATCTGGACGTGCTGATGGAGTCAAACCGGAAAATTTTCCTGGAAAGATCCAACCTGGAAGAACAGCAGCTCATTGACATGATGGAGGCGGAGACATTCCTCACGCCGGATCAGTGCCTGGAATATGGACTGATCGACAAGATCGACAGCTACCAGGCGGATGAGCAGGACACCCAGCAGAAGCTGATGGAGCAGGTGCAGCAGCTTACCCAGATGATCGCTCAGCAGAAGTCATTCCGGGAACAGATGCAGGCCATGATCCAGACGCCGGCGGCGCCGGCAGCAGATCCGGAACCGAAACCGGAAAAGAAACTCACAAACCAGTTGGCAAACTTTTTCAAAAATATGTAAAGGAGAACCAAAATGAAGAACAAAGACATTTTAGCAATGGAGAAAGCCAAGATCGTGGAGAAGATGAACCAGGCCATCAAGGATGATGACGCCAAGATGTTCAGCGAGGCTTTCACAGAACTCTGCCAGAAGACCGAGGAGAACGTCCTGGAGCAGGCAAGAGAAATGATGAATGAGCAGGACGTAACCATCCTGGCTCAGAGAGGCGTGCGTCAGCTGACCTCCAAGGAAAGAGAATACTATGAAAAGGTCATTGAGGCCATGAAGGCTAAAGACCCGAAGCAGGCACTCAATGATGTCGAGGTGGTTATGCCGGAGACAATCATCAACTCTGTATTTGATGAGCTGTCCACTAACCATCCGCTGCTCTCCCGGTTATCTGCGACAACCGTCACAGGACTGACCAGGATGATGATGAACACCAACGGGGAGCAGAGAGCGGCATGGGGTAAGCTGACCGCCAAGATCATTGAGGAGCTGACCTCCGGATTTAAAGAGGTGGATGTAACCCAGGACAAATTGAGCGCATTTCTGCCGGTATCTAAGGCCATGCTGGACCTGGGGCCTGCGTGGCTGGACAATTACGTGCGCCAGGTGCTCTATGAGGCGCTGGCCAATGGCCTGGAGTATGGAATTGTCAATGGTACCGGAAAGGATGAACCGATCGGAATGGTGCGCCAGGTAGGAGATGGCATCTCTGTGAAAGACGGAGTATACCCGGAAAAATCCGCCATCAAAATGACCGCACTGGACATGGAGCAGATGGGGAACATAACAGCCATCATGGCGAAGAATGACAAGGGCCAGGCCAGAACCGTGACAGGACTGATCCTCCTGGTCAATCCGGTGGACTATTTCCGGAGGGTGCTGCCGGCCACCAGAATGCTGACGCCGGATGGAGTCTATGCCTCTGTGCTGCCGGTGGATGCGGAAATCATCCAGAGCGCAGCCGTGAAGGAGGGCAAGGCAGTCTATGGAATGGCATCCAAGTATTTCCTGGGCGTAGGAATGGCCAGAAATGGAAGGATCGAATATTCTGACGAATACCGGTTCCTGGAAGATGAAAGAGTATATCTGATCAAGCTCTATGCCAACGGCTTTGCCATGGATAACAACGCCTTTCAGGTGCTGGACATCACAGAGCTGCAGCCGGTACGCTTCAAAGTCATTTCCACCACAGAGGAAAAGACATACAGCGCTGACCTGGCTGATCTGAAGATCGGAAGCCTGGCGCTGTCTCCTGAGTTCGCCGCCGGAACAACGACCTACACCGCTACTACCAGCAACGCCACCAACGTCATCACGGCAGTGCCGGCCAGCGGATCCGCTGAGATCGAGATCACGGTAGGAGAAACGCCCGTGACAAACGGAACAGCGGCCACCTGGGCGTCTGGAGCCAACACGGTCAAAGTCAAAGTAACTGACGGAGAACTCACGAAGACCTACACAATTACAGTAACAAAGGAGTAAAAGAGCTATGGCAGACGATAAGGACAAAAAACTCCTCAGTGACATAAAGAACTATCTGGACATCACATGGGACGATACCCTGGGAGACCAGAAGTACATGGGGATGGTCCAGAGAGGGATGGCTGCCATTAAGGGAAAAATAGGGGAGTGCAATTTCTATGAGGAGACTCAGGAAAGAGCGCTCCTTTTTGATTACGTCATGTATGCGAGGGCGGGAGAGATACCGCAGTTCTGGGCGAACTACAAGGAGGAAATCCTCTCCCTGCAGATCGCAAGAAAGGTGGATGCTTATGCCGCAGATACCGAGCAGACAATTTGAGACTTTCGGGGACGGGCTGCTGGCCGTCTGCGAAGCGGATGAGCGCACGATAACCAGGACTAAGATGGAGCACGTCCGTTTTGGAAACCGGACAGTGGGAGTGCAGCGTTTCTGGCAGGCAAAGACCGCAGGAAACAAAGTGGACAAGCTGCTGGCAGTACCGCTGTCTGTGCTGGAAATAGACCTGATAGAGGTCAATGATGTGGTCATCCTGGAGAATGAAACGGACTGGCTGTGGGATCCGCTGGTATTTGACGACACGGAAATGAAGGACCGGGCCGGGCAGTACCAGATCCTGCAGGTACAGCCAAAGTATGACGCAAGGCCGCCGGCACTGTATCTGTCCCTGGAGAAATTAGTGCATCCCTATAAAGACGGGAGGGAAGACAATGGCGGTTAAAATAGGCAATCTGGCAAGAGAAGTGATGAAACAGCTGGATGAGTATGGCATTGAGACCGGGCTGGAAGTGGAAAAAGTATCCGAGGAAGTGGCGGAAGACACAGCGAAAATGCTGAACAAGAACTCCCCGAAACTGACCGGAGACTATGCTGCATCATGGACCTATGGAGTCGGGGAAACAAAGAGAACCAGGCATACCATGATAGTACACGCCGAGAAGCCAGAATATGCTTTGTCACATCTACTGGAGAAAGGACACCAGAACCGAAACGGCGGCCGCACTCCGGCGATCGTGCACATTGCGCCGGCGGAAGAGGCGGCAGCGGAAGAACTGGAAAAGGAGTTGCGAAAAAGACTATGACACGGGAACAGATTGAGAAAATGCTGGAGGAGATGGGGATCCCGTTCAAGTATCATCATTTTACCCAGAAAGAGATGGAGGACGTATCCCTCCCCATACTGGTCTGGATCGTGCCGGGAACAGACAACTTTTTTGCGGACGGGCAGACCTATCACAAGATCAAGGAACTGGACATTGAACTCTACACAGATGAAAAGGACTGGGCGCTGGAGGAGAAGCTGGAGGGCATCCTGGATAAATACGGGATCCCGTGGCAGCAGACAGCCTCTGAGTGGCTGGAAACTGAAAAGATGTGGGAGTCACTTTACGAAATGGAGGTTTAACACATGGCTGGAAACAAGGAAAACAAAGTCAAGTATAACATCAAAAATGTGCATGTGGCAAAGCAGACGGAGACGGCCGGCGAGGAAGGCGCCACCACATACACTTATGCCACACCGAAGAACATTCCGGGCGCTGTAAGCATCAGCCTGGATGCAGAGGGCGAGATCTCCACATTCTATGCGGATGGTATCGCCTATTTTGTTACAAGCGCAAACAACGGATACGCCGGAGATCTGGAGATGGCGCTCATCCCCAGCTGGTTCCGGACGGAGATCCTCAATGAGACACTGGATGATAAGAGCGTCCTGGTCGAAAATGCGAATAATAACACCAATCCCTTTGCCCTGCTCTTTGAGTTTGACGGCGATCAGAGGGCAATCCGCAGGTGCCTCTATAACTGTACCTGCACCAGGCCGTCCATTGAGTCTGAGACCACAGAGGAGACGGTGGAGCCTGGAACAGAGACATTATCCATCACGAACAGCCCACGGTCAGATGGACTGGTAAAAGCACAGACAGGGCCGGACACGGACGCAGAAACATACGCAGGATGGTACTCAAACGTGTATACGCCGGTTACCTCAGCAGAGGAGACATCACTCACTGCGGATCAGGGAACAAGCCAGGCAGCAGGTCCGGCAACGCAGAATGATGATCAGAGCACAGGCCAGGAGGCGGGAGCCGCCGGAACAAATTAAGGAGGGATAAAAAGTGCTGAGAAAGAAAGTCATGATTGACGGGAAAGAGGTGGAGTTCAAGGCATCCGCAGCGGTGCCGAGAATTTACCGCATGAAATTCCGGAGAGACCTTTTCATGGATCTCCAGAAAGTAGCGAAGTCAGTGGACAAGAAAGGCAAGAAAAAGGACAAAGAGGAAAGCGAGATCCCTATTGAGGATCTGGAAATGTTTGAGAATATCGCCTATGTGATGGCGCAGCACGCAGATCCAAAGAACGTGCCGGCGGACATCATGGAATGGCTGGAGCAGTTCCAGACGTTTTCCATCTATCAGATCCTGCCGGCCATCCTGGAACTCTGGAACCTGAATGAAGAAACCCAGAGCAAAGCAAAAAAAAACTTAGACCAAGTAGCAGGGAGTTAAACACTCCTTTGTTTTTGCTGCGGTGCTGCCAGGTGGGGATATCTATCCGGGATCTGGACCTGCTTACAGTGGGAATGGTCATGGATATGTTTACGGAGCAGCAGAATGACTCCTACAAATATCCACGCATGGCTACACAGGAAGACTTTGACAGATTTTAAGGAGGTGGAAGGATGGCAGCAGGCCGCAACATAAAGGGAATAACGATAGAAATCGGAGGCGATACCACAGGCCTACAGAAAGCCCTCAGTGATGTGAATGGGAAGCTCAAAAGCACTCAGGCACAGCTGAAAGATGTGAACAACCTGCTGAAATTGGATCCCTCCAACACTGTATTGGTGGCCCAGAAGCAGGAGCTGCTGAAAAATGCGATTGCGGACACTACAGAGAAACTGGACAGCCTGGAGGCTGCACAGAAAGACGTTACAGCCGCCCTGGAGGCCGGGAAGATCGGCCAGGAGCAGTATATGGCTTTCCAGCGGGAAGTAGAAGAAACCAGGGCGACACTGACAAGGTATGAGACGGAGCTGGCCGGTCTGAACACAGAACAGGACCGGCTGGCCACCAATACCGACCGGCTGAACAAATTATTCCAGGCCACCGGGACGAACGTGGATGACTATGCGGACGTCCTGGGAAACCGCCTGGTCACAGCGATCAAAAACGGATCCGCCTCTGCTGATCAGCTGAAACTGGCGATAGAAAAAATCGGGAAATCAGCCACCGGAGGAAAAGCGGACATCAGGCAGCTGACGGACGCTCTGGACACGGTGGATGACGGCCAGGCGATCCAGAACCTGATCCAGGATCTGCGGGACGCCGGATCACAGGCAGACAACACAGCGGAGCAGCTGGACGGAATGGGAAAAACTCTGACGGGAGGCGTGCTGCTGGAGGCGGCAGAACAGCTCTCTGCAGTCGGGGACAAGATAACTGAACTAGGAGAAAAAGCGAAGGATGCTTTTACCGAGACGCAGGATGCCACGGTAAAGGCATCCACTTATTTTGGGGAAACCGGAAAAGCGGCAGAACAGACCGCAAGCGTCATCAAGGATGTGTATGGCGAGGGCGTAGGCGACTCCATGGACACAGTTTCCAATGCGGTCATAACCGTCAAGAAGAACCTGCAGGATCTGGACCAGACGGAGCTGACCAACCTCACAGAGCAGGCCATCACGCTGGAAGAGCTGTATGGCATTGACATGAATGAGACACTCCGTGGCGTCAATTCCCTGATGGTCAATTTTGGGATGAGCGCCCAGGAGGCCATGGATTATATTGTATCCGGAACCCAGAACGGCCTGGACAAGACCAACGAGCTGGGAGACAACATCTCAGAGTACGCCGGGAAGTTTTCCCAGGCTGGATATTCCGCACAGGAATATTTTCAGCTCCTCCAGAACGGCCTGGAGGGCGGCGCCTATAACCTGGACAAGGTAAATGACGCAATCAACGAGGTCACAACCAGACTGGCAGACGGCACCATAGCGGACTCACTCAGCAAGATCAACGAGGAGACCGGGCAGGTGGAGGCCGGAACCGGCGGCTGGGGAGAAGAGGTTGAGAACGTATTCAAACAGTGGCAGCAGGGCGGAGCTACACAGAAGCAGGTCATTGATGCCATTGTGAAAGATATACAGAACACAGAAAACCAGCAGGACAAGCTGAACAAGGCGGCCCTGGCCTTTGGAACCATGGGCGAGGACGGAAACACCCGGTTTATAGAGTCGCTGACCTCTGTGGGGCAGACCTATGATGAAGTATCTGGATCCGCTCAGAATATGTTTGACTCCTCCGCAACGGAGTCACAGAAGTTTGAGGCCAGCATGAGACAGCTGGAGCAGAGCCTCATCCCTCTGGGGGAGGCTCTGATGAACCTGGCCAATCAGATCATACCGCCGCTGGCGTCAGGAATACAGAAGATTGGAGAATTTTTCGGGAGCCTCCCGGAACCGGTGCAAAATTTTGTCATCATACTGGGGGCGCTGATTGCCGCCTTTACTGCGCTGGCGCCAGTTATTATGGCTGTGGTCCAAGTAGTAACTTTTTTAGGAACGGCAACTCTGGGGCCAATCATAGGCATCATTGCCGGAGTGGCCGCAGCAATAGCCGGGATCATAGCCATAGTGAAAAACTGGGGCGCCATAACGGAGTGGTTCGGAAATTTGTGGCAGACAGTCAAAGACAAGTGCGCTGCAATATGGAACTCTATCTGTTCATTTTTTACCGAGACGATCCCGGCGGCCTGGGACGCTCTGGTGGCGAAATTCCAGGGTGCGGCTGAGTGGTGGTCCGGGCTGTGGTCACAGATCGGACAGTTTTTCTCCGGGATCTGGACGGGCATCTGCACATTTTTCACGCAGACAATCCCGCAGGCCTGGCAGTCTGTGGTGGCCTGGTTCCAGGGGATCCCAGAATGGTGGTCAGGTATCTGGCAGCAGGTACATGACTTCTTTGTGAACATCTGGACCATGATGATGCAGAACCCGGTCATTTCCGGGATCGTAACGACCATACAGACATTGTGGCAGAATGCCGTCACGACACTGCAGGGCATCTGGACCGGACTGCAGCAGATTGCGTCCGGCGCCTGGGAGCTGATCAAGAACACGATACTGGGACCGGTGCTGCTGCTGATCGACCTTGTGACCGGAAACTTCACGCAGCTGAAAGAGGATGCTCAAAATATCTGGTCCAATATCCAGCAGGCAGCCTCAACAATCTGGTCCGGCATCAAGCAGGTGGTCTCATCTCTGGCGCAGGGACTTGTCACGCACGTGGTCACGCTGATCACGGGATTTAAGGACACACTGGGAAATTTGTGGGAGATGGCGAAGCAGGCGGCGAGCACAGCCTGGAACAATATTAAGCAGGCGGTGGTCACAGCGGCCACAAACCTCAAAAATTCAGCGGTGCAGGCTGTAACGAACCTGAAAAATTCCGTGTCGCAGGCATGGAACAATATGAAATCTGCCGCTTCACAGGCGTGGCAGAATATCAAAAATTCCGTGGTTCAGACCGCCACGAACCTCAAAAATTCAGCGGTGCAGGCGTTCCAGAACCTGGTCTCCGGGATCCGGAACGCACTGAGCAGCCTGGGGAATGTTGTGAGAAACGGATTTCAGTCTGCGATCAGCTTCATCACATCCCTGCCGAGCAGAGCACTCCAGTGGGGCGCTGACTTTATTAACGGAATAGCAAGGGGCATCCGGAACGCCATAGGAAATGTGACCAGTGCGGTCTCCAGCGTGGCAAATAAGATCCGGTCATTCTTGCATTTCTCAGTCCCGGATGAGGGGCCGTTGACAGAATATGAGTCCTGGATGCCTGACTTTATGGAAGGGCTGGCCAAGGGCATAGAAAAGAGCAAGTCCGTTGTGACGGACGCCATAGCCGGAGTGAGCAAGGACATGAGCATCAATGCCAATGCCATGGTGGATCAGAGCAATGCAGCTCAGAACAACGCCATCCTGTCCATTACCTCACTGCTGGCTCAGTATCTGCCGTATCTGGCCCAGGGCTTAAACCTCAGATGGGAGACTGGAGAGGTGGCGGCACATCTGGCCAGAGACATGAATATACAGCTGGGGATCCTGGCACAAGAGGAGGGATATTTGTAATGAACGCCATAACAAACGGGGCCACCATTGAGATCGTGGCCACCGGCGAACAGTACCACACTCTGAAAAACTGGGGCCTGGCCATTGGAAACAACGACTATATAGGGGATGTAGAGCAGGAGACCTATTATGTGGATGTACCGGGAGCGGATGGGTTCCTGGATTTCTCAGAGGCGATTGCCGGCCGGCGGATATTCAAAAACCGGCCGATCAATATAGAGCTGGGCGGGAAAAAGCCGAGGAATGACTGGGATATCTTTATCTCAGACCTCCGGAACCTGATTGAGGGCCGGGAGATCAAGATCATTTTTGACAATGATCCCGGCTTTTACTGGACCGGCCGGGCCACAGTACAGAGTTTTGACCGGAACCGGGAGCTGGGTACATTCACACTGTCCATCCCGAAAGCGGATCCATACAAGTATAATGTGGCAGACTCCACGGAGGACTGGCTGTGGGATCCGTTTGACTTTGAAACCGGCATCATAGACGAAGGTACCGAGATCACGCTTGCGGGGCCTACGAGCACACAGAGCTACACGATCGTACCGGACCTGATGCCTTTTGTACCAACCATCCAGGTCAGCCAGATGGGAGCTGCCGGCATTACTATGACGGCAGGAGGAGAGACCTACACGCTAATCCAGGGAAAGAACCGCTTTGCGGATATCGTGGTAGACCAGGAGGATGTGACTCTGACCTTTACGGGGCAGGGAACACTCACGATCAGGTATAGGAGGGGGTCATTGTAATGTATAAAGTGAAAATGGATGGCCAGGTCCTATACTACCCGGGAGACAAGGAGGCGGTACTGACCGCCCCCACAGTCAACCTCCAGACGGGTTATGCGGGCACGTTTGAATTTACGGTGCCGCCGATCAATCCACTGTACGACAAGATCCAGAACCGGCGCAGCATGGTCAGCGTGTTCCGTGACTCAACGGAGATCTTCTACGGGGAAGTGAGAAAACAGCCGAAAGTAGACAGATACAAAAACAAGAGCGTGTATTGCGCCGGCGCAATGAGTTTCCTTTCCGACTCCCTGCAGCCACAGGCAGAGTATCACGACATGACACCGGAGCAGATGCTGGGGGCGTTCCTGGATATCCACAACAGCCAGGTGGAGGACCGGAAAAAGATCTATCTGGGGATCGTGACCATCACGGATCCGAACGACTCTTTGTACCGGTACACGAATTTTGAGAACACATTGAAAGCCGTCCGGGAGAAGCTGGTGGATAAGCTGGGCGGATATCTGAGGCTCCGGCACGAGAATGACCGGCTGTATCTGGACTGGATCACGCTGGAGGAGTATGGAAAGTATTGCGATCAGCCGATCGAGTTCGGACTGAACCTGCTGGACTATTCCAAGAGCGTGACCGCAGAGAGCCTGGTCACAGCCCTGATCCCACTGGGAGCGAGGCTGCAGGAGGAGTCAGACATAGAGGCCCTGGAGAAATATGTGGATATAACCAGCGTAAACGGTGGATCAAATTATATATACAGCCAGGATGCGGTGGATGAATTTGGATGGGTGTGGACCACGCAGACCTGGCAGGATGTGACGGAGCCATCCAACCTGCTCCGGAAAGGTCGGGAATGGCTGGCAGATAACCAGTTTGAGGAGTTGGAACTGACGCTCACAGCGGTGGACCTGTCCGCCATGGACAAGGAGTACACCGCTTTTGACATAGGCGACCGGATCCAATGTAGGGCGAAACCATACGGCATGGACCGGGTGTTCCCGGTCATGGAAATGACAATCCCTCTGCAGCAGCCGGACAATGCCAAGCTGACGCTGGGAGAGAACCGGAAGCTGACATACACAGAGCAGCAGAACAAGATCTATTCCGGGATCACGGCGGACGCCGAAGAGCGCAGGAAGATCCAGAACGAGGCTGTAAAAGCGGCCATAGACAATCTGACCGCACAAATGACGGGAAGCAAAGGGGGATACAAACTATCAGAATATGACGAAAATGGGATGTGGCTCCGGGATCTCTACATGGACGCCCCGGACAAAGACAAGGCCACAAATATCCTGCAGATCAACAGCTATGGCATAGGAGGCAGCCGGAACGGATATGAAGGGCCGTACACAGTGGGAATGACGCTGGACGGCCAGATAGTCGGGGAACGGATCACAGCCAACTCCATAAGCGGAGAAAAGCTCACGCTGGAATACAGGACCGAGCTGGAAGGGAAATTCACACAAGTTGGAGAGGACGCAAACGAGTACACCGATCAGAGGGAAACCGTTGTAAAAGAGCTGATCACGACCAGCATCCAGTCTGTGGAGGACCAGATCCAGCTGGCAGTAACTGATCAGAAAAGCGTTACAAACCGGTATAACTACGTGGCCAACGGAGACAATCAGGACCTGGATCCGGACGCTTTCACAGCGTCCTCCAATATCACAGTGGGAACCGGCCAGGCCGGAAATATCAATGCGCTGCACCTGACAAAGACCAATACATCCATGGCCACGTTTCAGCAAAGCCTGGGAGAGCTGCCGGCGGGCACCTACGAGGTAGAGCTTAAAATATACCTTCCGGCTGGCGTGAAACCCTCATACTGCTATTTTGGGCTGATTGGGTACACACAGTACCAGAGTTTCTCCTCAATGGCCACAGACACCTGGTACACCATCAGGCGGACGGTCACGCTGACCAGCGCCTCAACGAGGTCCTTCTATTTTGCACTCTATGGCAGCAGTGCGAGAGAGGCATACATCACGGACATCCGGGTGCTCCGGAACATTAAAGAGCTGATTGATGACGTAGACGCCAGGATCACGGTGGAAGCCGGAAGGATAACCCAGAGTGTTACGGAGATATATGAGGCACAGCAGCATGACTATTGTGCGGAGCCAGATTTCCCGGAAGCGTTTTCCGGGAATTATACCGATAACTGGTATCGGAACAATACAACATACGTTTACCAGACCACACGGAACAGCAGGACCTGTCTCTGCATCAATCTGAAAAACGTGACCAGCACCAGCTACTATGCGAGGACCAGGACGGCGATCAGCGTACCAAAAACCGGAAAATTTACAGTGCGGTTCAAAGCCTGCTGTGAAAAAGCCGGCACAAGGGTACGGTGCTCTTTTTATTCAAGCCAGTACACCGCATCCGGAGAGATTGGAACGAGTTGGCAGACGGTGGAGCTGACATTCAACAGCGTTCCTGCCGGAAACCGGTATCTGTATTTTTATAATTACACCGCCGGGGGTGCCGTGTATATCACGGATGTGGAAATCCTGGGATATGCCAGTCATTACAATGCGGCACAAATAGAGGTCCTGGCTGATAGCATCACATCCACTGTGAAGCAAAATGAATTTGCCTCCTATGTGACGCAATATTATGACCGAGTGATCACAGCGTTTAATAATTCAAGTAAATACGTGCAGATCACAGCAGGGGCAATCTCCATCTATGACGGGGCGGTAAGCTCATCAAAACGCCGGGCAACATTTGATGAAAACGGAAACCATTTCTACAGAGACGGGTACTACGTTGGAAAGATAGGGACCAATCGGATGCAGAGCGATAATTCAAAAAAGGGGTTGAACTTTGACCTGGAAGATGATGGAGCATACATGACATGGGCTGCGAAGGACTCAGCTTCTGCCACGATTTATACAATGAAGCTGACATATGTGCAGAAAGGGAAAGGCTGGGGGAACTATACGGCCGGAGAGCTGCACGCAGGAGCCAATCTCGACATGCATGGATGGACCCTGAAAAACCCGTCCTTTGAGGGCGGGGGGATAACAGGAACTTTAAACTTTGTGCAGCCAATCGCAATGAACAGTGATGGAACTGTGGCGAGGTGGTCAAACAATGCACAGCTGCAATTTCGGAACGGGATACTGATATATGGCAGATGGTACGGATAGGAGGGAAAACATGGAAACAATGAAGATTGAAGAAAACACCACGAAAATCAAAAAGCCGGATCAGGGCGAGGTGCAGGTGCAAGTAAAACCGGAGGAAAGAAAGGAGAGCGCAGATGGAAGGGAAACCGACTAAACCGGCCAGCATGATATATGGAGAGGCGAAAAGCGCCATGACAATGGCCGTGAGAAATGTGGCGAAAGCGTACAAGCTGCCTCTGTTCCTTATGGCGGCAATCATGGGGGACATAGCGGCCGAGTATGAAAAAGAGGCAGGGAACGAGCTTGCGATTGAAATGGAGCAGTATGCGTCCGAGCTGGAAGTGTACTACCAGGAGAAACTGAGCAGCCAGGATCCGGAGCCGGAAAAGGAGTGATAAAAAGTGGCAGATGTAAGGAAGTACACAGAGCAGATATCCAATGCCAAAAAGGGAAAGGATGTGCGAGCCAGTATCGTGGCGGCCATCAATGAGGTATCGGACGAAAACAACACCTACAATCAGGTAAAAGCGGACATATTGGCCGCCCAGAAGAAAATCTCCCAGGACGTGGCAGAAAATAAGCAGACACAGCAGAAGTTTAGTGACGACCTGGAAGAGGCCAAGACCGTAAATGCGTCTCTACTGCAGAATATCACAGCCGCCGGCCAGGCCGAGGATACGCTGGAGGCGGACATCACAGCTGCAGGGAAAGCTGAGAGAAGCCTGGAGGCAGATATCACAGCCGCCGGCCAGGCCGAGAGCGCATTGGAGGCGGACATCACAGCTGCAGGAAAAGCAGAGGATAGCCTGGAGGCGGACATCACAGCGGCGAACCAGATAGAGGACAGCCTGGAGGAGAATATCACAGAGGCCACCCAGATCAATCAGCAGCTGGAAACAAATAATCAGCAGGCGCAAAGCGCCGAGGAGTTGAGGGTGCAGGCTGAAACAGCCAGAGCACAGGCAGAGCAGGACAGGGCCTCTGCAGAAACGGCCAGAGCACAGGCAGAGCGGACAAGGACGGACCAGGAAACCACAAGGCAGCAGCAGGAGCAGGCCAGGCAGCAGGCCAGCAGCCAGGCGGTGGCCAACGCCAACGCAGCGGCGCAGGCTGTAATGGATCAGGTCAACAGCCTCACTTTTGCCCTGAACGCAGAAGACAGAGGGCTTGACGTAACATACACGTATGACACAGAAACAGAATAGGAGGTAGAAAGAACATGGCTCAGGAAGTAGTAAACATTCCCCGGGAGAGCACTATGAGACAGATGATGCTCTCACAGAAAATCAATGCGGAAGGTGCGGCGGACATTGCGTACAAGGAAAAGGTGGCGCTTGCCACCACGAAAGAGGAAGTGGACGCCCTCTTTGTGGAGTGGTGGAAATATCAGTACCATCCGGATCTCCACACTAAAGCGGAAATGTTGGAGCGGTGGTTCGGGAATGTGCTGGATGATGACCGGGTGCATGGAGTATCTTTCCCGCTGTATGGCACCAGCACATCCGCAGTCGGAGAGCTGACGGATGACAGTGTGGGGCTTACGGTCACGCCATCCACAGAGGAGACGGCGGGACAAGACGACTTTGCGAAACTGCCACAGTTCTGGTGCCTGGAGGTATCAGCGGAAAAGCTCACGGATGGATCCCATGAGATCTATTATATTGAGCACATTGACAGCATGAAAAAAGTCAGATCCGGAGAACATCTCACATGGGTGCTCCAGAAAAACACATGGACAAGAGAGTGGGATGAAGGAGGATACAGATACCTCAAAATGCGCTGCCATCCGGCGCCGGGATATGAGCAGTGGCCGGATGGAGAGGATAAAAACGGAAATGTATATGCCTACATGGCACATCCGAAATATCCGGCTGGAGAGCTGGATGGAGTCATCACATGCGGAACCGGGCTTGCACCGCTGAACTGGACAAGCCATACAACTGGCGTATCAAAATGGAGAGCCAGAGGGGAGCAGTACAGCGGAGCAAGCGGGAACCTGGTCAAATTCCTGCTCCGGATGATGTGGCTGAAATACGCACAAAAGGGAAACGCTGGGAAGATTACGGGCTGCAATCAGTACAATTATCAGTATACCGCAGCGATCTCCGAGGTGGGCGTTGAGCGTGTGATCCTTACGAAAGCCCAGGCGGAAAACCTTTATGTGGGATCGTCCGTACAGATTGGCATCCAGTCTGGAACCGACAGAAACACAGCGAGCAATTATTCTGTGTGCAGGAACAAGCTGATTACAAAAATTGAAGACTTCCAGGTTGAGGATGATGAAACAGAATACTCAGCGGTATATGTGGACAATGGCGGAGAAACCTTTGACACGACAGCCGGATCCACGCTGATCAGTACAGATCCATACTGGTCCGGATGGAATGACAATGTAAAGGGTACAGACGGAAGCAGATACAGCGCCACAAGCGGGAAAGAGCCTGGACTCCTCCAGAAAATTGAGTTTATGCATGGCGCCTATCTGATCGTATCGGATGAGCTTTGGCAGTGGTCCACGGACAACAATGGAGACTATAATTTTGAGTGCCATACCTGCCATGACCAGTCAAAGGTGGCGTCATCCATCACGGCGAACTACGAGAAGCAGGAAGACCTCACAATGGTTATTCCGGCTGGCACAGCTGCAGGCTGGAAATACATTGAGGATACCGCAATATCCAAAGATCCGGCAGTCCTCTGGCCTGCAGGTATCGGAGCCAGTGGCAGCGGCGTTGGGTGTAAGGCAGCCTTCTACTGCACCCCGGCCGCTTCCGGCGTCCGGGCTGCGTGGGTGTTCGGCAACTTGAACAACGGCGGCAATGCCGGCCTGGCGTGTCGCAACTCGAACAATGGCGTGACGAACGCTAACTGGAACGGCGCTCTGGGCGCAACTGGTTATTAAAAATAGTGCATGATCACATTGCATCATACAATCCACGCTTATGTGCGAAAATTACTTGAAACCAGCGGGGGCTAGTACCGGGAGGGAAAGCCCCTGACAGTAACCAGATGATGCACGAAAGGATGGTAACATGAAAACATACTGCAAACCTGCAGATACAGACATAGAAAGCGCAGATCAAAATCTGCCTGCGGTTAAGAAATGCTTTGATGGAAAGCTGAAAAGAAAAGACTTCCAGCGGGTCCTGATCAGAACCGGAAAGATCACAAAGCAGGAAATAGCCCAGGCAAGACTGGATCATGACAAGACCAAAGTCAACGAGGCAATCCGGGCGGTATGCGAGAGGTTGACACAGAGGATCCGGGACAGAAATCTGAGACTGCCGCCGATCCGGCAATTTAAACGGAGAGATGGGCTGACCAATAAGATGAGAGATATCTGCCAGGAGTCTCCGGATCAGCAGATCATGGAATATATGGCCGTGGAGGCTCTGATGCCAATGTTCAAGGCGAAGCTCCTCAAACATCAGTACGGCAGTATTCCGACAAGAGGCCAGGTGGGCGGAAAAAGACAGATCGAAAGATTATTAAGGAGAAAGTATCCGGGAAAAGTGGACGCCGTGAAGTGTGATGCAGAAAAGGCATATCCTTCCATCACGGTAGAGTGTTCTATGAGACTGCTCCGGCGGGATATCGGGAAAAACAAAATACTGCTGTGGTTTTTAGGTGCTCTCATGGAGAATTATCCAGGAGGGCACCTTTGCATTGGAGGATATCTCCCAGCGTGGTTATTCAACTATGTGATGAGCTATGTACTCAGGTATCTCCTGAGTCTGGAGAACACAAGAAGAGGAGTGAAAACCAAAATGATCCAGGCGGTGGTGTGCTTTGCGGATGACTTCACTATGTTTGGACATTTTTCACAGATCCGGAAAGCAATCCGGAAAGCGTCAAAATGGAGCAGATCCACCCTGGGGCTGAAAATCAAAAATGCGTGGCAGATCTACCACCTGACTACGTTTGAGGCGGAAAAGGAGCAGAAGAAAAGGAGGGTGGAGGGAAGCAGAAAAAGGACCTGCGGTGTGGATATGATGGGCTTTGTCACATATAGGACATACACGATTATCAGAGGGAGGATCTTCCGGCGGATCCGGAGGCAGATCCTACGTGCTGCAGAGGACCTGGAAAAACTGGGATATATACCCTGGTGGAGAGCTTGCAAGCTGTCAGCATACAAAGGCTGGCTCAAACACAGCGATAGTGAGAAGTTCGCAAAGAAATATCATGTAAATGAAATATTCAGAAAGGCTGCGCAGAGCGTGTCTCTGCATGGCAGAAAGGAGCATATCAGAAATGAAAGAGCGTTACTTATTGAAGCCTGCAGAGGTTGACGTCTTCCCGCTGAAATCAGGAACAGACGTCATTCTCAGAAAAAATATTGCGGAAATCAGCGTCAAGAATGAGGAAGGGGCTGGGACTTATACAGCGTGGGAATGCGAAGAGGTACAGTTCCGGTACCCTGGCACGATCACGGAGGAGGAAATCTCCACGGACTTTGAATACTGGTTTGAAAACGGCCCGAAGGTATCCAAAGGGGAGGATGTGGACCTCAGTTTTGAGCAGATGAGAAATGAAAAATACGCCGAAGTGAGCGCAGCTTGCGAGAAGACGATTTATACCGGTGTAGATGTGACATTATCCACAGGACTTGAACATTTCAGCCTGACGGAAAAAGACCAGATCAACCTTTTTGGGAAGCAGGCGCAGCTTGCGGCGGGGGCAGAAAAACTGGAATACCACCAGGACAAACAGCCCTGCAAGTATTACAGCGCCGCCGATATGCAGAAAATCATTGATGCTGCCTTTTTCTATGTATCTTATAACACCACATACTGCAATGCGCTGAATATGTGGATCAAGGCGGCCACGAAGCCCAGCGATTTAGAGGAAATTCACTGGGGGACCACGATCCCGGAGGAACATAGAAACGAGGTACTCCTGGACTACATGGAGATCATGGCCGGCGGATCTGCAGAGGATACTGAGGCCACAGAGAACGGGGCAAGCTCCGGGGAGGGAACAACGGCATGAAGAAACTTGTTGAACTGACAACTCTCTTTCTGATCGGAGCAGCGGTCTACTACAGCGCAGAGATGCTGATCCGGGGCAGATCCCACTGGACCATGGCCGTGGCCGGAGGAATATGCTTCCTGGCAATAGGCGGGATCAATGAGGTTCTGGACTACGAGATGCCTTTTCTCCTTCAGATGCTGTATGGAGCGATTGCGGTCACAGCCACAGAGTTCATTTTTGGGTGTGTCCTCAATCTCTGGCTGAAACTGGATATATGGGACTACAGCAACCTTCCGGGAAACATTCTGGGGCAGATCTGTCCGCAGTTTACCGTCCTATGGTTTTTTGTTTCCGGGATCGGAATTGTAGTGGATGACCTGGTCCGCTGGAAATTGTTCGGGGAAGAAAAACCACACTATAAGCTCCTGACGGGAGGCAGAGGAAAATGACAAAGCTCCAGATCATAAGCAGGCTATGGTCATCCATCTATGATCTGCTCCTGCTAACGAAGGGAACGGGAAAGAAACCACTGGAAGACATTGAGAGAGATCTGGACGTGCTGGAAATGCACTGCAGAAAATACGTGGATGAGGATGATGTTGAGCTGATTGAGAATGGAGGTGGGACATGAGCACAAAGAGAGCAAGAGACGAACCTGGCCGCCGGCAAGGTAAAACGGGATGATTATTGAAAGAGGGGAGGTGGATGCGGTATGGATTATTTTTTGCGGCTTTTTGGCAGCGTAACGATTGAGAGCGCAGTCTTTGTTTTGGCGGCGCTCCTTTTCCTCTGGAAGACCTACAAAAAAGTGGAAAAGTATTTTTCGGAGAAAGCACTTGCGGAAAAGGCAAAAGATACCAAAATGGCAGAGGTCATGGACCAGGTAAACAAATACCCGCTGTGGCACCAGCAGTCTCTGGACATCCAGAAAAAATTTACCCAGGAAATCGAGGGACTGAGAAAAGGACAGCAGGAAAACAATGAGCGGCTGGAAAAGATGGAAGAGGAGAACCGGAGGAGAGAGCGAAATAAGCTGAGAGATCGGATTTTGCAATCATACCGGTATTATACATCCCCAGAGAAAAATCCCATGAAAGCCTGGTCAGAGATGGAGGCGGACGCTTTCTGGAAGATCTTCAAAGACTATGAGGAACTGGATGGAGATGGGTATGTTCACAGCGAGGTACAGCCGGCCATGAACGATCTGGAGAAGATCCCCATGCACGAGACGGAAAGGATCGCTGAGCTGATGAAAAGCCGTAGGTAACAATTTGAAAAAAGAGAAATGGAGGAAAAATCATGAACAAAATTGACTGGAAAAGAAAGTTGACAAGTAGAAAATTCTGGGCTGCAGTAGTCGGGTTCATTACACCGATCATGATCGCCGCAGGCGCAGGAGATAATGAGATCACGCAGGTGGTGGCAATCGTGACGGGCGGCGCCACGCTGATCGCCTACATTATCGGAGAGGGCCTGGTGGACTCCGCCTCCACGGACCTGGTAATTGACACAGAGATCACTGCGGATGACGCAGTGGAAACAGATGAGAAATAAGAACAGGAGGCCTGGCAGATGCCGGGCCTCTTTTTCGCAAAGAAAGCCCTGGATGCGTGCGCTGGCTATCCTCATGGCGGTCTGCCTGCTGGCGGTACCCACGCTGTACCTGGCAGGTACACAAAAAGAAATAGAGCAGAAGGAGCCGCCGGCACCGCTGGAGATTACAATCCCGGAGCCATGCAGGACCGGGACAGTCACGGTATACGAACAGGATCAGATCATCTATCAATATGGCGGAGAGATCACCATCCGGAATGACGGGCAGAATGGAGAAGAGATTGAGATCGTAGTGGAATACCCGGAGGGGAGCTGGCCCTGTAGTTGCTTTAGTGAGGAGGAATAAATGTGAATAGCGAAAACAGAGAAGTGATGAGGAATATTCTGTACGCCGTGGAGACCGGCGGACAGGTTTACGGCGGAAAACAGTACGATAATTTTACGCCAGCCTACACGAACAGCCAGGCGGAGCACGCCATCACGATCGGCGCCGGCGCCTGGTATGCCACGGAGGCAAAGCGGCTCCTGGTAGCGATCAGAGACGCAGATCCGGACGGATTTTCCGCCCTGGACACGGCCGGGATCGGGAAAGATCTGGATACGGCTGTATGGAGTACATATAAGGCAGAGAAAGGCTCCGAAAAAGCAAAGTGCATTGTGGCCATTATCGGAAGCGCAACGGGGATCCAGTGCCAGGACGCACTGATGGAACAGCAGATCCAGGAGTATGAAAAGAGCATCACGGAGCAGTATGGGACAATGCCGGACAGCGCCATGATGGAGTGCATCAACATCATCCACCAGGGCGGCAGCGGAGCGCTGAAAAGGATCCTGGCCAAGACGGCCACGCCTTACACGGCCCAGACCATTTATGCGGCCCTCTGTACGGATCCGGATGACAAGAGCAACAACAACCAGGTGGGGGACTATACCACCAGACAGAAGAAAGTCTATGAGATGATTTCAAAGTATTGCAAGGAGGAGACTACAGTGGCAAAGACAAGAAGCGCAGTCGTAAGCCTGGCCCAGTCATGGGTAGGAAAAAAAGAGTCAGACGGAAGCTATAAGACGATCATTGATATTTACAATTCCTTTACGGGAACATTTCCAAGGGGTACAAAGATGCAGTATGGATGGGCGTGGTGTGCTGCCACATGGTCCGCACTGGCTATCAAGCTGGGATATACGGATATCATGCCTATAGAGATCTCCTGCTATTATCTGATCGAGGCGGCCAAGAAAATGGGAATATGGGTGGAAAATGACGCCTATGTGCCGAAACCTGCAGACGCCATACTGTATGACTGGGATGACTCCGGAGCTGGAGACAACACCGGAACGCCGGACCATATCGGAACGGTGGAGAAGGTAGAGGGATCCTTAATCACGGTAATAGAAGGCAATTATTCCAATGCAGTGAAAAGGCGTGTGCTGGAAGTGAATGGAAGGTACATCCGGGGCTACATCTGCCCAAAATATGACGGAGCCGGCTCCTCTTCTGGAAGCACATCCAGCGGATCAGCAGGCAGCTCATCCGGATCCTCTTCCGGCGGTCTGAACAAAACAGAGAAATGGAGCGGAACAGTCACAGCCTCATCTCTGAACGTGAGGACATGGGCTGGAGAGGAAAATGCGCCGTGTTCTTTCAGTCCTCTGAAAAATGGAACCAAAGTCAGCGTATGCGACTCCATCAAAGACAGTGACGGAGACACATGGTATTATATCAAGTACAATGGAAAATATGGCTTTGTGCACTCTGCATATATCTCAAAGAGCGGCTCTGGATCCACGTCCAGCGGATCAGCGGGCAGTTCGTCCGGGAAACCGTCCTACAAGGTGGGAACCACCTATACTTTAGCAGCGGACGCCCTAAGAGTCCGGACCGGCGCCGGGACGAACTATGCGGCGAAGTCCTATAGCCAGCTGACAACCAATGCGAAGCAGAACGCATATTCAAACGGATGCCTGAAAAAAGGCACCAGAGTTACTTGCCAGAAAGTGAAAACGGTGGGGAGCGACATCTGGATCAGGATCCCGTCCGGATGGATTGCGGCATACTATCAGGGAGAGAAGTATGTGAAATAAACCAAAAGGCCCCGGCAGAGACGCCGGGGTCGTTTCTATTTGCGTACTAATCAATCATAACCCACGGGAGCTTTGGACTCAAAAGCTTCCAGATTGTTGCTGGAAACAATGGCTGACATCAATAAGAAAATGCAGGCAACTATTTTGATGGTAACACATGACCCGTTTAGTGCGTCTTTCTGTGAACGTATTTTGTTCTTGA
>OLQU01000356.1_pt1 | contig 40106 bp, 33 predicted proteins | sample 1672271 | NCBI WGS metagenome assembly OLQU01 (sample SAMEA3136666, study PRJEB25190) | human gut metagenome | biome: human gut; feature: human-associated habitat; material: faeces | place: Austria | collected 2013 | reverse complement strand
TGCTGGACAGCATGATCAACTGCATGAAGTAGTCGTTCCAGCTGTTGATGAAGGTGAAGATCGCCAGCGCGCCGACGCCCGGTTTGACCATCGGCAGAACGATGCTGATGAAGGTCTTGGCTTCGCTTGCGCCGTCGATGCGGGCCGCTTCCAGCATTTCGGTGGGGATGCCCTCACTGAACTGCTTCATCAGGAAGACGCCGAAGGGCCAGCCGACGATGGGGAAGATGACCGCCCAGATGGTGTTGTACAGATTCAGGGAACTCATCTCACGCAGCAGGGGGATCAGGATGACCTGCTTGGGCAGGGCCATTGCACACACGATCAGGGTGAACAGCAGCTTGCGGCCCACGAAGCGCTTCTTGGCCAGCGCATAACCGGCCATGGCGGCGGTGATGCAGGTCAGGATCATGGAGGTGACGGCCATGAACACGGTATTGATCATCCAGCGGATCGCTGCCGGGGCAGTGGGGCCGACGGAGAAGTAGATGGGCTCCCCATCTGCGCTGAATTGGGCGCTGAAGGGGACGGCCAACTGCCACAGCGGAGCACTCTTGCCCGAAAATAGCTTCTGATAGTTGGTCAGGACCCATTCATGGGGCCACCATTCGGGGGTGGTGGAGTTGATGGCAGCGCCGGTCTTGAAGGAGCCGGTGATGATCCAGTACAGCGGGAAGGCGAACAGCACAGCCACGATGCTGATCAGGATCAGCGTCAGGATGGTGTAGGCGCTGGCCTTCTTGAGCTTGCTGGGGTGCCGCTTCAACGGCTTTTGTTTTTTTGCGGTTGCACTCATTGTTTGGCACCTCCTTAATTATCCTGATTGCCCAGCTTGAACTGAACAGCCGACAGGATGGCGATGATGATCGCCAGCACAACACCCATTGCGTTGCCGTAGCCGTAGCGGTACAGCTTGAACGCCGTGTAGTAGATATAGTACATGATGGTGTCGGTGCTGTGGTTGGGGCCGCCGGAAGTCAACAGCTGGATCAGTGCGAAGCACTGGAAGGAATTGATGGTGGTGATGACCAGAATGTACAGGGTGGTGGGCATGATGGCGGGCCACTTGATCTTCCAGAATGCTTGGAAATCGTTGGCACCGTCCACTTCGGCGGCCTCCACGATGGACTGGTCTACGTTGCCCAGTGCGGAAACATACAGGACGATGGGCTGGCCGACGGAAGTGGTCAGCAGGATGAGGATGATGCAGCCCAGTGCGAACCGCTCATCGCCCAGCCAGTTGATGTTCTTATCGATCAGGCCGAGGCTCTTGCCCAGATAGTTGAAGATGCCGTAATAGTTGTTGTACATCCACTTCCAGACGACGGTAACGGCGACGGAACCGGTGACAACGGGGAGGTAGAACACGCAGCGGAATAGGCTTGTGGTCCACTCCGGCAGATCGACGATGGCCGAGCTGACCCACAGCGAGAACGCGCAGGTGACAGGCACGGACACAACGACGATGATGAAGGTGTTCTTCAATGCGCCGATGAAGATGGGATCGGCGAACAGTTCTTTATAGTTTGCAAGGCCGACGAAGATGTCGGCGCGGTTCATGGTGGAATCGAAGAAGCTGGTCACCACGCAGAGGACCATGGGGTAGATGACGAACCCCACGAAGAAGATCAGGCTGGGCAGAAGGAAGATGTAGGAGGCGATGGTCTCCTGCCGGACCAGTGCGCGGCTGCGCTTCGGCTCCTTGATTTTTGCAGTCTTTGCAGCCAAGAAAATCACCAAACCTTTCGTTTTGCTCGGCTCCCGACGGATCTAGTACAAAAAACTGCCCCTCCCTCGCCGGGATTTTCGAGGAAGGGGCAAGGTTTATAACATCAGGATGTGTTCGGCAGCTTAGGCCTCAGCGGCTGCGTTTGCATTCTCGACGAAGGTCGCGACAGCGGTCTCAACGGGCTCGCCGGTGCCAACGCGCTGCAGCATGTTCCACCACTCGGTACGAGCCGTTGCCCAGCCCGGAGTGATCTGATAGTAATCGCCCAGATAGGACATGAACTTGGTGTACTCGCTCATGATGTCGTTGCCGGCGTAGATGTCGCCAACGCTCTCACGGACGGGGAAGTAGGTGGAAGCCAGAACGCTTGCGCCCACCTGATCGGGATCCGCAGCGATGAAGTCGATGAAGGTCTTGGCTGCTTCGATCTTGGCCTCGTCGCCGTTATCGAAGATGCCGAAGCCCCAGATGCCGCCGCACAGCTTCGGGTCGCCGCTTTCGGTGGGGAAGGCCATGGGGAAGATCTCGTCGCCGCTGTTGGTCAGGCCGGCGTCGTTGTTGTCGGTGTTCAGCTGCTGTGCGATGTTCCAGCAGAATGCCATCTGCAGGGTGCCGTTGCGGAACAGGGTGATCTCCTCGCCGCCATTGATGGAAGCATCGAAGTTGATGCCCTTTGCATCGTACAGAGTCTGAATGGCCTTGATATTTTCGGGAGAGTCGGCGGTGTACTTGGTGTGCGCTGCATCGGTGAAGGTGCCGCCGTACATATTATTGATGATCGCGCGGGTGCCCTGATCGCCGCCCTGACCGCTGCAGTAGATGGCTGCCACGTTCTCATAACCGCCGTTGTACAGCGCGTCAACGGTCTTCAGGAAGCCGTCGGTGCTCCAAGTGTGCTTGTCGGTATCGATGTACTGATCTGCGCCGACTTCCTTGACCTTGGTCATGTTGACGGCCATGCAGTGTGCAGTCATGCACAGGGGATACTCGTAGTAGTTGCCAGCGTCATCCTTGCAGGCGGACTCGACGGACGCGTAGATGTCCTTCTTGGCATCGTCGGTCCACAGATCGTTCAGGGGAGCCATGACGCCCTTCTTGCCCCAGTTGGCAACCAGACGCTCAGGACCTTCCATGACCAAGTCGGGTGCGCTGCCGCCCTCGATGGCGGTATTCACCTGATCGTCGCCGTTGGTGTAGTCCAGATACTCGACGGTGACCTTGATGTCGGGGTACTTTGCGTTGAAGCTGGAGATCAGCTCCTGCACAGTCTCATCCTTGCCCCAGCCACCGATGGGGTATGTCCACAGCTTGATGCTCGCACCGGCAGAACCTGCGGCGGAAGCGGCTGCGGAGGAAGCGGCAGTGGAAGAAGCTGCCGTGCTGGTGGAAGCGGAGGAACCGCCGCATGCGGCCAGAGCACCGGCTGCGCCGAGGATGCCGGCGGCCTTCAGGAAGGAGCGGCGAGAGATACGGTTTTTCATAACGAATTCTCCTTGCATATCATCAAATGTGTTGCGGCTTATCGTGCCAAGCCGCGGTTGTTGGCCTTATTATAGAAAATTCTTTTCATTTTGTCTATCTGCACAATGCACAACTTTGAAAAAGTTTTCTTGTTCATATCCACCAAATCGAGCAGATTATGCGATAATTTCCACAAAAACGGTGGTATTTTTGGCAATTGTATCTATTTTGTAACTATTGTGAAAAGGAGACGTTTTTGAATGCTGAAAATTGTTTTCGCGTTAGAAAGGGCTGAAAATGGACGATTTTGAAAAGAATTTTCCTAAATGAGTCATACTTTTCAAGGAAAATTGGATGCTCTGCACAGAAAACAGGATGATTTTTATGGTAAAAGCGCCTCTTGTCAAGAGGGAAAGATTCTTTTATACTTTCCTATAAGAAAGAGCAAATCCCGACAATGGAGTCGGCGGGCTGCGGGCACCGGGTCGGGCAAGGAGTAGGAGAAGAACACATGTCTACGAATTTCTGGGAGCTGCTGCACCAACGGCAGGACGAACTGACCAAATCCGGGCGGATGGTGGCCGATTATCTGATCCACCACGCCGACGAAGCGCAGTACCTTTCGATCTCCTCGCTGGCGCGGGCCTGCAATGTGGCGGAAGCTACCGTGTTCCGCTTCTGCCGGGCGCTGGGGTTCGAGGGGTATCACGAGATGCGCATCGCGCTGGCACAGGCCAATGTGACCGCTTCGCTCATCAACCAGTCGGAGCCGGAGCCGGGCACGACCACGGCCAAGCTCTGCGAACACGCAAGCGCACTGTTCATCACCGCCATCAACGGCACCCAGAACGCCCTTTCGCCGGATGCGGTGGATCAGGCGGTGGATCTGCTGCGTGCCGCCAAGCAGGTATTCTGCCTAGGGCAGGGCGGCAGTATGCTGCTGGCCAACGACATCTGCGCCCGTTTTTCCAGTCTGTCCAATAAGTTCCGCACCGCAGGGGACAGCCACCTGCAGCTGCTCTCCGCCAGCCTGATGACCGAAGAGGACGTGGTGCTCTTTGTCTCCTATTCGGGTGCGACCCGCGATATGATGGAGACCCTGCGCACCGCCAAGGCGTCGGGGGCCAAGATCATCCTGCTGACCCACTACGAGGACTCGCCCGGCGCAGCGCTGGCCGATGTGGTCCTGCTCTGCGGCGCACAGGAAAGCCCGCTGGACTCCGGCAGCATCCCCATCAAAGTGGCGGTGCTCTACGTGGCCGAAGTGCTGCTGCTCCGCTATATGCTCGACGACCCCCAGCGGACCACCGATGCGCAGGACCGCACCAGCGAAGCCGTTGCCATCAAGCTGCTATAAATCATGCCCATCTTCACAGCCTCTCCCGGAGAAATGGGAGGGGCTGTACTATTCCGCCGTGCCGCCGAATACACTGCTTCTGAGAACGCAGACGCGGACAGGAGGAGACCATTTTGGAGAAACAGGAACGATTGGAAGCCACGGTCTGCCGCGAGATCGGTGCCCGCACCGGCGGCGAGATCTTGATCGGCGTGGTGGGCCCGGTGCGCACCGGCAAAAGCACCCTCATCAAGCAATTCATGGAGCAGCTGGTGCTGCCCGCCATTGAAAACGACGACGCCCGCCTCCGCGCACGGGACGAACTGCCCCAGTCGGCTGCGGGCCGCACCATTATGACCACCGAGCCGAAATTTATCCCGGAGAACGCGGTCCCGCTCCAATTGGAGGGCGGGGGAGAGTGCCGCATCCGTCTCATCGACTGCGTGGGCTATATGGTGGACGGAGCCATGGGCCACGAGGAAAACGAGAAGCCCCGGATGGTCAAAAGCCCGTGGTTCGACGAGGAGATCCCCTTCGACCTTGCCGCCGAGACCGGAACCCGCAAAGTCATCCGGGACCACTCCACCATCGGCATCGTCGTCACCACCGACGGAACCATCAGCGAGATCCCGCGGGAAAATTACCTTCCCGCCGAACAGCGGGTGGTGGAGGAGCTGGAAGCGCTGGGCAAACCTTTCGTCATCCTGCTCAACAGCACCCACCCCGACGCCCCGGAGACACAGGCGCTGGCCGCTCAGTTGGAACAGAGCTACGGGCGCAGTGTCCTCCCCGTGAGCTGCATCGACCTTGACCGGGCCGCCCTGCATGAGATCCTGCGCCGGGTGCTCTACGAATTCCCGGTGCGGGAGCTGGATTTCGCCATCCCCCGCTGGGTAACGATGCTGGACAGCGGCCACTGGCTGCAAACGGAAATTTATACCGCTGCCATGGAGTTTTCAGAGCAGATCGCCCGGATGAAGGACGTCCCGGCCCAAAACAGCGCCGGGGCCCTTGCCAGCGATTCGGTGGAGCGCTCTGCCCTCAGCGGGATGAACCTTTCCGAGGGTGTGGTGCGGGTAACGGTGCTGCTCAAACCGGATGTGTTCTACCGCGTTCTCAGTGAGCAGACCGGCCTTGCCATCGGCGACGAAGCGGGCCTGATGCCCTGCATCATCGAGCTGGCCAAGGCCAAGCGCGAATACGAGAAGATCCGCAGCGCCTTGGAGCAGGTGGAAGCTACCGGCTACGGCATCGTGATGCCCACCATCGACGAACTCTCGCTGGAAGAGCCGGAGATCATCCGGCAGGGCGGGCGGTACGGGGTCCGGCTGGAAGCCAGCGCTCCTTCCATCCATATGCTCAAAGCCGTCATCCACACCGAGATCAACCCCATCGTCGGCACCGAAAAGCAGAGCGAAGACCTTGTGCAGAGCCTTCTCGGCGACTTCGAGTCCGACCCAGAGCGGCTGTGGGAGTCGAACATCTTCGGCAAAAGCCTGCATGAACTCGTCAACGAGGGGCTGCAGAACAAGCTTCTGCATATGCCGCAGGAGGCGCGGGGCCGCTTGCAGGATACGCTGGAAAAGGTCATCAACGACGGGTGCAGCGGGCTTATCTGCATCCTGCTGTAATCGAAAAAATCCTCTGGAATGGCGTCTGTCGTTCCAGAGGATTTTTTATGCGTGATAATATCTGAGGCACTCCGCAAAGCCGTCCAGCGTGGAACGGAAGCGGATGCCCTGCGCGGCGGCTTTGCTGCCGTCCATCAGCAGGTCGCGGTGCCAGTCGGCGGGTTCGAGCTTCACCGTGATGCCCATCCGCTCGGCAAACTGCTTCGCCGTCTCGGCCATGTTGGCATCGTTCCCGCTGCCGAAGTTGTACACCCCGCCGGGCAGGGCGAGGGCGGAACGCAGGTTTTCGATGACCTCCCCCACAAAGCTCACCCCGCGCCAGTCGTTTCGGCTGAACTGCACAGGGGTGCCGTCCTGCGCAGCCCGCAGCAGGTTCAGCGGCAGATTGCCCCGAATGGGCAGGTCATTTCCCGGAAAATCGTACATCCACGGCACCCGCAGCAAAACGGCATCGGGCAGAAGTTCCAGTGCCCGCTGCTCGGCTTCCAGCTTGTGCTGCCCGTAGACGTTGGCCGGGGAGAGCGGAAGCGTTTCCGCCAGCGGCCCATCCTGTATGACTCCGGCATAGACCTGATCGGAGCTGAACGCCACGAGCTTTGCCCCGGCCGCCCTCGCGGCCTTTGCCATCCAGCAGGGCAGTTCCACGTTGGCCCGGCGGCTTTCCTCCGGGTGCCGCTGGCAGTAGCCGGTGTCGGAGAGGGCGGCAAGATGCAGGATGACATCCGGCTGCACCTGTGCGGCGAACCGGATCACCTCTTCCTCCGTGGCAGCGGCCAGAAAGCCGCGGGGGAAGATCGTCAGCTCCGCTTGCCCGCGCCAGAGGTGCATCACGCGGGCCCCGACAAAGCCGCCCGCACCGGAAACAAGAATTTTCTGCATCATCATCCCTCAGTGCACCAAAAACAGCTCGATAACGAAGACCACGGCGCAGCACGCCACCGAAACTTGGAACAGGCTGGCCCCGCACCATGCGGCTGCAATGCCGACCACCAATGCCACCGCACCGGCCACCGGGTTCTGGGTGGCGTTGACGATGGCCGGGAAGGTCATCACGGCCAAGGTCACATAGGGCACGTAGTACAAAAACGACTGGATGAACTGGTTCTTGATGGGTCTGCGGATCAAAGTCAGCGGCAGCACGCGGATGGCGTAAGAAACGGCGGCCATCACGGCAATGTAGATCCAATTGTTGTAGGTCATTGTGCGGCCTCCTCTGCATCATTTTTCACGGGGAACAGGAGCGCCGCCCCGCAGGAGATCAGCACCGTCAGCAGGATGGTGCGGGTGCCGTCGGAGAGAGACGCGATCCCCGGCAGGTAATTGCATGCGAAGCTGAGAGCAAAGCTCAGCGCTACCAGCGCCGCCACGACCTTATTCTTCCGGGCCGGGGGAATGATGATGGCGAGGAACATGCCATAGAGCGCCACGCTCAGGGCACTGACGGCCCGCAGGGGCAGCAGGTTGCCCGCCACGATGCCCAGCGCCGTGCCCATGGCCCATGCCGGGGCAGCCAGCGTGATGGCGCCATAGGTGTAGAACGGGTTCAGGCAGCCCGGCCGGGCGATGGTGATGCCAAACAGCTCATCGGTGACATCGTAGCCGATGATGAGCCGATGAAAAAAGGGCGTGCCGGGGGCAAACCGCTGGGCCAGTGCGCAGCTCATCAGCAGATACCGCGCGTTGGCGATCAGTGTGATGATGGCCACTTCCACATAGGTGGCCCCGGCGGCAATCAGCGAAAATGCGGCGTACTCGCCGGCAGAAGCGTTGTTGAACAAGCTGGCAATAAAACCTTGGATGGGGGTCAGGCCAGCGCTGCGGGCCGCAATGCCCAGCGAAAATGAGACGGCGAAATAGCCCAGCGCGATGGGCACACCGTCCCGCATCCCCTCGCAGAACACCTTCCGGCTGAATGCGTAGGGTCTGGTTGCAGTTTCCATTGAGTTTCAAACTCCTTTCCTACTTCAAGACACAAAAATAATTATAGCACATCCGCCACGGAATGACAAAAGAAAATCCCTCAGGTTTCAAGACGAAATCTGAGGGATTTTCACAGAGAAGGAAGTGCGGAATTAGTCTACCACATCTTCAAACTGGCTGTTGTAGAGGTCGGCGTAGAAGCCGCCGGCTTCCAGCAGCTGATCGTGGGTGCCCTGCTCCACGATGTCGCCGTCCCGCATCACGAGGATGAGGTCGGCGTCCTTGATGGTGGACAGGCGGTGGGCGATGACGAAGCTGGTGCGGCCGCGCATCAGGTTGTCCATGGCGGTCTGAATGCGCTGCTCGGTGCGGGTGTCCACGCTGCTGGTGGCTTCGTCGAGGATCAGGATGCGGTTGTCGGCCAGAATGGCGCGGGCGATGGTCAGCAGCTGCTTCTGGCCTTGGCTGACGTTGGAGGCGTCCTCATTCAGCTCCATCTGGTAGCCGCCGGGCAGGGTGCGGATGAAGTGGTCGGCGTTGGCAGCCTTGGCGGCGGCAATGACCTCTTCATCGGTGGCGTCGAGGCGGCCATACCGGATGTTGTCCATGATGGTGCCCTTGAACAGCCACGTATCCTGAAGCACCATGCCGAAGCCTTCGCGCAGGGCGCTGCGGTCAAAATCGCGGATGTCGTGGCCGTTCAGGGTGATAGAGCCGGAATCCACGTCGTAGAAGCGCATCAGCAGCTTGACCATGGTGGTCTTGCCTGCGCCGGTGGGGCCGACGATGGCGACCTTTTCGCCGGGGTTGACGGTGCAGCTGAAATCGTGGATGATGGTCTTTTCGGGCACATAGCCGAACTTGACGTGGTCGAAGGTGACCTGACCATCGATGCTGGCGGGGTCTGCCCGGCGGGCCGGGTCGGCGAGCTGGTCTTCTTCGGGCTCGTTCAGGAACTCGAAGACGCGCTCGGCGGCAGCGGCCATGCTCTGCAGCATGTTGGACACCTGCGCGAGCTGCTGGATGGGCTGGGTGAAGTTCTTGACATACTGGATGAAAGCCTGAATGTCGCCGATGGTGATGGTGCCGTTGGCGGCAAAAATACTGCCGACGATGGCCACGGCCACATAGCCGAGGTTGCCCACAAAGTTCATGATGGGCTGCATCAGGCCGGAGAGGAACTGGCTCTTCCAAGCGGATTCAAAGAGCTTATCGTTGGCGGCGTTGAAATCGGCCAGCACACGGGCCTCCCGGTTGAACGCCTTGATGACGTTGTGGCCGGAGTAGACCTCCTCCACCTGACCGTTCACGACGCCCAAAGTGGCCTGCTGGGCCTTGAAGTACTTCTGGCTGAACTTGACCACCAGCATCACCAGCGCCAGCGAAACAGGCAGGATGAGCAGCGCGATCAGGGTCATCTTGGGGCTGATGGACAACATCATGATGAGCACGCCGATCATGGTCGCCACGCTGGTGATGAGCTGGGTGATGCTCTGGTTCAGGCTCTGGCCGAGAGTGTCCACATCGTTGGTGATGCGGGAGAGCACCTCGCCGACGGTCCGCTTTTCAAAGTAGGCGAGGGGGAGGCGGTTGATCTTTTCGCTGATCTGGCGGCGGAAGTCGTAGCAGACTTTCTGGGAAAGGCCGGTCATCAGCCAGCCCTGAATGAAGCTGAACGCTGCCGAGCAGAGGTACATCGCCAGCAGGATCAGCAAGATCTTGCCGATATAGCCGAAGTCGATGCTGCCAATGCCGCGCAGCTTCGCGATCCAGCCGGTCGCAAGGGCCGTGGTGGCCTTGGCGAGGATCTTCGGGCCGGCAATGTTGAAGACGGTGGAGAGGATGGCGAAGACGATGACGACGATGAGGGAGATCTTATAGGTGCTCATGGCTTTGACCAACTGGAGCAGCGTGCCCTTGAAGTCCTTGGCACGCTCGGTGGTCTGGCGTCCGGGTCTTGGCATGTCAATCCCCCTCCTTTCCGTTGTTCAGGTCTTTGAGGTCGAGCTCTTTCTGGCTCAGCTGGCTGCGGGCGATCTCCTGATATTCGGGGCAGGAGGCCATCAGCTGTGCATGGGTGCCCACGCCGACGAGACGACCCTCGTCGAGAACAAGGATCTGGTTGGCGTGGAGCACGGTGGAGATGCGCTGTGCCACGATGATGACGGTGGCGTTGTCGGTCTGGGCTTTCAGCGCCCGGCGCAGGGTGACGTCGGTCTTGTAGTCCAGCGCCGAGAAGCTGTCGTCAAACAGATAGATGCGCGGATCCTTCGCGATGGCACGCGCAATGGAAAGCCGCTGCTTCTGGCCGCCGGAAACGTTGGAGCCGCCCTGCGCAATGGGGCTGGCGTAGCCGTCGGGCTTGGTGCTGATGAACTCCTCCGCCTGTGCGATGGAGGCGGCCTTCTTCATGTCGGCGTCGGTGATCTGCTCACCGCCGAATTTCAGGTTGCTCTCGATGGTGCCGCTGAACAGCACACCCTTCTGGGGCACATAGCCCAGCAGACTGTGGAGCGTTTCCTGCGGCATGTCGCGGACATCGATGCCGTCTACGGTCACTCTGCCGCCGGTGGTATCATAGAAGCGGGGGATGAGGTTGAGCAGGGTGGATTTGCCGCAGCCGGTGGAGCCAATGATGGCGGTGGTCTGGCCCGGCTCGGCGGTGAAGCTGATGTGCTCCAGCGCGTCGCTGTCGGCGCCGGGGAAGCGGAAGCTCACGTCCTCGAACTTGACGACGCCCTTCCAGCCCTTGCGCTCCAGCGCGGGCTTGGCCGTGGCTTCGTCGGGGTCGTGGATGGAGGCGGTGGTGCGGCAGACTTCGTCGATGCGGTCTGCAGCGACACCGGCGCGGGGCAGCATTACGGCCACCATGGCCAGCATCAGGAAGGACATGACGATCTGCATCGTGTAGGTGATGAAGGCGATCATCTCGCCCACCTGCATATTGCCCGCATCGATGGCCTTGCCGCCGAACCAGACGATGAGCAGACTGGTGCCGTTCATGATGAGGGTCATAAAGGGCATCATGGCGACCATGGCGCGGTTGGTGAACAACTGGGTGCCCATCAGCTCGCGGCTGGCCTTGTCGAAGCGCTCTTCCTCAAATTTTTCGCGGCTGAACGCGCGCACCGGCATCACGCCGGTCAGGACCTCGCGGCTGACGAGGTTCAGCTTATCCACCAAGGTCTGCATGATCTTGAACTTCGGCATGGCGAAATTCATCAAAAAGGCGATGAGGGTGAGCAGCAACACCACATCCAGCACGATGATCCATGCAAGGCCGGTGTTGCCCTGCACCACATGGAAGATGCCGCCCATGCCCAGAATGGGCGCGTAGGCCACCATCCGCAGCAGGATGACGCAGACGAACTGCACCTGCTGGATGTCGTTGGTGGTGCGGGTGATGAGGGAAGCGGTGGAGAAATTCTCGATCTCCGCGTTGGAGAAGTGGATGACCGAGGAGAAGGTCTCCCGTCGCAGGTCGCGGCCGATGGCGGCGGAAACGCGGGAGGCGATGAGGCCCACCAGAATGGCCACGGCCACCATCAGCAGGGTCAGGCCCAGCATCTGCCCGCCCACCCGGAAGAGGTACTGCATCTGGACGTCATGGGCGACGCCCTGCGCGTCGTACTCCAAGCTGACGAGGAGGGTGGCCTGACTGGCCATGCTGGAAAGGGTGGTCTCGTCCATCTGCGCCAGTGCACCGGCCAACTGCTGCTGGATCATCTCGCGGGAGAAGCCCGGCATCTGGGCCATGGCGGCAAACTGGGCGCACACGGCGTCGAGGTCGTCAGCAGTGGGGGCGACGGTTTCCGTTTCGTCGGTGCTCTCTGCCGTAGGAGAAGCGGCGCTGCTGGCGGCTTCTTCCCCGGACGAAGCCGCCGGATACTCCGAAAGCGGGGTCAGGCTCTGCGCGGGCATCCCGGTGCCGTTGGCGGTTTGGGAAGCCGTCATATACAGCACGATGTCCGGCACAGTCACGGCCTCTTCGAGGGCGGCGCGTTCGTCGGCGGTCAGGTCACTGCGCAGTTTCAAAACGCCGTCGTCCTGAACGTAATACTCGTAGGCGTTCTCAAACGCAGCGGCGTCCTCCTCACGCATCAGAAGCGAGAGGGCGTCCAGCGTGGAGGAGCGCAGGGTCTGGGGCAGGGGGCTTTCAATGCCGCCCTGCTGGATGCCGGTGTCCACGATCTTGCTCGTGTAGTCCGGCAGGGAAAGGTCGCAGCACGCCTGTACGATCAGCAAGGCTACCACGACAAGACAGGCGGCCCAGTGGCGGGCCAACTGCTTGAAGATCTTACCCATCTTGGTTGTCTCCCTTCAAAATTGATTGTTGTTCCTCATTTTCTGCGATCACAGCGTCCAACAGAGCATCTTTCAGCTCGTGGAACTGGACACGCTGCTGGGGCGTCAGATGCTGCATCACCCCGGCAAAATAGTTGTTCAGGGCGGTCTCGCACTGGCGGCTGGCAGCAAGGCCCTTTTCGGTGGCCCGCACCAGCGTTTTCCGGCGGTCGTTGGGGTCGGTGATGCGCTCGATGAGCCCATCCTGCTCCAACTGGCGCAGTGCGCGTGAAACAGCGGGCATCGGTTGCCGGATGGCGGCAGCTAGGTCGGAAACATAGATGCTTCCATCTTTTCCGTGCTGTTCAATGTTCGCCAGAACGCCTTCCAGTATCATGAAATGACATCTGGGGCACTCTTTCAGCGATGCCTTCATCCCGCGCTTGGCTTCGCAGCTCAGCTGGTGGAGATAGTGGAACAGTCCGAACAGCTCCGGAGCATTTTCCTTCGGCATGGGGAACCTCCTCGTTTGTTGTCTGCTGCAAATACTTAACACATGATAACTATTTGCGTGCGATAATAATATACCCGCCTGCACCGGAATGCAAGCGGGTAAAGATGAACTTTTTGAAAACTCTGAAAAAACGACGTTCCAAAGGGAAAATGGTCACTCGTGGAGTGCGCGTTCTTCTTCCAAGGTGTCCTGCTTGCCGCGGATGCGCCCCAGCCCGTAGGCAAGGAGGGTGGCGCAAAGAAGGTTCATCCACGAAAAGGAAGCCCCGTTGAAGGTGTTGCAGATGCCGATGACAAGGTTTGCAAGGCAGAGAAGTTTCACCTCCTTCCCGATTTTATTCAAATGAGCGATACGGGAATCCATGTCCGAAAACATATCAAAGGGGCCCTGTTCAGCGGAGCGGCGGAAGTAGCCCCAGCGGAAGCAGCGGCCAACGGATTCGGCCCCAAGCTCCTCCATGAAATGTTCAAAATCAGGAGAGTTGTCCAGTGTTTCTACCCGGATGATGTATTCGCCCGGTTCGGTCTTTTCGAAAACATAGGTGCAGAAGCTGGCTTTTTTCAGAGCCCAGCCTTCCTGCGCCATCTCGTTGAGCCAGCGTTCTTCTTTTTCGTATTCCCAGACCCAGAATACCTTGTGGAGTTTCTTTGTCTCGCTCACGCTTATTCCTCCTGTAAAATGTTGCGGCCATTGGCTACCAGTTCTTCCAGCCGGGCCAACTCTCGCTTGAGTACCTCGAACCCGGAAGGGGTCAGCTGATACTCTTTTTTCCGGCTCCCGCTTTCCATGGGCAGGGGAGAAATCCAGCCTTTTTCGCACAGTGCGTTCAAAGCACCGTACAAGGTCCCGGCGGCCAGCCGCACGCGCCCTCCGGAGAGCTGTTCGGTTTGCTGCATGATGCCGTAACCGTGTTGTGGGTGGTAGAGGGAAAGCAGGATGTAATAAGTGGATTCCGTCAGAGCCAAATTTTCCATTGTATCGCCTCACTTTGTATCGACGCACGATATATCGTAATAACATTATATCGTGCGTCGATATATCTGTCAAGGGAAAAAAGCAAAAAAGCTCTCCCAAACGGGAGAGCAAATGCAGAGCGCTGACAGCTCCGGGAGATCAGCCCTTGAATAGCTTATTGTCCACCCAGATGCAGACGCAGGCGCCGAGGACGGAGATGACAAAGGAACTGAAGGACCCGGTGGCGTGGATGCCGACCATGCCGAACAGAAACTCGCCCACGAAGCTGCCCAGCACCCCCAGAACGGCGTTGCGGGCAAACGATGTCTCGGTGCCCATAAAGCGGCCTGCGATGTACCCGGCCAGTGCGCCCACCAGTACGCCGATGACCAGCGAGACCAGCAGCCCCACAAGGGAGAACAGGCCCATCAGACAGCCGACCAAAGCGCAGATGAGCGCGATGACGATCAGGATCGAGAGTGTGATCATAAGGAGACCTCCTTGGTTTGTGCCGCCTTCTGCTCCGCCGCATACCGGCAGATATCGTTCAGGCAGCAGTTTTTACATTCGGGTCTGCGGGCGTTGCAGACAGCCCGGCCGTGCATGACGAAGCGGTGGCACAGGTCGCTGCCCTCTTCGGGCGGGACGATCTTCCACAGCGCCATCTCCACCTTCTGCGGCTCCTTGATGCCGTCCACAAGGCCGATCTTATTGCACAGCCGGATGCAGTGGGTGTCGGTGACGATGGCGGGCTTGCCAAATACATCGCCCATGATGAGGTTCGCGCTCTTCCGGCCCACGCCGGGCAGGGCCAGCAGCTCCTCAAAGGTGGTGGGCACCTTGCAGTCGTACTTGTCCCGCAGCACCCGCATACAGGCTGAGATATCCCGCGCCTTGCTGCGCCCAAGGCCGCAGGGCTTGACGATGGCTTCGATGTCCTCCGGTTCGGCGGCGGCCAGTGCGGCTACGTCGGGGTACTTGGCAAACAACTCCTGCACCACGATGTTCACCCGTGCGTCGGTGCACTGGGCGGCCAGCCGCACGCTGACGAGCAGCTGCCATGCGTGGTCGTAATCCAAGGTGCAGCCCGCATCGGGGTATTCGTTTTTCAGCCGGTCAATGACCGTGAGCGCCAGCGCCTTTTTGACGGAAAGATCCTCCGCCGGTGCCGTTTTGCCCATAGGAATCGCCTCATTTCACAAAAGAGTAGCTTGATAATACCATGTTTCGACGGTTTTGTAAATGAATTTTAAGCTATCTGAGAACCGTTTTCAAAAGAAGCGCTTGTCCTCCGGCAGAAAATGCGATATACTAAAGCTAATCAGGAAATTGTCGCAGATGGCAAAAGGAGGAATCCCCGATGAACGAACCGCTGGCGCAGCGCTTGCGCCCCAAAACGCTGGCCGAGGTCTGCGGCCAGCAGCATCTGCTGGCGCCGGGGCGGGTGTTCCGCCGCACCATCGAGAGCGGCCGCATCCCCAACATGATCTTCTACGGCCCCTCCGGCACCGGCAAGACCACCGTGGCCCGCATCATTGCGGAGAACAGCGGCATGACCCTCCACAAGCTCAACGGCACCTCCTGCGGCACCGGCGACATCAAGGCCGTGCTCAAGGACATCGGCACGCTGGCCGGGGCGGAGGGCATCCTGCTCTATCTGGACGAGATCCAGTACCTGAACAAAAAACAGCAGCAGAGCCTGTTGGAGTGCATTGAGGACGGCAGCGTGACCCTCATCGCCTCCACGACCGAGAACCCTTATTTTTACATCTATAATGCGCTGCTGTCCCGCTGCACGGTGTTCGAGTTCAAATCCCTGTCGGCGGCGGATGTGGAGCGGGGGGTGCACAACGCGCTGGAAAAGCTCTCGGAAGCGGAGGGCGTGCCGGTCACGATGGACGCCGAGGCCTGTTCCTATCTCGCCGAGAGCGCGGGCGGCGACCTGCGCAAGGCGCTGGGCTGCCTCGATTTTGCCGTGACGGCCGCGCCGCAGGAGGCAGAGGGCAAGCATATCACCTTGGAAATGATCGAACAGGTCACCCGCCGCACGGCTATGCGGTACGATAAAGACGGGGACGATCACTATGACATCGTGTCTGCTTACCAGAAGTCGATGCGCGGCTCCGACCCGGACGCGGCGCTGCACTATCTGGCGCGGCTGCTGGAAGCGGGGGATTTGCCCTCGGCGTGTCGGCGGCTCATGGTCTGCGCGTGTGAGGATGTGGGCCTAGCCTACCCGCAGATCATCCCCATCGTGAAAGCGGCGGTGGATGCGGCCAACATGGTGGGTCTGCCGGAGGCCCGGCTCCCGCTGGCGGATGCCGTCATCCTCGTGGCGACGAGCCCCAAATCCAACAGTGCCCACGACGCCATCAACGCCGCCATCGCGGATGTTCAAGCCGGGCGCACCGGGCCCATCCCGCGCCAGCTCCAGAACAAGCATTTTGATGGCGAGGATGCCCTCGTCAAGGGGCAGAACTACAAATACGCCCACGATTACCCGAACCATTGGGTCGAGCAGCAGTATCTGCCCGATGTTTTGAAGGATACAAAATACTACACCTTTGGCGAAAACAAAAACGAACAGGCGGCCCGCGCCTACTGGGCCAAGATCAAAGGAGAAGACAAAGGATAAAAGGAGGAACTTATGCGTTATTCCAAACAGCGGGAGCTGGTTTTGCAGAAGGTGGAGGAACTCTGCGACCACCCCACCGCCGAAGAAATTTTCGATAAAGCGGCCCCGGAGTGCCCCGGCCTGAGCCTTGGCACCGTGTACCGCAACCTGAACAGTCTGGTGGAGGCGGGCAAGGTGCGCCGCGTTTCTATCCCCGGCAAGGCCGACCGGTTCGACCACACCCTGTGCTGGCACAGCCACCTGTACTGCAATGGGTGCGGCAGCGTCGTGGATGCCGATGTGGACGAAAAACAGGTGATGAAACTGGTCCGCAATCAGAAGGGCGTCGTCGAGGACTGCGCCGTGGTTTTGTTCGGCCTGTGCGAGGACTGCGCCCAAAAACAGGCCGAGAAAGCCGTCTGAACCCGAAAATTTCCTCCTTCCTACTTGCCCTTGGAGGCAAAACAGGGTATACTAAAAGGAGCTTTTTGAAAATATCGAACCGAAGGATGGTTTCATCATTGGAGTACATTGCATTTGAACATAACACCGCCGCCGCCGAACTGGTGCGCAGCGCATACGACACCCCGCCGCTGGCCTTCGTCCACAGCTACGGCTGCCAGCAGAACGTCAACGACGGCGAGCGCATCAAGGGCGTGCTGGTGGATATCGGCTACGGCCTGTGCGACAAGCCGGAGGACGCCGACCTCATCCTCTTCAACACCTGCGCCGTGCGTGAGCACGCCGAGCAGCGCGTTTTCGGCAATGTGGGTGCGCTCAAGGGTCTGAAGGAAAAAAAGCCCGGCCTGATGATCGGCCTGTGCGGCTGCATGGCCAACCAGAAGCATGTGGTGGAAAAACTGCGCCAGAGCTACCCCTACGTCGATCTGGTCTTCGGCGTGGACGGCATCGACACCCTGCCCCAGCTCATTGCCCAGAAGCTGCAAAAGCATAAGCGGGTGCTCATGGAGCCCGCCCAGCGCCCCGTCATCGTGGAGAACATCCCCATCCGGCGCGAGAGCGAGTTCCGCGCGTGGCTGCCCATCATGTACGGCTGCGACAACTTCTGCACCTACTGCATCGTGCCTTATGTCCGCGGACGCGAAAAGAGCCGCAAGCCCGGCGATATCCTCGCCGAGTTCCGCGGCCTTGTGGAAGCGGGGTATAAGGAGATCACCCTGCTGGGCCAGAACGTCAACAGCTACGGCAAAGGGCTGGAAGAGAAGGTGGACTTCTCCGATCTGCTCAACCTGCTCTGCTCGGTGCCCGGCGATTACCAGATCCGCTTCATGACCAGCCACCCGAAGGACGCCAGCCACAAGCTGATCGACACCATTGCGGCCCAGCCGCATCTGTGCAAGCACCTGCATCTGCCGGTGCAGTGCGGCTCGAACGAGATACTGCGCCAGATGAACCGCCGCTATACCGTGGAGCAGTACCTCGAACTCATCGAGTACGCCCGCAAGACCGTGCCCGGCATCACCTTCTCCAGCGACATCATCATCGGCTTCCCCGGTGAGACGGAGGAGGACTTCCAAGGCACCCTCGACCTGATCCGAAAGGTCGGTTACATGCAGCTGTTCACCTTCATCTACTCCAAGCGCACGGGCACCAAGGCGGCAGAAATGCCCGACCCCACCCCCCGCAAGGAGAAGACGGACCGGATGAGCCGGCTGCTCAAGGTTCAGGACGAGATCGCCATGGATCTCGTCAAGGCGCAGGTAGGTCAGACCGTCCGCGTCCTCGTGGAGGGCTACGGCCGCAACGAGGGCACCCTGTCCGGCCGGTTGGACAACAACCTGACCGTGGAGTTCATCGCCGACCCCGGCCTGATGGGCCAGTATGCGCAGGTCCGCCTGACCGGTGCCCGCGCTACCGTCCTGCTGGGCGAACTCGAAGCCTGAGCTTTTCCCGCTGCGGCAGCAAAACCGGCTGCTGCACCTCAAAATAAACGAACATCAAAGGAGAACATTCTTATGGATTGCATCGACCTCTTCAAGCGTGCTGCTATGGCACTTCAGACCGACCCCCGCTACCTCGCCCTCGATCAGGCCCGCAAGCTCAACGACAGCGACGAAGAGCTGCAGAACATGATCGGCGAGTTCAACCTTGCCCGCATGGACCTGAACAACGAAATCGGCAAGACCGAGCGCAGCGATGTCCGCATCGCCGAGCTGAACGAGAAGGTCAACGACCTCTACGGCAAGATCATGGCCGACGAGGGCATGACGGCTTACAACGAAGCCAAGAAGGACTGCGAGAATCTCGTCAACTATATCGACGCCATCATCAACACTGCCATGAACGGCGGCGACCCCATGACGGTGCAGGAACCCAGTGCCTCCTGCACCGGCAGCTGCTCCACCTGCGGCGGCTGTCACTGACCCAGATGTGAAACGGAAAACGCGGCTTCGCTTTTGCAGGCCGCGTTTTCCTTGCAAAAGCGGTTACTCGCTGCAAACCCCAACAACAATGGAATGCAAGAAAGGTGGACTACCATGGCCGAACTGTCGCCCATGATGCAGCAATATCTGGAAATCAAAAATCAACACAAGGACGAGATCTTGTTCTACCGCATCGGCGACTTTTACGAGATGTTCTTCGATGATGCGCTGACCGCCTCGCGGGAGCTGGATCTGACGCTGACCGGCAAGCAGTGCGGGCTGGAAGAGCGGGCCCCCATGTGCGGCGTGCCCTTCCACAGCTACGAAAGCTATGTGGCCCGGCTCATCGCCAAGGGCTACAAGGTCGCCATCTGCGAGCAGATGGAGGACCCGGCCAAGGCAAAGGGCCTTGTCAAGCGGGATATCATCCGCGTGGTCACGCCGGGCACCGTCATTGAGAGCAGTATGCTTCAAGACGACAAAAACAACTACATTGCGAGTGTTTTCATCAAGAACGATCAGGCGGGCCTCTGCTTTGCCGATGTCTCCACCGGCACGGCCCACATCACGGAACTCAAGCGGGAAAAGATCGTTCCCGCCGTCATCACCGAGCTGTGCCGCTACCACCCCAGCGAAGTGCTGATGAATCCCGGCAGCCTCGACTGCCGGGAGCTGACCAATTACTTGAAGAAGAATATGCGCTGCTCCGTTGAACTTGTGGAGGAAGAACACTATGCCCCCGGCCTTGTGGCCATTGCGCTGGAAAACCAGTTCGGCCGCGATTGGGCCGACAAGACCGGCATCAGCGAAAAGGGCAATGTCCGCTTCGCCATGGCAGCGCTGCTGGAATACCTCCACACCACCCAGATCAAGGGCGTGGAGCGCCTGAAGACGGTCCTCAGCTACAACGAAGCGCAGTTCATGCGCCTGTCGCCGGTCACGCGGGCCAATCTGGAGCTGACCGAGACTCTGCGCGGCCGCGAAAAGCGGGGCACCCTGCTCTGGGTGCTGGACAAGACCAGCACCGCCATGGGTAAGCGGATGCTTCGCAGCTGGATCGAACAGCCGCTGGTGTCCAGCTCCCTCATCAACCGCCGCCTGAACGCGGTGGAGAGCCTCGTGAACCAGACCGTCCAGCGCGGTGACCTCATCGAGGAGCTGCACTACATCTTCGATCTGGAGCGTATGATGACCCGCACGGTCTACGGTTCCGCCACCCCGAAGGAGATCTTCTCCATGGCGCAGACCTGCGAGCGTCTGCCGGGGCTGCGCCGTCAGGCCGAAAGCTGCAACTGCCCGGAGCTGGCAGAACTGGCCGCTCAGATCGACCCGCTGACCGATATCAAAGACAAGATTTATGCCGCAGTGGACCCGGAAGCACCTTCGACGCTGAAAGATGGCGGCGTCATCGCCAAGGGCTACCATGCCGAGGTGGATGAGCTGCGCGCCATCCGCGACAACACCAAGGGCATTCTGGCCCAGTTGGAGACCCGGCTGCGGCAGGAGACCGGCATTCCAAAGCTGAAAATTGGCTACAACCACGTTTTCGGCTACTTCATCGAGGTCAGCAACAGCTACAAAAATATGGTGCCGGAGAGCTACATCCGCAAGCAGACCCTGACCACCGGCGAGCGATACATCACGCAGGAACTCAAGGAGCTGGAAAGCAAAATTTTGGGTGCCCATGAGCGGCTCATCGCGCTGGAACACCGCCTGTTTGACGAGCTGCTGGAAAGCATCAGCGCCCAGCTCGACCGCATCCAGTGCACAGCCAATGCCGTTGCGGAGCTGGACGTGCTGGCAGCGCTGGCGCAGGTGGCGGCGGAAAACAACTACTGCCGCCCCACCGTGGACGACGGCGACGAACTGACCATCGTGGAAGGGCGTCATCCGGTGGTCGAGCAGATGCTGAAGGGGAGCCTTTTCGTCCCCAACGACACTGCCCTCAACTGCTCGACGGATCGCTGTCTCATCATCACCGGCCCCAACATGGCCGGTAAATCCACGTATATGCGTCAAAATGCACTGATCGCTCTGATGGCGCAGATCGGCTCCTTCGTCCCGGCTAAGGAGTGCCGTGTGGGTGTGGTGGACGCCATCTTCACCCGCATCGGCGCGTCGGATGATCTGTCCGCCGGTCAGTCCACCTTCATGGTCGAGATGACCGAGGTGGCGGAAATTTTGAGGAACGCCACTGCCAAGAGCCTCGTCGTGCTGGACGAGATCGGCCGCGGCACCTCGACCTTCGACGGCATGAGCATCGCCCGCGCCGTGGTCGAACACATCACAGACCCGGCCAAGGGGCTGGGGTGCAAAACGCTCTTCGCCACCCATTACCACGAGCTGACCGACCTTGAAGGCACCATCGACGGGGTGAAGAACTACAACATCGCGGTCAAGAAGCGCGGCGAAGATATCACGTTCCTGCGCCGGATCGTTCGCGGCCCCGCCGATGACAGCTACGGCATCGAGGTGGCAAAGCTGGCTGGTCTGCCCGGCAGCGTGACCCGCCGCGCCCACGAGGTGCTGCGTGCACTGGAAGCCACGGCTCCCAAGAACAAGGTGGAGCAGATGGACTTCGACGCATTGCAGGAGTACACTTCGCCCGCCGTGCCCAGCGAGGTGCTGGAAAAACTGGAAACGCTCGATGTGGAGACGCTGACGCCCATCGAGGCACTCAATTTCCTGTACGAACTCAAAAAGACTTTGAAGGGCAGCCTGAACGGCTGAACCCGAACACGATAAAAAGGGGAGGGAGATCTTATGGCAGTCATTCACGTTTTGGACAAGCATACGGCGGAACTGATTGCCGCCGGTGAGGTCGTTGAGCGGCCCGCGTCGGTGGTCAAGGAGCTGCTGGAAAATGCCATCGATGCCGGTGCAGCGCAGATCACTGTGACCATCGAATCCGGCGGCGTCAAGCTGATCGAGATCAGCGACAACGGTTCCGGCATCGAGGCGGAGTACATCCCCACGGCTTTCATCCGCCACGCCACCAGTAAAATTCAGACGGAGGACGACTTAAACCATATCCATACCCTCGGTTTCCGCGGCGAGGCACTGGCTTCCATTGCCAGCGTGGCGCGGGTGGAGGTGCTGACCCGCACCGAGGCGGACGAATGCGCCTCAATCTACCGCATCGAGGGCGGTGATGCCGCCCCCATCGAGCCGGGTGCCCGCAGCGTCGGCACTACCATCCGGGTGAGGGACCTCTTCTATAACACCCCCGCCCGGATGAAGTTCCTGAAAAAGGATTCCAGCGAGGGCACCTTCGTGGCCGATACGGTCGCCCATGTGGCCCTCAGCCACCCGGAGGTCAGCTTCAAATTTGTCCGCGAGGGGAAACTGCAGTACGTCACCCCCGGTGACGGCCAGCTGCGCAGTGCGGCCTATGCCGTTCTGGGCCGGGAGTTCAGCCGTGACCTTATCGAGCTGGACAACCGGGAGGGCGTCTACCGGGTGTGGGGCCTCATCACCCAGCCCAAGAGCTGCCGCGCCAGCCGGAGTATGCAGTACTTCTATATCAATGGCCGCTATGTCCGCAACCGCACCATGATGGCGGGCATGGAAATGGCCTTCAAGGGCACCACGATGCAGGGCAAATTCCCCGGAGGAATCTTGCTTCTGGAAATGCCGTCGGATCTCGTGGATGTCAACGTTCACCCGGCCAAAACGGAAGTCCGCTTCGCCCGCGAAAACGATATTTTCGACCTCGTTTACCATGCGACTAAGCTCGCGCTGGCCCAGCCGGGTACCGGCGAGCGGCTGTTTACCTTCGACGAACCAAAAAACGAGAAGAACAACGAAAAATCCAACAATTTAACAAACGACGATATTTTGACAGAAAATGCTGTAAAGAAGAATAACTTTACAGGGCTTTCTGCCATCATTCCGGGCCAAGCAGAGCCCGGAACGCTGGAATATCACCACGAAACCGCCCCGGCAGCCCCTGCCGCGGCATCGACACCCACAATGGCTTCTCGGCCGACCCCGCCGGTGCGCCCGGCTGCGGCGGAAAGCCGCCCGGCCGCCGGGAACACTTCCGCTTCCGCCCCGGCAGCCCCTGCCGCGGCATCGACACCCACAATGGCTTCTCGGCCGACCCCGCCGGTGCGCCCGGCTGCGGCGGAAAGCCGCCCGGCCGCCGGGAACACTTCCGCTTCCGCCCCGGCTCATACATGGACAACGGTTGCATCCTCGGCTCCGCTGAACCCGGACGTCAGCCTCCACAGCCCCAAGCAGCCGGAAGAGGAAGCACCGGCCTTGGAGAGCGCTCCGACCTTCCGTGCCGCTTCCAGCGAAGCCCAGCTGGACATTGAGATGGAAGGCGAAGAGCCCGCCGCGCAGGATCACATGGCTGCGTGGACTCCGGCCCCGCAGCCGGAAGCGCCGACCGAAGGAGCTGCCGTGGAAGCCGATTCCTTTGGCGCGGCACCTGCCGGGACGCCGGAGCAGATGGGGTTCGATGTCCAAGAAGGGCCGGAAGCCCTCCGCTATGTGGGCGAACTGTTCAAGACCTATATCCTCGCCGAGCGGGGCGATGAGGTCTGCATTATTGATAAGCACGCCGCCCACGAGCGCCAGCTTTTTGAGAAGCTGGCCGCCAACTACGGCGATGTTCCCAGCCAGCTTCTGCTGGAGCCGGTGGTGGTGGAGCTGTCGGCGGAGGAGAAGACCGCCCTGCTGGCCAACACCGATCTGCTGGAAAGCACGGGCCTTGAGATCGACGATTTCGGCGGAAGCACGGTCCTTCTGCGTTCCGTTCCGGCGGATGTGGAGCAGGGCAGCGCGGAGGACCTGCTGGTGGAGCTGGCCGCAAAACTGGCCAAGGGCAGCCGCGACGCTCTGAACGAAAAGACCGAGTGGGTGCTCCACTCCATTTCCTGCCGCGCGGCCATCAAGGCGGGAGACCACACCTCCCCGCAGGAGCTGATGGCACTGGCCGAGAAAATTTTGTCCGGCGAAGTGCCGCCCTTCTGCCCCCATGGCCGCCCCTGCGTCCTCAAATTGACCCGAAAGGAGCTGGAAAAGCAGTTTGGCCGAATCGTTTGAGAAAAAACATCCTGTCCTCGCGGTGGTCGGCCCGACGGCCACCGGAAAAACGGCGCTGGGCGTCGCGCTGGCTGAGCGGTTTGGCGGCGAGATCATCAGCGCGGATTCGATGCAGATCTATAAGGGCCTTGATGTCGGCACCGCCAAGGTGACCCCCGAAGAGACCCACGGCATCCCGCACTACGCAGTGGACCTTCTGGAACCGGACCAGACCTTCAGCGTGGCGGACTTCACGGCGCTGGCGGCGAGGCTCGAAGCCGAACTCTCCGCCCGCGGCAAGTTGCCCATCTTGGTGGGCGGCACAGGGCTGTATGTCCAGAGCTTTCTGTATGGGGTGCGGTTCACCGCCGAAAAAACGCCGGACGGGCTGCGGGAGCAGCTGGCTGCAGAGCTGGCCGAAAAGGGTCCGGCTGCCATGTATGAGGAGCTGAAACAGGCCGACCCCGAAGCGGCTGCGGCCATCCACCCGAACAATCAGGTACGGGTGCTGCGTGCGCTGGAACACTACCGTGCCACCGGCAAAAAGCTGAGCGAACAAAAGGCAGGATCCCTCCCGCCGGAGCGGCCCTACCGCTCGCTGGTGCTGGGGCTGGATTTTCCGGACCGCGCCCAGCTTTACGCCCGCATCGACCGGCGGGTGGACAAGATGATGGAAGCCGGGCTGCTGCGGGAAGCACAGCTCGTTTATGCGAACCGGGACCGCTTCAAAACGGCGGCACAGGCCATCGGCTATAAGGAGTTCTTCCCTTATTTTGATGGGGCGGCTGAACTGACGCCCTGTGTGGACAAGCTGAAACAGGCCTCCCGCAACTACGCCAAGCGCCAACTGACATGGTTCCGCCATATGGACGGCGTGGTCTGGCTGGATGCCTCTGCGCCGGACGCTGCCGCCCGCGCGGCGGCGCTGACCCAAGAATTTATCGCGAAAGGATGAGCAGGATGCAGGAAAAACGCGAATTGCCCGGTGCGCTGAAGACGCTGGCGGGTGTCGTGATCGTCTTTTTGCTGCTGGCGACGGGATATGTGATCTATCAGGCGGGGCAGGTGCTGTTCCCGCCCAACACCTACGAGACCGCCCTTCTGGCCACGGTGGAAGACACTGTGGACGCCGAGGGCGTGCTCCTGTTCGACGAAAGCTACGTGGCAGGGGACGGCACGCTGGGGTATCTGGTGGCCGACGGTGAGCGTGTCTCGGCGGGCACAGCGGTGGCCGAAGTGTACAGCGACGCCTCTCAGGCTGCGCTGCGCCAGCAGCTGACTCAGTTGGGCGACCAGATCGACCTGCTGCAAAAATCCCAGAACACCACCTCTGCCCAGATGGAAACGCTGCGGAAAGACCGTTCCGCTGCGCTCTATAACTTGATGGATTCGCTGGACACCGCCGACTATGAGGATACGGACGCGGAAAAAGAGGACTACCTGTTGGCCCAGAACAAGCTCTGGGTTATCACCGGGGAAGTGTCGAGCTTCTCGGACCAGATCGCCGCGCTGGTGCAGCAGATGTCCAGCGTACAGGCCCAGCTCGGCGCTCCGACCCAGATCACGGCCCCGCAGACCGGCTATTTCATCCGCTCGTCCAGCTCCGGCCGCCTCAACGCGGGGATGGAGGATATCCTTGCCCTCGGCGCGGTGGACCTGAAGGCGTACATCGAGTCCTCGCCGGAGATCGCGCTGGACGGCTGCGCGGGGAAGATCGTCTCCGGCTTTACATGGTACTATGCGGGCATCTGCTCGGCCAAAGAGGGCCAGAAGCTGCTGGGAACGGACGGCAGACCGCTTCGCTCCGGTGTTGAGATCCGCTTCCCCGGTCAGGCCGAAACGCCCCTCAAGGCCACCCTCCAAGAGGTGAACATCGACGAGGAAAACGACCTGACCCGCTTCGTCCTCTCGTGTGAGGTCATCAACGGCGATGTGCTGCGGCTGAACAAGGCCAACGCACAGATCATCGTAGGGGAGAGCACCGGTCTGCGCATCCCGGCCTCCGCCGTCCATTACCTCAAGGACGACGGCTCCGAGGCCGAGGGACAGGGCGAAAATTACATCCCCGGCGTCTACGTCAAGTACGGCAACCTCGCCCGTTTCTGCAAGATCGACCCCGTGGACGCCGACCACCCGCAGGTGCAGGACGGCGATCATCTCATCGTTTTGCCCAGTGGAACGGCCGGTTCGGTCAGTCAGGTTCGCCTATATGACGAGATTATCGTATCCGGACAAAATTTATACGATGGAAAACTTTTGTAGTTATTGACATCTGCGGCAAAAAATCCGATAATAGTAAAAGCTATTTGCATCTCTTTGCAAAATCAGCCGAGGCAGCGCAAGCCGCCCGAATGAAAGGAGCAGTTTCTATGTCTTTTGTGGATAGTCTGAAAAAAGGCCTTTTCGGCAGCGAGGACGAGTACGACGATCAGTACATCGACGACGGCCCCCAAATGGTGAACAACAACAACGGCCTTGGCATCGGTGCAGATGATGAGGACGAGGACCCTGCAGAGGGCGCCCCCAAGAAGAACAAGGTGGTCAACATCCATGCCACCACCCAGCTCAAGGTCGTTCTGGTCAAGCCGGAGCGCTTTGAGGACGCCAGCACCATTGCAGACCATTTGAACAACAAGCGCACCGTGGTGCTGAACCTTGAGTCCACCAATAAGGAAGTTTCCCGCCGTCTGGTCGATTTCCTCTCCGGCGTCGCTTACGCCAACAACGGCCAGATCAAGCGTGTGGCAAACAGCACCTTCATCATTACCCCCTACAACGTCGATATCATGGGCGACCTGCTGGACGAGCTGGAGAACAATGGCGCGTTCTATTGATCCTGCCCCAAAGGCCGTGCGGGGGTTCGTCCCCGCGCGCACCGATGAAGAACGATACCTCATGCGGCACATCGAGGATCTTGCCCGCACGGCGGAAAGCCGCGGCATCCCGCGGTATTCCGGCTTTTTGAGCGACCGGGAGCAGGATCTTGCCAAGGCGGCGCTCAACCGCGCCGAGGTGCCGGAGGCCGACTATCATTTCGAGGGCGGCTGGCCCGGCGCGGAGCGCAAGCTGCTCTGCATCGAGCCGGAGGGCAGTTGGACGGACAGCCCGCTGTGCTGCGTCCGGCTGGACTGCCGGGCTCTGCCGGGGGCTGCACTGCCCACCCACCGGGACTACCTCGGCAGCCTGATGGGGCTGGAACTCAAGAGGGAGGCGCTGGGCGATATCGTCCTGCCGCCCGATGCGCCGGGTACAGCTTATGTCTTCGCGCTGGAACCGGCGGCGAAGCTCATCTGTCAGGAGCTGTGTCAGGCGGGCCGCACCGATCTTTCCACCACGCCCATGGAGCCGGATGCCCTTCCGGAGTTCCCACAGGCGGAGCGGACGCTGCAAACGGCGACCGTCTCCTCCCTGCGGCTGGATGCGGTGCTTGCGGCGATGCTCCGCTGCAGCCGCGGTGCGGCGGCGGAGCTGGTCACGGCCGGGCGGGTGGAGGTCAACCATCTCCCCGCCGAGAGCGTCCATGCGCCCGTTTACGAGGGGGATGTCTTCACCGTGCGGGGCAAGGGCCGCTTCGGGCTGACGGCACTGCCCGGAAAAAGCAAAAAAGACCGATCGATCATCGAGTTTTTTCAGTATGAATGATAACAGGAGGAAACTACTATGCTGACCCCGCAGGACGTGCGCAGTGTTCAATTTGAAAAAAACCTCCGCGGCTATCGCACCGAAGATGTGGACCGCTTCTTGGACCGAGTCGAAGAGCAGCTCAAGCAGGACGATACGCTGGCAGAGGAACTCCGCAAGCAGATCGCGGATCTGACGGCGGAGAACCAGCGTCTCCACAAAGAGATGGAGAACTATGAGGCGGACGGCGATATGCTCAAGAGTGCGCTCATCAACGCGCAGCGGATGGGCGAGAATGTCATCCGCGAGGCAAACCAGAAGTCTGAGGAGATCCTGCATCGCGCAAATCTGCGCGGTGATGATATTATCCGTGATGCCAACGAGCTGCTGCAGAAGGCCAGTGACCGCGCGGATGAGATCATCAACGAAGCAAACGAGAAAAAACTTGCGGAGGAGCGCGAGTATGACCGCGTTCGTCTGGAGGTGACCCGCTTCAAGTCCGATGTGCTGAACCTCTACCGCAGCCATGTGGAGTCCCTGAGCCGTCTGCCCGAATTCCAGAAGGAAGAGCCGGCCGAGGCCGAGCCCGCCGTGGAAGAAAAGGCTGAGGAGACCGCTGCCGCTGCCCTGACCGAGGAGATCGAACAGGCCCAGCCGGAGGCCGAGGCTGCCCCCGCCGAGGAGGAAGCTGCCGAGGACGACAAGAGCGAGGACTTCTGGGAGAAGGACGAGAGCCAGCTCAAGATCAAGCTCGACCCGTCTCAGGCCCCTGTCGGCGCGGACGAGGAAGAGGAACCCGCAGAGCCGGACTATGCCGCGTTCAAGGGCGTCAAGTTCAGCGAGTGATCCCAAGCATTTTAGTAAATTAGAGGAGTGTGTAACCATTGGCTAAGAATAAGTCTCAGTACGACAGTACGTTGAATCTGCCCAAGACTCTGTTTGAGATGCGTGCAGGTCTGCCCAAGAAGGAGCCTGTGATGCTCAAGGACTGGGAGGACAACGACCTGTACAACAACCTCATCAAGCACAACGACGGCAAGCCCAAGTTTGTCCTGCACGACGGCCCTCCGTATGCAAACGGCAACATCCACATGGGCACGGCCCTGAACAAGATCATCAAGGATATCATCATCCGCGACAAGAACATGGAGGGCTATCAGGCTCCCTATGTGCCCGGCTTTGATACCCACGGCCTGCCCATCGAGCTGAAGGCCCTGTCCTCCGTCGGCGAGAAGAAGAAGGACATCTCCAAGCTGGAGCTGCGCCAGATCTGCGAAAAGTTCGCCACTGAGCACATCGACATCATGAGCGACCAGTTCAAGCGTCTGGGCGTCATCGGCGACTTCGAGCACCCCTATCTGACCCTGAAGCCGGAGTTCGAGGCACGCCAGATCGAGATCTTCGGCGAGATGGCCAAGAAGGGCTATATCTACAAGGGCCTGAAGCCCGTGTACTGGTGCCCGGACTGCCGCACCGCTCTGGCTGAGGCTGAGATCGAGTACGGCGAGGACGACTGCGATTCCATCTTCGTCCGCTTCCACGTCACGCAGGACCCCAACGGCGTGCTGGCAAAGCACGGCATCCCGATGGATAAGACCTACTTCGTGATCTGGACCACGACCACTTGGACCCTGCCCGCCAACGAGGCCATCTGCCTGAACGGCCAGTTCGAGTATTCCTTCGTCAAGATCGGCGAGGAGTATCACATCATGGCCACCGAGCTGGTCAAGAGCGTCATGGACGCTTGCCACATCACCGAGTATGAGGTGGTGGGCGAGCCGGTCAGCGGCGCAGAGTTCGAGCTGATGCGTTATCAGCACGTCTACCTGCCCAAGGAAGGCTGGGTCATCCTTGGCGACCACGTCACGCTGGAAAGCGGCTCCGGCTGCGTCCACACCGCTGGCGGCCACGGCGTCGATGACTTCAACGTCTGCCAGAAGTACCCTCAGGTGCCCATCACCGTCCCCGTGGACGATGGCGGCTACCTGACCGACCTCGCCGGCAAGTACGCCGGTCAGCGTGTCTGGGCGGCCAACAAGACCATTCTGGCCGATCTGACGGAGTCCGGTGCCGTCATGGGTCAGGTGCACATCAAGCACCAGTATCCGCACTGCTGGCGCTGCCACCACCCCATCATCTTCCGCGCCACCGAGCAGTGGTTCTGCTCCGTGGCCAAGTTCCGTGAGGATGTTTACAAGGCCATCGACACCGTGCAGTGGATGCCCGATTGGGGCCACGACCGCATGAAGGGCATGGTCCGCGACCGCAACGACTGGTGCATCAGCCGCCAGCGCACTTGGGGTGTGCCCATCCCGGCCTTCTACTGCAAGAAGTGCGGCGCTTACCACATCACCGATGCCACCATCAAGGCCGTCAGCGAGCTGTTCCGCAAGGAGGGCTCCGACGCTTGGTATAAGTACGAAGCCGAGCAGATCATCCCCGCAGGGGAAGTCTGCGAGAAGTGCGGCGCTTCCGAGTGGATGAAGGACACCGATATCATGGACGTCTGGTTCGATTCCGGTTCCACCCACGCCGCCGTTCTGGAGGAGCGCCCGGAGCTGAAGTTCCCGGCCGATATGTATATGGAGGGCGGCGACCAGTTCCGCGGCTGGTTCCAGTCCAGTCTGCTGACCAGCGTTGCCTCCAAGGGCTGCGCACCGTACAAGTCCGTTCTGTGCCACGGCTGGGTCGTGGACGAGCAGGGCAAGCAGATGCACAAGAGCGCCGGCAACGGCGTGGAGCCCAGCGAGATCATCAAGGACTACGGCGCCGATATCATCCGCCTGTGGGTCGCTTCTTCCGATTACACCGTCGATGTGCGTGCCGGCAAGAATATCTTCAAGCAGTTGAGCGAGGCATACCGCAAGATCCGCAACACCGCCCGCTTCATTCTGGGCAACCTCGACGGTTTCGATCCCAATACCGACTGTGTCGCCGACGACCAGCTGCAGGAGATCGACCGCTGGGCACTGGCCGCGCTGGACGATCTGATCGTCAATGCGCATAACGGTTATGCGGTCTACGACTTCAACAAGGTCTACCACGCCGTTTACAACTTCTGCGTCGTGGCCATGTCCAACTTCTATCTGGACGTCACCAAGGATCGCCTGTACTGCACCAACGGCGCAGCCCGCCGCGCAGCACAGACCACCATGTACAAGATCCTCGTCGCTCTGGACAAGATCATCGCCCCCATCCTCTGCTTCACCAGTCAGGAGATCTGGGACTTCCTGCCCAAGACCGAGGGCATGAACAAGTACGTCGTCTTCGAGGATATGCCCAAGGCGGGCGAGTACGCAGCCGACGACGCCTTCAAGGCCAAGTGGAATCAGCTCATCGCTGTCCGTGACGAGGTCAAGAAGGTGCTGGAACAGGCTCGTGCCGAGAAGACCATCGGTGCTTCGCTGGAAGCTTCCGTCACCCTGTACTGCGGCGATGCCGTCTATGACCTGCTGAACAGCATCCCCATGGACGAGCTGGCCGACCTGATGATCGTCTCCCACGTGGAGCTGGTCAAGGGCGAGGGCGGCGCTGCCTCCGCGGTCGAGGGTCTGGGCATTGCTGCTGCACACGCCACCGGCGACAAGTGCGAGCGCTGCTGGAAGTACTCCGCAGATATCGGCACCCACCCGGCTCATCCCACCCTCTGCGCGCGCTGCGCAAGCGTGGTCGAAGGCTAAGCAAAACTTTTGAACGCTGCGGCGCTCCTTTCGAGCAGGGGAGCGCCGCTTTTTGGTATCAGAAAACCGGCGGGCCCTTCCGCCGTTGGGAGGATTCGTTATGGCATTTGTTATCTTCAATCTGCTGTGTGTGGCGGCGCTGATCGGCGCAGATCAGGCCATCAAGGCGTGGGCGGTGAGCGTTTTGCAGCCCGTAGGGGCTATGCCGCTGATCCCGCATGTGGTGGAACTGCGGTTCGTGCTCAATCAGGGCATGGCGTTCAGTCTGCTCAGCGGCAAGCAACTGTTTCTGATCATCGCCACCAGCGCCGCGCTGCTCCTCGTGGCCTACTGGCTCTTCTTCCGCAGCCGGAACAACCGCTTGCAGCAGGCAGCGCTGATCCTCGTGCTGGGCGGAGGCATCGGCAACCTGATCGACCGGGTGCTGAACGGCGAGGTCGTGGATTACATCAACGTGCTGTTCATGCGCTTCGCCGTCTTCAACTTCGCGGATATCTGCGTCTGTGTGGGCGTGGCGCTCTGGGTGCTGGTCATCTTTCTGGAGGAGCTGCATGAGGACAGCGCAAAGGAGCAGTGACCCATGGAACAGCGTGAATTTATCGTCGAAGCCGAGGGTGCGGGCCAGCGCATCGACCGCTTTCTGAGCGGCGAGGACACCGGCCTCTCCCGCAGTGCGCTTCAAGCCCTTGTGGCCGAAGGTCATGTGCTGTGCAACGGCAAGGCCCCGGCCAAGAGCCTGAAGCTCAAGGCGGGGGACGTCATCTTGATGGAGATCCCGGACGCAAGGCCCATCGAGGCTGTGCCGCAGGAGATCCCGCTGGACATTGTTTACGAGGATGCGCATCTTCTGGTGGTGAACAAGCCCAAGGGCATGGTGGTCCACCCGGCCCCCGGCAACCCGGACGGCACCCTTGTCAATGCGCTGCTGTGGCACTGCAAGGGGAGCCTTTCCGGCATCGGCGGCGAGATCCGCCCCGGCATCGTCCACCGCATCGACAAGGACACCAGCGGCCTTCTCGTGGTGGCGAAGGACGACGCCACCCACATCGGCCTGTCGCAGCAGATGGCGGTCCACAGCGTCGAGCGGGCCTACAACACCATCGTCTACGGCGGCTTTGCGCAGGACGAGGGCTTCGTGGAATCGAACCTCGGCCGCTCCAAGACCGACCGGAAGAAGATGGCCGTCTACCCGTCCACCGAACCCCACACCAAGTACGCCTACACCGGCTACAAGGTGCTGGAGCGGCTGGGCGAATTCACGATGCTGGAGTGCCGCCTGAAAACAGGCCGCACCCACCAGATCCGCGTCCACATGGCGTCCATCCATCACCCGGTGGCGGGCGACCCCGTCTACGGCCCCCACAACTGCATCACAAGCCTCCACGGCCAGTGTCTGCACGCCAAAACGCTGGGCTTCATCCACCCCATCACGGGGGAGCATCTGCGGTTCGATTCCGAACTGCCGGATTACTTCACCCGCTTTCTGACCACGCTCCGTCAGCGCACAGGAGGAAACAACGAATGAGCAATTCCATCGAAAATACATTGGTCCTCTGCGATCTGGACAATCTGCTGCTGAACGCCGAGGGCAATCTGCCCCAGCTCCACCGGGATGTGCTGCAATTGTTTGCCAGCCGCGGCGGCAAGCTGACCGTCTACTCTCAGCGGTCGCCGAAGGTCGTGCGTTCTCTGCTGGGCGGAGTGCGGCTCAGTGCACCTGCGCTGGTCTGCGGCGGCATTCTGGCCTATAATTTCGCGGAGGGCAGCGGCACGGCGCTGTGCAGCTTTGCCGGGATGGAAGATTCCGTCCTGAACGTTCTGCCCGCTGCGCCCGGCATCGGCATCGCGTTCCAGATGCGGGACGGCACCACCCGCGTGGTGCGGATGAGCGAAGCGCTGGAAGCTCACCTGCGGCAGGAGTGGACCAGCTTCGTGCTGAGCAACGCGGCGGATGTCAAGGGCGAGGAGGTCCTGCGCATCCTGTTCTATCAGGACAAAAAGCAGGTGCCCCTGACCGCTCTGCTGGAAAAAACGCTGGGTGAAGCGACCGTGACCCTCCGCGCCGAGCGGATGGCCCCGGATGTGGTGGCCCTGCTGCCGGGCGGTGTGTCCGGCACGGCTATGCTGAACGCAGTCTGCCCGCCCGCTGGCTACTCTGCCGAGCAGCTGACCGTTCTGGCAGACTGCACCCAGATGACCGAGCTGGTCCAACTGGCGGGGAACAGCGTCGTCCCCGCCGACGCCCCGGCAGAGCTGCGCCTTGCCGCCAAGCAGACGACCCTCACCGACCACGATGCCGGTGCGGCGGCGGAACTGTTGTACGGCATGGTGCGTGCGGCCGAAAAGTTCGCGTAACGTAAAGATTTTGTAAGCTCCTTGTATACTTTGTACAGGGGGCTTTCTTTTTGGAGGAAAGTCGGGTACAATGGGAGAAACCAGTTCTCAGAAAACCGGAAAGCGGCACGAGCGGGTATTTCTGCTCTGCGCCGTGTTGGCGGCGGCCCTGTGCGTGGCGCTGGCCTTCTGGTATGCGCCGCCCAAGGCAAAGCCGGACCCCGCGCCCCAGACGCCGCTGCTCCAATCGCTCCGGGTGGATCTGAACACTGCCGACTTCGAAACGCTCTGCATCCTGCCGGGCGTAGGCGAAAAGCGGGCACAGGCAATCCTCGACTACCGTGAGGCGCATGGCCGCTTCCGGCGGGTCGAGGATGCCGCCGCGGTGCCGGGCCTGACCGAAAACATTGTGGCGTCGTGGGCAGAGCTGGCCTATGTGAGCTGAACAAACCCAGAAAAAGGGGAGTAACTATGAAAGAGGATTCGATTTTCATCAACCGCGAATTGAGCTGGCTGGATTTCAACCGCCGGGTGCTCGTGCTGGGCAAGGATAAGAATGTTCCGCTGGCGGAGCAGCTCAAGTTCCTTGCGATCTATGGCTCCAATCTCGACGAGTTCTTCATGGTGCGCGTGGGTTCGCTCCAAGAGAGGGCCAGCCTGATGCGCGCCAAAAAGGAGCGGGACAAGCGCGAGAACAAGACGAACATGACCGCCGAGGAGCAGTTGGCCGCCATCATGCCCAAAACGGCTCATCTGCAGGAGGACTGCGACAAATACTATGAGAAGGCGCTGGAAAATCTGGCGGCGTGCGGCTACAAAAAGGTGGACTTCGATGCTCTTTCCAAGGAGGAGGAGCATTTTTGGAAGAAGTATTTCCAGAGCGAATTGTTCCCCATCCTCAGCCCGCAGATCGTGGACAGCCGCCATCCGTTCCCGTTTTTGCGCAATAAGGAGATCTACCTCGGCGTCCTGCTCAAGGAAAAAGAGGGCCAGAGCCTTGGCATGATCCCCATTTCCAGCCAGATGGAGCGGCTGCAGCTCGTCCGCCGGGATGGCCACACCGAGTTCGCCCTCACCGAGGAGCTGGTGCTGCACTATGCGGCCCTCATCTTCGGCAAGGACGCCGTGCAGGAAAAATGCCTTTTCCGCGTCACCCGCAACGCCGACATCGACGTGAAAGAGGGGATGATGGACCATGACATCGACTACCGCGAGATCATGGCCGACCTGCTCAAGCGCCGCCGCAAGCTGGCGGCTGTCCGTCTGCAGGTCACGCCGACGGCCCCGCAGGAGATCGTCCGCATCCTCTGCGGAAAGCTGGAACTGACGCACAAGCGGGTGTTTGCCCAGAAGAGTCCGCTGGACCTGAGCTTCTTCTATAAGCTCACCGGCAAGATGGAGGCCGACGGCCACCCGGAGCTGTTCTACCCCTCGGCCCGGCCCATGCTGCCGCCGCCGGAGTACGACCTCGCCGCCGAGGTGCAGAAGCACGATGTGCTGCTCAGCTATCCGTACCAGTCCATCCGGCCTTTCATCGCGATGCTGAAAAAGGCCGCGCAGGACCCGGACGTCATCTCCATCAAGATGACCCTGTACCGGATGGCGCGGGAGTCCCAGATCGTACAGGCCCTGATGGAAGCAGCCGAAAATGGCAAGGAAGTTGTGGCGCTGGTGGAGCTGCGCGCCCGCTTTGACGAACAGAACAACATCGACTGGTCGAAGCAGCTGGAGGAAGCGGGCTGTACCGTGCTGTATGGCTTCGAGGATTACAAGGTCCACTCCAAGCTGACCCTCATCACCAAAAAGAGCGCGCAGGGCTACAGCTATATCACCCAGATCGGCACCGGCAACTACAACGAAAAGACCAGCGAACTCTACACCGATTACTCCTTCATCACCGCTGACCACGGCATCGGCGAGGAGGCGTCCAACGTCTTCCAGAATCTCGCCGTGCAGAAACTGACGGAGACCAGCGAAAAAATGCTGGTGGCCCCGCTGCGGTTCAAGAGCGTCCTGCTGGACGAGATGGACCGGGTCATCACCGCCGCCCGTCTGGGCCGCCCGGCGTCCATGATCCTGAAGAACAACTCCATCTCGGATCGTGACATCATCCTGAAATTGCAGGAAGCAAGCTGCGCCGGGGTCCGCATCGATATGATCGTCCGCGGCATCTGCTGCGTCCGTGCCGAGGTGCCGGGCAAGACCGAGAATCTTCACATCCGCAGCCTTGTGGGCCGCTATCTGGAGCATGGCCGCATTTACAGCTTCTACGACGGCACCGAGACCCGCATCTATATCGCCTCCGGCGACTTCCTCACCCGCAACACGGAGTGCCGCGTGGAGGTGGGCGTCCGGGTGGAAGACCCCATTCTCATCCAGAAGCTCAGCGATATTTTGCAGCTCCAGCTGCGGGATAATGTCAACGCCCGCGAGATGCGGGCCGACGGCAGTTACCAGAAGGTGAAATCCGCCCCCGGCGAAGAACTGGTTAACGGCCAGATGGATATGTACGACCTGCTGAAGGACGATTGGACCCGCCACGATACCGAGGCTTCCAAGGCCGTGACGCAGCCCCAGCCGAAGCAGCCGGAAGCTCCTGCCGCCCCCAAGGCTCCGGAGACGCCCCAGATACCGCCCAAGCCGGAAGCAACACCGAAGCCGGCTCCGGCCCCCGAAGCGCCGCAGCCTGTGCCGCCCGCCCCGGAAAAGCCGCACCCTGTGGCCCAAAGCCCGGCACCGCACACGGAATCGCACGGGCGTCAGAGCTTTTTTGAGCGGATTCACAACTGGTTCCGCCCCAGAAGAAGATAAGGAAACCGACACCCGCAGGGAGACTTGCGGGTGTTTTTGCGTTCTCAGCCGCCTTGCCGCAGCATACACTGTTCCGACGGAGGAACAAGACGATGCAGAGAAAAACAGGACGAGCCGGGGTGTTGAAAATCATTCGAAGGGGCGCAGCGGTGGGGATATTAGCGGCGCTGCTCTTTGGGCTGCTGGCGGGGGTCATGCTTCCGGCCTGTGCGAAAGCGGCACAGCGGGCCCCGGCGGGAACATCGCTCAAGGCGGCCAAGCCCACGCAGGCGCTGACTTTCCCGCTGGCGGGGAGCTGCTGGCTTTCGGATGCCTACGGCTGGCGGGAAGACCCCTTCACCGGAGACGAGACCTTCCACCGGGGCGTGGACCTTGCCTGTGCAGAGGGAACCCCGGTGTTGGCGGCGCTGGCGGGCACCGTGACCGCCGCCCGCCGCAGCGCGACCTACGGCAACTACCTCTGCCTTTCCCACGCCGACGGGCAGGAAACAATCTATGCCCATATGCAGTATCTCTACGTCCGGGCCGGGGAAGTCGTCCGGGCGGGGGAGCGCCTCGGCACCGCCGGGCAGACGGGCCGGGCGACGGGGCCGCACCTGCACTTTGAATTTTTGGCGCAGGGCGTCCGGCAGGACCCCGCCGCCGCCCTTCCTCTGCCATGAAGCGGACGCTCCGCGCCGGGCCGTTTGTGTTCCGGGACCCGGTACTGCTCTGCGGCGTCTTGTATGGGCTGCTCTGGTTCGACGCCAGTGGTTTTCTGCGCATCGGACTGTGGGCGGCGTTCCTCCACGAATGCGGGCATGTGGCGGCGTATCTTGCCATGCTCCATGAGATGCCAACGCTGGAAGTGAACATGACCGGCTTTTGTATGCGCACCCGCGGCAAAGCTCTGATGCCGCAGCAGACCTTCTGGCTGGCGGCGGCAGGTCCGCTGACGAACGCCCTGCTGGCGGCGCTCTGGGCCGGGAAACTGTCCGATGCCGCCACCATCCGGGGCAGTGCTTTTCTCGCCGCAAACCTTCTGACTGGGGCGTTCAACCTTCTGCCCATCCCGCCGCTGGATGGGGCGCAGATGGCGGCGGCGCTGTGGGAGCTGGCACACCGCAAAAAGAAGGATTGCAATTCCCCGCGAAATCAGGTAAAATAAAAAGGTTCAAGAATAATGTTCTGTCAATGGAGGAACCTGATGTTTGATCCGAAACTGAAGGAAGCGCTGGGCCGGGTGCAGAAGCCGGGCCGTTATACAGGCGGCGAGCCGGGCAGCGTATATAAAGAGAAGGAAAAGATGGATGTCCGGTTTGCGTTCTGCTTCCCGGATACCTACGAGGTGGGCATGTCCTTCCTCGGCGAAAAGATCCTGTACGAGCTGCTCAACAGCCACGAAAACTGGTGGTGCGAGCGCGCGTTCATGCCGTGGCTGGATATGAAGGCCGAGATGGAGCGGCTGGATCTGCCCCTTTACACCATGGAGAGCAAGGACCCGCTGACCGCTTTTGATGCAGTGGGCTTTACGCTGCAATACGAGCTTTCCTACACCAACATTCTGGCCATGCTGGACCTTGCGCACATCCCGTTCTACGCCAAGGACCGCGATGAAAGCTGGCCGCTGATCGTGGCGGGCGGCCCCTGTGCGTGCAACTCGGAACCCATTGCGGACTTCTTCGACGTCATCCAGCTGGGTGAGGGCGAGAACCAACTGCCCGGCATCTGCGCCGAGATCGAGAAGGCGAAAAAAGAGGGCGGCGTTCCCAAAAAGGAACTGCTGCGGCGCATCGCGAAGATCCCCGGCATCTATATCCCGGCCTTTTATGATGTGGACTATTACGAGGACGGCCGGGTGAAGTCCATCACCCCCAACGAGCCGGGCATCCCGGCAGTGATCACCAAGGCCATCATCAAGGATCTGAACGATTTTGCGCCCCCCACGAACTTCGTTGTGCCGATGGTGGGTGCCATTCAGGATCGCGCCAGCATCGAGGTGCTGCGCGGCTGCGTGCGCGGCTGCCGGTTCTGTCAGGCGGGTTTCCTGTACCGCCCCATGCGCCAGCGGGACGCGAACCTGCTGAACAAGGCTGCGCAGGACCTGTGCGCCAATACCGGCTATGAGGAGCTGAGCCTTTCCAGCCTGTCTACCTCCGACCACAGCCAGCTCGAAGAGCTGCTGGACGATTTGAACGAGTGGGCCCCGGAAGAGCACGTCAGCCTGTCGCTGCCCTCTCTGCGAATGGACAACTTCTCCCAGAGCCTCATCGAAAAAACCACCAAGGTGCGCAAGAGCGGCCTGACCTTTGCCGCCGAGGCGGGCACCCAGCGTCTGCGCGACGTCATCAACAAAAACGTCACGTGGGACGAGATCGAAAAGACCTGCTCCATCGCCTTTGCCAACGGCTATTCGTCGGTCAAGCTCTACTTCATGATGGGCCTTCCCACCGAGACGATGGAGGATATCGAGGGCATTGCCGAAACGGCCCAGAAAGTCGTGGACCTGTACTACAACACCCCCCACGCCAAGGGCCGCGGCGTGCAGGTGACCATCAGCTGCTCCTGCTTTGTCCCCAAGCCCCACACCCCCTTCCAGTTCGTGCCCATGGACACCGAGGAGATGCTGCGCGAAAAGCAGAAGCATCTGGTGGAGTGTGCCCGCGCCCGCAGCCGGAAGATCAAGGTCAACTACCACGACAGCAAGACCAGCTTCCTTGAGGGCGTCTTCGCCAAGGGCGACCGCCGCTTGGCTCCGGTCATCCTCGAAGCCTACAAGCGCGGCTGCTACTTCGACGGCTGGGACGAGTGCTTCCGGTATGACACGTGGATGCAGACCTTCGAAGACCTCGGCGTGGATCCGTTCTTCTACTGCCAGCGCCCCATCGGGCTGGACGAAGTGACTCCGTGGAGCCACATGGATTACGGCGTGACCCACGAGTATCTGGTGCGCGAGTACCAGAAGGCCCTTACAGCCCAGACCACCCAGCCCTGCAACCGCGCATGCCACGGCTGCGGTGCCAATCATCTGTTAGGAGGTCCCTGCTTTGATTACAGTCAGAATCTCGTTTGAAAAGAAAAATGAGGCCTCCTACATCTCGCTGCTGGACATGCAGCGGGTGATGCAGCGGATCCTCAAGCGCAGCGGGCTGCCGGTGTGGCATACGCTGGGCTTCAACCCCCATATCTATATGACCTTCGCCTGTCCGCTTTCGCTGGGGCAGGAGAGCGAGTGCGAGTGTGTGGACGTCAAGACCGAAGCGGAACAGCCCGATTTTGAGCATTGGAAGACGGCCCTCAATGCCATCATGCCCGCCGGCATCGTGGTCACCAAAGTGGCCCCGGTGGAGATGAAAGCCGACCTCATCGCCTATGCGTGCTATGAGATCAGCTACCCGGCCGCCGAAGCGGAAAAGCTGGCGCAGTACAACGCGCTGGAAAGCGTTCCGGTGGAGAAAAAGAGCAAGCGGAACACCAAGACCGTGGAGCTGAAGGAGCACGTCCCTGCGCTGGAATTGACGGAAGCGGGGGAGCGGGTGCAGTTCGAGATCTGTCTGCCCGCTTCGCAGGATCTGACCTTGAATCCCTCGCTTTTGACGGCGGCGCTGGAAGAGCACCTCGGTGTCCCGGCGGCAGCGGCCAACATCCTGCGCACGAAGTTTCTGACCGCTGAAAAGACGCTTTTCGCCTGAGCACCGGGCCGGAAGAACGTCTTTTGGGCAGAACGGAAAAATTTTGGGACTATTTTGGGCAAATCGCTTGCATTTGCGGGCGTTTTGTGCTATCCTATTAGGGCGTTAGTGTCCGCTGAAACCACAGCGGG
>OLQU01000329.1_pt1 | contig 42015 bp, 34 predicted proteins | sample 1672271 | NCBI WGS metagenome assembly OLQU01 (sample SAMEA3136666, study PRJEB25190) | human gut metagenome | biome: human gut; feature: human-associated habitat; material: faeces | place: Austria | collected 2013 | reverse complement strand
CGCGAAAGGGTCAAGGGAGGAACTCCCTTGCGGAGTCCAGAGGCAGCGCCTCTGGGGGTCACGCCTTCAAGATGAACAGCACCCCCAGCGTGCCGGGGCCGCAGTGGCAGGAGATGACGCCGCCGGCGCGGGTTTCGATGACCGCATCGAAGTAGTTCAGGCTCGTCAAATAGGTGCGGACTTGCTCGACGACCTCCGGGTCGCAGCCGGAATGGGTGATGAAAACACGCTCCGGGCGCGCGCGGAGCAAATCGTCGTGCAAATCGTGCGTGTAGGCAGGGATGCAGCGGGCGAGCGAGCCGCGGTACTTCTTGTCCACCAGCATTTGACCGTCACGCACGACAATCTTCGGGTGCAGCTTCAGCATACTGCCCATCAGCGCCGCCGCGCCGGAACAGCGCCCGCCGCGGTGCAGGAACGTCAGCGTATCGACGACAAAGGACGCGCGAACCAGCGGAATCAGCGAGGTCACATGCGCCACAATTTCCTTGGCGGACTTGCCTTCCTGCGCCATCACCGCCGCTTCCATCACCAGCAGACCGATGCCGGTGGAAAGGCTCTGGCTGTCCACGACGTGGATGCGGTCGGACGCGCCCAGCTCCGCCGCCGCTTCCACCATGTTCGATCCCGTCGCGGACATTTTGCCGGAGATGGAGAACGCCACAATCTCGTCATACGTCTCCAGATACTTCTGGAAAACTTCTTGAATCGTCCAGACGTTCGCACAGGCAGTCGTCGGCGCTTTCTTTGTGCTGTCCGACCAGCGGAAAATTTCCTCCGAGGTGATGTTCACGCGGTCTTCGTACTGCTGGTCGCCCAAGCGAACTATCAGCGGCACCAGCGTGATGTTATAGCGGTCGAGCAGATCCTGCGACAGGTCGGATGTGCTGTCTGAAATGATTTTGACCATACGATTTTCACTCCTGTTCAAGGGGAATATATACGCATTTTATCATTTTCGATGCGCAGTTGTCAACCGATTTTGCGGTGTCTCAACAATCGTTGCGAATATAGAAACAATAGGAAACTTGCATTTGCACACGGAATGTGCTATGATGGGGAACAGCAACGCGAAGGGAGCGTCAAAAGGATGCAGAAGTGGGTCAGCGTGTGGGGAAATGCGGTCAGCATTGCGGAAAATCGCCCGGAGCGGTATGCCAAGGACATTACCTTGCGCTATCCGATTGTCTTGCCGTTTTCTGGCAGCAGTGTACGCCTGACGTTCGATAATTACTGCGGCACGGAGCCGGTTACGCTGGAAAAGGTGACAATTTTCTGCGGCGGCGCGTTCCACCCGGTCACGTTCGGGGGCGAGCGCCGCGTAACGCTTCCGGCGGAGGGCAATGCGATTTCCGACACGCTGGAAACGCCCGTAACTGCCGGGGAAAAGCTGCTTGTCAGCTTCTATTTGCGTGATTTCACGCTCATGCGCAGCGTCGTGTTCACCTGCGGCGCGCTGTCCGGCGGGCTGTACGCCAACGGCGACGAAACGGAACATCTCGATATTTCGATGGACACATCCCGCAAGACGCAGCTGACCTACTTCCTCAGCAATGTGTCCGTGCGTACTGCGCCGGAGAACCGCGCCATCATCTGTTATGGCGACTCCATCACCGCGCAGGATTGGCCGGATGATTTGCAGCTCCGTTGCCGCAAAGACGGCTTTGAGCATACCGCCATCATCCGCCGCGCCACCAGCGGATCGCGGATTCTGCGCGAATATCACTGCCTGACGTACGAATCCTACGGGCTGATGGGCGCAAAACGCTTTGCGCATGAAGTGCCGACCGACGGCGCGGATGCCGTTATCATCCAGCAGGGTATCAACGACATCATCCACCCTGTCGGCACGCAGGTGAACCCCTTCCGCCCGATGAGCGATTTGCCGACGGCGGACGAGCTTATCAGCGGACTCAAGACGTACATCCAGCAGGCGCGGGGGATGGGCTTGCGCGTCTACGTCGGCACGCTGCTGCCCATGGGCGGCTGGCGCACTGACGCGCCCTTCCGGCAGGACTTGCGCCACGCTTACAATGATTTCATCCGTATGACCGAGTTGATTGACGGCTGCATTGACTTTGACCGCGCCTTGCGCGACCCGGCGCACCCTGATTTCTTCCTGCCCGAATACGATTCCGGCGACCACCTGCACCCAAGCAAGGTAGGCTATCAGCGGATGGCGGCGGAAATCCCGGCAGAAATGCTGAAATAAATAGGAAAGGCGTTTTCGGAACGTGTGCATCCGAAAACGCCTTTTTTAGGGAATTTGGTTGATTTAGAAGAGGTCATCCAGCAGCTGCGTCAGCTCAATGGTACCGAGGGCATCCGGAATGACGGGGAATTCGGGCGTGCAGAGCGATCCAGTCAGGGATACCTGCTGCCCGGCGGCATCGGTGAAGGTCAGCGAACAGCTGGTGTCGGAAAGCGCGGCGAAATCCAGATGGAAATCTCCGTCCGGCAGGGAGAGCAGCAGGCTGAAGCCGGTTGCCGTTTCCGTCAGGGCAAGGCGGTATGTTGTGTCGCCGTACACGCCGCTGCAAATCAAGCCGTTGAGCGCGGTGCGGATGTGGGCGGTGAAGATGCCGAAAGTGCGCGCCTGTGCGACAATATCAAGCCCATCCGTGGCAGGGGTGATCGTAAGCGTATAATAATTGGAATATATCTTGACACGGATATAATCCGATGTGGATTCAAGGGTAAAAACGTTGGTATTCTCATTGTCAAGCCGCAAACTGAAATTGCTGCCAGCTTGAACGATGGACAGGCTGAAGCTGTTATCAACGCTGGCGATAAACACAAAGTTGTTTGCAGAACCGTAACTGCAAGTGACAGAGAACGCCGTATGCTGATTCTCGGAGTAGCCGCTCAAAGCAAAGTCGTATTCATTTCGCCAATAGAGCACACCATCAATGGTATCGCTGTTCGCAGTTGTCAGCAGATAATGCCAACTGTTAGGCGTGGTTTGCTCATAGGTCAAATGGTATGGCTCTTGGTAGGGCTGACTAAAAAGAAGTTCCCCTTTGTCAATGCCGATTTGCCCGGAAAGCCTGAAATTAGAGAAAAGGTATCCGCGCATCGCGGAACGATATGCGCGTGCAACCTCCGAAGATTGCACGACCGACGCAAGAAGATGATGGTAGATATCGCTGAAGTTCAAGCCGTCAAGATACTCCATGTTGCAGATCTTTCCCAGAACAGAAGCCGCCAAACGATTCAGTTCTTCAGAAGTGATGGAAATTGTCCCTGTTTGCGCAGCAATGTATAGGTCGCTGAACAGGCGCGCAAACGCAGGGTCTCTTATCAAGGTCATTGGCAAGTTATAGAGCGAGGGAATCGCATCGAGCATCTTGTTGACATCCTCCGCCAACAGCCCCAGCACTTCCGACGGGGAACGCCCATCCAGCAGCTTGAGCGGCGTGGTCAGCAGCGCCGCATCTACCGGATGGCCTTCCACCAGCAATTGCGACCATTGACCGCCCGACTGCACGCAAAGCCCCTTGTCCGGCGAGAAGGCGAGGTCAATCTGCCCCGAAGGCAGCGTCAGCGAGCAGAAAGGCGTTTCGCCTAAGCCAGCCGTCATCCGCAGGGACAAGCCGTCGCCATAGGTGGAGGTCAGCGCGAGGTCAATGCCCTGCGGCGTTTCCGCCAGCGCGCAGGGGAGAAAAAGGGCAAGAATCAGCAGCAGGGAGAGGATTTTCCGCATGAAAAAACACTCCTTTCGATAAAGAACAAACGGTTTCGCTGTGTTCAGGATACAGCATTTGGTGCGCTTTGTCAAGGAAAATGACAAATTCCGCGTTCCGCATTGTTTTTTTGTTTTGTTTTCTTTTTGTCCTTTCCGCTTCCCGGTCTTGACACGCGGCGAAGGATACGGTACACTTTTCCACGTAGAAACGCTTCGGCTTTTGCGGAAGCGAGTAGTATTTGAAGGAGGTTTCCCCCGTATGAAGAAGATGTTTGCGGTTTTGCTGGCGCTGTGTATGGCGCTGACCTGCCTGACGATGGCGAGCGCGGAAGAAAAGACGTATCACGTCGGCATTTTGCAGCTGGTGCAGCATGAGGCGCTGGACGCGGCGACCAAGGGTTTCCGCGACGCGCTGACGGAGAAGCTTGGCGACAAGGTTGTTTTTGATGAGCAGAACGCTTCGGGTGATACGGCTTCCTGCGCCATGATTGCCAATGGCTTTGTGGCGGCGGAGGTTGACCTGATTATGGCGAACGCGACGCCCGCGCTTCAGGCGGCTGTCAGCGCGACGGCAGATATTCCGATTCTCGGCACGTCGATTTCCCACTACGGCACGGCGCTGGAAATCAGCGACTGGAAGGGCTACACGGAAATCAACGTTTCCGGCACGAGCGACCTCGCCCCGCTGGACGGTCAGGCGAACATGATTGTGGAGCTGTTCCCGGAAGCAAAGACGGTTGCGCTGCTCTACTGCTCGGCGGAAGCGAACAGCGCCTATCAGATTGGCGTTGTGAAGGCGGAGCTGGAAGCGAAGGGCATCACCTGCAAGGAATACGCTTTCACCGACTCCAACGACGTTGCCTCCATGGCGCAGCAGGCGACTGAATGCGACGTGCTCTACATCCCGACGGACAACACCGCCGCTGCCTACAGCGAAACGATTGCCAACGTCGTCGTGCCGGCGAAAGTGCCGGTCATCGCGGGTGAGGAAGGCATTTGCCGCGGCTGCGGTGCCGCGACGCTGACCATCAACTACTATGACCTCGGCTACAAGACGGGCGAAATGGCGTATGAAATCCTCGTGAACGGCGCGGATGTTTCCACCATGCCGATTGCTTTCGCGCCTCAGTTCACCAAGAAGTACAACGCCGCGATCTGCGAAGCGCTGGGCATCACCGTCCCGGACGACTACGTCCCGATGGACTAATCAATCGATACATTTTGCGAAGCCATAGGGCATTTCGCCTTATGGCTTCGCTTGCGTTATAGTAGGAGGAAGATTCCGTGGAAATTATGAAGCTGCTCAACGCCTTGCCCGGCGCGGTTTCTCAGGGCGTCATATGGGGCATTATGGCCATTGGCGTCTACATTACTTACCGCATTCTGGACGTGGCGGACTTGACGGTGGACGGCTCCATCGCCACTGGCGGCGCGGTCGCGGCGATGCTCATCATCAGCGGCTGCAACGCGTGGGTGGCGCTGGTGGCGGCGTTCGTCGTCGGGATGCTGACGGGCTTGGTGACGGGTGTGTTCCACACATGGATGGGGATTCCTGCCATCCTATCGGGCATTCTGACGCAGCTTGCGCTCTATTCCATCAACCTTGGCATCATGAGCAACAAGGCGAACACGGCGGTGAATGCGAATAAGTATGACCTGCTGGTGTCCCTGCGCAACGTGCGCAATTTTTCGATTGACAACCCAATTCTGCTGCTGCTCATGATTACCGCGGCAGTGATTGCGCTGCTGTACTGGTTCTTCGGCACGGAGTATGGCTGTGCACTGCGCGCAACGGGCGCAAACGTCAACATGGCGCGCGCACAGGGCATCAACACCGGGCGCGCGAAGGTCGTCGGGCTGATGCTGTCCAACGGCTTGGTGGCGCTCTCCGGCGCGCTGCTGACGCAGTATCAGGGCTATGCGGATGTCAGCATGGGGCGCGGCGCGATTGTTATCGGCTTGGCGGCAGTTATCATCGGCGAAGTGCTGTTTGGCAAGATTTTCCGCAATTTTGCCACGAAGCTCATCGCCGTGTCCATCGGCGCTATCATCTACTACATCGTCATGCAGGTGGTGCTGTGGCTGGGTCTGCCCACAAACTACCTGAAGCTGCTCACGGCGCTGGTTGTGGCGATGTTCCTCGCCGTGCCGCACTGGAAGAGCCAGCTTTTTACCGCCCGCAGCGCTCGAAAGGGGGAGAAGCAGAATGCTTGATATCAATCATATTGCAAAGACCTTCAATCCCGGCTTGATTACCGAGAAGCGTGCATTGGCGGATGTTGACCTCCATCTGGCGGAAGGCGATTTCGTCACGATGATTGGCGGCAACGGCGCGGGCAAATCCACGACGCTCAACGCCGTCGCGGGTACGTTTATGGTGGATCGCGGCAGCATCGTCATTGATGGCGTGGATGTGACGCACCTGCCGGAATACAAGCGCGCGAAGTATCTCGGGCGCGTGTTTCAAGACCCGATGAACGGCACGGCGGCAACGATGAACATTGAGGAGAACCTCGCGCTGGCGTATCGCCGCGGACAGGGGCGGACGCTTCGCTGGGGCATCACGGCGAAGGAACGCGACGAGTACCGCGAAAAGCTGGCGACGCTGGGGCTGGGGCTGGAAGACCGCATGAGCAGCAAGGTTGGTCTGCTTTCCGGCGGACAGCGGCAGGCACTGACGCTGCTGATGGCGACCATCAAGCAGCCGAAACTCCTCCTGCTGGATGAGCACACCGCCGCCCTTGACCCCAAAACGGCGAAAAACGTGCTGACGCTGACGCAGAAAATCATTGCGGAAAATCACTTGACGGCCATGATGGTGACGCATAACATGAAAGACGCGCTGGAGTACGGCAACCGCACCATCATGATGCATGAGGGCAAAATTATCCTCGATATCGACGCGGAAACGAAGAAGCGCATTCACGTCGAAGACCTGCTGGTGATGTTTGAAAAAGCAAGCGGCAGCGAAATCAACAACGACCGGATGCTGCTGGGGTAAAGTCGGAAATGAAAAGAATGCGGACGAGGTGAAAAAAGCGCCTCATCCGCATTCTTTTTGCCGAATATGAAAGAAAAAAACAGCATAAAAGCGAATGATATGCAGAATAAGGACAAATTATGACCATTTTTTCGCATAGAATTTACAATTCGCCATCGACAATTGGACGAAAATGTGATATACTGCTTTTTGTTCCTAAAGAATGGAACGAAACTTTCGCGGCGGCTCTCCGCAGCGAAAATATTCTGGAAAAGAAAGAGAGGAAAATGAACATGAAGAAGTTCCTTGCAATCATGATAGCGCTGTCCATGATGCTGTGCGCGTTTGCCGTGGCGGAAACCGCGAGTCCCGTTGCCAGCACGGTCGCCAGCCCTGTTGCCAGCCCCGTTGCGGATATGGTAGGCGACCCGGCGGATCTGCCGGCAATTGCGGCTGTGCTGAACGGCGGCAGCGAGGTCTATGTTCCCTCTGACAAGACGAACAAGACCCTGCAGGATGCCCTGAACGACGAGTTCACCGAGGGCGCGGGCTATGATTCCTTCGCTGTGCTGGATGTGGACGGCGACGGCAAGCTCGACGTGGTGCTGAATGTGACCGTGAACGACGAAGTACTGGGCTATCTGGTGCTGACCAGCGCCGATGAAGTCATCTGCGCGTACGGCTTCTACTACCGCGCGATGATTGGCCTGAAGGAAGATGGCTCCTTCTCCTTCAGCAGCAGCGCGGCGGAATCCGGCGTGGCGACCTTCTACAAGGACGAGAACCGCGATGCGCAGTACAATGAGCTGGCGGAAAGCAAGCTGGATGAAAACGAAAACGTCGTCTATTTCGTGAACGGCGAAGCGGCGGATGAAGATGCCTTCACCGCGGTCATCAACGCGCAGAACGAAAAGGCGGATGTGACCTTCGTGCCCGCGACGGCGGAAAATCTGGCGCTCTACCTGACGATTGAATAATCAACCCGTCCAAAGCAACCTCCCGACATGGATTGTGCCGGGAGGCTGTTTTTTTCTTCAAATCAATAGATAATCGTCGAACGAAAACCAATTTTCGATACGAAACCGTTTTTTCGTAAAAGACAGCGAAAATCCACCGGAAACTTGGCAGATATGGCATAAAAATATGCATAGACAGACAAATATCCATTGACAAAACGATTTCGCTGATGCTATAATTGAAAGGAAGCTGCGGTCAAATACGCAGAAGAAAGGAACGATGGATATGAAGAAGCGGTTCCTGCACCTGTTCAGCCTGATGCTGGCGGTGCTGATGCTGATTCCCTGCGTAGGGTCGGCGGAAGAGGCAGAAGCGGTGGATAACGGCGTGATGCGCGAGGGCTTGACGGCGCTGGAGGCTACCCGCCTGATGGGCAACGGCATCAACCTCGGCAACACCCTGGAAGCCTGCGACAACAACGTCGGCATCAAGACGAACACGCCCCTTAGCTATGAGACGCACTGGGGTCAGCCGAAAACGACGCAGGCCATGATTGACGGCATGAAAGCGGCGGGCTTTGACACCATCCGCATTCCGGTGGCTTGGATGACCAACGCCACCCACCTCTACGAAGGCGACTACACCATCGACGCTGACTACATGGACCGCGTGGAGGAAGTTGTCCGCTATGCGCGCAAGGCGGGCATGTACGTCATCATCAATGACCATTGGGATGGCGGCTGGTATGGCATGTTCGGTTCGGAAAGCGCCGAAACCCGCGCGCTGGCCATGGAAGCCTACAAGGGCATGTGGCAGCAGATTGCCGAACGCTTCCGTGATTACTCCGATTACCTGATTTTCGAGAGCGCAAACGAGGAGCTCGGCGGCCGCTTCGACGAGAATTCCCCGCTGTACTGCTCCGATTCCGTCGTTACCTACCTGACCGACGACGAGCGGTACGCGCTGACGAACGAAATCAACCAGACGTTTGTGGATGTCGTCCGCGCGACGGGCGGTAACAACGCGGCCCGCTTCCTACTGATTGCGGGTTACAGCACCGACATTGACCAGACCTGCGACGATCGCTTCCAGATGCCCAAGGACACCGTGGACAGCAAGCTGATGGTTTCTGTCCATTACTACGATCCGTGGTCGTACTGCGGCGCGTCCAGCGCGGTGAGCGCCACCAAGTGGGGCAAAGTGAGCGACTATGAGTACATGGATCAGCAGCTGGCAAAGATGACGAAATTCACCGAGGCGGGCTACGGCGTGGTCATCGGCGAATACGGCGCGCTGCCGTGCAGCGACGGGCTGAAGGACAACACGCTGGCGTACCACACGGCGTTCCTTGACGCCTGCACCAAGTACAACCTGACGAACTGCCTGTGGGATTGCAGCGGGCTGTACAAGCGCGTGTCCCAGACCTTCGCGGATGACGATATTCTGGCGATGTATCAGGAGAAGCGTCAGGCGAACGAAGAAGGTCAGGATTATGCGGATGTGCAGGCGGCTGCTGCGGCGGAAGCAGCGGCGGCTGCAGCGGAAGCCCCCGTGACCTTCCTGCAAGATGCCGTGGTCGTGGATGACCAGACCGCGCTGGCGTGGATTATGTGGAACGACGGCAGCTGGGCGCTCACCCACAGCGTCGGCGATACCTACAACGCGGACGCCATCTCCGAGGGACTTGTCGCGACCAACGCCATCATCACGGGCGAAGGCAAGTACACTGTCGGGCTGGATTTCACCGGCACGGCGCAGGGTTACTCCGCGTCCGTCGCGTTTGCCGCCATTGGCATCAGCAACGGCGAAGCGCTGTACCCGAACTACCTCGTTAACATCAAGGAAGTGCGCATCAACGGCGAAATCTACCGCCTGAAGGGCCGCGCCTACACGACCTCTGACGACGGCGTGTGCACGCGTGTGAATCTGTACAACGAATGGGTGACGAGCGTGCCCAAGACCGCGCGTCTGCCCGGCGGCAACCTCGCCGGCGCAACGCCGACCCCCATCAACCGCAACGATGCTGTCATCGCCGAAATCAAGACGATTGAAATCGACTTTGAGTATGTACCGATGAACTAAGGCAAAAAGAAGCCCGAATCAGCGATGGTTCGGGCTTTTTTGAATGCGGATGATTTTACTTCCTATAATTGCGTGCTTTGTCGCAGAGGGTTTCGCGTCTGCGGACGCGACGAGAGCAGCAAAAAAGACATGCCTGATATTGAATATCAAGCACGTCTTTCGCTGCAACAAGCGACAATCACCCCAGATACTGCACCGCCAAAATCACAACGCCCAGCACCACCAAAACCACGCCGACGACCCGGTTGAGCGTCTCCGGCTTCGATTTGTTCGCAATTTTCGCGGCAATCTGCGCGAACAGCAGCGTGAACGCCATGCACAGCGCCAGTGCCCAGCCGTCCGGCAATCCGCCGATGGTGAAGTGGCTGACCGCGCCCGTCAGCGCCGTGAACGCCATGATGAACACACTCGTGCCGACGGCGGTTTTCAGCTCGTAGCCCATGACGGAGGTCAGAATCAGCAGCATCATCATGCCGCCGCCCGCGCCGACGAAGCCGCAAATCATGCCGATGAACGCGCCGCAGACGATCGACTGCACCATGCGCTTCTTTTTGCTCACGTTCTGCATGGCTTCGCGCGTCGTCATCACCGGGCGGATGATGAACTTGATGCCCAGCAGCATCGTCATCAGCACGCTGAAGCTGCCCATCGTTCGGCTCGGCACAAGGCTTGCGACGTAGCTGCCTACGACCGTGAACGCCAGCACCGCCGCCATCATCAGCAAGCCGTTGCGAATGTCGAGATTCTTGTTTTTGCCGTATGTCCACGCGCTTGCGGCACTCGCCAGCACGTCGCTCGCCAGCGCAATGCCGACCGCCTCATACGGCTCCATGCCCAAGAACGTAATCAGCATCGGGCTGATGACCGCCGCGGCGCTCATGCCCGCGAATCCCGTGCCTAAGCCAGCGCCTAAGCCCGCCAGCAGGCATACCAGCACTTTTTCCACCATGAGGAAAGCCTTCCTTCTGTCGATTCTTATGCACATTGTAGCGGATTCGTGTGTACTCAGCATGAACATTGCGGACGAAAATGCAAAATTCGCGCATCAGGCGAAAATCCGCCGCTGATGGCTGGAAAATTCCGCAAGAAGCCGCGAAACCGCTTGTGCAAACGCGCATTTCGGGCTATACTACCCTCATCAGCAGAAGGAGGATAAGCATCATGTGTACCGCGATTCGCCTGACCACGCGCGACCACTATTTCGGCAGAAACCTTGACTTGGAGTACAGCTATCAGGAGACCGTTGCCATCACGCCGCGGCGCTATCCGTTCCATTTCCGGCACGAGGGGACGAACAGCGACCATTTCGCCATGATTGGCATGGCGTTCGTCGTTGGCGGAATGCCTTTATATTATGAAGCGACGAACGAGAAGGGCTTGAGCATGGCGGGGCTGAACTTCCCCGCGAGTGCCGTGTATCACGACGTGAAGCCGGATTGCGCGAACATCGCCAGCTTTGAGCTGATTCCGTACATTCTGGGGCAGTGCGAAAGCGTCCAAGAGGCGAAAACGCTGCTCCAGCGCCTGAACATCACCCGCGATGGCTTCAGCGAGCAGCTCCCGCCGTCGCCGCTGCACTGGATGATTGACGACCGCGAAGGCTGCATCGTCGTCGAGTCGATGGCGGACGGGCTGCACGTCTACGACAACTGGTCGAACGTGATGACGAACGAGCCGCCGCTGCCATTGCAATTGGAAAATCTGGCGCACTATCAGGCGCTTTCGCCGGAAGAGCCGGTGAATCGCTTTGCGCCCGCGCTGCCGCTGAAGGTGGGCGGACGCTGCACGGGCGCGATTGGCTTGCCGGGCGACTGGTCGCCGTGGTCGCGGTTCGTCCGCGCGGCGTTCCTGACGAACAACTCCGTCTCCGGGGACAGCGAGGAGGAGAGCGTCGGGCAGTTCTTCCACATTTTGGGCGGCGTGGCGCACCCGCGCGGCTGCGCCCACCTGCCGCATGGGTATGAAATCACGGTGTACACAAGCTGCTGCAACGCCGACACGGGGGTCTACTACTACACGACCTACGGCAACCAGCAGATTTGCGCGGTGGACATGCACAAGGTGGATTTGGACGGCGGCGAAGTTGTGTCGTATGAACTGAAAAAGCAGCAGGGGATTCATTACCAGAACTAAAAGCAGGGCAGGGGTGCAGAACGCATCCTTGCCCTTTTTGCTTAGCCGATGCAAATCACCGTCCCCGACGAGAAGTCGCTGGGCAGCAGCGTCGGGTTCAGCGAGAGCAGCCGCCCCCGCGTCGTCCGAAAGCGCACCGCCAGCGTGTCCAGCGTCTCCCTCGGCTGAATGGTGTACGAGCGCAAGCCGGCGCACGTCTGCCGCGTGCCGGACGGCGGCGCACAGTACGCGGTGCCCGCAATCAGGTAGCCCGGCATCAATTGCGGATTCGCGCTGCGCATCGCCCGATAGCTGACGTTGTGCTGCACCAGCAAATCCGCGTAGCTCTGCCCCGACTGCACCGCGGACAGCGTATATCCTGACGGACAGACACGGGTCGGCGTATCAGGCAGGGCGGGATATTCGCCGTCGTCCGGCAGGGGAATCACGGGCGTCTGGCTGTCATCGGGCAGGGCAGGGTACTCACCGTCGTCCGGCAGGGGGATGGCGGGCGTCTGCGCGTCGTCGGCGCCGTCCGCTTTTGCCGGAACACACAGCACCTGCCCGACCGTGAGATTGTTCTGTGACACGCCGGGATTCCGCTCGGCGAGTTCGAAGGTCGTAATGCCCAGCCGCGCGGCAATTGACGCGAACGTGTCGCCGTCTTCAACCACATACGGCTGACCGCTGATGCAGGTATAGATGAAATTGGGCAGACAGATTTCCTCCCCGGCGGTCAACGTGGCAAAATCGACGCCGGGATTGATGACCTGCAGCGCCTGCACGGTGGTGGCGTATGTACGGGCGATACGCTCGGCGGTGTCGCCCTCCTGCCAAGTGTAGCTCTCCGCCCCGCGCGGACAGACGCGCCCGATGGCTCTGCGACCTTGCTGTTCCATGCCTGTTTCCCTCCTGTTTGCACTTTTCGGCGGGTTTTGCGCCCACCATTCAAAATTTATGCGCCGGGCAGTGGTTTCATCCCTTGCCCTCGCTGCTATTCTATGCTATAATGTTCGGCAGGTGTGCTGACGCGCCGATTTTCGTGTGCCTAAGTTTCACCAGAATCTGGTTGTTTCCCCTGAACCCGACACATTTCGGTGCGCCTCGGTTCGGGCGGGAAAACGAAAGAAACCATGATACGTATACAGAAAATGTGCATCAATATGCAGCTTTATACTTCTGCGACATCTGCGAAGAATGATGGAGGGAATTCCCATGAAGCATCTGCTGAAGCTCCTCGACCTGAGCAAGGAAGAAATCACGGAGCTGCTTGACCTCGCTGACCGCCTGAAGGCGGAAACCAAAGCCGGCGTGGAGCACCACATCCTCAAAGGCAAAACGCTGGGCATGATTTTTGAGAAGTCCTCGACCCGCACGCGCGTCAGCTTTGAGACGGGCATGTACCAGCTGGGCGGTCATGCGCTGTTCCTGTCCAGCCGCGATCTGCAAATTGGCCGCGGCGAACCGGTGGAGGACACCGCGCGCGTCCTGAGCCGCTATCTGGACGGCATCATGATTCGCACCTTTGCGCAGGAAGAAGTGGAAACGCTGGCGCGCGTGGGCAGCATCCCGATTATCAACGGCTTGACGGACTTCTGCCACCCCTGCCAAGTGCTGGCGGATTTGCAGACCGTGCGCGAGTACAAGGGGCGCATTGAGGGGCTGAATATGTGCTACATCGGCGACGGCAACAACATGGCCAATTCGCTGATTGTCGGCTTCCTCAAAATGGACGCGCATGTGTCCATTGCCTGCCCGAAGGCGTATCAGCCGGACGCGCAGGTGCTCTCGTTCACCGAGCAGTACCCCGGCAAGTTCTTCATGACCGAAAGCCCGGAAGAAGCGGCGAAGGATGCGGACGTCATTTTCACTGACGTGTGGGCTTCGATGGGGCAGGAGGAAGAAAAGGCGGTGCGCGAGAAGGCGTTCCGCGGCTATCAGATTAACGCGGAGCTGCTGGCGAAGGCGCATCTGGGCTGCATGGTGCAGCACTGCCTGCCCGCGCACCGCGGCGAGGAAATCACGGCGGATGTGTTTGAATCCCACGCCGACCAGATTTTCGACGAGGCGGAGAACCGCCTGCACGCGCAGAAGGCAGTCATGGTTGCTGTTATGGCGGACAAGAAAGACTGGTAAGCAACACGCGGTTTTTGCCCCAATAGAAAAATGGAGGAAACGAGCATGAAGGGCTATCTGCTGCTGGCCAATGGTCAGCTTTACGAAGGCACGCTGATGGGCGCTGCGAAGCCGGTCATGGCGGAGCTGGTGTTCACCACGGCGATGACAGGCTATCTGGAAACCCTGACCGACCCGTCCTACGAAGGGGAAATCGTCATTCAGACATTCCCGACCATTGGCAACTACGGCGTGATTCCGGAGGACTTCGAGTCGCCGCGCCCGCGCCTGTCCGCGTATATCGTCCGGGAACTCTGCGATGAGCCGAGCAACTTCCGCTGCCAAGGCAAGCTCGATGATTACCTCAAAGCGCAGGGCATTCCCTGCCTGACGGGGGTGGACACCCGCGCGCTGACCCGCGTTATCCGCAATGCGGGCGTGATGAATGCCGCGCTACTGACCGAGAAGCCGGAGAATCCGGAGAAAATCTGCGCGCAATTGAAGGTGCTGCCGTTCCATCCGTCGATTCAGGACGTGACGTGCGACGGCGTTCAGCCCGCGAAGAAGCGGGGCATCCACAACGTCGTCCTCTGGGACTTCGGCGCAAAGGCGAACATCCAGCGTGAACTCGAAAAGCGCGGCTGTGCGGTCACGGTTGTTCCGGCGAGCGCGACGGCGCAGGAAATCCTGAACCTGAATCCCGACGGACTGATGCTGTCCAACGGCCCCGGCGACCCGGCGGATAACACCGCCGTGATTGCGAACCTGCGCGAACTCATGCGCCACCGCATCCCTACCTTCGGCATCTGCCTGGGGCATCAGCTGCTGGCGCTCAGTCAGGGCGCAAAGACCGCCAAGCTGAAGTACGGCCACCGCGGCGCGAATCAGCCCGCGAAGGACGTCAAGACCGGGCTGTCCTACATGACGAGCCAGAACCACGGCTATGCGGTGGACTGCGACACGCTGCCGGAAAACGCGTCCCTGCGTTTTGTCAACGGCAACGACGGCACCTGCGAGGGCGTTGATTATACCGACATGCCCGCGTTCTCCGTCCAGTTCCACCCGGAAGCGTGCGGCGGCCCGCTTGACACCCGCTTCCTGTTCGACCGCTTTATTGCCATGATGGGAGGGAATAAGGAATGCCGCTGAATCCCGATCTGCACAAAGTAATGATTATCGGCTCCGGCCCGATTGTGATTGGTCAGGCTGCCGAATTTGACTACGCCGGTTCGCAGGCGTGCCGCGCCTTGAAGGACGCGGGGCTGGAAGTCGTGCTGGTCAACCCGAACCCCGCAACCATCATGACCGACCATTCCTCCGCCGACCATATCTACATTGAGCCGCTGACGCTGGAAACCCTGCGCCGCATCATCCTCAAGGAAAAGCCGGACTCCCTGCTGTCCACGCTGGGCGGGCAGAGCGGTCTGACCCTCTCCATGCAGCTGGCAAAGGAGGGCTTCCTTGAACAGCATGGCGTGAAGCTGCTGGGCGCCAAGTGCGAGACGATTGAAAAGGCGGAAGACCGCCAGCAGTTCAAGGACACGATGCTTTCCATCCACCAGCCCGTCATTCCGTCGGAAGTCGTGGAGACGGTGGAGGATGCGCTCGCGTTTGCCAAGACCATCGGCTACCCCGTGATTGTGCGTCCGGCGTATACGCTGGGCGGTTCGGGCGGCGGCATCTGCCAAGACGAAAAGGAACTGGCGGAAATCGCCGAGAATGGTCTGCGCCTGTCGCCGATTACGCAGATTCTGGTCGAAAAGTGCATTTCCGGCTGGAAGGAAATCGAATTCGAGGTCATGCGCGACAAGCTGGGCAACGTGATTGCCGTCTGCTCGATGGAAAACATCGACCCCGTCGGCGTGCATACGGGCGACTCCATCGTCGTTGCGCCCGCGCTGACCTTGGCGGACAAGGAGTACCAGATGCTCCGCCGCGCCGCGCTGGACATCATCACCGCGCTGGAAGTCGAGGGCGGCTGCAACTGCCAGTTCGCGCTTAATCCTGATACGTTCGACTATGCCGTCATCGAGGTCAACCCGCGCGTCAGCCGTTCCTCCGCCCTTGCGTCGAAGGCGACGGGCTACCCGATTGCCAAGTGCGCCGCGCAGATTGCCATCGGCTACACGCTGGACGAGATGAAGAACGCCGTGACGGGCAAGACCTGCGCCGCGTTTGAACCCGCGCTGGACTACATCGTGGCGAAAATCCCGAAGTGGCCGTTTGACAAGTTCGTGTATGGCAAGCGCACCCTCGGCACGCAGATGAAGGCGACTGGCGAGGTGATGGCGATTGGCGTGAACGTTGAGCAGGCGCTGATGAAGGCGGTCCGCGGCGCGGAAATCGGCTGCGACACGCTGCGGATGAAGTCGATGGCGAATCTCACCGTGGATGAGCTGCTGGAGCTTATCGGCAAGTGCACCGACCAGCGCATGTTTGCAATGTACGAGGCGATTGCACGCGGCGTGACGCTGGAAAAGCTGCACGAAATCACGAAAATCGACTACTTCTTCCTCCATAAGTACCTGAACCTGTACAACATGGAATGCCGCCTGAAAGAGGGCAACATCGACGCGGAGACGTATCTGCGCGCGAAGAAGATGGGCTATCCGGACAAGGCGATTGAGCGCCTGTCGGGCGAAAAAGTGCCGATGCACCGCGACCCGGTCTACAAGATGGTCGATACCTGCGCGGCGGAATTCGCGGCGGAAACACCTTACTTCTACGCAACCTATGACGATGAGAACGAAGCGAAGGAGTTCCTCGATGAGCGCCCGAAGAAGCCGTGCGTCGTCGTCTTGGGTTCCGGCCCGATCCGCATCGGTCAGGGCATCGAGTTCGACTATGCGTCCGTCCACTGCGTGTGGATGCTCAAACAGGCGGGCTACGATGTCGTGATGATCAACAACAACCCGGAGACGGTTTCGACCGACTTTGATACCGCTGACCGCCTGTACTTCGAGCCGCTGACGGCGGAGGACGTGCTGGGCGTGATTGCGACGGAGAAGCCGGTTGGCGTCGTCGCGGCGTTCGGCGGGCAGACGGCGATTAAGCTGACTCATGCGCTGGAGCAGGCGGGCGTGCGCATCATGGGTACGTCGGCGGATATGATTGACGCGGCGGAAGACCGCGAGCGCTTCGACGCGGCGATGGAGAAGTACGGCATCAAGCGCGCCAAGGGCCGCACGGTCATGACGAGCGAAGAAGCGGTGGCGGCGGCGAACGAGCTGGGCTACCCGGTGCTGGTGCGCCCGTCGTATGTCCTGGGCGGTCAGAACATGATTATCGCCTATCAGGACAGCGACATCATTGAGTACATGCGCATTATCCTCGCGCAGGGCATCGAAAACCCGGTGCTGATTGACCAGTACCTGATGGGCATCGAAGCGGAAGCGGACGCGATTTGCGACGGCACGGACGTGTTGATTCCCGGCATCATGGAGCACGTCGAGCGCTCCGGCATCCACTCCGGCGACTCCATCGCTGTCTATCCCGCGTGGAACCTGACCGGCGCGATGACGCAGCGGCTGATTGAGGTCACGCGGCAGATTGCGCTGGAGCTCGGTACGCTGGGGCTTATCAACATTCAGTATATCGTCTATCATAACGAAGTCTATGTCATTGAGGCGAACCCGCGCGCCAGCCGCACCGTGCCGTATATCAGCAAGGTGACGGGCGTGCCGATGGTTGACCTCGCCGTCCGCGCGATGCTGGGCGAAAAGATTCGCGACATGGGCTACGGCACGGGGCTGTACCGGCAAAGCCCGTACTACGCGGTTAAGGTGCCGTGCTTCTCCTTCGAGAAACTGGCGGATGTCGATACTCACCTCGGCCCGGAGATGAAGTCCACCGGCGAAGTGCTGGGCATCGGCACGAACCTGCAGGAGGCCATCTTCAAGGGACTCGTCGCCGCGGGCTACAAGATGCGCCATCAGGGCGGAATTCTTGTTTCCGTCCGCGACAAGGACAAGCCGGAAGCCATTGACTGCGCGCGCAAGTTCGCCAAGCTCGGCTTCAACATTTTCGCCACGCCCGGCACGGCGCGCGCCATGCAGGAGCATGGGCTGTACGCCGCCGTCGTGAAGAAGGAAGCGCAGGAGAAAATGCTGGAAATGGGGCAGGTGCAGTACGTCATTTCCACGTCCAACAAGGGGCGTTTGCCGCAGCTGGAATCCGTCCGGATGCGCCGCAAGGCAGTCGAACGCGGCATCCCGCTGTTCACCAGCCTTGACACGGCGAATGCCCTCGCCAACGCGCTGACCAGCCGCTACTCGCTGGGCAACGTCGAATTGGTGGACATCAACAACATGCGCACCAAGCACAAGAAGCTGACTTTCACCAAGATGCGCGGCACGGGCAATGACTACCTGTACTTCGATTGCTTCGACCAGACGGTGGAAAGCCCCGAATCGCTGGCTGTGCGCCTGTCCAACCGCCGCACGGGTGTCGGCTCGGACGGTATTGTGCTGATTATGCCCTCAACCATCGCTGATGCGAAGATGCGCATGTTCAATGCCGACGGTACGGAAGGCTCGGTGGCGGGCAATGCCCTGCGCTGCGTCTGCAAGTACCTGTACGAGAACGGCCATGTGCGCAAGGACGAAATGGCGGTCGAGACTGGCAGCGGCGTTAAGACGGCGAAGCTGTTCATCCGCGAAGATCAGGTGTTCTCCGTGCTGGTGGACATGGGCTGCCCGACGTTCGCTCCGGCGAAGATTCCCGTCAAGCTCGACGGCGACCGCGTGATGATGCGCCCTGTCTTCCTTGCGGGCGAAAAGCGCGAAATCAGCTGCGTCAGCATGGGCAATCCGCATGTCGTTATCTTCGTGGAGGATGTAAACCGCATCCCGCTGGAGCAGGTGGGCCCGCAGATTGAGACGGACAGCATGTTCCCGGAACGCGTGAACGTGTCGTTCGCCCAGATTGTGGACAAGAACGACATCGTGATGCGCGTATGGGAGCGCGGCATCGGCGAAACGGCGGCCTGCGGCACGGGCGCGTGCGCGGTGGCAGTCGCGGCAGTCGAAAATGGCTTCTGCACCCGCGGCGCGGACATTGATGTGCGCCTGCCCGGCGGCACGCTCGTCGTCCGCTATCAGGAGGACGGAAAAGTCTGGCTGACTGGCGACGCCAACACCGACTTCACGGGGACTATCGAAATTTAAGCAAAAGCGGCATCTCGTTTTTCACGCGGGATGCCGCCCTTTTTGCAAAAGGGGAGGAAATTTGCATGAAACACGTTCTTTGCTTTGGCGACAGCAATACTTGGGGCTTCATCCCCGGCATCTGCAAGCGCTACGACGAACACACCCGCTGGACAGGCATTTTGCAGGATGAACTTGGCGCGGACTGGCGCATCCACGAGAACGGGCAGAACGGCAGAACCACCGTCTTTCCTGAACCCGGCAAGGACTTCATGACCGGCTTGGGCGCGCTGCCCTACGCGCTGGACACCCTGCGCCCGCTGGACGCCATCATCATCATGCTCGGCACGAACGACCTGAAGGAGCATTCCGCACAGGCGAGCGTCAACGGCGTCGGCACGCTGATTCGCACGATTCAGACGTTCGACCAGCTGTACCCCGCGAGCGTGCCGCTGTTCGGGGATAACAAGCCGCGGATTCTGGTACTGACGCCGATTGAGATTGGCGAGAATGTGGCGGAATGGGACACGCTGTACGGCAAGGGGCAGGAATCGCGGAAATTCCCGGCGCTGATGAAGGGCTTGTGTGAGTGGCTCGGCGTGGAGATGATGAATACGCAGGAGATTGTGCAGCCGTCAAAGGTGGATGGGATTCATATGATGCCGGAGGAGCATCGGAAACTGGCGCTGGCGGTGCGGGATAGGCTGTTAGGGCTGGTAAAGGCATAAGAGCTGCGGCAGAGGATAGTAGGGAAGCGCAACCAAGCCGGGCAGCCAAAAAGGGTCAAGGGGCAATTGCCCCTTGCAGGGTGCAGGGACAGCGTCCCTGCTGGGGTTTGGGGCAACGCCCCAACTGTTCCGCGCGCGACCAATTCCAAGGAAGCCGCCAACAAAGGCGCAGGCAGCGAAGCGTCCCTGCCAGTAACTTTGCGCGTCCGCAGACGCGCCCCCAAGCTGCTCTTTCCCCCAAGATTCCGTGAAGAACCGTAGAATTAGCAATGAGCAATGACTGGCGCACAGACTCAATCATTGCTCACTTCTCATTGGGCATTAAAAAATCGGAAGTCAAGCTGCTCATTTGCGTGCTTGACTCCCGATTTTTTTCTTACTTCGTGTTCTTGATTTCCATCCACAGGTTTTCATAGATCTTGCGGAAGGTGTCGTCAATATCGTGGAAGAATTCGCAGCGATCCTGAACCTCCTGAGAAGGATTCAGAACGTGGTTGTTCTCGTATTCCTCGCCCATCAGCTCAATCGCGCCCTTGTTGGGGCTGGAGTACCAGATGTATTCGCAGTTCATCTGCGCGATGTCGGGGCGGCAGAGGAAGTTGATGAACTTCTCGGCGTTCTCCTTGTTGCGGGCGGACTTGAGGATGACCGCGCCGTCCACCCAGATGTTCGAGCCTTCAGAGGGCACGAAATAGTCCAGATGGTCGTTCAGGTCAATGGCGTACTGTGCGTCGCCGGACCACATCAGCGCGAGCGCCGCTTCGCCAGCAACCATCTTGTCCTTCGTTTCGTCCACCTGATACGCCTTGACAACGCCGGACTGCTTCTGCTCAATCAGCTTATCCTTCGCTGCCATCAGCTCCGGAACTTCGCGGCTGTTCATGGAATAGCCGAGGTACTTCAGCGTGATGCCCATGCTGTCGCGGTAGGAGTCCAGCATGAACACGTTCTTCTGGTACTGCGTGTCCCAGAGGATGCTCCAAGACTGGTTGGGTTCGGGAATCATGTCCTTGTTGTACAGGATGCCGACTGTTCCCCACATATACGGCACGGAGTACTTGTTCTCCGGGTCGTAGTCGGGATTGCGGAGCTTGTCGATAATCTGCTCGAAATTCGGCACGTTGTCGTAGTTGATTTCCGCCAGCAGATCCTTGGCGATCATGCGCTCGATGATGTAGTCGGACGGGAAGCACACGTCGAACGCGCCGGGATTCGCCTCGACCTGCACAATCATGTCCTCATTCGTGGTGAAGCACATGTAGTTGACCTTGATGCCCGTCTCTTCGGTGAAGAGGGTCAGGACTTCGGGTGCGATGTAGTCCTCCCAGTTGTAGACGTTGACGACCTCTTCCGCGAGGGCGGCGGGGGCGACGGTCAGCGTCAGGCACAGGAGCATCAGCAGGGAAAGCAGCTTTTTCATCAGAGATGTTCCTCCTTAAAATATAGTGGGGGATTATACTAATTCGATTCTAAAACATGACATCGAGCATAGCAGATTTTTCGTTCCGGCAAAGCTGAGTGAAGCGAGGCGTACTGGAGGTACGCGCGAGCGGAACAAAGCAAAGCCGGGGCGGAAAAGATGCTGTGCGAATGACATGGTTTAGATAAGAATTAGTATTAGTCGTTATTCGATGCGGTGCGGCGGTTGACAATCAGCAGCAGCACCAGCAGAGCGACGAACATGAGCGCCGACAGTGCGTTGAGCGTCGGCTCGATGCCGCGGCGGGCGGCGGAGTAAATCAGCGTGGACAGATTCTGCACCAGCGGGGAAGTCGTGAAGTAGCTGATGGTGAAGTCGTCCAGCGAGAGGGTGAACGCCAGCATGGCCCCGGTGATGATGCCCGGCATACATTCGGGGATGATGACGTGGAACAGCGCGTACATCGGCGTTGCGCCAAGGTCAAGCGCAGCTTCGTAGGTGTGTCGGTTCATTTGCTTGAGCTTCGGCAGCACCGATAGGATGACGTAGGGCGTATCGAACGTGATGTGCGCCAGCAGCATCGTCACATAGCCCCGGTCTACCTTCGTGAAGAGGAACAGCAGCATCAGGCTGATGCCGGTCACGATGTCGGGCATGGTGTTGGGCAGGTTCGTCAGCGTCATCATGAACGACTGCGGCCGCTTCTTCATGGCGTGAATGCCGATGGCAGCGAGCGTCCCCAGAATCGTCGCGACGACCATGGCCAGCAAGGCAATTGTCACCGTGACGGTCAGCGCGTTCATGATGCGCGTGTCCTGAAACAGCTCCGTGTACCAGCGGAAGGAGAATCCCTCCCACTTCGCGCGGCTCTTGCCCGCGTTGAAGCTCTGCACAATCAGCACGATAATCGGAAGATACAGGAAGATAAGGATGAGCGCCAGATACGCGCGCTTGCAGAACTTTTTCATGCGATGCCGCCTCCTTCGCCGTTGGGGTCGGCCTTGCGCAGGATGGAGAGCGAAATCAGAATCAGCACCATCATGATGAGGGAGAGCGCCGAGCCGACGTTCCAGTTGCCTTCGGTCAGGAACTTTGCCTCAATCAGGTCGCCGAACATCATCGTGTTGCCGCCGCCCAAGACGCGCGGGATGAAGAACGTCGTCACCGAGGGCATGAAGACCATTGTAATGCCGCTGACGATACCCGGAATGGACAGCGGCATGGTGACCTTCCACAGCGTCTGCCAGTTGTTGCAGCCGAGGTCTGCCGCCGCTTCGGTCAGGCGGTAGTCCATCTTGCTCAGCAGCGTGTAAATCGGGAAAACCATGAAGGGCAGGAAGTTGTACACCATGCCCAGCAAAACCGCGCCGGAGTTGTACATCAGCTGTACACCGTTAAAGCCCAGCGCGCGCAGCACCGTGTTAATCAGCCCGTTGTCCTCCAGCAGGCTCATCCACGCAATGGTGCGCAGGAGGAAGTTCATCCACATGGGGATGATGAACAGCACGACGAGGGTCGGGCCGAGCTTGATTTCGCGGTCGGCCATAATCAGCGCCGCCGGATAGCCCAGCAGCAGGCAGATAACCGTGCACTGGAACGCCATCCACAGCGAGTAAACCAGCGTATCCACGTTGACCGTGCCGCGGGAAATGTATGCCTGTCCGGCTTCGCCCATGGCGTCCAGGATGATTTTGTTCGATTCGTAGTTCGAATCCCAGAAACTGCGGAAGTTGTCCAGCGTGAACGCGCCGGAGGAATCCGTAAAGGCGTAGTAGGCAATCAGGATGACCGGGACGATGGTAAAAATCATCATCCACAGCGCATAGGGCGACGCGAACAGGGAACGGTGCATACCGCGGTTGCGGTGGATGGTGATGGCAATCAGCGCGATGAAGACGCACAGCCCCGTGCCCATGAGCGCATATGCCCACCACGGGAGAGACAGGTTGCTTAACATTTGGCATCCACCTCCGCCGCAGGCGTGGTGTCCTCCAGCCGCTTCATGATGTGGATGTTGAAGGGGACAATGTTCAGCCCGACGCGGCTGCCCTGCGGCTGCATCGTCGTCGAATGCACCTTGAAGGTGTACGCGCCGGTGTCAATCATCATTTCGTAATGCACACCCTTGAACAGCACGCTCTTGATGGTGCCGACCATCTGCCCGACGTCCTCGCCGACGAGCATGATGTCCTCCGGGCGGACGACGACGTCCACCGGCGTGTTCTCGCCGAAGCCGAAGTCCACGCACGGGAATTCCGTACCCGCAAACTCGACCAGCTCATCGTGAATCATCGTGCCGCGCAGCAGGTTGCTTTCGCCGATGAAGTCCGCGACGAAGGCGTTTGCCGGTTCGTCGTAGATGGTCTTGGGGTCGCCGATCTGCTGGATGGTGCCGTCCTTCATGACGACAATCGTGTCGGACATGGTCAGCGCTTCCTCTTGGTCGTGGGTGACGAAGATGAACGTAATGCCCAGCCGCTGCTGCATGGATTTCAGTTCCAGCTGCATTTCCTTGCGGAGCTTCAGGTCCAGCGCGCCCAGCGGCTCGTCCAGCAGGAGAACCTCCGGCTCGTTGACCAGACTGCGCGCAATCGCCACGCGCTGCTGCTGGCCGCCCGAAAGCGCGTCCACATGGCGCTTCTCGTACCCCTTCAGGTTCACCAGCTCCAGCATTTGCCCGACTTTTTCGGCAATCTGCTTCTTCGGCAGCTTCTTCAGCTTCAGACCGAAGGCGATGTTGTCGTACACGTTCAGGTGCGGGAAGAGCGCGTATTTCTGGAAGACCGTGTTGACGCGGCGCTTGTAGGGCGGCAGCGCGGAAATATCCTGCCCGCCGAAGAGCACCTGCCCCTCCGAAGGCGTCTCAAATCCGCCGATGATGCGCAGCGTCGTCGTCTTGCCGCAGCCCGAAGGCCCAAGCAGGGTAATGAATTCCTTCTTGCGGATGTAAAGGTTGATATTCTTCAAAACCTGCACGCCGTCAAACTCCTTCGAGATGCCGACGAGGTCAATCAAATGCTCTTTCTCCACCATGGGGGAAAACACTTCCTTCCAATTACTTAAAATCAGAACGACGGCGGTGTGGAAATCCACAGCACCTTCGCGTGGGATTTGCCCGCATTCATCAGGTAGTGCGTCTCATGCGGATGCAGGCAGAAGCTGCTGCCTGCCCGGATGCGCGTTTTCGTTTCGCCGTCCACCAGGAAGATGCTGCCCGACAGCACATAGCCGAATTCCTCGCCCTGATGCGGCAGAAGCTCGTACGTCCGCCCATCCTCGCCTAAATCGACCAGAATCGGCTCCATCGTGTTCTTCTGCGCGTCCGGCACCAGCCATGTGATGCTGCCGCAAAGCTGCTCGTCCTCCTTGACGAACATATCCTGTGGTGTAAAGACGGTCTTTTCGTCCTTGTCCTCGCTGAAAAACTGACTCAGGCTGGAGCCGAGGCATTCCAGCATGTCTGTCAGCGTCGCGATAGACGGGGAGGCAAGGTTGCGCTCGACCTGCGAAATGAAGCCCTTGCTCAGTTCGCAGCGGTCGGCCATGTCCTCCTGCGTCAGCCCGCGCCGAATCCGCAGCAGACGCAGCTTTTCACCGATATCCATGGGGATGCTCCTTTCCGGTTGCTTTCAGTCCATATTGACGCAAAGTTCAGAAATACTAAACTGAAAGCCGTGAAAAAATGGTTTAGTGAAACTAAACCTCAAAGCGGGATTTATTAAACCATATTTCTTTGCGTATGTCAAGGGCTTTTGTCGATTTTTTCGGCAGAAAACGCAAAAAAAGATGAAAAGGCGAACGAAAAAGTCCGCAAAGCGCCTTTATTAGCCGAAACTAATGGATAAATCACCGAATTTGGCGGATTTTCACGCCCTCTGAAGCGATCAAAACAAGCATCAAAAAAGCCGCTCCTCCGACAAAAATCAGAGAAGCGGCGCGACTTTCGGTTTAGCGGTTCTGTTCTTTCACTCGCAGGGGATTAGTCCGGCAGCGGCGCATCCAGCGTCACGTTCGCGTCCTTCACAAAGCCGTGCCAGCCGTTCACATCCACCTCGTACCATTCGCCGACCTTGTCCATCACGGCCAGATAAGCACCGACGCGAATTTTGTCCAGACGGCGGCGGCTCTTCGTCAGCTGATATACCGAGACGGTTGCGGTCGTGTTCGTCTTGCCTTTTGCGGACAGCAGACCGGTCGTGAAGGTGTCCTCATCCGGCGTTTCGTAGAACTTCAGGCAGCTGTTCAGCACCAGTCCCTCCACGCCGTCATACACAATGCGCGTGTACACATCGCCTACGCGCAGGACGGTCACCACGCGCCCGGCTTTGCAGGTCATGATGATTTTGCCCTTCTTGCTTGCTTCCTCGCGCATGGTGCACTTGCCGGTCGAAGGCGCGTAGATAACGGCGATTCGCTGGTCGTCATCCGCCTCCGTTTCCCACGAGAGGGAAGCGGTCGGCACGCGCAGGAACTCGCCGTCCATGTAGATTTCGCTCATGGCGACACCCAGCGTTTGGAGCGATACCGTCTGCGCCTCGTCGCCATCAGAATAGGTGACGGTCAAGCTGTTCCAAGTGTCGTCAGGCTTGCGGGACAAATCGCTGGCAGTCGCGCGGCTGCCGGAGGGCTTCGGCTTGCTGCTGTTCGAGCCGACCCACACCAGCGCGGCGGAATCCACCCATCCGCTGGATGTGCCGCTGCCGTTCCAGTAGCGGACGTTGCGCATGTTGCCGCTGCGCTCCAGAATGCCGACGTAGGTATTCGCAGGCAGCGTGCCGACCGGGACGAAATCCGACAAGTCCGAAGAAGTTGCTGTGCCATGGGTTACGGCGTAGAGCGTCGTTCCAGTGCCGGTTTTCCACTCGCACTTGGCGTTCCACTCGGCTTCCGTTTCCGCCAGCGCAGTTGTCATCAGCAAAAGGCAAAAGGTGGTCAGGAGCATCAACAGACGCTTCATGTTATAAAACCTCCTTCAAATCTTCATAAGTTTGTAATCAATATAGCATATCTTTGCGAAAAAGTCAATCGCGTAAAACGATAAATTTTGCCGAATGCGCTTGCAATGCGGACAGAAATGTGGTATCATAAAGCCGTGAAACCGATGAGAAGCAGGGGATGCGCAGAGTCGCCCGCAGCGAGCCGGAGAAGGTGCAAGTCCGGCGGTGGATGGCGCAGACCGTGGGGCTTCGAGGGCGCAGGGGAACGGCGAATGCCCAGTATCCCGCGACGGCTTTCCCCCGTGAACAGGATTTGAGAGGCGCAAGCATTTTGCGCAATTGGGGTGGCACCGCAGTCATCTGTCCCCAGAAGAGGGGATAGGATGGCTTTTTTTGTATGGCGAATCGCTCCCCGGCCGTTCGCCGCCTATTCTGAAAGGAGAGATTTCCCATGTCCGAAACGAATATCGCGCCCAAGCCCGAAAAGAAGCCGATTATCTTCTCCGGCATCCAGCCGTCCGGCACGCTGACGCTGGGCAACTACATCGGCGCGCTCCGCAACTTCTCCAAGCTGCAGGACGACTACGACTGCATCTACTCCATTGTCGACATGCACGCCATCACCGTCCGGCAGAATCCGGCGGATTTGCGCCGCCGCTGCATGGAGCTTGCCGCTATCTACATCGCCAGCGGCATCGACCCCAAGAAGAGCCTGATTTACTGCCAAAGCCACGTTTCCGCGCACGCCGAGCTTGCGTGGGTGCTCAATTGCTTCACCTACATGGGCGAAATGAGCCGCATGACGCAGTACAAGGATAAGTGCGCCAAGCACGCTGACAACATCAACGTCGGCCTCTTCGATTATCCTGTGCTGATGGCGGCGGATATCCTGCTCTACCAGACGAACCTTGTGCCGGTGGGCGTTGACCAGCGCCAGCATCTGGAAATCTGCCGCGATATTGCCATGCGCTTCAACGGCATCTACGGCGATGTGTTCACGATTCCGGAGGGGTATATTCCGAAAGTCGGCGCGAAGATTATGAGCCTGCAGGATCCGACGAAGAAGATGTCCAAGTCCGACCCGGAGGAGACGTTCATCTCCCTGCTTGACGACGCGGACACGATTCGCCGCAAAATCAAGCGCGCCGTGACCGACTCGGACGGCGAAATTCGCTTTGACCCGGAGAACAAGCCCGGCGTGAGCAATCTGCTGAGCATCATGAGCGCACTCGGCGCGGGCGACGTGGAAACGCTTGCCGCAGAGATGGCGGGCAAGGGCTACGGCGACCTGAAGGCGCGCACGACGGACTGCGTGATTGCGGCGCTTGAGCCGCTGCAGGCGGAGTATAAGCGCCTGATTGCAGACAAGACGTACCTGCAGGGCATTCTGGACGAGAATGCCAAGACCGCCGCTTATCTGGCGAACAAGACCCTGCGCAAGGTGCAGAAGAAGGTCGGCTTCGCGGCGAGAGGATAACAGGGGAATATATGAGCAAGCCGCAGGGCATGGATATGCGCTCTGCGGCTTGCTTTTATTCGTTTGGTGTGAGTGATACTATTTCCAAATTCACCTGCGCCATCTGCTCGCGCCTTTTCCGCGCTTGCGTCCGCTCATTCCACTTAGCGTAGCGCTGCTACGCTGCGTTTCATTCGCGTTAGCCAGCGCGAAAAATTCGCTTCGCATCTTGGCGCATTCTCATTTGGAAATAGTATCAACTGCGCCATCTGCTTGCGCGTGCACATCTGGAAACAGGATTAGTACAGCTTCGCCCCAGCCGGAATGTGAGGATCAACCATCAGCAAATGCAACTTTTCTTCGTCGTTTTCGTGGTGCACGGCGGAGATCAGCATACCGCAGGAGTCAATGCCCATCATCTTTCTGGGGGGCAGGTTCGTGATGGCGATGCAGGTTTTGCCCACCAGCTCTTCCGGCTCATAATATTCGTGAATACCGCTTAAAATCACGCGATCTTCGCCAGTTCCGTCGTCCAAAACGAACTTTAAGAGCTTCTTGGACTTCTTCACCGCTTCGCATTCCTTGACCTTCACGGCGCGGAAATCGGACTTGGAGAACGTGTCGAAATCCACATAGTCGGTGAACAGCGGCTCAATCTGCACGTTCGAGAAGTCAATCGGTTCAGGCGTGACTTCCGCTTTGGCTTCTTCCGCGGGCGCGGCAGCTTCGGGCGCGTTCTGCGCAGCATCCGCCGCCTTCTTGTCGGAATCAAGCGGCTTCATGGTCGGGAAGAGCAGCACGTCGCGAATCGTCGCGCTGTCGGTCATCAGCATCACCATGCGGTCAAGCCCGAAGCCCAGACCGCCCGTCGGCGGCATACCGTACTCCAGCGCGTTCACGAAGTCCTCGTCCACCTCGGCGTTGATGCCCTGCGCCTTGCGCGCTTCCACCTGCGCCTCGAAACGGCGGCGCTGGTCAATCGGGTCATTCAGCTCGGTGAAGGCGTTGCCCATCTCGTGGCCGGTGATAAAGAACTCAAAGCGCTCGGTCAGCGCCGGGTTGGACGGCTTGCGCTTGGCCAGCGGGGAGATTTCCACCGGATAATCGGTGATAAACGTCGGCTGAATCAGGTTCGCTTCCACATATTCGTCGAACAGCGCAGCCAGGCAGTCGCCCTTCGTCGCGTCCTTCTCGACATGCACGTTGCGCTTGTCGCAGATGGCGCGGGCTTCCTCATCGCTTTGCCACGTCGTCCAGTCCTCGCCGCACGCCTCCTTGACGGAATCCGCCATCGTGATGCGCTTCCACGGCGCTTTCAGGTGGATGACCTGCCCCTGATAGGTCACGTCGGTCGTGCCGAGGGTCTTGATGGCGACGAACTCGTAGAGCTGCTCGACCATCTCCATGATTTCGTTGTAATCCGCGTACGCCTGATACGTTTCCACGGACGTGAATTCCGGGTTGTGGGTCGCGTCCATGCCTTCGTTGCGGAAGATTCTGCCGACTTCGTACACGCGCTCGAAGCCGCCGACAATCAGGCGCTTCAGGTACAGCTCCGTCTCAATGCGCAGGAACATGGGGATTCCCAGTGCATTGTGGAACGTGCGGAACGGACGCGCGGATGCGCCGATTTCCACCGTGTGCAGCACGGGCGTGTCCACTTCCAGATAGCCGCGGCCGTCGAGGAACTCACGCACGGCGGCGATGATGCGGCTGCGCTTGCGGAACGTGTCGCGCACTTCGGGGTTGACGATGCAGTCCACATAGCGCTGACGATAGCGCAGGTCAGTATCCACCAGCCCGTGGAACTTCTCCGGCAGCACCTTCAAGGACTTGCACAGCAGCGTCAGGGACTTGACGTGGATGGACGCTTCGCCGGTCTTGGTGCAGAACACCGTGCCGGACACGCCGATGATGTCGCCCAAATCGTCCTTCTTGAACGCGGCATAGGCATCCTCGCCCAAATCGTCGCGGGTGACGTAAATTTGCATTTCGCCCTGCGCGTCCAGCAGGTGCGCAAAGGACGCCTTGCCCATCACGCGGCGGGAGACCATGCGGCCCGCCAGAGAGACCGTCTTGCCTTCGAGCGACTCGAAGTTGTCGGTAATCTCCTTGGAATGGTGGGTGACGTCAAAGTGGGTGACCGCATAGGGGTTCTGCCCCGCGTCGATGAGGCTTTGCAGCTTCTGGCGGCGGATAATTTCCTGCTCCGACAGCGCCGGAGTATGGGGCGTTACGGGATAATCAGCCATGAGTAGATTCCACTCCTGTTATTAAATCAAAGTAGGAAAATGCGCACCCGAAGGGGTGCCGGGGGTGACCGCAGACTTCGTCTGTTTTCATGCCCCCGGCTCGCCTCCGCAGAGGCGAAACCTCCTGCGCACAAGTCCGATGCGAAAATCGGACAAATCAGCGATGGATGTCCATAATGCGCAGGTGCAGCGTGCCGCGCGGAATTTCCACGTCCACAATATCGCCGACAGTCTTGCCCAGCAGGGCAGCGCCAATTGGGGATTCGCTGGAAATGCGGCCTTCGTCGGGGTCGGCTTCGTCCGCGCCCGCGCCCACGATGCCGTACTCGGACTGCGCGCCCGTGTCGGTGTTCTCGTAGCGGACGGTGATGCCCACGGACACACGGTCGGTGGACAGCTCGCTCTCGTCGACGACTTCCGCGTTTTCAATCAACGCCTTCAAGCGGGTGATTTCCGCTTCGTTCTTCGCCTGATCGTTGCGCGCTTCCGTGTATTCAGCGTTTTCAGACAAGTCGCCGAAGCCGCGGGCGATTTCGATGGCGTTGATGATTTCCTTGCGTTTGACATTCAGCAGGTAATCGTAGCGCTCCTGCAGTTTTTTCAGCGATTCCGCTGTCATGATATTATGTTTCTGTTCTTCTGCCATATGGGCTTGCTCCTTTCATATCGCGGCATAAACCGCAAAGAAGCACCCGAAGGAGACGCAAGCGCGATTCCGGGTGCGAGGGGACTATGGGACAGCTTCCATTATACTTGCTTTTTCCGCGTCTGTCAATCGAAAAAGTGCTGGAATGTCGGATTTAACCGGGTTTAACTGCGTTTTGCCGGCGGCACAAAGCCCTCGAAAATCGCGATGTCGTATTTGCCGCGCGTCTTGTTCAGCGCTGCTTGCGAGCGGATCGTCCACGCGACCATCCACGGGCGCATCAGGCGCACAAGGCGCATCGGCAGATTCAGCCCGTGTTCGCTGATGGCTTCGTACGCCAGAAAGTCCGGGCGGCTCAAAACGTGCTGCATCAGCGTGGAAATAAAGAACGCCGTCAGCGGCTTCACGCCCTTGTGCGCAGCCTCGCCGCCCAGCCCGAACGCAAGCTGTCCGCGGATGATTTCCGGCGCGTTTTTTCGGAACCACTGCACCGCGCGCGGGTCGAAGCTCTCCATGCACCAAAGTCCGTTGTAGTGCTGCATCCGCTCCCGGACGGCGCTGCACAGGCTGTCCACGTTCTGCTCCACCTTCAGCTCCACAATCAGCGGCACACGCCCGCCGACAGCCTCCAGCACCTCGTCAAACGTCGGGACAACCTCGTCCGTGCCGCTTAAGTGGCACGCGCGCACCTCCGCCAGCGTGCTTTGCGCAATCCGCCGGTCAACGCCGCACACGCGCTTCAAATTGTCATCGTGATGCACCACCAGCACGCCGTCTTTCGTGCGGTGAACGTCCAGCTCAATGCCGTACCCCGCATCGACCGCCGATCGAAATGCGGACAGGCTGTTCTCCGGCCGCTGCGCATTCCATAGCCCGCGATGGGCATAATCCACCTTCGTCAGCGCGGACATGTCGCGGCGGGGGAGGCGCGGAATCAGCATCCAGATGTAAACCAGAATCAGCACAATCAGAATGATGAGAAACACCATCGTGAACCCCTTCTTCCGAAAAAGATTTACGGCTGAATTATAGCACAGCTTTTGCTTTTTCGCTATCCTTGTGCTATAATTCAGGGTGAATTCTATCACGAGGTGACGATGAATGCGCATTGCACTGCTGGCTACGGGCGGAACAATCGCCTGCCGCCAAACGCCAGATGGACTCTCTCCGGCGCTCCATGCCGAAGAACTGGCGAAGAGCATCTCCTGCCGCGACGGCGTGACGCTCCTGCCTGTGGACGTGTTCTCGATGGATTCCAGCAACATTCAGCCGGAAGAGTGGACGCAGCTTGCCCACGCCGTTGACCGCGCCATGCAGGACTGCGACGGCGTTGTCATTACCCACGGCACGGATACGATGGGCTATACCGCCGCCGCGCTGTCCTATATGCTCCTTGGGCAGATGAAGCCCGTCATCCTGACCGGCAGCCAATTGCCCCTCGGCGCGCCCCTATCCGATGCCGAAATCAACCTCTCCTGCGCCATCGAAGCCGCTTGTCAGGGCGTCGCCGGGACATACGTCTGCTTCAACCGCAAGCTGATTCTCGGCACGCGCGCCGTCAAAACGCACACCCTTTCCTTCGATGCTTTTGACAGCGTGAACCGCTCCCTTTCCGGCATGGTGGACAGCAACGGCGTGCACTTCCTGCGTCCGCAGAGGATTGACATGCCGTACCAGCTCCGCCCGGAGGTTGACAGCCGCGTGTTCCTGCTCAAGCTCTTCCCCGGTACGCAGCCCGATGTGCTGGACTTTATCGCACAGGCGGGCTATCGCGGACTGGTGATTGAGGCGTTCGGACTCGGCGGACTGCACTATATTCGGCGGAATCTGGTGGAAAAACTGCGGATGCTGCGGCAGCGTGGCGTTCGGATACTGGTGCTGACGCAGTGCATGTATGAAAAGGCGGATTTGTCGATTTATGAGGTCGGGACGCAGCTGCTGCGGACGGATGTGCTGTCGGGGATGGACTTGACGACGGAGGCCGCGGTGACAAAACTCATGTGGGCATTGGCGCAGGAAAATACGGATGAATTGCTGACGAAAAATTTGTGCGGCGAAATCAGGGACTAAGGCAGAAAGGCAGCAGGGAAGCGCGCTCAAGCCGGGCAGCCCAAAAAGGGTCAAGGGGGGACTTCGTCCCTTTCCGTCTGTCCCTTGCAGGGTCAAGGGACAGCGTCCCTTGCGGGGTTTGGGGCAGCGCCCCAACTGTCGCACGGGCGACCAATTCAAAAGGAACAGCCCACAAAGGTGCAGGCAGCGAAGCGTCCCTGCCCCTAACTTCGCGCGTCCTCAGACGCGCCCCCCAACTTGCGCTGCCAACCCCTTGCACATTGTCGCGCCAAATGGGCGCGACCGAATAGCCGCATTCCCCCCGAATGGAGCTGACACACCTATGCGAATCGCCCTCTCCTCCGCACCTGTCAAGAACAAGGAGAGTCCGCATAACATTGCCGCCATGATTGCCGCCATCTCCTTTGGCTTCATCGAGCGCGACGGGGATGCCCTGTAAAGCAGCTGCGCCTTCATCGGCGCGGACGGCAAATCGCTTCCGCCGCGTCAGCATCGGCTGGAAGGACTACCGCGCCGATGAATGGAACAGCACCATCAAGCGTGAATACGCGGAACAGGCGCAAAAGTGCGGCAGGCGCGTGCTGCTCATCAATCCCTACTGCGCGGATGATAATGCCGATGATGCCGCAGCGGGCGGGGCAGTCGACTTCCGCGACGGCAAAATTCAGGCGGAGCTGCCCGCGGGAAACAGCGGGATGCTGATGATAAATGTATAAATCAATGGCAGGACTCACCGAAAGTCCTGCCATGCTTTTTGCCGCAAAGCCTCGTCCGACTGGAACGCATCCGGCATGACAATCGCCCGCCGCGCCGCCTGCTCCACCTCCGCCGCCCAGCCCGACGGGTACAGCGCCAAATCCTCCCGCACCGAAAACAGCCCCTGATGCACCAGCTGCTCCTGTGCGCCCCGGCTCACGAGAAACGACAGCAAGTCCGCCGCGCCATCCTGCGCACCCGCGCAAATCGACGAAAGCAGCACTTGCTCCGTCGTGACTGTCTGCCCGACCATCACCCGGAACGGAAAGCCCTTGCCCGCGCTCGTCAGCCCCGAAAACGCCACCACTTGTCCCGTCGTCAGCATCGCCGACGCGCATTTCCGCTCCCGGAAGCGCTGGTACACCGTGTCGGACGGCAGCTGCGCGAAGTCGTTCGTCCAGCGCGGGTACGCCTGATTCACGAAAATCTCCCGTAGGGCGTACAGCGCGCATCCACCGGGGGAAAGCAGCGGACAATTTGCCGCGTCCGCCTTCTCCAGCGGAAACAGCGCGGGCGTCTGCTCCGGCGAAAGTGTTGATGATGGGCGACCCAGCAGCGTCGTCGGGGCGGGCGTGGCGGCAGTTTGCGGATCATACGCCGAATCCACCGCCAGCACCCACGCGCCCCAGCAAAGCGGATACGCCACCTGCCGCCCGCCGGACAGCAGCCCCGCGAAAATCGGCGCATCGCCCGAAATCGGCAGGAAAAGCCCGTCTGGATCGGTGATGTCGCCGGGGCGGTAGAGCACCACGTCCGGCAGCAGGGTTTCCTCCGCAGTCAGCTCATCCGCCGACACCTGCCGCAGGTAAATCAGCACGCCCGGATGCTGCCGTTCGTAGGCGGACAGCTGCGTTTCCACCCACCGCGCCGCGCCGCCGGGCGTGCGGAGCATCCACACGCGCAGGAGCGTCCGATTATCCCCCGAAAGCCCCGCAATCGGGCGATTCTGCCCGTGCAGATAAAACGCCAGTACACCCGACAAAATCAGCAGAAGCACCGACAGCGCGCAGATGATGATTTTCTTCCTCATGTCCGCCCCTCCATGGGGCAGCGTATGCGGATTTTTTCGCCGGGATGCCTTGCAATTCTTGTCGGTTCATGGTATGATAAAAAAAGTCTGTCCAGCAGAGGAGAGGAAAGCATGGGTCGACTGTATCGCTGCCTTCGCGCAGTTGTGCGTGCTGTCACGCCCCGCATGACCACAACGTGGGAAGAGCCGTTTTCGGGCAATCCCAGCATTTTTGTGTGCAACCACGTCGGGGCGTTCGGGCCGATTGACATGGTGGTCAAGTTCCCGCTGCGGGACGAAGTGCGCGTGTGGTGCAACGAGGGCATCATGAACCGCAAAACCTGCCCCGCCTATGTTCGGCAGGACTATTGGTGGAAGCCGGGCTGCCGCTTGGAGCCGCTGTATAACGCGACGCTGCCGTATATCGCCGCCGCCGTGCTGCCGCCGATTCTCCAAAGCGCGCCGACCATCCCCGTTTACCACGACGCGCGGGTGATGACGACGATGCGCCAGAGCATGAAGGCGCTCAAAGAGGGCAAACACTTGGTGATTTTCCCGGAGCAGCCCAGCGGGTTTGGCGAGCATCACAGCTGGATCAACACGGGCTGGCTGAACATCTGCACGATGTTCTACCGCGCGACGGGCAAGAATTTGACCCTCTACCCGGTGCATATCGACCAGAAGAAGCACTGCTTTGAGGTGCAGAAGCCGGTAATGTTCGACGGCAATCGCACCTTGGAGGAGCAGCAGGACGAACTGGTGAAGCACTTGGCGGCGGGGCTGCGCGGGCAGCACATAAAAGAATAATACTATTTCCAGATTCAACTGCGCCATCTGCTTGCGCCTTTTCCATTCTGGCGTCCGCTCATTCCACTTAGCGTAGCGCTGCTACGCTGCGTTTCATTCACGTTAGCCAGAATGAAAAATTCGCGGCGCATCTTGGCGCATTCTTATCTGGAAATAGTATAAGAAAGGCAGCGAATTTTGGCAAATGGAAATTCGCTGCCTTTTTGATTTTTGGTGGATTTACGCCATCGACTCCGCCATCTTCTTGCCGCCCAGCACATGGAAGTGCAGGTGCTGCACGCTCTGGCAGGCGTCGCAGCCGCAGTTGCTCACCACGCGGAAGCCGCTCTCGGCGATACCCTCCTGATGCGCGACCGTCCGGCACGTCCGCAGGCACGCCGCCAGCAGCTCGTCGGACAGCGCATCCACCGCATCCAGCGACGCGACGTGCGTCTTCGGCACGACCAGCACATGCACCGGCGCCATCGGGTTGATGTCGCGGAAAGCGTAGGTCTTGTCATCCTCGTAGACCTTGGTGGAGGGGATGTCCCCGGCGATAATTTTGCAGAACAGGCAGTTTTCCATGAGAATCATCCTTTCTATATTGATTTTGTTGTGTGGCTGCGATGATTGGTGGGTGGAACTATCTGGTCGCGCCCATCTGGCGCGACAATGTGCAGGTAATGTGTCAAGCGGCTGGGGGGCGCGTCTGCGGACGCGCGAAGTTTGTGTGCTGCGCTGAAAGCGCTTCGCTGTTCAGCGCTTGTGTTGCAGGGCTGAGCGCGTTTCCTTCGCTGGTCACACGACAAACAGTTGGGGCGTTGCCCCAAACCCCAGCAGGGGCGCCGCCCCTGCACCCTGCAAGGGGGAATTTCCCCCTTGACCCCTTTCGCGCGATTGAGTTGGCTTCTCTTCCATGCTTCTTCCGCGTGTTTATCCGATTATTTTGCTTCCTGCCCTAAATTTTTCCGTGCAGCGGAAAGCATCAGCTTCACGCGATTGAGCTGATTCACCTCACTCGCGCCGGGGTCAAAGTCTACCGCGCAGATATTCGCCTGCGGATACTTCTTTCTCAGCTGCTTGATAACCCCCTTGCCCACCACATGGTTCGGCAGGCACGCAAACGGCTGAATGCACACGATATTCGGCACGCCCGTCAGCAGCAGTTCCGCCATTTCGCCCGTCAGGAACCACCCCTCGCCGTACTGATTCCCCTGCGAAAGGAACGGATCGGACAGCTCCGCAATCTGCTCAATATGCATCGGCGGTTCAAAGCGCTTGGACTTTTCCAGCGCCTTGAGTGCGGGACGCCGCAGCGCGCGAATGCCCTTCACGCCCAGTACCGCGCTCGCCTCGCTTGTCCAGCCCTTGCCCAGATACTCGTGTTTGAACTTGCCGTTGTAAACGGAGTAGTTCATGAAGTCCATCAGGTCGGGCACAACGGCTTCCGCGCCCTCTTCCTCCAGCAGATCCACCAAGTGGTTGTTCGCCACGGGCATGTACTTCACCAGAATTTCGCCGACGATGCCCACACGCGGCTTCTTCATGTCCTCGTGAATCGGCAGATGGTCAAAGTCGTCCACTAACTGCTGGCAGATGTCGCCGTAGCGGCCCGTGCCGTTCACCAGATGGTCGATGATCTTCTGCGACCATGTTTCCGCCAGCCGGTTGGCGCTGCCCGCCTCGATTTCGTAGGGGCGCACCCGGTACAGGCAGCGCATCAGCAAATCGCCGAAAACAATCGCTTGTGCCGCGCCGATGAGCATCGGCAGGGTGAAGTGGAAGCCCTCGTTCGTTTCCATGCCGTTGGCGTTAATGGAGATAACCGGGATATGCCCCAAACCGGCTTTCGCCAGCGCGCGGCGGATGAAACCGACGTAGTTGCTTGCGCGGCAGCAACCGCCCGTCTGCGTCATAGCAAGGGCAAGGCGATCGGTGTCATACTTGCCGGACAGCACGGCTTCCATCATCTGCCCGACGGTGATGATGGACGGATAGCAGGCGTCGTTGTTGACGAATTTGAGGCCCGTATCAATCGCGGAGCGGGTATCGTTTTCCAGCATGACGATATGATACCCATGTTTCTCCAGCACCGGCTGAAGCAGACGGAAATGAATCGGCGACATGTTCGGTGCAAGAATGGTGTAGCCCTTCTTCTGCATGTCGCGGGTATATTCCACGCGATGATACGTCGCAGGCACAGGATGCGCCACGATGCCGCGCTTTTCGCGCTGCGCCATCGCCGCCAGCAGCGACCGCACGCGGATGCGCGCCGCGCCCAGCGAGTTCACCTCGTCAATCTTGATGAGCGTATACAGCTTGCCGCAGCGTTCCAGAATCTCCGCCACCTGATCGGTCGTCACGGCGTCCAGCCCGCAGCCGAAGGAGTTGAGCTGAATCAGCTCCAAATCATCCCGCTGGCTGACAAACTGCGCCGCCACATACAGGCGGGAATGGTACACCCACTGGTCGCTCACGCGCAGGGGATGCTCACCGTGGAAGGAAGCGGGGATGCTGTCCTCAGTCAGCACCGCCAGCCCATAGGAGGCAATCAGCTCCGGCATTCCGTGGTTAATTTCCGGGTCAACGTGATACGGGCGACCCGCCAGCACGATGCCCTTCTTGTGGTTTTCCTCCATCCATTGCAGCACCTTCAGACCCTCGGCGCGCACGTCGGTCTTAGCACACTGCTGCTCGTCCCAGCCCGCGTGAACCGCGTCGCGAACTTCCTGCTCCGGGATATTGAAGGTCTTGCGGAAAAAGCGCACAAGCGTGTCCGCCGCCGTCTTTTCGCTGGTCAGCGCGAGGAACGGTTTAAGCATCCGCACGCGCCCCTCGGTCACGTCCTCGACGTTATTGGCGATGTTCTCCGGATTCGCCACAACCATCGGGCAGTTGAAGTGATTCTGGGTCTTCATGTCCTCCTGCCGCTCGTAGAACACGCTCGGATAGAAGATTGTCCCGACGCCCTGATCAATCAGCCACTGCACATGTCCGTGCGCCATCTTCGCCGGATAGCACTCGCTTTCCGACGGGATGGACTCCATGCCCTTCTCGTAAATCGCGCGGCTGGACGCAGGAGACAGCACCACCCGGAAGCCCAGCTTCGTCAGCAGCGTCATCCAGAACGGGAAGTTCTCATACATGTTCAGCACGCGGGGAATGCCCAGTTCGCCGCGCGTGGCTTGTTCGGCGGTCAGCGGCTGATAGTCGAACATGCGCTTGAGCTTGTACGCCATCACGTTCGGGCCTTTTTCGCCCGTTGCGGTTTTGCCCAGCCCCTTTTCGCAGCGGTTGCCCGTGATGTGCCGCCGTCCGCCGGGGAAGAGGCTGACCGTCAGCATACAATGGTTCGTGCAGCCCTGACAGCGCGCCGTCCGCGTCTGCCACTGCAAGCCCAAAATGTCCTGAATCGGCAGTGTAGAGGAGGGTGTATCGCTGCCCGACGCCCGGTCGCGCGCAATCAGCGCCGCACCGAACGCGCCCATCATGCCGGAAATATCCGGGCAGACGGCCTCCACGCCCGCAAGCTGCTCGAACGCGCGCAGCACCGCCTTGTTGTGGAACGTGCCGCCCTGCACGACGATATGCTGCCCCAGTTCCTTCGGATCAGCGAGTTTGATGACCTTGAACAGCGCATTCTTGATGACCGAACACGCCAGACCCGCACTGATGTCCTGAATCGTCGCGCCCTGCTTCTGCGCCTGCTTGACGTTGGAGTTCATGAACACAGTGCAGCGCGTTCCCAAATCAACCGGGGCGGGCGCGAAGAGGGCTTCTGCCGCGAATCCTTCCGCTGTGTAGCCCATCGAGTTTGCGAAGTTCTCCAAGAAGCTGCCGCAGCCGGACGAACACGCTTCATTCAGCAGAATCGTGTCCACCGAGCCGTTTTTCAGCTTGATGCACTTCATGTCCTGCCCGCCGATATCCAGCACACAGTCCACTTTCGGGTCAAAGAACGCCGCCGCGGTGCAGTGCGCAATCGTCTCCACCTCGCCGTCATCAAGCCGGAACGCTGATTTCAGCAGGCTTTCGCCGTAGCCGGTAGAGCAGGAGCGCGCAATCACCGCCGTGTCGGGCATCTTCTCCATCAGCTCGCGCATCGCCGTGCGCGCCGTCTCAATCGGACTGCCGGAATTGCCCGCATAGTAGCTGTACAGCAATTCACCCTTTTCGCCGATCAGCGCGACTTTCGTCGTCGTCGAACCCGCGTCAATGCCCAGATAGCACTTGCCGGAATACGTTGCCAAATCGCCGCGCTGCACCTTCGCCTGTGCGTGGCGGCGGTTGAACGCCGCGTATTCCTCCTGATTGCGGAACAGCGGCGGCAGATGCTTCAAGCCGAAAGTCAGCATCACGCCGTGCTCAAGGCGTTCGAGCAGGCTGTCCATCGGCACAGCTTCGTCCTCGCCGCCCGAAAGCGCCGCCATCGCCGCGCCCGTCGCCGCAAAGAGGTGCGAATTTTCCGGCACAATCGCGGTTTCCTCCGTCAGGTGCAGGGTGCGGACAAACGCCTGCCGCAGTTCGGACAGGAAGTGCAGCGGCCCGCCCAAGAACGCCACATGCCCGCGAATCGGTTTGCCGCACGCCAGCCCGGAAATCGTCTGGTTCACAACCGCCTGAAAAATCGACGCCGCCAGATCCTCACGCGCCGCGCCCTCGTTAATCAGCGGCTGAATGTCACTCTTGGCGAACACGCCGCAGCGCGCCGCAATGGGATACAGCTCATGATAGCGCTTTGCCAGTTCGTTCAAGCCGGGCGCATCGGTTTTCAGCAGCGCCGCCATCTGGTCGATAAAAGACCCCGTGCCGCCCGCGCACACGCCGTTCATGCGCTCTTCCAATCCGCCGGTGAAATAGATAATCTTCGCGTCCTCGCCGCCCAATTCGATGGCGACGTCGGTCTGCGGCGCGGCCTTCTGCAGCGCTTCCGCCACCGCAACGACCTCCTGTACGAACCCGACGCGCAGCGCTTCCGCCAGCGAAATTGCGCCCGATCCGGTCATGCGCACCTTCACGCGGCACGCGCCGAGTTTCTTCCGCGCTTCCCGCATCATCTCCGCCAGCGTCTCCTGCGTGTGTGCGCAGTGGCGGCGATATTCGCCCCAGACCATTTCTCCCGCTTCGTTCAGCAGCACCAGCTTAACGGTGGTAGAACCGATGTCAATGCCCGCATAATAATAGGTGTTTGTTTCCATTCCAGTACCTCGTCCGTCGGGCTTTCCGCCGCCACCACCAGCGAAAACGCCCGGAAAATGATTGGTTTTCCGTTCTGCACGCTCTGCCGTTTTTTCCACAGCGAGGTGCAGTCCGAATCGTTTTAATTCGCCATCAACCGCGAAAAATCCTCTTGCTTTTGCAGGAAAAGTCGTGGGTTTTTGTTCAATCGGATGCGATTGCTTAAAAACATGATTTTCATACTATTCCCAGTGCGGAAAAGGCATCGCCCGACGCACCGCCGAGTTGTGCGGTGTTGCTTATAAGTAAAAGAATCCCCGTCAGCCCACGAATCGGGTAGACGGGGAAGCATGGAAGAGAGAAATCTACGGCGTTGTGCAGGAGCCGCATAAGGCGTATTGCTGTATGCTTTTGTATTTCAGGCATCTGCCTTCGGGCGTTGCGTGCAAGGCATTGCGCCCTGCACGTCCTTCATCATACCGCGCCTTTCCCATAAAATCAACCCGGTTTGCACACACCAAAATGTGTACTTCCATATTTCTCCCTTGAAATCCACAAAAAATACACTTTGTGCTGATTATTCGCCATTCTCCAGCTCCGCCAGAATTGTCGGAACTTTCGCGGCTTCCGCCGGATCAAGCGGCGGATAATCCGGGTTCACATCCATCAGCACATCCAGCAGAATTTCGCTCATCAGGTAGCGCGTGAACCACTTGTCATCCGCCGGAAGGACGTACCATGGGGATTCCTTCGTCGCGGTCGCATTGATGGCATCCTCGAACGCTTCGTCATACTGCTTCCACAGGCGGCGTTCGCGCATGTCATCCACCGAGAGCTTCCAGTGCTTATCTTCGCGTTCCAGCCTGTCAAGGAAGCGGCGCTTCTGCTCGTCACGGCTGACGTTCAGGTACACCTTGACGACGCGGTAGCCGTTCTCGTAAAGGTACTGTTCCCAATTGCGAATCTGCTGATAGCGCTTGGGGTAGAAATTCGAATCATCCGTCACGCGCGGCGGCATGGCATAGCCCTTCTCCATGTGGTGCACGCGCGTCACAAGCACATCCTCGTAGTGGCTGCGGTTCATCACGCCGATTTTCCCACGCGGCGGAACGGTGCGGATGATGCGCCAGAGGTAATCATGGCTGAGTTCTTCCTTGCTGGGCGCTTTGAATGCCGCGACTTCCAGCGCCGCCGGGTTCAGCTGCCCAAACACCTTCTTGATGAGGCTGTCCTTGCCCGCCGCGTCACGCGCCTGAATGGCAATCAGGATGCCCTCGCGCCCCTGCGCATAGAGTTTATCCTGCAGTGCCGCCGCTTCCGCAAGGTTCTCCATCGTTTGCGCCTTGAGCGTCTTTTTATCCACGAACTCCGGCGCGCCCGTCTCCGCGTCCTTCAATTCGAGCTTCTTGCTGCCATCCCAGCGGTAGTCTTTCAGCGACACAATGCCCATTTCTTTTCTCCTTGCGCGATTTAAGTTGTGCGCATTTTCCTGCTGTATGCGCGTGTTGATGCAGGGATTTCGCCTCCGCGGAGGCGACAAGGGGGCAATGAAAACAGACGAAGTCTGCGGTCGCCCCCTTGACCCCTTCGCCTCCGCCTCCGGATGTTATTATATGGTAGTGTTTATTGAGGGAACGAAAGGCACACTAAGGCAATACCGCACAAATGAGTTGGTGCGATGGCGAATGCATTTTTTGTCAGA